>UEXM01000302.1_pt1 | contig 55110 bp, 51 predicted proteins | sample 1796661 | NCBI WGS metagenome assembly UEXM01 (sample SAMEA4772469, study PRJEB27181) | metagenome | reverse complement strand
TAAGACCCTTTCCTAGCAGATTTAAATCTGCTGTAGTATTGTAACCAGTGTTTCTAATACCAATCCGATTATTCCCAGCATCCACAAACAGCATATTAGCGTTGCTGTCACTCTCAACACGGAAGTCTGCGTCTGCACCCCCTTCATTAAAAGTAGAAGCACCGTATTTGGTTAATAATCCACTACTACTGAGGCGCATAACTTCTTGTAGAGAGGAACCATCATGCGTTAAAAATCGCATGTTTGATGCGGCATTACTTCTTGACGCTATATCAAATAAACTTTGACCGCCTGTTGTGTTGCTACCGAGGGTTCCGATAGAATTACCATCTTTAATAAAGCTAACAATGTTCCCATCATTAGTACGTCTTTCAAATTGAGCGGCTAGTCCATCATTCCTTGAAATATCTATACGCCCATCAGAGGTAATTGCAGTACCACCAGACCCGATAGGTGTGCTGTCGAGAGTTCCCACCATGAAATTACCTGTCGCATCAATCGCAACGTCAGCGGTGAGCGTGTCCGACCCAGAAAGACTTAAATAAGTCTGGCCTGTTGGTACGCCAATTCTTGCCCGTGCTGTGCCACCATCAAAGAAACGAACTTGTGAAGAAGTAGAACTGCCACCTTTTACGCTGAGAATACCCGCAGTGTTCGTTCCTATTGAAGCACTTCCATCAACCGTCAATCCGTCAAAGGTAGGCGTACCTGTAACATCAAGCGAACTCAAACCAGTGATGCTACCGCCCGTAATCGCTACAGCAGCACCAGACTGACCAGCAAAGTTGCCGAAGACTTCGATCTCCATCACGTCATTAACCGCTGCGGCTGATAGCAAGGTTACGCTATTGTTGGCAGCTGATACGGTGTAATCCTGACCAGACCCTTGAACTAGGCGTACCCCGTTTAGGAATACATTTGTAAGCCCAGCCTGATCGATGACCAACGTGCTACTGTTAGCATCGGAGCCAGAGAACGTGGTTTGTCCAGCCGTTGCCACGTAACGGAAACTGGACTTAATACCTTCGATGGATGATGAGGCTGCTGCCCACTCTGAACCGCTCCACACTTTCATCACGTTATTGACTGAATCAAATGCCAGTGCGCCAGTTACAAGGGCGTCACCGTCATTGTCCGTAGTTCTGGTAGCCAGATCAGATTTTGCGCCCAAATAACGATCATCAAAGCTGTCATAGCTGGTCGCTGCACTGGTTGCGCTTGAAGCCGCTGCTGTGGCCGAATTTGCGGCGTTTGTAGCGCTGGTAGCCGCAGACGAGGTGCTGCCGAATACCGTATCGATATAGCCCTTTGTAGCGGCGTCTGTGGACGCTGAAGGCGTACCAAGGTTTGTGACTTTGTTCGTGCCAAGGTTCAGATCGCCCGACATCGTACCACCAGCTAAAGGAACTTTAGTGGCGATTGAATTTGTGATCGTGGTGCTGAAGTTTGCGTCATCGCCAATGGCAGCTGCAAGTTCATTTAAAGTGTCCAATGCGCCTGGTGCGCTATCCACCAAATTACTGACCTGCGTATCAACATAGGCTTTAGTTGCGGCCTGTTGATTGGACGTAGGATCGGTGACGTTGTCTATAGTTGCATTGGTGACATCAATCGTCCCATTGACGGTCAAATTGTTGAGCGAGGTGCTGCCGCTAGAAGCGGTCACATTACCTGTCAGATCGCCCGTGACGTCGCCTGTAACGTTACCTGTCACATTGCCCGTCACATTACCTGTAATGGCCCCAGTGAAGCCTGAATTGGCTGTAATCGTCGTTCCAGTTATTGCGGTAGGTGTGGCGCCACCAATAACTGCATTGTCGATGTTTCCACCATTCACGTCGATGGCAGAGAAGGTCGAAGTTCCTGTCGAGGTGATATTGCCTGTGACGTTACCAGTTACGTTGCCCGTGAGGTCGCCTGTGATGCCAGCGTTTGAATTAACTGTGGTAAAGCTGGCTGCACCTCTGCTGGACGTACCAATGTCGGTGCCATCAATATTACCTGCATTTATGTCCACAGTTGCAAGCGTTGCAGTGCCTGTGGAAGTGAGATTTGCAACGGTTGTTAAACCTGTAACACCTACCGTTCCAGTGACAGTGAGATTGCCATCAATATTAGCATTCTCGTCCACATCAAGCGTATCGATTTGGGCTGTGCCATCGATGTACAAATTACGCCATTCTGGGCCACCAGAGGCACCTAAATCATAGGTGTCGTCAGCTGATGGTAAAAGGTGCGAAGCAACGTCTGCGTTAAATGTAATGGTGTCTGAAGCAGCGTTACCGACTGTGGTATTCCCATTGAGAGTTGTATTGCCAGTGACCGTCAGAGCGCCTCCAGCAGACACATCGCCTGTGAGGGTGGAAGTACCCGTGATCGCAAGGTTTGCTGATCCTGTAACGTTGCCTGTGACCGTGAGAGTGCCGCCGAAACTTGAGTTGCCAGCGATTACTGATCCGCCCTGCAGATACAAATCTTGAAACCTTACGCTGGGCGTCCCGATGTCGATGGTGTTGTGGGCAACAGGTTCAAGTTTGTTGCCAGAAATTACGGTTACCAGTTCACGCCAGACGGCTGCATTTGTGGTGTTTCCAACACAAATATACACCCGCCCATTTGAGGTGTTTTCCCAAATGGAGCCAGGTGCATAGCCTTCGGTGTTGTCATTTGTTGTTAGAGGCGCTGACGTCGCATCAGTTTTGTTTTTACCACCGACGCCACCGTGGGCTGCTGGTAAATATCCTGAGATTGAAGTCGTCAGATTAATTTTCGGAGCGTTACCCGTAGAGCCGTCGTGAGCATGTCCCGAACTCGCATTAAATGCGGAGACAAGTTGGTTAAACTCAGCATTGATTGGCGGTGCTGTAATGTCAGCGCCGTTAATAATGTCAGCGACTGATTGGCGTATATAACCTGCCATGTGTTATCTTCTCCCTGCGACGGAATATTCGATTACTAGCCCTTGGATCGAAAATGGATTGTACTGCCCAACGGTCACAAAAGTGGCTCTCAAAGCAAAGCCTGAGCCTTGAACTGCTGTCTCCATAATGGGTTTTTCAGATCCGCCATAAACGATGTTAGCTGCGCCATAATCGATGTTCCGACCGCCATACGTGGTTGGCGCACCAGCTGAATTTTGAGTGTAGGTAGAGGGTCTGGCTGTATTGTAGTCACCCCAGTCGTAACTGAGGGCCAGGTTCATTTCGAGCGGCCCTTCAGCCCGAATGAAAGTATTTATCTTGCGTATGTTTTTGCGAACTCCGGCATCGCCGAAATCCAAATATGGAGTGGCATAAATTGAAACAATATCGCTGCCATTGAAGTTATTTCCCTGTTCCTGCCGGTATATCTTGCCGTCGTAATCACCGTGCAGAACAAATTCTTCGGTGCCTACATACCCAGAGGTACAACAAGATGCCCGTATGCCGAGTAGAGTTCCAAACTCCCATTCGATTGAACCACTATTGTTTGATAAACCGCCAATAATTCCAGTGCTGTCTGCTGCAAAATTTGTATCATCACCGACGAAAAATCTAACCTGTGATTTAGTACGAATAACCACACCGTTCATCGTACTGAGATCAAAATTTTCGATTAGGTCAACTAGCGCACCTTGGATTGATTTGGAGATGGTTTCCAACTCAACATCGCCGATGCGGCTTGTACCAGCCACCGGACGTAAACCGTCGGGTGCCAAAAACATAAGATCGCCGCCAATTTCCAAAACGCTGTCTTTAGCAATGCAACCAACGTTAGACGTAACATTTTCCGTTACGAAGTCGCCAGAGCCAGCGTCCACAGAAACCTTTTTGATGGCGTTAGTACCAAAGACAAAAAGATTGTCACGAAATGGCTTAATTTGAACCACCTCAGTGCCCACTGTAAGCTGTCCTCCCCCCGCAGCCACAGTCCAAGTAAGTGGATCATTTGGTGCAGAATGGGCAACTACGGCTTCGTTGTCTTCATCACCGGATAGAAAAATATGGTTTTCAAATACATCAACTACCGATGGTGAGTTTAAAATTTGATTACCGCCTGGACTGGATGTTCCGCCGTTATTTGAACTGCTTAAAGTATACCAAGCGTTGCCTGTGTAGACGATTGCATTGTTTACACCGTCAGCAAAAATGATCTGATTACCAGATCCAAAATTAAATTGGGCATGACGGATTTTATCTACGGTAACTACGCCGTCAGTCGTAGCAGGCGTTGGAGCTCCTGAAATTACCTGCCAGCCATTGAGCGGGACGTATTGATAGAAGCTGTAAGTGTTGGCGCCACTATTTTTTCGGGTAGCAATTATACGAGTTGTGCCGAGCACATCGTTTTTAAAAATAGCTATGCATAAGATTTTACCGGCAGCCGATCCTGCACCTACTTCAGGAAAATCACTTTTGTAGAGGTTATAACCTGAAATACGACGATAACCGCCAAAAAGACTGGGCTCAAAATTCACTAAGCGTGTTGCTACACCAGGATCATTATCCGATAAATCTAAGTGGTTTTCATTAGAGTTTAGACCACCCGCCGAGATAATTTTCAGGTTCTCTATCCGGTCAGGCATTAGAACCTCACTCGTGTGTCACGGATGTATTCAAAATTATTGATGTACAGAGTTTGGAGGCTTTTAAGACCACGCTCAAAGGCCATATATGCAGCCTGAGCGCTTTCGACGTTATCTTTAAACATGTAGAGGTGATAAAGGGCGCCATCGATGAGGACCGTGTCAAAACTTGATGGGATACGGGTGATGTCGTTGTAAGCAGTTAGATCAGAATAGTTCAGATAATACTTGAATTTAATTGAATAAGCGGCGTCAGGAGACGGGCTTACACCATAGCCACTTCCGTGACTGGCAAAAACGTATTCAGGCACTCCTCGACCCGCAGAGCCGGCCTCATAATCAATATCACGATGCCGCTGATACCATTCGTCACGATCAAGAACTTTTAAAGCTTTGAAACCAGTACCGAGAGTATCATCTTTCTGGATCTGGAAGCTGTTGTAGTCTGCTACCTTAAAAAAATCAGGAAAAGTATATTCGCTCTGCCCTGCTACCAAAGTTGCAGTATGACTTGCCGCATTAAAGGGCCACTCGAACTCTTGCTGGTTTATGCGGGCGACTGCTGCTTTCACAGCGTCTTTCACAAGCGCCTGAATGCCTCGTGCGTTGCCAAAGTCATCTTGCGCTATCTCCACCTCATTAAGGCGGCGCAGGACCAAGTTACATAGGTCGAGGAAAGTAGTTGCCATGTGGGAAAATCCATTAAAATGTCAGAGGGGCCAGCCGAAGCCAGCCCCAAAGAATCAAGCTAAGTAGTCACGATCTACTTCGTCAGCACCTTTGTCTGAACCCATGCCGTCTACGTCCAACAGGACAGCGTAAACACGGATTTTTCCAGAGGTGTCTGGTGTCGTTCCAAGCAAGAGCATGTCGATTGTATCGGATGCTGTGACGAGGATTGGACAAGCAGTATTTGCTAAGGTGCCGTAAGCACCAGCAGAGGCACCAGTAACGGTCATACCGTCAACAAATGCATCGACATCGCCACCGGTAATACCAAGATCAATGGTACAGGAGTTACCACCAGCTGGCGCCGTGGTAATTTCCATTCCAGCTGCAATTACTAGGGTGTTTGCCCCAACTGTGATTGCTTGGATAATGTCGTTAGCTGCTAGGGCAGAACCCTTTGCGGTTGCCGCTGCGGCCAAGTCGATTTCTTTTTCGACCATATACGCCTTACGACTAGGGTTGCCTTTACCGCCGGCAGCTTTAGCGAGTGTAGTAATTGTAGCCATTTTTTATACTCCTCAAGCTGCGTTGTATTTGCATGAAACAAGACCTTCAGGGCGGAGTATTTTCCTGCCATAAAGACTCATGCCACGAACGATGTCGGCGAATGAATCAGGGTCACGGTAGGTTTCCGTTTTGCTGATTTGCTCCGCTGTTGCGACGGCACTGTCGTGACCTGCAACGATGACACCGTAGTTGGTGTTTTGGTTAGCAGAACCAGTTGTACCTGGGCCTGTACCGACTGCTGGTAGGTTGCTCGAAGTATAAACACGGAAACCGTGGAAATTCTTCAGAACCAAACCATTCCGTAGTCCACCTGACTCACCATAATCTGCGTTCAAGAAACGAGAATCCTCGTCACGAAGCAGTTCCATGAATACAGGGTCTACGACCAACCAACGGCCCTGCGTATCAACTTGTTGTTGATCAAGCAGACGGGCCATCCGTGCAACCACCATTGCTGGTGAAGCTGTTGCGGTTGGTAGTGCTGTTGCGCCTGGCAAACGTGCTGCAAGAGGGATCGAGTGATCACCTGCAGAGCCTGTTGTGATGTTGCCAAAGTCACCTTTTTTCAGCTTCATGCTCGTCAGCAGTTCGTCTGAACCGGCTGTTGAGACAGCTTTTGTACCGTTCACTTGGTCGTTTACGGTATCGGCTTTTCCGTGAAGCGCTGTTTGTTTGTAACCGGCCATGTAGCCAAGAACTTCTTGGTCGTATTGGTCAGCTAAACGATATGCTGCACGGTCTGTTGCAAGCTGTAAAAAATTTACGTGGCTCATAGATTCTTCAATATCGTCGATCTTGAAGGCATAGTAATTTGCCTTGTCGATCACGAGAGTGAAGTCTTCGTCATCAAGGTCTTGGGCCGATATTTGGGTGCCACGCTGGTAGGCTGACACAGAAATTTCGGGTTCTTTGATAATTTTTACAGTATCGCCTTGGGCAGCAATTTCTCCGAAATAATCAGAGTTGCTGATGTCGCCGACAACTGTTGCCTTACGAAATGCAAGCTGGACCTTTTTCGAGTAAATTACACTTGAAAAGTTTCCATTGGGCAGGTTTCCATGACCTGCGGCTGCTGGGAATGCCATTTATTGTACTCCTTTGTGAATGGCGGGGCGCTGGGCGCCCGACAGCACAGAAGGGGGACAAATCAGTGGCAGTACGGGTCACTGGGTGGTGCGAACTAGCAAGCTCACGGGCCAGAACGTACTGGTGGACTAACGTCTATTTCTTCTGATTTTGGGATTTACAGGGGTGGACCTAAGCGGTGGCCCTGTGCGGGGTGACCGACGTTTATTTGTCAGTCGTAGCGATCTATCTGGCAGCGCCAGAAAGGTCGTATTTGAAGCTGCCATTTTGCATGGCAGACATAATTGCTTCTTCGTGTTTTTCGTATTCAGCAGTGCTCATTTTTGCGACTTGGCTTTCTGAATACGTTTTGCGTCCTTGTGAAACAGGAGCCGTCCCTGTGGTTCGGCCGATTGCTTGGGCTGCGGACGAATTACTTTTTTTGGATTTGCCTCTGTCAGCCTTGTATAAATCGATCGCCCTTGATGCTGCTTGAACATCGGTATTGTTTTTATAGAGGGCGTCTTGGATGTATGCGGGCTGATGGGCGACCCAATCATGGAAGTGTTGTGAAGAACGGATTTTCATAAAATCTGGGTGCTGCTTTAACAACTGCTGTTCGGCTTCTTTGCGGGTTAGCTTTTGCTCAAGCTGCTTTAATCCCGCTAGTCGTTTTTCGCCTTCCGCTAGTGCTTCACTGGCTCGTTTCTGAGCAATGCTATCAACGATCTGGGCAACATCAGGGTAGCGTTTAGACCAGTTTTCGATTTCCTCGTCAGTTTTGGGAAACTTAATTTGTCCTTTTGCAGCAGCGTCCAACTGTTGTTTCAGCTGGGTTATTTCACCATCTTTTTGCTGCATTAATTGTTGCGAGTGCCGACGCAGGTCACCGTAACGTTTTTTAAACGAACCATCCTCTGCTTCTGTAGGTTCTCGAACCTCTACCTTAGTGGGGGTGGTGCGAGCCATTTCAGACTCAATTTCTTTTTCAAGGGTACTGATGCCCTCTTGTCGTCTATATTTTGCCATGTTGAAAATTTCCGTGGGGGCCGCTTTGCGGGTGGCCCATTGGTTCACACGATAAATGCGATCTTCTGCTTCATCATCGTGCCGTAGGGTTCCGAAGTTTTGCCATAATCGCTGGCGAGGTAGTCTTCGGTTTCCTCAAGAATTGGCTCGTTGTAGGTTGTTTCTACTCCTGCCATTTCAATCTCATTGCCTTGCGGTGTTTCGATTGTCTCTGTGGTTTCTTCTTGTTCGGGATCACCCTCATCCGATACTTCGGTGTCCGCACCGCTTTCGCTATCGGGTTCTTTTTCGTCCGCATAGTGATAGCCTTTTCCATCACAATGATCACAACCCTCACCATCGCATTCAGGACATGGAATGGTATCAGCGCTTTCTTCGTCAACATATTGAATTAAGCCTTCTGCAAACATGGACATTAGCCCCAGTTTTGCTTCCGATTGCATATCCATAATGTGTTTCAGGCCGTGCCACTTAACTACGTCAGCGGGCAAAACATATTCACCCTCAGAGATCATAATTTCGAGGTTGTCACGCACGTTTTCGGGGGAAGAACCGATTGGGATTTCGTTTCCACTTTCGGGGTCAACCATAAGCCCATCATCCATCCCGCAAGGCATCCCACCATGAAACATACCAACACGTTCTTCGTCGATAATTTCGTCATCTTTAATCGCTTTCTGGACCGCTTTGCCTCGCTCACGTTCGTAATTCGACAGCTTTCCGTCTTTGTCTAAATCAGCTTTGTCTTCATCTAACTGAAAACGTTTGTTGGCCATGTCAGCACCAGCTTTTGAGCGAATGCCTTTTCTAGCTTCTTTGTTTGATGCCATTACTTGGCCCTTTCTTTGACCTCGTCCTTCAAGGTATCGAACCTGCGCAATTCAGCGATTGCGCCCTGTATTTCTAATATGCGGGATTGGTCTTTTGCCGTTTCCAACAACCCGTGCATGTATGAAATGCGAGAGGCTGCGTACTCCTGAAGCAGTTGTAATTTCGACCGATCATTTACGAGCGGTAAGAGATTACGATAATCGTCTTTATTCAAAGTTTACCCTTATTGTGGCTGCTGGCCCTGCGGAGATTGTCCGCCAGTCGTATCGCCACCGTTGTCTCCTCCGCCGGCTCCGGTGAAACCTTTGGCGCCTGGTTCTGGAGCATTGCCAGGAGTAGGATTACCCCCGCCTGTGCCGGTTGGATCATTGGGACTAGGAGCTCCACCTTGTTCAGGTGTTGGTGCTTGCTGGGGCATTAAAGCCTGAATTTCCGCAATCATTTTAGCTTGGATCACGGCTTCACGTTGGTCGTTAAGGATTTTATCCTCATCAAGGTCCATCGATGTCGCTAATTCACGCAAAATGTAATCATACTTTACAAATGGCGCCATTGCTGGGTTTTGAGCCATCTGCATAAATTGAATTAAACGTTGGCTACGGATCTCGTTGCGCATCAGGCTTTCAGTGCCACGAGCCTTAACTTCCAAGTCGCCCTTCGTGTATTCTTTGTCGAAGGCGAATTGCATGTTGAAATTGAACATCGCTTTGCCCAGCGGGGATAGCAAATAGTCGTCTATATTGCGCACCACGGCTTTGATGTTTTGCGCTGCGGCACCCATGAGCATGGACATACCACTTGCGGTTCGTCCCACACCCATCACACCTCCTACTCCGTGGCTATATGAGGGTATACCAGTGCTTTCATCTGACAACTGACGAGCCTTATCAAACATCATTAAAAGCTCTTGGCTGACGTTTTTAAATGAGGTCGAAAAAATGCTCTGGCCTGGACTTCCCGCCTGTCTGCGAAACACCTTGCCAGGGTACACGGATAAGTCTTGGCCAGGGACAAGATTAGTTTCATCAATCTCAATTAGGAGGTTTCCTGACAGCGCAGCATTATCTATCGCCATACGCATCATACCATTCATGATCAGCTGAGTGTCTTCCATATTTTCAGCTACGCCGATGCCAAAAAATGAGTATGGATTTAGCTCGTAAGGCACGGCAGCATAGGGAATGCGAACTGGTGTGAAGGGATTGAGAACCAGACGTAAAATCTGACCATTGCAAATCCAAACATTGACTTGGACCTGATCACGATCGGCTAATTCATCTGGTATCTCAAAATCAGCTTCATCTGCTAATTCTGCGTCCAAAATGCCCCAATATTCGAGCACTTCAAACCTATCTACACCCTCGGAGTTTGTGTTGTCGTCCAGCGTATCTTCCCAGTATTCACGGGTGTAGCTGGCGCCATATTCTAATGCTAATTCGATGCTATCTTCACGAAAATGCGGTCGATTTTTCAAGTGACGCATTTGTGTACGATTTAAGCGATGTCTTTGGACGATATATTCTGCTTCACCCATGTTACGAGCATCAGGATCAGGGTACAGGTCCCATAGACTTACATATTCGACTTTTGGGATGGTCTCAAAAAGCGGATCATACTCGCCTTCCTCACTCCACCTTGGATATTCTTTGTCATGGGCAAATGGCCCTTTAATGACGCCTGTGCCAAAGAGTGAACACTCAAATGCAACTGACCGAAGATGCTTTGAGGCGTTACTTTCCTCCAGCTGGTCGTGGATTTTGTGCTCCATCTTTTTCGCAGCACGGTCTGCTGGTTCAAAAGTTATAGAGCCAGGAATTTTACCGTCACCAAGCTCCAAGTCGTCCTTAACAGGCTCAAGCTGATCTTCGTAAATTCCTAAATCTTTTGCCACATCAGGACGCATAACTTTTTTAGGAACTTTGTAGTCAACGCCTGTTTTTTCTTTGACCTTTTCATCGGTTAAACCTTTTGGGTCAAAGCTTACTGCGTCAGCTACGTTGTTAGGAAACCGGCGTTGTTCAATTCCAATTGGAAAGCGTTGTCCTGCAAAAATAACGTCGGTTAATTGCGCATAAGCCGCTAGAACTTTTGTTTTGGTGATTTTTACAAAAGCTTTGGACTTTTCCGTATCGGTAAACTGAACATCAGCCCCATATAAACCTCGGTAATTTCGATATGACCGTAACCAGCGATCTTCGTCATACATGCGACGGTCTTTGGAACGACGAAATTGTGATTGTACGAAGGCAGCAACACCAGACAGGTCAATATTTTCCTGTTCAACGTCACCTTCTTCTTCCAGCCTCATAACTGTATCAGATTCAGTCGCCTCGTCAGCGTCAAATCCTTCTGGTTTGTCCATGAGTGCCATTAATTAATATCCAAATATTGAATCTGATGGTTGCCAGCCTTGTTGTGAAACACCTGTGCCAAAATCAAAGGGTGATTGGGCTCGTGGGCGGCTTTGAATCCCATATCTAATGCTGTCGAAAGTATGATCAGAGGCGTAGCGAGGATCGATGTCGTCAGTACCTTTTGGGTCAGAGGGAATTACTGGTAAATCTGCGATGATTTGGCGGCAGGTATTAAAGAAAATAATTCCTGGCTGCTCAGTATATTCATCGACTTTAAGTAATTCGTGGAGGCGGTTTTTGCCCGCAATCCTTGAACCAGCCGATCGGTCGCTTGGGCGCCATCTACAGCCTTCGGAAATCATCTCTTCAGCTATGCTTGGGCCAATCTGACCACGATTGTGCCAGCAGGAGCTATCCAATATTCCGTATTGCATTTTTTCACCAGCTTCAGCGGCTAAAACTGCTTTAGCTAAGTCCCGACCCGTATGCTTTGAAACATATAATTCTCGATAGACGTAAAGGGTGCTGTAATTAGGGTCGATCGCAAACCAATGAACAGCTGAAAAACTTGAATACCCAAAATCACATGAACGAAACCTTCGCCATTCAGGGGGAATGTTAAATGGTTCACAGGTATGAATGTCCGGTCTGAACTCAGAAAACGCAGCCCCTTCCGCAATTGTCCAATCGCCTTCCAGTAATTGCCGCCGTTGGTTTTCAGGAAGCGATAATAGGTTAGCTTCGTAAACGCCGTCTTTTGCTAGATAAGGGTTGTCTGAAAGCTTTGACGGGATAAACCGCCGCATAAATAGCGGCTGCCCTGCTTTTTCATGCCCAGCTGGGTAAACCAGCGTTTCACCTGTATTAATGTCTGTAGCAGCAAAGGGTGTGTTAGCGGGTGCGGGGTCTACAAATAAGCGTTTAACCCAACCGTGCCCACTGGAACCTGGATTCGTGGTCGCACGGACGCATAGCGGTAACGTCGGGTCGGTAGTACGAAGCCTTGAGCGCATGTAATCAAATGCAAAACTCGTTGGATGCTGGGTTAATTCGTCCCAACCTATCCAGCTAAACGCTTGTCCCTGATAGCGAAGAACATCTTCAGGGCGTTCTAGGTAAGTCAGCCAAATTCTAGCGCCGCTTGGGAACGTCCACTGGCTCGCCTTCGCCGACCATTTCGCATTCGGGTACGCTTGCGGATACAGCTTCTGTGTGGCCCACTGGATTTCCCGCAATTCGTCAACGGTTCGCCGCAAAAGCAGACCATTGAAATTTCCGTTTCCGAAATATCGGAGAGGGTCTGCGATGAGGCTGTAGGTTTTTGAGCCCCCCGCTGCCCCACCGAATAAGACTTCCCGCTCCGGTGCCGCCAGAAATTCGGTTTGCGGGCCAGGGAGCGGCTCGAAAATGATGTCTCGGTTCGCAAATTTTTGCTGAACAACGTTAAAATCTAAATTGTCCGAAACGGGGTTTTGATGATCATTCTCACCTTCAAGTTTGGCAAGTTTTTTTTCCGTCATTGTCAGCACACGTTTAGCGTCTGACTTCTTACGTTTTACTGCTGCTAGTTTTTTATCTTGATTTGTTTTAGGCCGTTTTTGTTTAGCGGCTTTATTTAGTTTTTTGATTGTTTTGGATGTATCTCCACGACGCTCCCGCCAAATATTCAGGATGCCTTGGTGAGAAATCTTTTTGCCAGTTTTTTCCACCAACCACGCCGCCACCCTGCGACTGCTATGGCCTTGATCAAGATGATCAAGAGCGTCTTCCACCCACCTAACCATTTCAGGGTCAGGGATAAGAACCAATGTATCGGCTTCGCTAGGTACATAGGCGTATGGTACTTTGGCGGTTTTGTTTGGTCTAGATTTATTCTGCCACATCATTGCTAGTTTTCGGAGGCAATATAAACATACCGCCGGCGTTTGCGGTAATCTCAACTTGTTCTTTTTTCACCAGACCGGTGCGATCTAGAACTTCACGGGCAGCAGAGATTGCGTTGCGAGCGCCTAGTGCCGATGGATCGTCTAAAACATCTATGATGCCGAATGCAGCTTTAGGCGCATTAATGGCCAGCATCATACCAGCACGTTCTGTGATTTCTTCTTTTAGAGGGCCAACGACTTCTGTGGTGGCTGTTGTTTTGGAATATCCAGCGATGTCCATAGCCAGACGGATGTTACCACGGGCCTCGCCTAGAAGTGCTTCTAGAAAAGCAGCCTGTTTGTCTGTCAGTTCTTTAGTTGCAATATCCATACTTTTCCGTACAGTTTGATCTTAAATTGAGAGGGTGATTATGGAAGCACTAGCGTTACTTTTAGTGATAATCATGTGGTTTTTACTTAACCGGAAAATCAAAGAACTGTCAGAACGAGTCACGCTTCTGGAAGGTGAAAACGATCAAGTCGTGAAGCAGATCAATGTGATGTTGGAAGATAAAAATGACTAAGCTATTACGAAATATAGCCACGGCGTTTTCTATAATAGTAGCCTCTCAGGTTGCTGCCTCTGACAGCGTGGTTGCTTTAGTCTGCAACATTGAAAAGCCTGATTACCTTATATTTTTGGATTTTGATAAATCTACAGCAACCGTAAGATTTAAAACTGACCAAGCGGATGCCACATATCCTGTGGGTTCGTGGACAGGTAAAATGATTTCATGGTCGTCGTTTGAAAAATCTGAACAAAGTTCTTGTATGTTCGCCCTCGACCCTCAACGAATGCTGCTGCAGAATGCTTGCTTTCATCACATTCAGGGAGCAATTGCATACAGCAGTACAATTCAAGCTGGACAAAGGCCAATGCGATGCGCTTACGTCAAATAAAATTACTTCCGCTAGTTTTCCTAATCACTCTGGTAACTCAGGCTAATGCCTTCAATAAATCGGTTTGGGATAGGTATGACCAGCAGGGTCAAATGGTTCACTTGTTGGGTGCTTTTGAAGGTCTGTTGATAAATCCAGGCCCTGAAGAAATGAAGCTTTACGAATGCTTTACTGAAACGAAGATTAATTTATTGCAGTTACACGAATTGGTCGCCGAAGAGTATGATTCATCATACTGGAAACATTCAAATCAGGAGAATGTTGCCGCTACGATAATACTGATTTCCGCATTGAAACGGTTCTGTATCGCCAAAGGATATAATTTTTAATAATAACTCGCCTCGAAGCGCTAATGCCTACCTCAAATATATGAAGGCTAAACCCACGGCGCCCGTGCAGATCATCCAGAATATGCGTTCGGCAAATGCAATTTTTTGACCTCTGGCGATGGCTTGTTTTTCCATCTCATCGATGCGGTCATCCATTTTCTTTATGCTGCCGTCCACGTTTTCCAACCGCTTAAACACGGTGAGCATTCGCTCTTCCATTCGGGCGATGGCGAGGACAGCTTCTGACAATTTGTCGAGTTTATCCTCCATGCGTGTAAGCCGGTCTTCGCTCATTTTTTCTTACCCTTTTTGGGCCAGCCAGCCTTCATGTCCTTGTAGGCTTTCGGGCTTACAGTGCTGTCTTTTTTGGAGCGAGAAGTGCCAGCCTTCTTACGCTTATTCATGTTTTTGACTAAGGACATGGGCTCACCAATTTTTGCACGACCAATAACGAGCGGTCAGTTTTGATTTCGCAGTGCTGCACTTGTGGCGGGCACGGAAGGATTTGCGGCGCTCAGGATTGGACTTCTTGATCCGCATGGAACTGTCGCCATATCGGATGATCTTTTCCTTGCCGCCCTCACACGCTTTGACCACGAACTTCTTTGGCCCCTCGGGTGTGCGCCGAGGTTTGTTGCACTTCATTTTAGATTTATCGACTTTTGCCATTGCAATTCTGCCAATGAGAACAAAATGTGAACATATGACCAGACTCGGAGCAATTAGAAACAATCACTTGAGCATCAGATGCTGGTGTGGCCACGCTGGACTAATACCCGTTAAAGCTTTTATTGAGAAATTTGGGCCTGATATAACTGCGGATCAGGCTGTGACTAAAACCAGATGTACGAAATGCGGTGCGTCAGTTCGGGCGGGCAGTCAGATTGTTTATGTCGGAAATTCTGAATTTGCTATGTCAGGCAGTAGAACAGCACAGGATAGTGAAGAAAGTGGTGATGCAAATTTAGAATAGTGATCAAAAATTAAGCAAGTGAATGAAAATTTAAAATTGTGACGTTAGGTAACGTTTTGACACTTTAATAAGTGAGGCAATCATCAGAGGTGAAATATTTATTACCAGTGAATGTTTCACGGGCTGGCTTCCGTCAATGGTTGGGGAAGTCAGTCTAACCCTCTTCGTAATGCTCTTCCCGACATTACGAGGTCGACATGTTCCTTCTGGCTGGCTTATTCTGGGTTTGAGTAGCCAGCCTTTTTTTATCAAGCCACAACGAAGTCCACGATCTGACCGTCTGGTGTTCGGAGTTTGTTTGGATCTGGGTGATAGGCGTATTTCTGATTTACGATCTTTAGGTTTTCAACCGGTGTATCGGGATCGAGCTCTTGCTTCGTACCGCCTGTTTCGGATCTCGCCATTTTCTCCGTTGGCTCACCCACCCCGTTTTGAAACACGATGTTTACGTGCGTTTGAAACGGCATCGATGGTAGGGGAAAGTGGCTGATTAAAGTTTCACCAGCCACGAGTGAGCCATGCCCAATAGAGTAATCCGAATGCCGATCCAAACATAATCAGGCCGGCAATAGACCACTGCGCCAGATTAACGAAAAAAGCTCTAGCCTTAGCACGGTCTTCCGCTTCCTGTTTCTTCCGAACACGTTCTTCACGCTGGAAATTGACCCAATCTTGGTAAAGCCCCGCTCGACCGTAGATTTTCATCATCGACTCGATTTCTTTGCGAGCCTCACGGATTTTTTCGAGGTGCATAAATTCTTCAAATGAATCGTTGTCCTTGCCCAAGGCTTTTGAAAACAGCGATTTCTTTTTGCTATTACCTTGAGCCTGTAATGTCTCTTCAGCGGTCAGGATTGCGCCAAGTTGGCGCCCCATGCTGCTGATGTCATTGCCATGGCTGACTAAGGTTTTGATTTGCCCAATAGCTGCGTTGGCCGCACTGACCACGGCTAATGTTTCGGCTAACATCTTTCCCCCCGAAAGTGCTTGCTAGATTGAAAGTCCAGATTTGATTTTGAAGCAGGACCCCATCGCCATCAGTTTTTGGGCGGTGAGTTGCTTTACGACATTTTGCACATCAGCGATGCACTCAGTTTGGCTAAGAAATGCGTTTGAATTTACTATTGGTTGGCAGTGTATGGCCATGGGCCCCTTACAGGCTAAAACCAAGGCCACCCAAAACATTAGTTCATTGGACGTCTAGGTGCGGGCGCTGGACGTCTTTTGCTGTCCTGCATCGCCACTTCTTGGCGAGCGCCTCGATTCATAGGTCTTGGTGCAGGGTTCGCAGCCATGCGCCGTCTAGCGGGCTGCGGTGGGTTTGGCATTGCCGCTCGGCCACCGGCTTGTGCAGCCATAGCTTGACGTGGGGCTGGCTGTGGAGCCATTCCCTGACGCTGTCCTCCAGCTGGCATCGGCCGACCGGATAATCTGTTTGCAGGGCGGTTTTGTCTAGGCATTGGTCTACGCATCGATCAGGCCTTTTTCTTCTTATGCGCCATTCCGCCATACATCATTTTGGGCTTAGAGTTTTTGTAAGCCATACCTCCACCCATCATTTTGGGCGTAGATTTTTGTGCAGGGGGATTGGACGCACCACATTTAGCTTTACCAGCTTTCATGGTGGTACTCCTAAGTATTAAAATTTTGGGATATGATCGTATTATACCACAATATTTTGTTTTCCACAACCACAGAAAACAACATATTGTGTTTTAGGGGTTGATTTTTCTGGCGAACATGGTAAAATAAGAAGCCTTTTGGAGAGGGGTAATACTACTCCCTTCCAAAGTGACTGGCATTATCCAACAAATACACCATCGCATTCATTAGCCGCTCAGGGCTTTCCCCAAATTTACCTAGGCCCGTATTACAACCATCGCATAAAAACCCTCTAAACAGTTCAGATTCATTATCGTGATCTAAACGCCACGGGGTCTTAGTGCGACTGCTTGGAGTGGTTACTTGATCCGCCGAACGCCAGCATATTGGACATAAATGACCATCAGAAACTTGGTGCTCGCTATGTAACCGCCGAATAATTGCCTGATGGTGATTAAAGCACTCCTTGCATGTGCACGACCTGCCCATACTTTTAGACCGATTGAGGTAAAATGCTTCAATCGGTTTTATTGTTTTACAACGCCCACATCGCTTAGATTCAGTCGTCATAGTCCAGGTCGAAGAGATCATTTACAGCAACAACGCTGTCTTCTATCAAACCTGCTTTTTCCCTCAATTGTTCTGAAACCCGATTGAGTTCGTGCGCTACAACGTAAAGGTGCTGATAGCCCTCTACATCGCCATAAAAGTCACTTAGTGACTCCACAACTTCATCAGTTTCGACCCGTATCTCTTGTGAATCATCAGTATCCGCAATGTAAACGTTAGCCACAAAATAGCTTACGCCGTCATCGTCTAAATCTACGTCAAATTCGAGAGAAACGGGAACCTGCAATGATGCATCAGTTCCGTAATTGCCCATTATTAGAGCCTTTGATATGAACAGGTTTCCCTGTGCCCTTATTGTATCAAATTATGGGATTCAGGACAAGCCGATATGCTCCGAAATAGAACTAAAATTGGCTTTACAGACGCTGCTGTAAATTTCCCGCACACCGCCGCAAGCATTTTGACAGATCCGCCGAAATGGTCCGCATGGGGTGCTTTAAAGCAGGGCCTATTTTACAGTACCAATTTTTCAAAAATAGGTTGGGTTTGTATACGCTACCGGTATGGGGGGCCCTGTCACATGCGGGGCCGATTGCGAGCGAAAAAGCTTTAAATTTATAGAAAATCAGGCCGAATCTAAGGGCCGCTTACCATAAGTTAACGGCCCCGATCGCTAATTGCCCTTGTTTTGTTGGGCCTGATAAAAATCAATCTACAAAATCAATCTACAAATAAAATAACGCCGCAAATCAGGGCCCCAAAAATCGCCGGCAATGGCCGCTTGGCAATTTTCATAAGCCGGCGGGCGGGCCTTAGCGGTGCACCTATACGACAGCAGCGGCGGCCCTGCATCCGATCGGGGCAAGGACTGACAAGTTAACCGGCGATCGCCACATGCGGCCGTGTAACGTGCAACGGCGCCGGCTTTGGGCATTGCGTGGGATTGATTAAAGCGGCCTTGCGATCGGCCCATTGCTTACCAGGAACACGGCGCCCGCCTGGTCAACATTAGGACAAAATAAAACCGGCCAATTAAGGCCGGCTTATTTGTTTTCAATTATAGGCTAGATCGATCACGGCCAGCCAAAACACAGCAAAGCCGATCGCCTGATATATGGGCGCCATGTTATTCTATCCAATGCGGCTCGCTCGCCTCTAATATCTTGCAAGCGGCCCAACAATGAACGTCGGCTTGCGTCTGGATTGAATCAACCCATTGCGCAACAGCTTGCGGCTCATCCTCTATTATCTGATGGTCGATCAGATTGTTTTGGCCGTGGTTAATTGTCCATGCGAGTAAATACATTATCACAACCAATCATCCGGAAACGGGCTTATTGAATGCATGACGGATGCATGTTCTGCCCTGACATCATCGACGATCGGCGCCGTGCACGGTGTAAAAGCGCCACCGTCGAAACGATCGACCCAAAGCCCGCAACCATAGGCCGGAAACATTTTGGCCGCTTGCTTGTAAGTTAAGACACCGGCGCCCCGATCGGGATTGATCGCCGGCACGTCGTGCAATTCATCGGCGTCCCATGGCTCGCCACATTTTGAACAATAAATATCAGGCATGGGTCAATTCTCCCTTTGCGACGGCATCGGCTTTGCGCCGGCTTGTGCCATGTGCAGGAAAACCGATGATTGTTGCCCGTTGCTTTTGGCAAAGCCCGCAAGTCTTACAAGAAACATCGTCCGAATAGGTGGCAGGACAAACAACCAAGCGGCGCCCGCCCGGTGTTGCTTTGGGCAAGCTTGCCAGCCGGTCTTTATATTCGGCGATCGTTTCGGCCCATTGCTTGCCGGCCGGCGTCCGTTCTGTTCTGCGCTCATATTCAAGCGGCAAAACTGAAACAACCGGCCCGCAATTTGTATCTGCCAGCCGATCGGCGTGGTTTACATCGTTTCCGCTTAAATTGATCGTGAAGCCGTTATTATTGGCCATGGCCAGCGCATAATTGTTGAGCGGGTTTGCGATCGGGTCGAAATGCGAGAATGTAAAACCCTTGCGGCCCCGATTTGCTTCAACCAATGCCAGCAATTTCGGTGCGTCGATCGTTTCCCGATCGGTGTATGATGGTTGCAAGTCTCCGCTTTGATTGTGGCGCCACAATTGACCATCAGGCAAAGCGGCCACTTGTTTTACAAAATGGTCATATGTTGCGCCGGCATTGCCGATCGATACTTTATGCCAGAATAAGCCAAGCGGGCCCGTCATGGCATAACAAGCGCCGCTTGCTTTTAGTGGGCAAGAGTCGGGGCATGTTTGCTTTCCGCTGGTTGATACCGGTATATCACCGGTTTTCTTGTTTCGGCTTTTTAAGGTTAAATTCACATTGCCGTTGAGCAATGCCGGCGTTGCCGTTTCCGTGTTTCTGAAATTGTATCCCATGGTTGGGTTTTCCTTTTTGCTAGATATGAGCCGGCCAAAGCAGCGCTGGTCGGGCGCCGGCCGGTGCAATCAGAATCCCAAAAAGGTCTAAATTTGTAAAGCAAAACATAGTGCACTATGAAAAAGAAATAAATTTTACGTGAAATCACTAATTGCAAAGTTCAGCGTTATGTCAGGATAAGTTGTCAGAAGGCTGTATATACATATGAGCATACAAATGCGTTTGACGTGCGAGTGAAAAAGGTGCCGTTTCTGGAGTAGAATTGAGAGAAAAAGGTCAGAAACGGCACCAACTAGCAAAAAGGACAAGAGCGTAGAAGATTTGCCCTTTGTACCCAACAGCATGATGGGAGGAGATTGCTTATCCGCTGGGTACAGAATCATTTTTACTGTAGTGCACTATGTTATGCAATAGCTAAATTTACGGATTGACGTTTTGACGTGCGGGACCTATGCTTTGTGCCATATCTATCTGGAGACAGTAATGACCAAAATTCCGCACTATAAAGAGATTAATCTGAAGAGTGGCAAGATTGCCCACGCCTTCAAGCCGAGTAAATCCCTGTCTGACAAACTGGGTTTTAAATACGAGCAATACGACCGGAAGGAAGACGCCTTGGCCCGCATCGACGAGGCGATTAAAGCGCTGGGTATATATAAGGAGTCAGGTGAGCGGTTTCAGGATCGTACTCACAGCACTGTTGGCGCCCTGGTTCTAGCCTATCAAAATTCGAGCAGCTGGGACGCTTTAGCAGAGAATAGCCAACGAAATTACGCCACGATGTTGGGTATTGTGCTGGAAGCAACGCTAATTGGCAGTAAGCCATTTACAGAGCAGCTGGTTGCCAATATCCGCCCACGACAGGCGGAAGCTATATATAAGGAGTTGCGCAAGCAGAAATCCTTGGCCACGGCCAATCAGGTGATAAAGGTTTTGCGGCGGATCTGGAACAAGGCGCCAAGCTTTGATTTCAACGTGAGCAACCCATTCACAGATCTGACATTGCTACCAACTTCGCCCCGTACCACTCGCTGGCATCGTGACGAATTGAATATGTTTATCGCAACTGCAGATTCCAACGGGCTTACAAGTATCGGTACGATCGCTGCTATGGCATTTGAATTGGGCCAGCGTCCAAGCGATTGTCGCAATATGACTTGGTCTAACTATCAAGACGGTTTTTTCGTATTTAAGCAGCAAAAGACCGGCGCCGACATGGACATCCCTGCGACAGCGATGTTGCGGGAGCGCATCCGCCAAATACAGCTGCTATCAAACTGCAAGCATGACGAGACCATTGCTAAATACGAGGGTACAGGCGAGCGGTATTCTGGAAGGTTATACCGCAAGAAAGCAGAATTGGTGCGTAAGCTTGCCGGCCTCGACCACAACCTCAAAATATCTGACTTGCGCCGCAGTGCTGCGACCGAGCTTGGAGATGCTGGCTGTAGCGAAGATCAGCTGAGAAGTATCACTGGCCATCGATCCCGTGCAGTGCTGAATACTTATGTGCAGACCACCCGCCGTCAGGCCGAAGCTGCTCAAAGCAAACGTGAGGCGACATATGGGTAAACTCGAACGTCCAGCATCATTGGACCGCATACAGAAGCGTAAATCGGCAGAGGACCGGCTTCTTGAACAACTGCACCAAGAAATGTTATACCTCTGCCAACAGTACGACCTGAAATACGGCGGAAAGAGTTAAAAAAGGGGCCTAGCGGCCTCTTTTTCACTCAAATCACACAAAATTGTCACATCACTGTTACAAAATCCATGCATGACTTGCGAGCTTTCAAACAAGTTTACGAGGAAAATCGCATGTATATTGGAAATTTCTGTCTGGCGCTGTAAAACACAATACCCAGCACATTAATTTGCTAAACCTAGTGCACTATAGATTGACACGTACCGAATCTTGTGTATAACGGAGGCACTCATATCGGCTGAATGGCCAACCTGACCAAAATCAAGATTATAACATTAGGAGTACCCATCTTGACTTACCCTGTTCTTAAAGAAGCGCCCCGCACATTGTTCACACCGCAAGCAGTTAAAGCTGCGATGGGTGCAAAGACTGCTGCATGGCCCAAATTGGATTTGCTCAATATCGAGTTGGTAAAGCGCCCGCTCTATATTGAGGACGAAACGCCCAATAAGATTATGGACGGAATTGTGATGCCAATCCCCATGGATCAGCAGAGCGCAATAGTTCGCAAAGATACAGGCGAAGCTATCCATTTTGCCGGCAAAGATTACCGTATCGTTCAGATGCAAGAACTGCACGAGGCGATTGAATCTGCCACTCGGATGGCGATGCCGCCCCATGTTCATGCTTCGGTGAAATTATCTGAGAAAATCTCAAACATGAATTTTTTCCGTGCTGAATACCGCTTCCCCAGCCTAGGGGCAGCAATACAGCACCCGACTGGAGAAATGATCCGTGTTGAATTGGATGTGCGTGTCGAAAATCAGGCAACACACAGCGTTAAAGTGGCTGTAGGCGCCCGTGATACCTTCTGTGATAATGCCATGGTGTTTGATGCCTCCTCGGTTTGGAGCAAAGGCCATACTAACAGCTTCAGCACTGATGGCCTACAGCAGTTTATTGGGAAGGAAGTTGCGGATTTTGGGTTGCGTATCGCTCAGTTGCGAGAATGGAATGGCACTGCGATAAGCGAAACGGATTTCACAGTTTTGCTTCATCAGAGCGGTCTTATTTCTGACAACTTTCAAACCAAAATCATTGAGCAATTTTCCGATGAGGTGAATACTCGTGGGCAGACAAAGCTGGCGGCATATTCAGCGCTGACAGCGTTTTGTACGCACAATAATGAACGTTTTTACGTCAAAGACAGCGCCAACAAAGACAATGAAGCGGTTGGTATGTCGCAGCGTGAAGATTTCGTGCGCAAGATCGTTTCGAGCACAGCTTGGAAGGATTGGTCATAATGCAGAAATTTGCTGGCTACGCAGCCCACAATTGCGTCAATTGCGGCAACAATCGGGTGTTCTTTAAGTTTCGCACTCGTTGGAACCAAAACGATCAGCGCTTTATGTCCACCTACGACCAAAGCACGGTTTACTGCTGTGGTTGTAATGCGCCATCTCGTGCGGCTTCAACAGAGGGGGTTTGTGTATGAAAAACTCTGTGAAATCTGTGGAGGGACTGCTGGAAACCCTAGGTGCAACCACCACGACTAAATCTCAACGTCATGAGGTTGCGGTGCTCGTAAAGGAATTTGTTGAGGCGCATTTTGAAAGTGCAATTCACATGACGGACACTGCTAATATGATGATGAAAATCGCACGGGAGCACGGTTTGGTTTTAGATCAGACATGGCTGCACGAGGCTAACAGCACGGGCACTGCGGGGGATCACAACGCTGCATTGCAATTGGTGAAAGCATGAATCGTGATATGATCCAAAACTACGAAAACCTGGTTAAATACGTGAAGGGTGGCCCTGTCTTTTTAAACGGCGGGCATTCTGAACAGACCACGATGTCGATGCACTGTGATGAATTGATCGATGACCTTCAGATTCACATCAACGCTGTTACCAAAATTGCCGAAGATCACGGCTGGTTCAGGGACGGTGTGCCAGTACACAAGTTGCCAAGCGCTGACTGATCACCAGCGCCCCTGCAAGCCGAAGGTTTTGACTCCGCCTTCTTGCAAGCAGGGATGACCAAGAACCTCGCCAGCTGCTTTCTCTGGCGAGGTTTTTTTATGAGGTATGAAAATGTATAGCTATCGTGAACAATTGACCGAGGTCCGCCGCATTAAGATTGCAGAGGGCGAGCGCAAAACCTTGGATTGCCCGTTTTGTGGCGGGCAGAAGAAATTTACCATCGATCGGCTTGCATCAGGCCAACTGCTTTGGAATTGCTTCAGGGCCAGCTGTGAGGTGCGGGGCAGTTATCAAGGCGAGAGATCCCTGACAGCAGCCAAACGTTATCACGACCACGGGCCTGAAAAGGTGCGCAGCAAGCCAAAGTTACAAATTCCTGAAATCACTACCAGCTTGGCTAATGTGCCCCACGCTCTGGAATATCTGCGCTCGGTAAATTCAATCGATGCATATGAATCGGGATTGATACGGATGCGATATGCACCTCGTGAAAAGCGGGTGCTGTTTTATAATAAATCTTTGACTGGTGCTGTGGGGCGCAATTTATTAGGCGCCGGTCCTAAATGGATTACTTACGGCGATACGAGTGAAGGTATTCACGTGGGGAAGGGTAAAAACGCAGTCTTGGTTGAAGACGCAGCTTCAGCCTGCTCCATATCCCGCATCCCAGACTTGGCTGGTGTTGCGCTGCTAGGGACTAACTTAACTAGTGCACTAAGAAATGCTTTACAAATATATGTAAATATATTTATATTGTTAGACAACGATGCAAGCAGCAAAGCTGTGAAGCTAATAAAAAAAGTTAGAGGCAGTGTATTTCTGAGAATTACAGACAGAGACCCAAAAGAATTGGGCATATGTGAAGTTAAGCGTGTGTTGCGTTTGGAGGAGACCAATGATGCGCAGCACTTATCAGTTAAACAAATAAATAATAAATAAAAAAAACTCAGGCGGAGACCCTATAATGGCCAGGAAACAGTTCAGAGGCGTGATCGCATTTGACTTTGACGTTGACCAAGAGAATTACAAGATGTTCGGTGCTTTGGAGACAGCACTTGAAAAGCATATGGCGCTGTTTGCAGAACGATTAGCCGATGGTGCAATGGATGGTGAGTTCGAGTTATCCAAACACGTAAGCGTAGAAAATCCACAATCACATTTTAGAGATCGCCGTGGTCCTACAGGGCCTATTGATATGATGACTTTCCGTGGTGGTAGGGGCGAAAATGCTAAGTTATCAAAGGCGCAAATCGAACGCCTTACTGAAATGGGTAAGCGTGTTAAGCTTGGTATGGGACTATCTCATGAAGAGCGAAAGCGGTATTTAATGCTGCGGCAAAAAGCCGAGAAGCAAGGTATGATGGTAGATGCCCCCAGTTTAACATCAGAAAATATGAAGCCAAGCTTGGCAGTGCAGAACGCCACAGTCGAAGTTGGCGGTGTTAGTGGTAAAGGTAAGACTGCTGGCTCCCGTAGTAGGAGTGGCATTACCACCAAAACATTTACCCTCGACCTTCGTACTTTTTCTAAAACGGAATGGGCTAGAAAGATTGACCCCGAACGTCTGCAACGATTGACGGAAATGTTGCAAAACATAAGCATCAAGAGTGATAAAGTTCATTGGACAACGGTTAAGAAGTCACCAAAGTGGCGGAGTGTTATTAACGAGCTTAAAGAAAACGGACTTGACGAAGAGGATCAAAAACGGCTCCTCGAAGAAATTCCAGCATACAATGAACTGTCGGCCTAAACCCACATTTCAATAACGCAAATAGAGCAGCCCCGTCGTAGGATTGGGGCTTTTCTTTTTGTCTATCTCAAACTATAGTGCACTATAATTTGCACATAAGTTGGAGATACGATGGAATCACAATTGTTAAAAACTCTCCTCTGCAACGATACCTTCAAAACAAATAGGCCACGCCTCAAGCGGTCAATATTTTCTGAAGACGCTGCGGAGTTATTCGATTTGATGGGGATGGCCCATGATCGTTACAACCACGATTTAAGTACGGATGACTTGTTGTCATTGTGGCTGGCGGATCATCCAATCGCTACAAATAGCGAAAAGGCCGACTTCATGGACCTGCTTGATGACGTCCGGAAGTCCAATGAGATTGCGCAAGATATTGCGCACGACGTGATCGACAAATTGTGGCGTAAAGAGATCGGCAGACAGGTCAGCAGCCTCGGCATCAACATGGCAGAAGGTGATAACAGCGCCATGGGCTTGCTAAGGGCATTGCTGGATCGTGTGGCCGAGGATTATTCCCCTGATGATTTTGGCGATCCAACCACTAAAGATTTGGATACGCTTCTTGCGAAATCTTCCAATGACAATCGCTGGGAATTTAATATCCGCACCCTGTCACGCCATCTATATGGCGTTGGCAGCGGCGAATTTCTAATTGTGCTAGCCCGTCCTGAAACCGGAAAGACAACATTCTTGGTTTCGCTATGCGCTGGGCCTGGAGGGTTCTGTGAGCAGGGCGCCAAAGTTCTAATTTTGGGTAACGAAGAAGAAACTACCCGAACAATGTTACGCTCAATACAAGCAGCTGCGGGTATGACTCGTGACGAAATTGCTGAAGACCCAAGCACCGCTATGATTGCGTTCAACCGCATCGCAGATAATTTGGATATGCAGGACACGGTGGATTGGGATCTGGATAAGATTGACAGCTACATGTCTAAAATGAAACCGGATGTGCTGATCATTGATCAAGCTGACAAGGTTGGCATCTCTGGCCAATATACAGCGACACATGAGCGATTAAGGGAACTGTATCGCCGTTTGCGAGAATTGGCCAAGCGCCATCAGTGTGCAGTGATCGGAGTAAGCCAAGCCTCGGCGGATGGTGAGGGCAAAACTCGCATAGATTTCTCCATGGCCGAAGGCTCAAAAACCGGAAAAGCCGCCGAAGCTGACATCATTTTGGGTATCGGAAAACACAACGGTGATGCTGACGACGAAAGCGTAGATTACACCCGCTTTCTTCATATCTCCAAAAACAAAATCAGCGGCTTTCACGGCACAATTTGCTGTTCAATTGAGCCTGACATCGGGCGGTATGTCGAATGATTGGGCCTGATGAAATGGAAGAATATCACGAGCTTTTGCGTAAGAAACAGCAAGAATACACAAAGCGCCAAACAACGGAGTTGGAGCCTCTGCTTGAGCAGCAGGTCGAGCTTATTCAAGCACTGATTAATGTGCAGACTAAAATTGTAGCAAAACTTGCTGGGTTTAAAGTTTGAAGCGGCTAGTTTTGGACTTGGAGGTCAGCGTAGAGCGCTTAGACGGCAAAATTGATAACAGTCCATTTAACCGCCAGAATAAATGCGTTAGCGCACATTTTGGGTTTTTGAATTGGGATAGTGTCGAAGACGTTTGCAGCTTAGTATTCCATCATGTCGAGCAAGACAAACCGGATGATCCAAGCCGGCTTAGAAAGGCCTTATCCGAGGCTGATGAGCTTATTTGCCACAACAGTAAATTTGATGCGCTTTGGCTTTTGGAAATGGGTTTTGAGCTTCCTCCCCTAATATCATGCACAATGTTGCACGAATACATACTAAGCAAAGGGCAACGGCGAGAAATATCGCTTAAAGCCACAGCCGAGCGTCGGGGCGTTACACAAAAAAAATCAGATCTGACTGCGGAGCTTTGGAAAAAAGGCATTGGCTTTGAAGAAATGCCCTTACATGACGTTGTTATTCCTTACGCCGAAGCAGATGTTGTTGCTTGTGGCGAAGTCTACCTGCGGCAGCTGGATGATTTCGCACAATCTGAAAACCGTTCGCTGCGCAACATTGTCAAACTTTCCCGTGAAATGTTGCTTTGCCTTGTTGATATGGAGCGCAACGGCATCAAGGTTGATCTCAAGGCTTTAGCTGATGTTGAGATGTCTTTTGCAGCAGAAAAAGTGGAGCTCGAAAAACGACTTAATGAAATTGTTGAAGAGGTCATGGGCGATACGATTTGCAATTTAAATTCTGGGATTGATCGCACAAAAATTATTTACAGTCGGGAAGTCACCGATCGTCAAAAACACCGAGAAACCTTTAATATAGGTGTTGGTGCAAATGGTAAGGCTTTGCGCCCGCCACGTATGAATAAGTCTGAGTTTTCACAAGCTGTACGCAAAACCACTGAAGTGGCGTACAAGACTATGGCTATTTGCTGTGATACTTGTGATGGCCGTGGCTTGATCCAGAAATGGAAAAAGAATGGCGATCCTTACAAAAACAAAACCAAGTGCCCTGATTGCCAGGGCAAAGGTGCCTTGTATCAATCCACCGGCAAAGTGGCAGGGTTAAAACTTACTCCCATTGATGCCACGTTTGCCGCCATTCACGGATTTAAATCGGATAAAGATACGATCCAAATTTTGATCTCCCAAGCTCGCCTAAAAGGTAATGATTTGGCGGTAGAGTTTTTGGAAAAAATTAGCCGGCTTAACGCTGTCTCTGTTTATTTGGATTCCTTCGTAAAAGGCATTCAAACCTGGACACGCAGCAGCGGTTTTTTGCACACAAATTTTAACCAATGTGTAACTAGCACAGGTCGGCTAAGTTCATCTAACCCGAACTTCCAAAACCAGCCAAAGCGTGGATTTCCTATCCGCAAATGCGTTGTGTCCAGATTTGAAAACGGACTGATAACAGAGTCGGATTTTGCGAGTCTTGAATGGGTTTGCGCTGGAGAATTATCACGGGATCAACAAATCATCGATGATATTTGCAACAGCAAGGACATCCATAAGCAGACGGCCACCATTATACACCGCTGCAAACCTGAAGAGGTTACAAAAGAGCTTAGAGGTAGCGTAAAAAAGTGGACTTTTAGCCCGCTTTTTGGAGGGCAGGGCATGGGCACAGAACCTCACATACAGGCGTATTTTAAAGAGTTTATGAAGATATATCCTGGTCTCGCCAAGTATCATAAAAAGCTGATGGATGGTGTAGTTAAGAACGGCTTGATACAAACGCCGTCTGGGCGCCAGTATCATTGGCCTAATGCTAAACGCTATGGCAACGGAAGCATAAGCAACGCCACACAAGTCAAAAATTATCCGGTGCAGGGTTTTGGTAATGATCTGGTGCAACTTTCATGCGTTCGAGCGTATCGGCGGTTTAAAGAATTAAAACTGCATTCAAAGCTAATCCTGACCGTACACGATAGCTTGGTAGTGGATACACATCCTGATGAAATTGATACTGTTGCCGAAGTGCTTACTTGGGCGATGTCAGGTGTTCTGGAAGAAGCCTCTGAGCGTTGGGACTACGAATTTGTATTACCCCTTGGCATCGAAATTGAGACTGGAAAAAACTGGCTCATCACCTAATTTATTGTGCAATATATAGTGCACTATAGTTGACTTGGGTACAAGATTCGGATATACGAAACCTCTAGCTAAACAGCATGACCAAACCTCTGTTCAAAGGAAATTTTATGACAGAACTCGTTACAACAAATGGAAAATCCATAGCGCAACTTGCGCAGGAACTTGGCGCCACAGTGGGCCAAACAAGCGGTGGCAATAGTGCTAGCCGTATGAGCGAATTAAAGATCAATGCGTCCCCCGACGATGATCAGGGGAATGCTCTACCCCGTGGGCACTTTTTTATTAAAGGTGAAGACCCAGGTGCATACTCTGAAAACGTCTCTTTTAGAGCGTTGTCGCATCATTTTCAGTATTTGCACTATGATAACACGCTGAATAAGTTGGTTTCTAAATCCAAAATCATTTCACATTTTGGAGAAGAGCCAATTGATACTGCCGGTACAGTACGCTGCGGTAAGCCTAAGTCATCGCAGCTGGCTGAAATGTCGCCTGAGAAGCGTGAAAAATATAGCGGAATCACGTGCTTTCGCCAAGTTCGTGGCCTCGTGAGTTTTGAGGGCAAAACGGCCTCTGGTGAAAAGATTTTGTACGAAAATAAGCCTGTAATTTTGATGCTAAAAGGCACTAATTTCCAACCTTTCGATGAGGAGTTTTTGCGTAAAATTCCAAAGGGTCGTAATATTTGGGATTATCAGGCTAAAATTACCTCTAAGCGTCACAAAAATGGCTCTGTTGTATGGTATACTTTTCACTTTGAACCGGACTTGAGTAACCCGCTTGGGCTTGATCAGGAAACGGTGGATAGCATTGGCGCTATCGCTGATTATATAAAGTCGGAAAATAAGGGCATCACAACCGCCTACAATGCGGCCCTTACAAACCAAAAGATGGATCAGCGGGCCTTAAATGCGATTGAGGGCGACCTTGAATCAGACTTCGTAGACGCTGCCTGATGATTGAACCCCAAATCCACTTGGCTTTGGACAACATATCCAACAACCAATTCGATAAGGTTACTATCGATGATCGTTGGATTGATGAAGCGGGCGAGGCACTCAAAGGGGTGCTTCGCAAGCAATTGTCTCCACGGGACGGCAACTTTAGTTTGCGCATGAGCAATTTTGGCAAACCTCTATGTCAGCTGCAAATGCAAGCAAAAGGCGCTCCAGCCACCCGCAAGCCGTATAATTTTATCATGGTCATGCTGCTCGGCGATTGCGTCGAAATAATCACGGATCTGATGCTTAAAATTGCCAAAGTAAACGTGACCAGCCGTTCTGATGCGGTGGAATTACAGGTCGACGATACTGTTATCAAAGGCACTGACGACATCAGCATCGATCATAGAGTTTTTGACATAAAGTCGGCTAGTCCATGGTCATTCTCAAACAAATGGAGCCAAGGGTATGAATTCCTAAAGGCCCATGACGATTTTGGGTATGTATCACAGCTGCATGGATATGCTTCTGCAAAGGGCCAAGAGCCTGGTGGCTGGATCGTTGTTTGTAAAAGTACCGGTGCTGTTAAGGTGGTCGAGTGCGATGCTTCGGTGGATGAGCGCAAAGAGATTTCAGAGCGCATAAAAACCAACGTCAAATCTATTACAACCAATGCACCGTTTCAGCGCTGCTTTGAGCCTGTAGAAGATAAATGGCGAGGTCGGCCTACCGGTCGTAAGCGTTTGGGAAAAACCTGCGAGTTTTGTGATTTTAAGGCGCAATGTTGGCCTACAGCTGAGTTTAAAGCTCATCCAGACTCTGCAGCTAAAAACCCGCCGCAGTACTGGTATTTGGAACCTGAATAATGGCTATCAAACCTTCGTCTGCAAAGGCAAAGGGGCGTCGTCTTCAACAGCAAGCCAGAGACAAAATATTATCTCTGTTTCCAATGCTGACGGACCAAGACGTGCGCTCTACGGGAATGGGCCAGTCTGGTGAAGACATCCAAATGGCCTCACAAGCCCGCCGGCTGTTTCCATATTCGATTGAATGTAAGGCATTGAAAAACATCGCCATTTACAAATTTGTGGATCAATGCGTTGCAAATTGCCCCTCCGGTGCCGAGCCGCTGGTCATCATAAAAGCTGACCGCCGCAAACCTTTAGCTGTGATCGATATGGATCACTTTTTTGAACTTATTAGCAGGAAAGACCCTGATGGATAACAGACTACAAGATAACCAAATTGCCGTTGAAATTGATTGTGGTGAAGACGGTGAAATGGGTGTCACCACTGCGTATAATTTTCACCCTGATTTTGATAGAGAAGCGGCCAGTGGCTGGATTGATATGCTCGCCGGTTTGCACTTCGTTTTGAAGTTTCACCCTGAAGTGTTGGGCACTGTTGGCGCCATGCATCGAATAATGATGACCGTTGGTCAAGCATTGGATGAAGAGGGCGAAATTGATTGGGACGATGACTTTAAAGAGATGTTCGCCAACAATGAAAAAGTGGTGCCAATCAAAAAGAAGTTTCACTGATGGCGAAGTGGGATTTGTCCAAGCTGGACACTAGAAGTTTGGCGGAACTACGCTCGGAAGCGGCCGTAGATAAGCCGCAACATTATCGCAACGGAAAACTGGAATGCATCGATGCCATGGAAGCCATGGTGCAAGGTTCAGAGATCCCCGCACATCAATCGTACCTTTGGCAAAATGCACTCAAATATCTTTGGCGTTGGCCCTACAAGCACAACCCCGTTCAGGATTTGAAAAAGGCTGCTTGGTACATCAACCGATTAATCGAAAAACTTGAAGAGGCCGAAAATGGACGTGGCATTTGAATATTATGACGAGGGTAATGACGCCCTGCGTAACCCTGATACTTACATCGGGAAAACACCAATGGAGATGGTACGACAGTTTCATCGTGTGATGGGGCATTCGTTAGATCACCCTTACATCCAGAACTCGGATCTGGACCGATTGCGCTTAAAATTGCTGCAAGAGGAGTTTGATGAAGTTTGTGCGGCGGAGACATCTGAGGAGGTCGTAAAAGAGCTCTGTGACGTGCTCTACGTTGCCTATGGCTACGCTGCTTCATTTGGCTGGGATTTAGATGCCGCATTCCGCCGTGTACATGCAAGTAACATGAGCAAACTGGATGATACCGGAAATCCGATTGTTCGGAAGGACGGCAAAATTATGAAAGGGCCTAATTACGAAGCGCCCGATCTGTCTGATTTAGCGTGAGGTTGCCATGAGTTTTAAAAGCAACCTCAACCCAATGTTTCGGAGCAAATTTTCTGAAGACATTTTTAATCATAAATATGCCCATGAGGGGGCCGAGACTTGGGATGCTTTGGCATCAACTCTGGTCGAAGATGTATGTAGCGAGTTTTTGCAAAAGGATGATGTCCAGCGCTTGTACGAGTTCATAAGGGATTTGAAATTCATCCCTGGGGGCCGGTATCTTTATTACGCTGGTCGCTCGAATAAATTTTTCAATAATTGTTTTTTGTTGAAAGCCGAAGAAGACACTCGTGAAGACTGGGCAAACCTTAGTTGGAAGGCGGAAAGCTGCCTCATGACTGGCGGCGGAATCGGCATCGATTATTCAGTTTACCGCCCCGCTGGATCTCCAATTCATCAAACTGGCGGCACAGCTTCAGGCCCGATCCCAAAGATGCAGATGATCAATTCTATTGGGTCGAAGGTGATGCAAGGCGGTTCTCGTAGATCGGCCATTTACGCTAGCTTGAACTGGAAGCACGGCGATATACTGGATTTCCTTCACGCCAAGGATTGGCAGTCTATGATGGTGGGAAATACGGGCCAAAGCTTATGGGATATTAAGCAGCACGATTTCAATTTTCCTGCCCCTCTAGATATGACCAATATCAGCGTGAATTATGACACCGAATGGCTGCTTAATTATTACAAAACTGGCGATGTTGGCGATGTATTTTTGGAGAATGTCCACCAAGCCATGAAGACCGCCGAACCTGGTTTTAGCTTCAATTTCTTCGACAAAGAAAACGAAACGTTAAGAAACGCTTGTACGGAAATTACGTCCGCTGATGACAGTGATGTTTGCAACTTAGGCAGCATTAACATGGGCCGTATCGAAGACATCTACGAAATGGCGGAAGTCGTAGAACTGGCCACAAAATTTTTGCTTTGCGGAACAATGAAAGCAAAGCTGCCTTACCCCCAAGTTGAATTGACCCGTGCGAAAAACCGTCGCTTGGGCTTGGGCTTAATGGGCATCCACGAGTGGCTTATACAAAGAGGATCACGCTATGAAGTTACCCCTGAACTACATAATTGGCTTTCGGTTTACGAAGGTATTTCTGACAAAGTTAGCAAAGAAACTGCGGATCGCTTTAGCATCACTCGCCCTGTTGCTAATCGAGCCATCGCCCCGACAGGTTCGATTGGCATATTGGCTGGTACCTCTACTGGTGTTGAGCCTATCTTTGCCGTTGCTTATAAAAGGCGTTACCTGAAAGGTAATAGTCGCTGGGTTTACCAATACGTTGTCGATTCCGCTGCGCAGCAACTGATTGATCGCTATGGAGCTTCTCCCGATACAATTGAGAGCGCTTTGGATTTGGCCAGCGATTATGAACGGCGCATGAAATTTCAAAGTGATGTACAAAGTTACGTTGATATGTCGATTTCCTCAACGATCAATCTGCCGGCGTGGGGCACCAAGTTAAATAACGAAGACACCGTGCCAAAGTTTGCCGAAACCCTTGCCAAATATGCTCACGGGCTTCGTGGCTTCACTTGTTACCCAGACGGTTCCCGTGGTGGCCAACCGCTTACATCAGTCCCATACAGCGAGGCTGTGGCCAAGCTTGGCGAGGAATTTGATGAAGCAATAGAAACTCACGATATTTGCGACATCAGCGGCACAGGTGGCAGCTGCGGCGTCTAGCTCAAACCATGATGGGGGGAGAGAATATGGATGCAGTACATGAAACGTTTTTTCCCCGCAGAGCGGCCCTACCAAGTTGGCTGGAACGCTTTTTTAACCGATGATCGGTGCCCATATAGGCCGCAATCATTTTACGCCCGTGAATGGATTCGAGGCTGGAACTGCGCATACCTGAAAAACCAGGAGCGGCGCCGTGCTTAAACAATTCGAGCGAGATGTTTACGAGCAATACGATAATGCTGCAAAATTCACTGCCCAAAAGTTTTGGGAACAGTTGGGTTATGAGTGCAACGAAAACCCTGACCATTTCGGCGTTGACCTGCTGGTGAGAGGCAAGGGCAAATCCTTTGGCTGTGAAGTTGAAGTGAAATTAGGATGGCATGGGCCTGAGTTCAATTTTCCCACACTGCGGATTCCGTATCGAAAGAAAAAGTTCACAGAACGCCCATGCCATTTTTTTGTGCTAAACCAAGGCATGACCCACGCAGCAATTATTAGTCGTCACACAGTGCTGGCCGCTCCCATTGAGGTAATACCAAACGTTAAGGTGCCTGTCGGTGAAAAATTCTATGATGTCTCAAAGCAAGCTATTCAGATCATCAACCTTCTGGCAAAACCGCCAGAGTGATTCGGGCCGATTCGGTGCGATGCGGGGCAAAATGGTTCAATTTGGGCAAAAATAAACTTTCTAAATTTACAATTGGGAGTCACCTTTTGCATATACCGCATATATGCAGTTAGTGACACGCACCACTACATGTTGTCCTAACTTGTCAGGAGCAGCTTTTTTCAAGCAAATCAGCGGTTTAGAACGAAAAGCGAACGTTGATCCGTTGAGAATACCGATGTCAAGAGAAAAGATTTCAAAATAAATCCCTTCCAGCTATTTTTTGGTCGAACGTTTTAGGTTAATGTTTTGATACGCAGCGCAACATAACGGGCTGCATGAGATACCCGCTGCCATTCGTAGAGCGATGGCTTACTTCAGGGCCTCATATCTATGCTGACGAGCGATAAACGTGTGACCAAAGTGATTGCTGGATGCAGCGAAACATTGTTGCATCCAGCAAATGAAAAAGGAGCTGGCGAGCGGAAAACGGTACGAATACGCAAAACAAACTTTAACGGGTGCTCCCACCCAAGGCATGGAAGGAACTATATGGTTCAAAACAATCGCTTTGAAGGTACAATATACCTCGAAGATGCGATCCGAATTAAAAACGCTTTAGACGACGCAATCAAAAAGGCAACTGGGCCGATAGATTGCGTAATCGGCGGCGACTATGGGATTACATCATGGGATTTTCGCAGCACCGAAATGATTGAACATCGTTATGTTGGTTCGAGTTCAGACAATGCCAGCGACTATTCGTCGGCATATACTCGCAATCAAATTAAGTTCGACGTGTAAAAAACTGCGATTCCGAAGCAAAACAAGAGGGCCCCTGGTTTATTCTGGGGGCCTTTTTGTATGCATAGATCAAAACCTAGGTATAAATATCTAGGTATAAACCTAGGTATAATTATCCTAGTCAGTTTGTTTAAGTAACTGATTTTATTGGATAAAAATATCTTGGAGCGGGTAGCGGGAAGCTATCCCTAAGTTCATAATGTCCATAAAAAACCAATAAAATATGGTCTTTTTGTTGCATAGGTATAAAAACCTAGGTATAAACCTAGGTATAAAAACTGAGGATATGCATGACTAAAGCTAACGGGCAATATCTCATCACACAGTTCAAAACTTACTACGCTGTGATGCAAGTGCCGAAAGATTTACACGCCACTTTTGGCAAAAGAAAGTTCATCCAAACGCTGGAGACCCATAACTTTGCCGAGGCTGAAATTAGAAAGCTGCCGCATGTCCATCGCTGGAAAAGTTTAATCAAAGCTGCACGGGCAAAAGAGCGAGGCGAAATTGTTGACCTCGACGCAACTGCTGAAGAATCCAGAAGGCTATTTGAAGAACTTGGCGGCGGCGAGAGTGCCTTTGAAACGGTGGCGCACACCCTGCGACCTGGCGCAGAATTGGACGAAAAAACGAAGGACAAGGTGCGAGCATTTGGGATGGCAACAAAAGCCTATACTCCTACCACCAAGTACGTGGATGAGTGGGTGACGCAGCATGGGTACGTGCCTTCAGGCAAAGATGGCGCTGTAACGTTTTTGCTGGGTAATTTCTGCAAGCGCTTTCCGTTTTTTGAAACGATAGAAAAGTCAGAGCTCAAAATTTGGGTGGATGATATGCTGCAAGGTCGTAACGGTTACCCAGAGTGGACACGCCGAACAGTGAACAAAAACTTTGGGTACGTGAATAAACTTTGGGCGTATTGTGAGGGGAAATATACTGAGGCCACAAATTTAGCGGTGGGATCATCTATACTACCCCCAGTCAATCGAACAAAAGCTGCTAGAAAAAAGAGTACGAACGTCACTTATAAACCCTACGAGGTAGCAGAATGCTACATGCTGCTGGAGGCTGCTGTTGAAAAGGACGATCAAAACTTAATCGATATTATTAAGCTGGGCATGTACACTGGGATGCGTTTAAACGAAATCGGCAACATGAAGGTAACCTCGGTTTTAGACGACCGTTTTGTGGTAGAGGACTCAAAAACCTATAATGGCGAGCGTGAAATACCGATCCATCCTGATATTCAACAAATGGTTGAACGCTTAAAGCAAACAAGCACAGATGGCTTTTTGATTTCAGGAGAGTCATCTAACAACAAATATAAAACTCGTACCAAAGGCATTAGCCATCGGTTTAATAGGCTCAAGTCTAAACTCGGTTTCGAGACCAAGCGCCATGCGTTCCATAGCTTTCGAGCCACCATGGCAAATCGTTTTGAAAACGCTCAAGTAGAACAAAACTTAGCGGCACGTATTATTGGTCATGCAGTGCCAGATGAAACATACGGTGGATATTCAGGTAAAATCGATTGGGATGTAGCGGTGAAAACAATGTTGAAGCTACAATATCCACGGGCATAAAAAAGGCCCCCGAAGGGGCCTTAATTAAGCTGCATTTGTAATCAAAAAATCGATTGATGGATCGTAGTGATAATCATCGGTGTTGTGAACGTCATCGACATTCCAGCCGCCGAAGGCACTTTCGTAAACCAGTTGATCTCGACCATCTGCAAAGCCGGCATCGATAAGTGCCTGACCTTGTTCTTCCATTTTTATTGACTGTTCGAGTAGTTTCTGGCCCTTTTCAATGGCCATGTGTGGTGTCATTTTCATAGACATCCCTTTAGTTAAATATGAAACCCTCATGTGGACTTCAAAAGTTCAAATTTGCGGAGTATAAGCGGCTGGTCAGACTGCACTCCACGATTAAGTCTCTTCATTACGAGACTGTGCTCTCACAATATCCGAATCTACAGCTGTGGGGCAAATTGTATGTTTTTGTGGATTAGTTGCTGTATCCGACGACTTGTGATGCTCCCTTCGATTTGCCAGCCTTTTGTAACAGTGATGTGACAAAATTAGCCAGAAAAGCGAAAAATCACAAAAAAACGCTCCTGCTGTAGTTCAGCAAAAGCGTCTGTAAAATATACATAAAATGTACCTAAATGCTTCTAAACTAATTTGTAGTGCACTTGTAATCGTCAATAATCAAAAACGTGTATACAGCTATATAAATATGTAAACTTTTGCGTAGTTTGGTGCATTTAAAACTTTATTAAGTGCTAGCGTATTGCTATATAAACATTGGACACAGGGTTTGGTCACCTTGTCGTTTAGTTAGATATGAGGCCCTCGTAGCGAAAGTTACGAGGGTTTTTCTTTACTGCTGGGGTATAACCTCATTCACAACTTGTTGAGCTTGTCCGCCAAGGTCAATCATTTGCTGATCCAAAGGCACAGGTTTTTCTCCAGTCTCATCGATACGCAATTGATAGCCCAATCCATGCGTTACAGTTTCAACATATGTTCTGGCGATTGCTTCCTTGGCGCCTCTGCTTTGTGCTTTTGAGACATCTCGTACCATCTGCCCAAATTCTACTGGGTTGGAAATAATCAATGCGAGTGTTTCATCACCAACAGTTTTGGCTAATCCTTCCATTTCTTTGATCCGACCACGAGATACATTGCGAGCCAAGGCACCCGCCGGTGTCATGTATCCAAATATTAAAAGCACCCCAGCCGATACGCTGTCACTAACTTCATCGATCATTTGCTGATTGAAGGCTGTGTCAGATCCCGCCTGATTGATTTTGATGCGTGAAGGCACGTTTTGGCGCATAAGGCCCGTCAAAGCCAATTCAACACCCTGCAGGGCCTCTGGATCATCCTTGAACATGACTCTTAGGCCGCCAAGAAAATCATTACCCTTGCGATCCAATACGTTTTTTAAACGTCCTATCTTTGTATTAAATGCGGCCGCATCACCCACCACTGACATTGGTGTGGCACCAAATACTTCTGTGACGAGGCTATCGACTACGGCCCCCTTCATAGCCCCTCTGACAGCCATAGCTTGCTCTGGAGGCAGTTTACTAACCTCATCAAGCAAACTGGCAATTTTATTTGCACCATCAACGCTGTCGGTCATCATAAGCGTCAACGCTTCTTTAGGATTTGATACCGGCATGTCTGGAAAATTATCAGAAATAAAGCTTTCAAGAATGCTGTTTTCCGCTTTTGCCAAGCGCTCTTTGGCGGACCTTAAAGCATCATCTGCACCGGCCAGATCGTCGCCCAATTCAGTTTGCTTTATTCGCAAATCTTTTGCGACTTTCTGCAAATCATCTACTAACGTTGAATTAAGAGCGTCGAGCGTTGAGCGGTTGCCATTAAGCACATCAAATATCTGATTGACCTGATCACTACTGCCGCTGCGCATAGCCTGTACAAGCTCATACTGCGCCTGTGCTTCAGCAAGTTCACGCATCGGCTGTAGTGCAGCATTGTCGCCTCCACCCATCGCCGTCACATAATTACGCATCCAAGCCCCAGATTTGTCCGAAACAAGCAATCCAGGCATGTCTGTGGTCGAGAACTTTTGCAGGTCAGGCATCCCACGCATAGCACCATCTCCTGATACTGCTGTATTCATACCCTTACCTGTGACCACTCTGGCCCCCTGCGAAAATTGCTGCATCGGGGTAGAGTTTTCAAACTTACCTTTGGCATCAATAAACTTGTTGATCGCCGTCTGTGCTGCTTCTGCGGCCTCGCTATCAACGCTGTTGGCCACAAAGGCTAACTGACCCGCATCACTGTCAGTAATGTGCCTTGCAAATTGCTCTAGACTTCTTCGAGCCTCGCTGTCAGGCATTTTGCTGATCGACTGCTCTAAGCTTTGCTTAAACTTTAACAAATCCTGAAAACCGATTTCCGACAAACCTTCCATCAAGTCTTCTTTGGTTTGCATGATGTCACGAGTAGCTGGTGAACGGGGGTCTCCAAGCGGATCTACAACTTGCTCCGAACCGATCTTTTTAGGTTTAAATATCTTTTCGATGTCACCTAATACTTTGCGGATCGCAGGCCCACTTGTGTCTAAGGGTCCTGCCGATGCTAAAGCTATATCAAGCTCCGACTTAAACAGGTTCAGATCAATTGGTACGTTTGGCACAGCCTTATAAGCGGCTTGAACTTCATCCCACGTCTTTTTGTACTGCTCAAGCAAAGACCCTGAGCCTTCCAGCCCAGTCATAGACTTAGTTAGGCGGTCATAAAATGCTTGAGAATTAAATACGTCTGGTGTCCCTTCCATGAGTTTCTGTAACTCTGGAACCTGCATGATGGAGTTATCGACAGCGTCCTGCGCTTGGTCCTTGGCTACAGATGTTATAACGACATCTGAAGCTGCATCATCTACTTGGCTATTACGCAAGCTGACAAGGTCATTAATCGAGCCTTCTAGTGCTTCCTGTATTGATTGGCCTTCGGGGATTTTCCTGACAGAAACTTTGTTTAAAAAGTTCTCAAACCCTTTCATGGTCCGCCCCTGCGCAGCAACTGTAGCGGGGTCACCAGCCCGTGTGCGGGCGATCTCAATCATCGTTAAAGCCATCTTGCCAGCTTCTTCATCGACGTATTTAAAAAACTCATCCTGTGATAGCTTGCGGCGCATGTCCGACCGAGTGTTGGCGATATATTTTTTGGCGCCGTTTAATACAGCGGTTGCTGAGTCAGAGGGTATTAACGCCTCTACATCACCCGCTGACAGCTTGAGCATTGCGTTGTTTGATAACATATCTGCCATAGCAGCCAATTTACGCTTTTGGTTAAACTTCGATGCCTTAGCTATTGATGGGTCTAGTAAATTTACCACTCCCATCATTGCACCTTGTGCAGATTTATTGCGAATAAAGTCTTTGCTGGTAAAAGCTCGAACACCCTCTACACGTCTTTTTCCAAATCCGCCAAATATACCGGCAACTGAAGCAATTCCGTCCATTGCACCGGAAAATGCCATACTTTCAAAAAATAAAGCTGCATCACGAGCGTCTTCTGAAGACATACCAAACCGCTGTTCAATAACCTTTGGATCAATAAATCCTTGATCTTCTCCGGATGCTATTACCGCATCAGAAAACGCAACGCCCAATGTATTTGTTAGGTAGCGGGTAGCAGCAGTGACTTTTGATAAATTCAATACTTGCTGGGGTATAATAGTCGCTGCCGCTAAAGCACGAGTACCTTTTACAAGGCGCTGGGCACCCACGGCAGGTAAACCAAACGTCAATATATCCGTCACAAAGTCTTCGCCGCTAGATTGCTCGAAGGTTGGTATGCTGCGCTCAAAGTCACTTTCAGAAGCAATAGCGCCTTCGGTCAATAAGCCACCCACTTGCGCCTGTATATTGCGCCCAGTGTTAGTCATTACCCTTTGCCATTCGGTGCTATCGGGGGATGGAATTAATGTTGTATTTAAAAGGGTTAGATTTCCATCTTTATCTACATCCCATTCCTCAAGCACACGTTCACCATCACGCTCAAAGCCAATATCTTCGTAAACTTTCTGCGCTTCTTCCAGAAACTTCTTTCTGTCTGCGGACTGTTTTTTGAACTCAGCTTGTGCGTCCTGCTCAGGCATATCGGGAAACAATAGGTTTATAAAATCAAATGCTTTTGCTTTGATAGTAGTAGATGGCTTTATGGTCGCTGCATCTGGATATAACGCTTCGTAAGTATTATCATCCGCAGCCTCTGCCACGTCCTTAATTTGGTCGGTTACATCAACGGTACGACGTGTGCCTACAAATACGACGTCATCATCTTCACCAGCTGAACTGGGGTTAGTATCGCCTTCGTCCCTGACGGTAAGTACAGGGTTTTCACGATACATGTTTTGAAGTTCGGGCTCCATACTATCGAAGGCAATCTTCTGCCCCGCAGTTAGCGCCTCGTAATACGCATCACTGGTATCTTCAGTTTGCGTATCTACAGGTTCACTGCTTTTGGTTGCTTCTTCCCCAGGCCGTGTTAGTCCGTATTTTTCGTAATCAAAGCTAGCCATCATTTGCCCTCAGCGAATGCAATCAGGTCATCGGCGGTAAGTTCGATGCCATGTTGTTTTGATAGATATGCTGCTTCATCGGTGAGATATTGCAGGATAATTTCTCCTACATTTTCGTCTTTATTGGAGTCATACAGCTTCTTCATATTTTCGGTCATGCGCTTTTCATCAGCGGTGCCGCCAAATTGATTTGCCCATTCCACTTTGTTTTCTAGAGGTATGGCTACAGTATTTTCTGCGGATGTTTCTTCTATTGGCTCTTGCGGCAAACCCATGTCATCGTCAGAAAGCCCAGCGTTTGCTGTTGCAGCATCTGTATCATCCTGCGAAACAGGTGCGCTGCTTGCTAATGGCGATCGGAATAGTTCCACCGCTGATGCTAGCTCATCATCCTCACGGGCGAGTACATAATCGGCCAAGGTTTTAGGCTTTTCATAGGGCACGTATTTATAAACTTTTTCAAACTGCCCATAACCACTGGCAACAGTATTAAAGGTTTGTACCCTGTCATCATGAGATTTGATTTTAGAGCGCATGTATTCGTGAAGAATACGCTTAAAGGCGCCAACATCTCCTTTTGAATCCCCAACCATTTCCATGATGCGGTCAAAGTCTTTGTTGGACATAGCGTTGCCACTTTGCCCTTCTAACCGACCAACACGGAATGCTAATGCAATCATCTGTGCCTCGAACACAGTAGTGTCTTGCGATAGCGATTGAACGTTGGAAGAAATCAAACTGTCCACGAACTCTTCAGGGTTCATTTCAGAAAATGACTTTTCGCCCGTATATACGCCTTCTTCACGTAGTGCGGCTTCTAGCTCGTCCTGCGTTAAATATACCTCAGCCTCAGTGGTGTCTTTGTTATCAAACAGACGGTTTGTAACGCTGAGAATGGAGCCACCGCTTCGAGCAGTACCAGTAATAAATTGAGCCAGATCGCCTTCAAACGAAATGACGCCTGGCTGACGTTCAGCGAGGTCCATAAGTTGTTGTGCATTGCGTAGGCCCTCTGCCATAGCAACTGTGCCATTACTGTAATCACGGGCAGTTTTTTGCGTCTGAGCGGGCACCTTGAAATATTGTTCAGTTTCCGTTTCGCTCATGCGCCGAGCGTTCACCTCTTTGGTATCAACGTAAGTTTTGCCATCAGTATCAAACGTAACCATTGATACATGCTTGCTGCCGTCTTCATTGGTAACTACTGCTTCGATAACTTCTTTGACGTTAACACCGGCTTCGATTTCTTTCTCACGGATCTCTTTTTTCAACATTGAATCGGCGAGCTTCTGCAGACGTTCTACGACCTCCTGCGGTGCTTGATCCATCTCAGCGATGCTCACCTGCCGCAGGGCATTGGTGTAATTGCCTGCTTTCTCGGCATAATCATCGTAAGATTTTGGCTTATCTACAGCGTCACCGGTGGTCACTTTAGCTGGGGTGGCTGTCAGAGCCGCCAGACCAGACTGGCTTTCGCCGTGGTATTTATCAATCCAAGTTTCGGAAAATTCTTCAGCGGTCATATCCAGCTTGCCGCCGTTTAATTTTACGGCATCAGAGCCAACAATATCAGCTGCGAGTTTTGATGGGCTTTTAAGAAGGTTTGCGGCCCCTGTGGCACCTTGCTGGTGTGCTAGATACAATTCGGCTGCTGTAGGCTCCCTGCCAAGCATCTGAGCCAGAGTATTAAAGTTATCACGAGCTAGTCGTGCTGCGCCATCTGCTGATGACTTCCAATCGTTAACATCTACTTTGTATTGCGATGCAACATCAGTCGTAAACTGGAACATTCCAGATGCCGATGAATCTGGATTTTTAGCCAAAGGATTAAGTTTGCTTTCAAGCATCCCTGTGGTGACCAAATAACCTTCAGGAAGGTTATACTTGCTTGTGAGCTCCTCAAATTCTGGCATGAAGGTATTGGCATCGTATTTACGGCCAGGATCAAATTTAAGCTTTCCATCGTCAAACATCGACATGGTGTCTGTAAGCCCAACGCTTTCGATATACTGCGCTACAGAAGGGCGATACTTGCTTTCAATTTTATAGGACGACATGAAAAAATCGACATTTTTAGCGAGCTCGTCGTCTTTTTTCTTTTGCTCATCATATTTGGTCAGGTCTTTTAGTTTTAACTGCCAGTCCCGATCGTCCTGCAATCGTTGTTCTTCGAGTTCAACCTTTTCACGACGAAGACGATCTTCTTTTCGTGCGGCCATAAAGCCGGCAAATACCATGCTCATTCTTCAGCTTCCTCTTCGCCTAAAAAGCCCAGCATGGCTGCTTGTTCATCCTCTGGCGCTGTTTGATCAGAGTACGACATCAAGCCGCTGGCATCATCGCCGGTTTCAGAAGTTTCTTCGGCGTCTTTTTCTTCAACTTCCGCCACAGTGCCTCCGTAGGCCCGTAGCTTTGCTGACGTAAGCATTGGTGGGTCTTGCTCCCAACCACGTTCAAATTCTATTCCAGCCCCTTCAGCGAGGCTCTCAATGTATCTGGCAATGGGCCCAGCGGCTAATATCGCCATGTCGATGGGTAATCGTCCGTTACCGACTGAAACACGGGCTGTGCCGGCTACAAAATCCAGAATAGTTTCACCACTTTCAAGCGCTGACAGGATTAATCCAGTGCGCTCCTTGGTTGCCATTTTCTTAATAGATTTATCGACTATACGAACAAAATCAGTTTCATCGGCGGGGCGATGCCAAGGATAATTTTTAACCTCAGAGGTAAAGTTCTCGCCAGGAATTGGACCATCAAACTTCATCGTCGTCTTCCTCCTCAGCTTTGTCTTCGTCTTGCTCTTTAAAAATGTTTTCTAGGTATTCGAGCGTGTAGATATATTCGTCCTCAGAGGCATCGATGGCCTCATCAGGCAAGTTACCGTTATAAAATTGTCGAATTGATCTTTCGATTGCGGAGCGTAATTTCATTTGATCACCACCAGTCCAGCCCGTCGCCAACATCCCAGACCCATTTAAGGCCCTCGAACCATGCAGCGCCCGTGGCTTGGTCTTTTTCCATGTTAATTTTGGACATGTTCACGTCGTAATTGCGGTCAGCTTTGTACCGTTCGACGTCACGGTTAAGTTCGCTTTCAGCAGCTTTCCATGTGTAATCAAGCAAGGCGTCTTCCCTGTCCCAAAGTTGGGTAAGCGCCTCTTTTTTGATGCTGATTAAGTTATCAAGGTCTGTCTTTGCAGCCTCAAAAGCCATTTCTGTCTCTTTAAGAGTAACGTCTTGACGCCAGCGAGCATTAGCCAGTTCAACGTTATACTGCATGTCCTTGTAGAACTCTTCACGCCTTTGCTCCAGCGTAGCATTGAACTCTGCATTGTCATTTAATTCACCTGTATTAAACCGCTCCATTGCGTTCTTTTGCTCTGCAGTATGCATTTCAATCTGAGCGTTCAGGTTGTCGTAGTATTTTGTAAAATCATTTTCAGCTTCGGCTCTAAACAAACGTGCGGCATTTACTGCCTTACTATCTTCCAGCAAAGCATCCACTCGGACCTGCGTGTTTACAATTTCAGCCTGTTGCTTGTGGTCTAAATTTGCCAAATCCATTTTCAAAAATGATTGAGCATTCGTCACCGCCGCTTCCATACGGGCATCAAGATTTTTCATTTCAAAGTTGGCAAGTACGTTTGCCTTATTGATTACCGCTTCCTGCCGGTTGTTTAAATTTGTCGTAGTTAACGTCTGGAAAAAGGCTGCTTCTTTTTCAGCAACACCTAACGACGCTTCCATCATTGCATTTGTAACTGCAGCTGTTGCAGCAGTCCCAGACATGCCTTTGAACGCAATCGTCTTGCTGACGTTGCGGGATAAACCTTGAGCCCATGCAGGTATTTTTGGATTACCGTTGCTGTCCTTAAATTCATCAGAGATGATTTTCATCTGGCCGAGGATCGTAGCCTTACTATCAACATATCCGCCTTCACCAAGCTTATCGGCAAGAAGTTTTCCTTGTACGGTAGTGGTGTCAATCACACGAGATATATCAATACGGGCAAAGTCATTCAGAGCACGACCCACGGCGTTGAGGCCCTTCTCCGTTTTCTCAACGTCTATCTGCTCTGCATCGACCACCGCCTCGTCGCTAACTTCGCCCGTGGCGCCCTCGGCGGTATAAAAATCACTATCAAGTTTATCTGAAACTTCATTGGCAGTGTAGCCAGTTGCAGTCCCATCTGTGACGCTAGAAGCCGTGGTAATATCACTATCTCCAACGGTACTTACATTTGCCTCTATGTCATCATCGGGTTGCGTAAAGGCGTCGGCATCAAGGTTTGTGCCCTCGGTATCGGCGTCTATGGTAGGCACCTGATCAGCTAGCGTGTTTGTACCTACGATTGCGGACGGGTCTTCTATAACATCATCTGGGCTAAGGGTTTCGTTCGCCCCATAAGCACCATCACGCAGAATTTTGATTTCTGCGGCTAATTTCTCGGCACCGGCAGCGATGGCGTCTTCAGTTAAAATATCCTGAACTGCGTCCTGCTGCTCTTCATCTGTTAGGTTTTCGTCATTTAAAACTTCATTAATGCGATTTTCACGATCAGAGTTCGTAACAGCGGGCACATCTTCACGTGGAAGAAACTCCACACCAGCCATAGGGCCAGGTAGAATGCCTTTACGCTGCATTTCTGTAACGATGTTAAAACCTAAGCCTAAAGGCCCCACAAATGCGCCTAAAATGCGGGCGACCTTTTTTTGTTGTGTGTATTGCGTATCACTGATGTTGCTGGTGGGGTTCGCCACGTAGTACTGATTTTCTAGCGCCTCGTAGCGCTGGTAATCGGAGTCTGAAACCTCATTGGGATCAATGCTTGATAAATCATAGGCAGCTGTATCTGAATATTTCCAAGTCCCATCTGGGTTTTTTTCCATGATGAGGTCGTTGTATTCATACGGGTCAATAAAGGGCGTTTCGTTGCCCCAGATTGAATTGTCATCGATGCCATCGTTATTGTTATCAACAATATTGTCATCATTATTGGTATTGCCAGATCCTGATGAACCAGATCCGCCGTCGTTGTCTGAACTTGGCGGGACGTAAGGCTGGCCTACGCCATCACCACCGCCTCCTGGTCCACCTGAGCCTCCCGAACCAGTCCCTGGTGGGCCATAGTCTGGATAAGAAGTACCGCCAACCGATCCACCGCTATTTGACCAACCGCCACCCCAGCCATCATCGTTATCAGAGGTGTCATTAGTTGTGCCGCTGTAACCAGTGCCTTCACCGCTTCCATAGCCAGAGGAACCAGGTGGATAGGCTTTAATTCCAGCAGGACCAGCAATGCCCATACCGCCACGGGATCGCAGCAACTTTTCTTCATCGGAATTGATGTAAGCCAACATGTGAGGCTGGCCCATAATCGACGTGTAGCGTGGCGCCGTGTTTTGTTTGGCCATTACAATTTGTCCCTCTCGGTTTCACATCGACGGATGCGGTCACGCAGATTGGTGTAGTTTGAAAGGGCTTCAGGAATTGCATCGAACTCCGAAGGTAGGCTTTCTATTTCGTCTGCTAATTTGGTGTTGAAGTTGTTGCCGTATTGCTTGATCGGGGGGCAGTAAACTTCGAGGTTGGTTCTATAAACCGTTTCCCCGCAGCCTATCAGTAAGACTGCTACGATCAGTAGTAGGAATGTCTTCATGCTCTGCCATCGATTTGTAAAAGTCCGACGCTTTTGTCTGTGCGTCTAATTCATCACGAATGATTTTGTTTTGCTCTGCGGCTCTGCCTTTGCGGCGCCCCAGTAGATGTATGATGGGCATCAACACAGAAAGTGCGATGATAATGTAAAGTTTGATTTTACCCACCAATCCAAACATCAGTGAATGCCTTGCTTGTGGTCAGAAAACCGTGCGTAAGCTGCCAATGCAATGCCGCCTAAAGCGCACAGCAAAAAGATGGTTTTCATGCTGTCAGAATACGGCACCAAGGCTTCAATTTGTGGCGCAATCTCGCCCATCGCAGTGGCGGCGCCGGCTATACCAGCCCCTGCCATCGTTTTTGATTTAGTAAGGGGTTTAGTAGCTGCTGCGGTAACTTTTTGGGGACCGATGGGTCCGCCTTCATCGGCAGGCAGTTTGGCGTCTATAGCGAATATTGCAGCCTCTGCAGATCGTCTACGAGTGAGGCCATTAACCACCTGTAATTTGCCCGAAACCCTTGCTTTATTCCATCGGCAAAGCTGCTCTGGCACTTCGCCATACAAACCTTGATTGAGCTTTTTCAGCAGAGTTGATGAACGAAAATTACCAGAGCCCAGATTAAAGACAAACGATACCAGTGCATCGTATTGACCTTGTGTAAGCGGGACATGAACGCTGCGTTTTACTTCGCTTTCAGCGTCCTGCAAATCGTCACGAAGACGCTTTTCAGCTTCCTCACGAGTAATCTTCATACCGGACCTCACGCCCTTACAAGAGCCAAATCCTATGGTCCAACGGTTAGCTATACAACGGTAACTGTGGATCATCCCATCGTTGCCGACTTTGTGAAGGCCCTCGAAACGTTTAATAAGCTCGATACCGTCGTCTGAAATTGTAGTTGGGTGCATTATCGTGTTTCCGTGTAGGGTGCCATAAATCCTGAAGTTGGCACGTTCGGCTGACTTGCACGGGGATCTGCTTGCATAGCAGGGGTAAGATTCCCCATTGAAATATTGGAGCCAGGGAGCGTGTTTACATCAGCCAAATTTCCCAAGGCTCTATTAATATTAATTACATTTTGACCAATGGATTCACCTGTTTGATCGAACGCTCGTAGTAAAATGTTTCCATTAGTGTCGATCGATCGCTGGATCATGTTACCATTGTCATCAACGCTTTCTTTGACCAGTTCACCCTGATCATCGAAGGCGCCACCAAGCTGATAGAACTCTTGGCGCATTCCTGTGTCTAAGTCAGACATTTGCGAGGCGACGTTTGCGATGTCACGGATTTGCGTATCCATAGTTCCCGCTGTGTTGTCGAAGCCTGAAATAATTCGGTCTTGGGTTTGCTCAAACTGTGCAGTTTGTTCTTGGCCCATTTCAGTCATTAGGCCCTCTTGCTCGCCAAAACTGTCCTGTACGCCTTCAAAGCCTTGCTGAATGCTACCTTGAATTGTGTCTAGTTGGCTCAAGCCTGACATAACATCGTTAACGTTTAGGCTAGTTTCGTCCAGCATGTTGCCTTGATCATCAAACTTTCGTTCGATCATGTTACCGCTGGCGTCCATCTCACGTTCAACCAAATTGCCCATAGCGTCTTGGCCGGTGCGGATAAGATTACCTTGTGCATCGAATGCGCCAGAAATTGACTGGAAGTCTGCCTTTTGCTGATCAGACAGTCCATCCATACCCATGCCTAAGCCAAGCAATTGTGAGCCTTGCTGTGACAGCGTAGCGTTTTGAGCATCAAATAAATTCGACATGTCGCCACTGACGCCTTCAAGGCCAATACCAAGGCTGTTTTCAACTGCTGATAAGGCATCACTTAGGTTAGTCTCAGTTTCGCCTATTAGCTCGCCCTGCGCATCAAAGCGTTGCTCCACTAAATTGCCTTGATCATCAAGCGCACGAGTTATGATGTCGCCATTATCTGCGATTTCATCTGTAATTAAATCGCCTTGATCGTCGAAGGCGTCAGCTACTTCACCAAACTGTTCAGCCATATCAGCGTCCAGCTGGCTCAAATCCCCTCCCAAGCTATCAATAACGTTGTCTAGCCGGCTTTGTAGGTCCAGCCCCTCTACCTCTTCACCAACAACGTCCTGCGTGTCAGCAAAGCCAGTGCCAAGGCTTTCTTCCATATCGGTGAAGCCTCCGACGACGGTGTCACCGAGTAAGTCTGACTCTTCACGAATAGTATCATCAGTATCGCTGGCGTAACCAGATACAGCTTGCGTGTATTCACCGAGGTCAGTGCGCAATCGGCCTAATTCATCTTCCGTGCCCGACAAAATATCTGATCGCTCGCCGGTAGCATCACTGACATCGTCTGCATATCTGTCGATGTAATCATCAAAGTCTGAGGAATATTGATCGGTTGTTTCTTGGACATCACCTAAAGTGCCGGCAAGATCATCGTAATAATCGGCTTGATTTCCAGATAAAGTATCAATGTCGTCGATGATTTCACCACGGCCTTCATCGGCGGCATCCCCTATGTTTTCACGGCTAGTTTGAGCCTCATCAAACCCAGTATCGACTGCATCATCAACATCGTCAAAACGATTTCCTTGTGAGTCTGCTAAGTCAGATATGTCTCCGCCAAGGTCCTGCGTATTATCGTCAATTGTATCGGCGGTGGACTGTACGTCTGTGACCTGATCACTTACGCCACCGATTGCATCAAGGTTGGCACCTACATTTGTATCGACAGTATCAAACCGCCCACCCATAGTTGTGCCGAGATTATCTAATTGGCTACCAAGATTGCTCTGAATGTTAATGGATTGATTACCTAAATCACGGGTTAGATCACCAAACTGAGTAGTGACATTACCAAACTGGTCTGTGAGGTTTTTATTTTGATCCGCAAACTCTTTGTATAAGCCCGTATCAACACTGCTGGGATCAAGGCCAACGAGGTTACTCATCATGCCTTCACCATCACGGCGGTCTACTACACCATCGCCATTAACATCGTACTTTAAATCTTGATCTTGAAGACCTACAGATTGTTTTAAAGCAGAAAGGCTATCGTTAAGTGTTACGCCATCAGCAAAGCCAGAAAAATCAAACGTCTGACCCTTTGACCCAATAGCGTCAGACATCGCATTCTGTCGATCTCTGGATTGGTCAAATCTATCGTATATATTACCATACGCCGCATCAGCATCATCACGGGCAGTCGTTATTTGCCCTGAGATTCCAGCCTGATTATCAGCAAGGGTTTGGTACTGATCGTCACCCAAACCTGTGTTTGTTATTGTGTCTCCACCGCCGCCGCCGCCGCCCATGTTTAAAACTCCTTTTGGTGCACTTTGTCTGGCTGTTTAAACCGCCGCCAGCGGGCTGGTATTCTTCTGCCAAGTCTGGTTTGGGAATGTTTCATCATGCTTTTCATGATGGGTATTGAATGACCGTAGGGTGCAATAAAATCGATACCCCAAAGCTGATAACGATCATCAATTGTATCAGGACGCTTCCAATGCCGTTCCTGCGGCATCCAGCGCTCTGACAAAAATTCGCTTGCCTCTTCCTCGGTCAGCCAGACCCAGGATACAAATCCTACAGGTTTAGCGCCGTCATAAAACAAACGGGCTTTTCTGTGCATGATTGGGAAGAGGCAATAGTGGGAAAATTCAACCAGTGTATAAAGCCGATGATCGGGAGATTGGTTGAAAAGGAATAAACTGTCTAATACAGCTTTTTCAGGCGTTGACATAATCTACATGTTGATTTTATAACGCCTATAATACCACATTTAGTGGCTTAAGCACAAGCGGTTTATGCCGCTTCGTCAGTTGTTTCTGGGTTTGCGAGTGAAATGGTAAGGTGCTCCATAAACGCCGCACGGCCAACATTAAGTTGGTCTAAGTTAAACTGAGTAGTGCCAATTTTACGATCCAAATCAGCTAAATGATTAACCATCATTTTTTGCTGATTAGTAAGCTGATCTTCGGAGTATTCGTTGTCATTAATGACAATGGTTTTTTTGTTTTCTGCCATTGTTTTCATCCTCTATTTTCAAGCAGCCCAAGGGATACCGTTTGCTTCGGCTGTCTTACGAGCAACCTGTGCAGTGACTTTACCCTGGCGATTGTTCTCGATGCGCTGCTTTGCTTCTGCTGCAGTCTCATCGCCTTCAATTAAGCTGTCATAAACCCAGCCTAAAACTGTGGCTTCGGTTAGATCAGCATACGCAATAAAGTCTGCTGCCGTGGCATCAGGCTCCAAGCGCAATTTACCACCTTCGACTGCAGAGCAATCTGAGTGATCATTATCGGTCACACGACATTCCCAATAGACGGTTTTTACGCCGCCCGTGGCATCGTCACGAACCATGTCGTTTATTTTCCAAGTAGTGGTTTGAGCCATTGTTTGTTTCTCCTTTATGGCTGGGGGTTATCCACTCATCATCATCGTGCAAGTACAGTTACCGCCAGATGCATTTTGAATGGTTAAGGTATTGCTGCCGCTTTTTGAAAAAGTTAAATAGTTGCTTCCAGAAATGTGTGACACCGCAGGGGTATGGTTTCCATCGTGATAAAAGTTGAGCAAATACAAACTTGAAGCAGTTGCCGTTCCGCTTGAAGTGTTACGAGATGTAAACACAAGCATACCCATGCCCGTACTCCCAGCATTTACACTTATGCCTGTATCAGTAGCCGAACTGCTAACGCCCATAGTTCTTATGGCAAAGCCCCCAACTTGTAGGGGCGCACTTGTAAATTTCGCTAAAACGCCTGATGTACCAATCAAAACTTTGTCTTCGCCAGCATCGACTTTAAACATATTAGCGTTGCCGTCACTCTCGACACGGAAGTCTTGGTCGTGGCTATCTTCGTTTATAACAATTCCATCTGAACCCCGATACATTGTCATGGGTGTGCGGAAATTATTTGTTTTATCATCATCCGCATAAAGAAAGTTAAGTGCGCCGCCAGAATTTTGGAAACCCCAAAGCCTTGTGTTGCTTGTTGCGTCACTGTCTTTCAACCAAAGCTGAGTTGTTCCGTTGCTTTGAAAAGTTGGCCCTGATGCGTGGGTGTTTAAAGTTTGCACCATCATTACACCACCATTAGGGTCTGGTGAATTAGTGCCTATACAAACAGCGTCTGCACCCGCATCCACAAACAGCATATAGTTTTGGGCGTCACTCGAAACCCGAAAGTCGCTGTCATGAGCGTCAGCGTTAAATACAACATCTCCAGTGTAATTAACATCCAGCCATCTTCGTAATCCAGCGCCATTATTTACGGCAAACTGATACTCACCTCTATTGACCTGTCCTGCACCTACATTTACCCGTGTCCTAGCAATTTCGTAAGAAGCCCCAGCTTCATTAAAATAGCGCATTTGATGCGAATTACTTCCAGCCGAAACGCTACTTGCAACCAAAGATAGGTCAGAGGCCGTTGCTCCTTTTATAGCAAAACCTCCTGAATTAACGTATGATGCTGGTGTTGATGTTCCTGTGCCGATAACATTATTTCCAGCATCCACAAACAGCGCATGGGTGTTGCTGTCACTCTCGACACGGAAGTCGTGGTTAAGGCTATTCTCGTTAAAAGCACTTTCAACTGTGTTTATGCGGTGAATAAGACTACCACCGTTAAGAATGTCTAACCCCCTAGAAGAAGTCATAGAGGCATCAAGTGAAATAGGATAGCCGCTATCTAAATGAAAACCCACGGTACTTCTGCTATCATAGTCTATACCTGCCTTAGCAAATACACTGTCATCCGTGTTAAAGGTCCAGTTTACAAATCCCGAAGTACCAGTGGCCCCAGATTTAAGAAAAAGGGAAGCATTCGTAGCATCAAGCTGTATGTCACCAACAACTTCAAGCGTCTTTTGAGGTGATGAAGCGTTGATACCAATCCGATTATTAGCCCCATCTACAAATAGCATATGAGTGTTGCTGTCACTCTCAACCCTAAAGTCAGAAGCAAGTCCTGGTTCATTAACAATGATATGGCTGCTGGTGTTCAAAGTTATTCTGCGTTCATTGTTTTGAACTAGATCAACAGTTTCATCGTTGCTAAAGTTCCCAAGCTCAACTGGCGAACCTGATCCATCCCTTCTTCGTCTAATGCCACTCATAACAGTTGTACCATCACGAATAACCCAACCCGCAATGGTATTAGTGTTGGCTGTGCCATCGTTTTGCACAATGCCGTAAGTTGTGCCAGATGCGTTGTCGCTATCTATGTGGAGGGTTGAGGCTGGGGCATTTGTGCGAATACCGAGGCGATTGTTTCCCGCATCAACGAAAAGCATATTGCTTTCATTATCACTTTCGACACGAAAATCCATATTTACGCCAGTTTCATTGACAACAATTTCTGTGCCAGACGGAGCAAGATTTTCAATGATAAGATTTCCACTGGTGGTGTGCTTCAAGTAAGCGTAGTCACCACCACTTGCGTCACCATTAGCATCACCATCTAGAACAAGAAGTGCGCCTCCTGCATTAGACGAACCAACAGTTAAACTTGCTTCGCCAGATGGACGAATGTGGAGGGTGCTTGATGGATTATTGTAGCGAATGCCGATCTTGTTGTTGTTCGCATCTAAGAAAAACATGTTTGCGTCATCGTCACTTTCAATGCGGAAGTCAGTATCCTGACTGTCTTCATTGAAATTTACTTCAGTGTTGCTGATGACCAGTCTGTCTTGGTTATTTGTAACAACCGCAACACTATCGGCGGCTGGACGATAAATTGCCGCTCCAACATTTGGCTTAGATAAATTGCCCGTGAATTGGATGTGGTTCGTGTTCATTAGCAGAACACCGCTGTGCGTTGTCGTACCAGTAAAAGTTGGACTTGCTGTAGGGGCAGCACCTGACACCTCCGACACAGAGATCGTACCGTCAGCGAACTCGCTACCGTCAGATATAAAATCGGCTAGTGTCCGTGCTTTTGTCATTTCGGAATCCTTATGGTTTCGTGAATTTCACGCAGCTGGGCGGATAAATTCATGGATAGGGGTTAGGCGTTTTCTAGAGCCGTAATACGGGCCTCTAGTTCTTGAATTGTTTTAACCAACAGAGGTACAAGTTTGCTTTGGTCAATGCCCTGCATTACGGCATCGCCATTATTATCAACTTGATTGTGTGTGCCTGTAACAGCTTCAGGTACGACTGCTTGCGCCTCATGTGCGAGGAAACCATCAACTGTAACGTCAGTATCAGCGATCCAGTTAAAACGACAGGGTTTTAGTTGCTTAAGGCGTGTTGTTGCATCCCAAGTGTAATCTACATTTTCTTTTAATCTGTAGTCACTAGAAGTGTTGTACACTGTTGCACTACCTGTGCTTGTAATGCTCCCTACTGAGCTGTTATCAATTCTAAAACTTATAAAATTACGTGTACCACTGTTGGCTTGATTATCACATATAATAGATGCAAAACCCGCACTATCTACTCTAAACACGGCTGCGTGTGCACTAGCTCCTTTATCCACATACAACCCAACAGTAGATTGACCAGCAATTCCAATACCAATGGCATCCTCACCAGCATTAACATGAAACATATTAGCGTTGTTGTCACTCTCAATGCGGAAGTCTGCGTCAAGACTTGCTTCATTGAAAATAGCTGCGTTACCAGCGGTGGGGTTAATGTTTACATTAGAGCCATAGATGTTTAGTGGGTGGTAAGCACTTCCATTTCTGTCGTAGCTTACAATGTTACTTTCAGAAGAAGTGCTATCCAAAGTTAGTTCACCGTCATTACTTTGAGTGACCTTAAATGCAGCACCACCTGCTGTGTTTGAACCCCCACCAACAAGAAGCATTTCCGCAGAGGCATCCAGTAGTAAAAAGTTTGCGTTCGCATCGCTCTCGACACGGAAGTCGTAGTTTAAACCATCATCGTTAAAAACTGCCTCAAGTGTTGCTCCACCACCTAGCCTTAGACGATTTGACACTGTTCCCTCTACAGCGGTCTTAAATTCTAAATGCGCTCCTGCGGTTCCAGAACCATCATTTATAAGATTGTTTTGAACGATAGCATTTACTTGATCTCTTTTGTCAACGAAGCTGAGTTTAGAAGTATGGCCCCCAGCGGTGCCTTTGTACTGTATTGAAATATTGTCTATAGCTGTTCCTACAACAGACAGCCCCGAGTCACTGGTTGACTTGTTATTATCTCCAATAATTACAGCTTCGGCAGACGCATCCACAAACAACATATGCGAGGTGCCGTCACTCTCGACACGGAAGTCTTGGTCTTGGCTGTTTTCGTTAAAATTAGTTTCGCCTTGATCAAAAGTAACAAGATTATTTGTAGCAGGGGATGAGTTAAAGTGAAAATTTAACATCATCTTGCCG
>UEXM01000301.1_pt1 | contig 55143 bp, 44 predicted proteins | sample 1796661 | NCBI WGS metagenome assembly UEXM01 (sample SAMEA4772469, study PRJEB27181) | metagenome | reverse complement strand
AGGAGAAGCTCTACGAGCCTATGGAGGGCGTTGAATACCTGTTTAAGGGCTTCATCGACCTTGTGGTTAAGACCACGGATGGCAAGTATCACATCCTTGACTGGAAGACAACCTCTTGGGGTTGGGACTCTCGCCGACGCTCTGATCCAATGGTCACGTACCAGCTTACGCTATATAAACATCACTTCGCGCGCAAGCACAACATTGATCCAAAGATGGTCGAAACTCATTTTGCTTTGATTAAGCGCACGGCAAAAAAGAATCACGTCGAGATCTTTCGAGTTACCAGTGGACCAAGAAAAACTGAAAATGCCCTTAAACTATTGAATAAAGCCGTATACAATATACAGAAAAAGAAGCACATCAAGAACCGACTGTCTTGTCGGGGCTGTGAGTTTCATAAAACTGAACATTGTAGGTAACAAATGACAGATAAGAGAATTAAGGTGATGGTCATATCGGATCATCCCTTATCACCTTCCGGGGTGGGCACACAAACAAAATATATGATTGAGGCGCTGCTTAAGAGTGATAAATTTGATTTTATCTGCTTGGGTGGCGCTGTAAAGCATGAGGACTACCAACCAATCAAGGTGACACCGTGGGACGATCGTTGGGTTATTTTTCCAATTGATGGTTATGGTAACCATGACTTGATTCGTTCTATGTTATTCAATCATAAGCCAGACATTCTTTGGTTTATGACTGATCCACGCTTTTATGGTTGGCTATGGGAAATGGAGAATGAAATTCGTAAGAATGTCCCTATGGTCTATTACCATGTCTGGGATAACTACCCGTATCCAGAATTTAACAAAAAGTTTTATGACTCCAATGATGCAATAGTTTCGATATCTAGACTAACGAGCGATATCGTCAGGAACGTCTCTCCGACTGTAAAAGAGGAATATCTTCCACACTCGGTTAATACAGATATTTTTCGTAAGTTTCCTGACGAACAGGTTGCAGACTTTAAGAGAATGATGTTCCAAAACACTGAAAGCTTTAGTCAAGACGATACTATCTTTTTCTGGAACAATCGAAATGCACGCCGCAAGATGACCGGATCAGTGATATGGTGGTTTTCTGAGTTTCTTAAGAGGAAGAAGGGTGGAAACGCTCGATTGGTTCTCCATACTGACCCCAAGGATCCACATGGTCAGGACCTTGTTGCAATAATGCATCGGCTTGGCTTAACGAACGGCGAGCTAATGTTGTCTAATAAGAAAATGCCCCCCGAAAACCTAGCATTACTTTATAATGCAGCTGACTGCACTGTTAATATGTCGGATGCTGAGGGATTTGGGCTGGCTACGTTTGAATCTCTAGCTTGCGAGACCCCTATTATTGTTAATATGACAGGAGGGCTACAAGAGCAGGTTACAGACGGTGAGAATTGGTTTGGTATCGGACTTGAGCCGGCATCAAAGGCAATTGTCGGGTCTCAAGAGGTGCCATATATTTATGAGGATCGTGTTAGTGGCGAAGATGCTATCAATGCGTTTTTGAAGATTCACGAAATGACACGAGAAAATCGCCAAGCATTAGGCAAGCTCGGTCGAGATCACGTTGAGAAAAATTATTCTTTTAAGAATTATGAGCGTCGATGGGTTGAGATTATGACCGAGATCCACGAAGAATTTGGATCTTGGGAGAATAGAAAAAATTATCAAGGTTGGGAGCTTACAGAGGTATGAGCAGATACAAGATTTTAGTTAGAGGACCCGCTCTATCAGCATCGGGATACGGCGAGCAGACTCGATTTGCTCTTAAGTGTTTGCGAAGTAGGGAGGATATCTTTGACATTTTTATAATGCCTGTTAATTGGGGTCGCACCGGTTGGATTTCACCCGATACCGAAGAGGCAACGTGGATTAACCAAATGGCTATGAAGACCCACTTTCATCAAGAAAACAAGGGTGAATTTGATATAAGCTTGCAAGTGACAATTCCCAACGAATGGGAAAAGATGGCTCCTGTAAATGTTGGATACACTGCTGGTGTTGAGACAAATCTTGTTTCTCCTCAGTGGATCCAACGTAGTGAGATTATGGATAGAATCATCACTACCTCAGTTCATTCAAAAGATGTTTATGAGAAGACGAGCTATACTGCGACAAACCAGGAAACTGGCGAAACTGTACAAGACTTTCGAACTTCAACTCCAATGGAAGCGGTAAATTATTGTGTGAGATATGCTGAGCCCACAAAGCTCGATATTGATTTTTCAACCAGCTTTAATTTCTTGTCAGTAGCCCAGTGGGGTCCTCGAAAAAACCTAGAGGCTACAATTGCATGGTTTACAGATGCATTTAGGGATAATGAGGATGTTGGGCTTGTGCTGAAGGCAAGCACCATGAAAAACTGTATTATGGATCGATACTATACGACAGATCGACTAAAAGCTTTCATGTCAACACTTGGGGAAAGAAAGTGCAAAGTTCACCTTCTCCATGGAGATTTGACCGATGGTGAAATGTCTGCCTTATATAATCACCCTAAGATTAAGGGTTTGCTTACTTTAACTCATGGTGAGGGATTTGGCTTACCCATTTTTGAGGCTGCGTGTAATGGGCTTCCCGTTCTCGCCCCCGATTGGAGCGGTCAAGTTGACTTTCTCTATGGCAAAGTCAAGGATAAGAATGGTAAACTACGAACAAAGCCTTTGTATACAAAGCTTAATTATAAGCTCGGACAAGTTCCGGAACAAGCAGTGTGGGACTCTGTGATCCAAAAAGACTCCAGCTGGTGTTATGTGGAAGAAAATGATTGCAAGAACAAACTTAAATCATTCTACAAAAATTATACAAACGCAGTTGGGAAAGCCAAAAAGCTTAAAACATATATTGACAGAGAGTTCGCACCAGAAAAGAAGTATGCGGAGTTTGTCGAACAGATTCTACTCTGTGCGCCAGAGGCAACAGCCGTTACTCCACCTACTAGTGATGTGATGGTTTTTGATTAATGAAGAATCTTGTCTTTTTAGCTGATTTTTATACGGACACAATTCGTGGCGGCGCGGAAATAGTCAATGATATTTTAATATCAGGGCTAGAAAAGCACGGCTATAACGTTACCAGGCTTAAAACATATGAAACAAGCTTAGAGGAGCTTGATAGTTATAGAGGCTCCACTTTTATAGTAGGCAACTTTGTACTTCTGGATAAAAACCTCCTGAAACACCTTGAGGATAATTTTAATTATATTATTTTTGAACATGATCACAAGTATTTAAGAACTCGGGATCCGTCTCCCTTTAAAGATTATAAGGCACCTTCTAACCAGATTGTACACAGAGGGTTTTACCAAAAAGCTATTAAGGTGTTGTGTCAATCTAATGTACATGCCAAGGTAGTTGCACAAAATCTAGATATAGAAGTCGTGAATCTGGGCTGCAGCATGTGGTCGGACGAGGAAATAGCAGTATTACGCAAAAATCACGGGAAGGCAAAGAAGCCCGTGTGCGCTATTGTACAGTCAAAGAACAAGGTTAAGGGAACCGACCAGGCTATTTCGTTTTGTAGGGAAAAAGATATTTCATATGAGATGATAGGCTCTTTAGATTATGACGAATTCATTGGTCAACTGGCTTCCTATGAATCTCTCGCGTTTTTCTCGCAAGTATTAGAAAGCTTTTGTCGACTTATTCTTGAAGCCAGGATGCTGGATTGCAAGGTTTATACTAATGGCAACAACGGTTGTACCACAGAGCCATGGTTTAAAGAAATGAAGGGTCTAGAGCTGATTGATTTTGTTGAGAACATTCGCGATCAAATTATTGACGCTATAGCTGGTTTATTGGATCAGATTGCAACTGCAGCTCCCGAACCTCTTCCCGTCAGGGCTAGTAACATAACAGTGATACTCAACTCTTATCGTCGCCCCTACAATTTAAAAATGCAGGTCGACGCACTTCGTAGCCAAAGTATCCAACCCAAGGAGATTTGGCTATGGGTCAATGCCCACGAAGATAATAAAGAATGGGATTATTCTGATTTAGGTGTGGATCGAGTTTTTCACAACGATCACAATTGGAAGTTTTATGGAAGATTTGCAGCTGCACTTCTTGCGGACACAGACTACGTTGCGATATTTGACGATGATACCATCCCAGGCGACAAGTGGTTTGAAAACTGTATAGACACGATGGCATCCTCACCGGGCATCTTAGGATCTGCAGGCGTTGTTCTTGATGGTAATCGTTATGTGCAGCATACTCGCTGTGGTTGGCCAAGTCAGAATCCCGACACTACTCGCGTAGACCTCGTGGGACACGCTTGGTTTTTTAAGAGAGATTGGCTACAATACCTTTGGCGAGAGAAGCCAACAACGTGGGATAATGGAGAGGATATTCAATTTTCCTATCTAGCCCAAAAGTATGGAGGAATCCAAACTTATTGCCCCCCTCACCCGCCTGACGACAAGAGTATGCACGGCTCTACTATGGGTAACGAGCTGGGTATCGACAATAAAGCAACCTCAACTAATAGTTCGGTCTCACATCAGAAATTTTTCTCCGAAAGAGATGTTTGCGTGCAGACAGCTATCAGGGGTGGCTGGAAAACGGTTAATGGGATCACTCTATAATGATGTTAATTTGCTTCGGGACTCGACCTGAATATATTAAAATAAAACCGCTTCTTGGCGTTTTTGATGGAAATATAAAATACAACCTGTTGTTTACAGGTCAGCACACAGACCTATTAAAAAATCTTCCCGAAGATACCAGAAGGTTAAAGATTCTGGATGGACCTAATAGGCTTGATAGCATCGTGCAGTCAATTTTAAATCAAGAAGAATTGTTTGAAGAGGTCACATCAGTCTTGGTTCAGGGGGATACCACATCGGTATTCTCTCTAGCTCTTGCTGCATTTCATAGGCAAATTAAAGTCATACACTTAGAAGCTGGGTTGAGAACTTATGATAAATGGAACCCATATCCAGAGGAGTTCAATCGACAAGCTGTTTCTAGGATAGCTGATATTCATCTATGTCCAACAGAATTGGCGGCTAGCAACTTGCAACGAGAAGGGATAGTTGACAATATTTTTGTTTCTGGAAATACGGTGCTAGACAATATTCGAGACGTGCAGACAGAGTATGAGGATATCGTTGTTGTTACGATGCATCGCCGAGAGAATCACCACTGGATGGATAAATGGTTTGAAGAAATTAACAAACTAGCTACCCAGAATCCTTCGCTGCAATTTGTGTTACCAATCCACCCAAATCCACATGTATACAAACATAGAGAAATACTAACAAATGTTAAAGTTGTTCGATCATTAGAGTATAATAGCTTTATAGAACTGCTTGCTAAGGCTAAATTTGTTATAACCGATAGTGGCGGAATCCAAGAAGAAGCATCCTTTTTCTTTAAAAAGTGTATTGTTTGTAGAAAAGCAACCGAGAGGTCTGAAGGGCTAGGAGTTTTCTCCTCCTTATGCGAGACACCTGGTCACCTAGAATCACTTTTTAACGATATTAACGATGATCATATTCCCAATGGAGTCTGCCCGTACGGCGATGGATACGCTGCAGAGAGCATATTGGAGTATTTACGTGAGCAAGGATTTTAACGACGAGTTTGATAAGTTTCTAGAGAGATTACAAAATAGGCAAAACTTTGCCTTTTCTCGATATTCAGATGGTGAGCTATTCATCCTTAGAAATCAGAAGGTAGTTCTCGCAGAAAACTATTTTATTACCGGCGAGCGTTTAGGCGGAGGCAGATACCCAGCCGAGGAGCAGAAATCTTTCATACCGGAGCATCACGCCTTTTACCAAGAGCAGTTGGTAAAAAGCTTTCAATTTAATAAACCAGGATATCACAAGGGAATCTGCACTCGCAGCGATGTTAGCGTGGAAGATTTCGAGTGGCAATTACAATTACACGGATCAAGTGATATTGAGCACCTTACTTTCGCCAACGTGTTAATCAACAACAACTACAAGAGATTTGTTACAGAGATGGTCCCTCTCTTCGAAGACAGGGACATTATCTATGTGGTTAACGAGGCAGCTAACTTAAGTGGTCTACCGTTCAAGGTTAAGAAGGATTTCAGGGTCGGCTCCAATTGTATGGTTGAAAACTATGATACAGTTGAAAAAGTAAAGGGCTATATTTCTGAAAATAATATCCAAGATCATATTATATTGTGTTCAGCAGCCAGCTTAAGCAATTACATTGTTCACCAGTGTTACGAAGATAATAGCGATAACACATATCTTGACATTGGTAGCACCCTTAATCCTTATCTCTCCTTGGAGGGGTGGAAATACACCCGCGGTTACCTAACCCACTACTGGCTAGATAGCGGTAGCCCCTATGGCACACAGGTAGACCTATGGTGAAAGAGTTAGTTAAGAATGATAAGCAATATTGGGAGTTTGTTCGGAACTTACGTAATCACCCGAGCGTAAAGACAGGATTTATTGAGCAAGAGTACATTGATATGTTCGATCATGCATTGTATATGCAAAGACTGGGAAGCTCGTTTTACATCTGTCTCGTCGATGGAGAACCAGCTGGCTATGTAGGGGTTATAAAAAGCGATATTCGCGTAGCCACTCATCCAAACTTTCAGAAAATGGGTGTTGCTTCATTTATGATAAATGAGCTTATGAGAAAGCATCCTAACTCTTATGCCAAGGTTAAAGTGGATAATGAAGCTAGCGTTGGTCTCTTTGAGAAATGTGGCTTTGTAAAAAAATATTATATTTTGGAGAAGCAATGAGCAAATATATCAATCTTCAATCACAAGAAAATGTAATAAAAGACTTACAACATCGAGTAAAGGAGAGTATAGCTAGTTATCCTATGCTCTCAACACCACAAGAGAAGATGGGTGTGGCGATTGATATTGGAGCTAATATCGGAGGTTTTGTTGTTCATGCCCATAAATGTTTTGAAAAGGTGTATGCTTTTGAGCCTGTAATAGAAAATTATAATATTTTATCCCAAATTATTAAATTTTATGAAATTAAAAATACAGAAGCTTTTCATACCGCTGTATATGGAACAAGCAATAAAGAATTACCTCTAAAAATTCACGAGAATAAGTTTTCTGGTTGTGTAAGCTGTGCTAATTTTGATAACAAAGATTGGAACTTTTCAGAAGTAGGCGAAATTTGCCAGACGATCTCTCTAGCTGATATGATGACAGTTTTAAATTTGAATCGTATTGACTATCTTAAAGTTGATTGCGAAGGTAGTGAATATGAAATTTTTGAAAATTTTTATGATTATGATAAAATAGATGTAATTGCTCTTGAGATCCATGGATTTTTTGGAGAAAAGAGAAAAGAAGCTCTATTGAGTTTATTAATAGATCATTATTTTTGCATTGATTTATCAACAAGTGAGAGGAAAAAAGCCTCTCTCATGGAGCTTATTTTAGCTAGTGAGAGCAACGCTAAACTGCTTCTTGACAAGAGTAATTTTTTATTAATTAACAGAAATATGATCCACACACACAACCTTGTACCCCCGGAGAGTTTATGAGACACAACCCTTATAAAGTAGTCCAGATGTTTGAAGAGACAATGGCAGACTACACAGGCGCACCATACGCGGTGTCTTTGAATAATTGCACAAATGCTCTCTTTCTCTCATGCAAGTGGGCGGGCGTTAAAGGTAAAGCCGTAACCATCCCAAAGAGAACTTATTTATCACCTCCTCAATCTATAAGGCAAGCCGGCGGCAACCTCGTCTTTGAAGACGTTGAATGGGGGGGTATCTATCAACTTAAGCCGTTTCCAATCTATGACGCAGCAAAAAGACTAACCTCTGGAATGTATATCCCTGGAACCTTCATGTGTCTGTCATTTCATATTAAGAAACACCTTAAAATAGGCAAGGGTGGTATGGTATTATGTGATAGTAAAGAAGCTGCTCAATGGTTCAAAGCTCGACGTTATGAGGGGCGAACTGACGGCTTAAAATATCACGAAGATATGATAGACGAAGAAGGGTGGAACATGTATATGACCCCGGAGCAAGCTGCACGAGGACTAACGTTGATGCAGAATTATCCGGAACATATGCCAGATATCCCCGAGGATCCTCCATACAGAGACCTCACTGAGTTTGAACTGTTTAAGGATGTAAAGGTAATTAAGTGAACAATAGCATCGCTTTGGTAGTTGATACAAATTCAAACTATTCTGATGTTTGGGCTCCGTGCTTCGGACGCTTAGAGAAGTATGCCAGCGGGGTTAAAAAATATGCATTTACAGACTCTGCTAATGGTAGAACAAGCATTCCAGAAGATGTCACTCCCGTTACTTACGACAACTCTGAGTCTTACCGTAATCAGTTTTTATCTTGCTTAAACCAGATTGAAGAAGAATATATTATCTATACCAGTGAGGATTATATTCTGTACGATTATGCCCAGCTAGACGCTATTGAGGAAGTAGCCGGCATGTTGAGTGAAACAGGCTACAGCTTTTGTAAGTTTATCAAAGGTCCAGAAAACACACAGCATTATAAGGATAACTTATATATCATTGATCCCAATGATGCTAACTTTTTTGCACAACAGGCAGCTCTCTGGAACACTCGTGATTTTGAGAAGATTTTTGAAACAGCCCCTAGCACCAATACACGTATGCAACACGAACCCGGCGGATCAGCGATATGCAGAGAGCTTGGGTTACAAGGGTTTCAATATTTTTCAAACACTCCTCGAAGAGGGATGATGCACTATGATTCTGAAATTTATCCATATATTGCCACTGCAGTAGTTAAGGGTCTTTGGAACTTAACTGAGTATCCCGCAGAGATGGCTGAAGTGATCAAAGAGTTCAGTATAGATTGCAGAGAAAGAGGTTGGCGATAATATGAAGATAGTTGGTGATTGGTCGAATGATGCAGTTTGGGGTGTTGTGCCATACATGCACAAAAGTCTAGAAATATTTAACAATCCAGATTCCAAAGAAGTCCTTATGAACGGTGCTACATGGATCTACAACCATGAGATGAAGGAAAAGTACAAAGACTATGATCGTCGGTGCCTCTTAGCTCTGTGGAGCCCTTGTGAGTTTACCACCACAACAGGCTATTACCATTTTGATCATTATGACTTTTTTACTGAGGTGTATTGTATTTGCCCATTCACGTGTGATTTTATGAATGATCATTATGGTTATGAAAAGTTCAAGTATATTCCTTATCCCTTCACGAATACGTCCGTCACAGAGTTTGGAAACTATGATGCAGATTGCTCTTGGATGGGGTCAATTCACGGTCAGGACCACATTAAAGCTGTAGAGACCATGTTAGGGTTTAAATATAAATTTCTAACATCTCAAAAGAACACATGGATGCACCATCCATACGAGTATGAAAAGTGTACTCACGTGATGCTTCCACCTGATGACAAACTTATTGAGTTAAGTAAGTGTCGATCCTCTATTAGTTTCAATATGATCTACATGAGCCCTAATTCTAGAAGAAACAACCTTGAGGCGTTTGAGCTGTTTGACCAAGGCATCATGCCTCAGTTTAAGGTAAGAACACACGAGATCACAACCTCAAAGTCCCTAATGCTTGTAAAAAAGGATCCTTGGGATTTGGTTGAGGATTTTTATGAGCCTGAAAAGGAGTTTCTCTATTTTGAGAACTTTGAAGAATTAAGAGATATAATACAAGATGTTTCAACCAATTTTGAAAAATACGAAAGTATAATTGAGGCAGCATTCTTGAGAAGTAAAGACTATACAGTAGAGAAAATCTACCGATACATAGAAGCAAACGATGAATCATTAGTTACATGGAGGAATAAGCATGTTTGTTAATAAAAAAGTGCTCGTCACCGGCGGCACTGGGCTAGTTGGACGAGAGTTAGTTGAAATGTTGTGCAAAAGAGGTGCGATTGTTACCTCTGTGTCTCTAGACGAGAATAACCTCGATCCTGAGTGGGGCGCAACATACGTGAAGAAGGATTTACGAACAATTGGAAACTGCATGGAAGTTTGTCATGGACAAGACTATGTTTTTCACATTGCTGGCATCAAGGGGTCACCCGTCGTAATGAAGACTTTCCAGTATCAAATCTTTAGAGATTTTATTATGATGAATACCAATATGATCGATGCGATCTACAATACTCCCACTGTGCAGTGGGGTTTGTATACTAGCACGATTGGAACGTATGGTCCCGCTAGAGTCTTTAATGAAGACGATCTCTGGACCCAGAACCCCTCTCCCAATGATTGGTATGCCGGCTGGTCTAAGCGTATGGGTGAGGTTCAGATTAATGCTTATGACGAGCAGCACGAGGATCCTAAGATGTCTATCATTAAGCCCGCAAACATTTATGGAAGGTTTGATAATTTTGATCTGAGGACATCCACGCTGATTCCCTCTTTGACTAGAAAGGTTGCAGAGGCAAGAGAGTCAGTTGAAATCTGGGGTAACGGAACAGCTGGTCGCGACATCATTCATGCCCGGGACGTTGCTGCAGCCGCAGTCTTTGCTGTCGAGAATAAGATTACCCAACCCATGAATGTGGGTCACGGCAGGACATTCACTATCAAGGAAGTTATTCAGACCTTAATCAGTGTTTCTGGGAAGGATCTAGAGATCACTCACGACCTTAGCAAGCCCACCGGAGATCAGTTTCGAGTCCCCAACACCGAGAGGCTAAACGCATATGGGTTCACCCCGAGTGTTGGGCTAGAAGAGGGTCTTAGAGAAACCTATGCGTGGTACACCGACAACGGTCCCACTACAGGCAGATTTAACCCCTACCACATTGGAGAAAACGAATGATTAATAAGAAGTTTGTTAGGCAATATATTAAGAACCAGACTGTCCTACCCCCGATTGACCTAGCTTTGTCAATCTCCGAACAGCGATCGCAGAATATCCTCGCAACTAACTCTTGGTACAAGGATCTTTATATTAACCCAGACGTTGATATTGTCAACAGTCATCCACAGGTGAATCAGCAAGTTAGGGCGGAGTTGGTTGATTTTCTTACCCTTCTTCAGACAAGTGGTGTGAAGAACATCCTACAGATTGGGTTAGGTCACTGGGCTTCTACCCACTTTGTGATGAGCCTGTTGTTGGATCATGTTACAACGGTAGAATATGATCGAGAGTTTATCGATCGTTATCTTCCAGAGATGGATGAGGATGTTGAAGCCATCCTGCAGGGAGATTCTACAGTAGTTCATAGTGCAATTAATGGAGAATTTGATGCGGTCTTTATTGACGGCAACCACTCTTATGAGTATGTCAAGAAGGATCTAGAAAATTTTCTTCCCAAAGTAAAAGAGGGCGGAATTATTGCCCTACATGACGCTAACTTTGAGGGTGATCGTTATGGCACTCCCCGCGTACTGAGAGAGACTGGCTATGATTGGCAGTTCATCTCTCACTCCAAGGAAGTTGGTATTGCATATTTGATTAAGGGGAACCAATGACACAGAGTATGTTAATTTGCGGTGGTGATGGCTTTATTGGTAAGAACGCCATTGATTTCTTTAAGAGTAGATATAGCATCACCGCAACCTTATTCAACAAGACTGCCCCCTCACGTGGTGCTGTGGAGGGTGTGGAATATGTTTCGGTGGATCTACGAAACGAAACAGAGGTAATTAATCTATTTGAGAAACAAAGGTTTGATGTTGTACTACAAGCAGCTGCCACCACCACGGGAGCAAAAGATGTTGTAGAGCGACCTTATGTTCATGTCACTGATAACACGGTTATGAACGCATGGATTTTTAGAGAAGCGATGAGAACGGGAGTTGGACACCTTTTGTTCCCAAGTTGTACAGTGATGTATCAGCCAAAGGACCACCCCCAGTCAGAAGACGAGTGGAGCCCGCTGGATGAGATGTACCAAGCTTACTTTGGCGTTGGAAATATGAAAGTATTTAATGAAAAGATGTGTGATTTCTATTCCCGCATCGGAGCAACTAAATTCACCGCGTTTAGGCACTCCAATGTCTATGGTCCCTATGACAAGTTTGATCTAGATAAATGCCATGTTGTGCCAGCCTTCGTTAATAAGGTCATCAACGCTGAAGATACGCTTGAGATCTGGGGAGAAGGAAAGGCGTCTAGGGATATTATTTATATTGACGACCTGATCGACTTTATCGACAAGTGTATCGATAACCAGGAAGACATGTACGAACTGTATAACTGCGGAGGCGGCGCTGCATACCCTATTCTAGAGCTAGCCAAGACGATTATGAGACTCAACGACAAAGAGCTAGATTTTAAGTTCGATCTCACAAAGCCAGATATCCCTACAACTGTAATCCTAGACTGTCAAAAGGCTGGTCGCGACCTCGGTTGGACCCCGACTACAAGTCTAGAAGAGGGCTTGAGACGAACATGCGAGTGGTATAAGAACAATGTCCAATGATTTGATCTTCACGGATGAGAAGTATTTTGAGCAAAGAGGCAGTATTTACACTGTCTATGATCAACGACAACTGCCAAAGGGCTGCAACTTTGTCCAAGACAAGATTTCAAGATCTTTTCAAGGAGTAATCCGCGGGTTTCATGGGGACAACAACACTTGGAAGTTAATTTCTTGTTTGTCCGGTAAGGTCAAGCTCGTTACTTACAATGTCGACACCGATGAGAAAAAAGTTTACTTTTTAGACGGTGATGATCCAGTGGCGACATCTGTGCTCGTCCCACCTAGAACTCTAAACGCCCACCAGTGTTTGAGTAATAATTGCATCTTCTATTATAAGTGGAGTGAGTTCTACACAAGCCCAGAAGATCAGTGGAGCGTAGTTTACAATGATCCTGATATCTCACCATCTTGGGATCCACGATACCCAGCTATCGTATCAGAAAGAGATAAGAATTCGCAATTTTTACAGGAGTTAAAGAATAATGTTGCAAGCTGAAGATCTGAAAAATTTTGAAGAAGAGATTGCCCAATTGTATGAAGACGGCAAAATCAAAGCTCCGGTGCACCTTCGTGATGGCAATGAACAGCAGCTCGTGGAGCTGTTTGCTGACTTGGATATTGGGGAGGAAGATTATATTTATTCAACCTGGGCTAGCCACCTACACGCGCTTCTAAAGGGCGTGCCACAAGAAAGAATGAAGCAGGACATCCTTGAGGGACGGTCGATTACGCTACACTACCCAGACTATAATTTCTTTAGTTCTGCTATTGTTGGTGGAATTTCTCCCATAGCGGTTGGAACTTCTATGGCTTTAAAGAAACAATTTAAGACAAATAGGGTATACTGTTTCTTAGGAGACATGGCGTTTCGAACCGGCATTACACACGAGTCGATTATGTATGCGATTGGTAATGATCTACCTGTTACGTTTATTGTCGAAGATAACGGTAAGTCTGTTGGAACGCCAACAGAGGCAAGTTGGGGAACCCTACCAACCCATACTGTCTTTGAGACATATAACAACCTCGCAAACGGATCTACTGTTGAATTAAGATATTATAAATATGAAATGTCATACCCTCATTCTGGGACTGGCGTTTTTGTGGAGTTTTAAATGAATTACAAAGAAGAAGTATACAAAGCAATGGAACTGCTAAACCAGCACCCCAAGACAATCTTTATGGGTCAAGCAGTTGAATACAAAGGTACAGCCTTGACACATCAAGTTAAAAACTTTCCCCAAGAGAAACTCTTAGAGCTTCCAGTGGCTGAGGAATTTCAGGCTGGCGTGGCTCTTGGTCTCGCCTTGGAGGGATACATTCCTGTTTCAATGTACCCCAGAATGAATTTTATTATTCTAGCCATGAACCAAATTGTAAATCACTTGGATAAATGGGAAGCAATGTCAGTGGGAGAAAGTAAGCCAAAAGTTATTATGAAGGCTGTTGTTGGATCGCGCTACCCTCTTGACCCGGGTCACCAACACCGAGCAAACTACACAGAGTCTTTTAGGAGTGCGTGTACCAACATTGATATTGTGGAGCTTTTGTACCCGGAACAGGTGCTGCCCGCATATGAGCGCGCTTTGAGTGGAGACAGGTCAACTTTAATTATTGAACATGGAGATCTATACTAATGAAAAGAATTGAATTTGGAGAGCTTCGAATCGGAGACACCGCCAGAAAGAATTTGATGGATGTTTGTGATACACACTGGGCTTCTGGCGGTCCCAAGGTGCGCGAACTAGAAACAAAGTGGAGCGAATTATTTGGCTACACGAATAGCGCCGCTGTTAGTTCTGGAACTGACGGTTGCATTAACGCATGCCTTTCCCTATATGACCTCAAGGATGCAAAGCGTAACGTAAGTGAGGTAATCGTCCCGGCACTGTCTTTTATCGCTACCTCAAATAGCGTGCGAGCTGCTGGCTTGGTTCCAAAATTTGTTGATGTTACCAGGCAGACACTTAACATCGATGAGACTAAGATTGAAGAAGCCATCAATGAGAACACGGTGGCAATTATGGTGGTTCACACTATGGGTCGTATGGCGCAAATGGATGTAATTTGTGACATTGCTGAGCGTCATGGTCTTATTGTCATTGAGGACTCGTGTGAGGCACATGGCGCCAAGTTTCAAGATAAGTTTGTAGGACATTGGGGTCATATGTCTGTATACAGCTTCTATGTGGCACACCTGGTATGTTGCGGAGAGGGAGGGATGGTCTCAACAAATAGAGAAGATATCAGCAATCTACTATTTTCCACCAGGTCTCATGGTCGACCAGCAGGGTCAGTTTATTTCGATCATCAGCGCACAGGCTTAAACTCAAAAATGAACGATCTAGAGGCTTCAATTGGTCTAGAGGCTATTGATGTCTTTTGGGATACCTTCTGGACTCGACACAAGTTTATGAAGGCAATGAGAGCAGCTTGTAATGGATTTGAAGATGTAGCATGGTTTTCTGAAGAAGACGAAGGAAATATTAATTGCCCTCATGGATTTAGCGTTACCTGTAGGAAAGAGGGGGATATTGAGACAGTTAAGCGTGTCCTAGACAAGTATAACATTCACCATAAGAGAAACTTCGGATGTATCCCCACCCAGCATGCAGCTTTCTCTGATATGGATCACACTCTAGGAGACTTTCCGGAGGCTGAGTGGGTTGGTCTTAATGGTGTACATATTGGATGCCATCAATACCTTAGCGTTAGTGACCTGGAGCGAATTTGTACTGCATTGCGCGAAGCTCTCCTAGAATGTCGCGGCGGGGGATAATATGAGCGATAGAAAATATTTACCAACACTATCTGAACTGATTGACCGACTTTCGATTGCACAGTTAAAAGAAGTCTTCATCGCTGAACACAAAGCAGAATATGCTCAAGAGATTTCGGATATTTGCCATGATATTCAGCTTATTCTAAATGGTGCAGATGTTATTAGTGCTGAAACAATTCGTGCGATCGTGGTATTATCACAAATGAACTTGCATATTTGGCACAATGAATCCAATTATCGCAAGGGAATTAAAGATGGAAATAATCTAGAACTTACTCACGGATTGAATGGTATTCGAAACACTTCAAAGAATAAAATTCAAGAGATAGTGGGAGGGCGCAAGGACTATAAGATTGATTGTCTTGCGGCTGATTTTAAAGATTGGGAGATTAGCTGGGAATGAGAGTTTTGGTCGTCGGTGATGCATGTGAAGACGTATACGTATATGGCTACTCTCATCGCCTGGCGCCCGAGGCGCCGGCTCCTGTTTTCTTAAAAAGTTTTGAAAGAAGAAATGGGGGCATGGCGCTCAATGTCTACAACAACCTTCGGTCTCTAGGTATAGCGACAGATATATTGCACAATCCTGAAAAGATTGAGAAAACTCGATTTGTTGATGAGAAGACAAACCACCTCTTCTTGCGTGTAGATACGGATGATAAGAAGGTAGCGAGGATTAATCGAAAGTACCTTACAAAGAAGTACCTATCCAAATTTGATGCAGTGGTTATTTCAGACTACAATAAAGGTTTTCTAACTGAAGAGGATATCGAGACCATTTGCTACAATCACCCTCTGTCCTTTATGGATACTAAGAAGAATTTAGGTCGTTGGTGCAAGGACTGTACTTGGATTAAGATTAATGAGTCCGAGCATATAAAGACTGCAGAGAAAATTGAAAAATTATCTCACATATTTGATGAGAAGCTTGTAGTCACACTAAGCGAGCGTGGGTGCAAGTATAAAGATGATATCTTTTCTGTTGGTGAGGTCGAGGTAAAAGACCTTAGCGGAGCTGGAGATACGTTTTTAGCGGGATTAGTTAGTAAATACCTAGAAACCAAAGATATTAAAGAATCTATTATTTTTGCAAATGAGTGCGCAACAAAGGTCGTACAGTTAAGAGGAGTAAATGTCGTTTAAAGAATATTATGAATATTATCTAACGTTGCACCAAAACAAATGGAATCGTCGATTGCACGTGTTTGGTCAATTAGCTACAATAAGCTTTGTTGCCGGGTGTATTCATACCCAGACATGGTTCTTGCTGTTGCTAACTCCATTTATTGTATACCCGTTTGCATGGACTGGGCACTTTCATTTTGAGAAAAACGAGCCGGCTGCATTCTCTAGACCTTTATGGGCTAAGGCATGCGACTGGGTAATGTTAAGAGATATTATTACAAGAAAGATTGAGTGGTAAAAGAATGAATATTTTAATTACAGGCGGAGCTGGATATATCGGGAGCGAGTTGGTAAAGTTTTTTATTGACGAACATAAAGTAACTGTTATTGATAATCTTATGTACGATCGTGGCTCTTTGTTACGTTATGCTGGTCACCCTAACTTTAAGTTCGTGAGAGGCGATATAAGGAACTTGAACCTCTTTTCCAACCTTCTATCCAATGCTGACGTGATCATCCCTCTAGCAGCCCTTGTAGGCTTTCCTTTGTGCGACCAATCGCCCCGTGATGCCGTAGAGATCAATTTGGACGTCAATCGCTGGCTGGCAGATAATAAGTCTGCTGATCAGATGGTAATCTATCCATGTACAAATTCGGGATACGGTACCAGTGAAGATGGCTCCGTACGAACAGAGGAGTCTCCCTTAAATCCCGTTTCTCTATACGGCAGAACAAAGGTTGATGCTGAGAATGTTTTTAAAAACACCGACAATTGTACAACATTTAGGTTGGCGACTGTGTGTGGACCCTCAAGTAGAATGCGGTCAGATCTTCTAGTTAATAATTTTGTACTTAGAGCACTTAAGGATCGAGTATTGGTGTTATACGAATGTGAATTTATGCGAAATTATGTTCACATCTGGGATGTATGTCGAGCCTTTCAGTTTGTTGTCGATAATTGGGAATCTTGCAGAAACCAGACATTTAATGTAGGCAATGATGCGATGAACATGAATAAGCTTCAATTAGCACAGAAAATTAGCAATCACCTTCCACTTGAAATCATTCGCGCTGAATTTAATTCGGACCCCGATGTTCGTGATTATATCGTGAGTAGCCAGAAGTTCTATGACCTTGGTTACCAATGTGAATATGATCTCGATGTCAGTATTCAGCAACTAATTAATGCATACTCGATTATTGATAGCCCGTGGTATGCCAACTACTAAGACTATCTTTACAAATGGATGTTTTGATATTCTTCATCGAGGGCACTTTGAATTATTAAAATACTGCCACTCGCTCGGGCACGTAGTTGTTGGGTTAAACAGTAGCACAAGTGTGAAGAGGCTAAAAGGGGTCAATCGACCGTTTTTTGATGAGGGCGATAGGGAATTTGCCCTGAGAAGCTGCCGTTTTGTCGATGATGTTATTATCTTTGCAGAAGATACACCCTTACGCTTAATAACCGAACTACAACCTGATATAATTGTGAAAGGTGGAGATTACAACCCGGATGAAGTTGTGGGTTCTAACTTGTGCGAAGTTAGAATCTTTAATTATATTGAGGGATACTCTACTACCAAAGTATTGGAAAATCAGTGACTTACGTTTTTGATATCGATGGCACCATCTGCGATACACAGGGATCAGATTATAAAAATTCACAACCAATTTACAGTCGTATAGATGAGGTTAACAGGCTCTATAACGATGGTAACACGATAATCTTTTTTACCGCTCGTGGTATGGGGAGGCACAAGAATAATGCTGGGCTAGCATATATGGATTTTTTTGAACTTACGAACCACCAACTGAAGACTTGGGGTGCCAAGTATCATTATCTATATCTAGGAAAGCCAAGTGGCGATATTTACGTAGACGATAAAGGAATAAAAGATGAAGACTTCTTTGCCAATTAAATTTGTCCCAAAAGGCTGGGGCTTTGAGAAATGGATTGTTAACAATGAGGAGTATTGTGGCAAGCTGCTTTACTTTGTTAAGGATAAACGCTGCTCATTTCATTACCACAAGCTAAAGGACGAAGTATTCTACCTTCAGTCTGGCAAGATGGTTGTTAAATATTCGGAAGGGGATGATATAGAGAACGTTGGTATTAAGACTTTGGTCCCGGGAGACAATTTTCATGTTTATCGAGGCTTACGTCACCAGATGATTGCTCTAGAAGACTCAGAATTGTTTGAATTTTCTACACAGCATTTTGATGAAGACAGTTATAGAATCGTCAAGGGAGACTAAGTGAAGCTAGTTGTTATCACTGGGTGTTTAGGGTTGATTGGATCATACGTAACGAGGCAGTGCTTAGAGAAAGGCTGGCGAGTTTATGGTGTTGATAAGTGCACCTATGCAGCCAATATGCACTTCCTTGAGAAGTTTCAGCAACATGAAGAATTTACTTTCATTAAAGCCGACATAGCCAAGTTGACCTACTTGCCAGATTGTGATTATGTAATTAATGTAGCAGCGGAATCACATGTTGGAAACAGTATTGTTGACAGCTCAGACTTTATTGAGACAAACATTAATGGTGTTAAGAATCTACTTGATCTTATTAGGTTAAAACAAAGAAATGTCGTTAGCCGTCCAGTGTTCTTTCACTTTAGCACAGATGAAGTGTATGGAGATATTGTCAGTGGCGAACATACAGAGACAGATATTTTAAAGCCGAGCAATCCGTATTCTGCATCTAAAGCAGCTGCAGATATGCTTATATTTGCCTGGGCTCGTACTTATGGAATCAAGTACGTAATTTTGCGACCTACAAATAATTATGGAATTGGACAATATCCTGAAAAGTTGATCCCTCTTACGGTAAAATTACTAATGAGAGGAAAATCCATTCGACTGCATGACGAAGGACTACCCATACGAAATTGGCTGCACGCACATGATACAGCAACTGCAGTAACGAAAATTGTTGAAAGTGGGAGAGTTAATGAAATCTTTAACGTTGCGGGGGGATTTGAGCAAGAAAACCGAGAGACAGTAAGAAAAGTAATTAAAAGTTTTATGGGGAATGACAATGAGTGGGATAATTACGTCGACCTTACCTATGCAAGGGAAGGGCAGGACGTGCGATATGCGCTCAACGACGAAAAGCTTAGAGGACTAGGCTGGTCGACAACCAAAAACTTTGATACAGAGATAGACAATATTGTGCAATATTATACCAATAATTTTAAATGGTAGAAAGGAAGATATAATGCCAACAAAAAAGAACACAGAAAACACTGAGGTAAGTTCTCTAAGACGCCGAGTGAGCGAGTTAAACGATAGAATCGCGGTGCTAGAGAATAGTCTAAAGAGGACTCAAGATCTAATTCAAGCTGATATTAAGAGCTTGTACAGCACGATGCAGAAGAGGTAAGGAGTTTTAAAATGACAAAATTAACATCTTTTAACCTATCCGATCAGGCGCTTGGCGCCGTTATGATGGCACTCCAAAAGTCCCTAATGGATCAGTCTGACATTGTCCCTGTTCTAAAGAACATGGACTTTATCCCTACTGAAGATGGACTTGTGGTCAAGAATCCACCTTTGGTTAAGTTTAGTGCTGATGGTTTGATGGTCACAGACCCAGAGGAAGAGACAGAGGGTTGATGCCAATTTATTCCTATAAATGCCTAGAATGCGAGAATGTATTTGATATATTTCATTCTATGAGTGAGGTGCCAGAGACTTGCAAGGTGTGCAATACAAGAGGACAGCTTGAGAAGCAGGTGCCAAAGAGCACAAATATTTCGAAGGCAAGGAATTTCGGAAAACCCAAAGTTGGTACAGTTGTAAAGAAATATATTAAAGAAGTAACCCAAGAGCTAAAAGAAGAGAAGAAAAGACTTAAGTCGAAAGAATACGATCAATGACATTACTACTAGGAACATTGCTCAGCATCTCTTTGACTGTTAATGGCATTTTTGTATGGTATATACGAAAACTTATAACACAAATCTTTTATTTTACTGATGAAGTTGTTAAACTAGAGGATCATTTTGAATCTTTTGGTGAGCATTTAGGTAATATTTATGAATTAGAAATGTTTTATGGAGATGAAACACTTGATGGAATGCTCTCGCACTCTCGTGATTTGCTCTCTAAGGTTTCTGATTTTCGATCGCAGTTTTCCATAGAGACAACAGAAGAGGAAGAAGATGCCGAAGAGGAGCCGTAAGAAAGGAAGTAAGAATCATTACTTTACCAAAGCGCATGAGCAGGCAATTATTGATTATGCAAATACACGAGATGTTCGAGTAAGAACAGAGCTGTATATCAAGTGGATAGAGCCCGCCTTTAGTGAAATGGTGGACAAGGTGGTGTTTACATATAAGTTTACATCGCTACCTAATATTGATGCGTTGCGAGACGAATGCAAGGTATGGCTTACCACTATCTTGGATAAATACGATCCGTCAAAAGGTTCCAAGGCGTTCTCTTATTTTTCTGTAATTACAAAAAACTGGTTTATCCATAAAGTAAAGAAAACGAACGCCCGAAATAAGAGAGAGTCTGATTTTGAAAGTATCACTGGCGAAGTTGAACAAAAATACTTAGCCTCCTACAACCCATACCACCATCAGCGAGAGGACAAGGAATTTTGGAGTTTCCTGTGGGAAGAGATAGACACTTGGGATACGGGTAATCTAAAAGAAAATGAAAAGAAAGTTCTAGAGGCAATTAAGATAATTTTATCAAGCCCCGACGATATCGAAATTTTTAATAAAAAAGCTATTTACCTATACATTCGAGAGATCACGGGACTAAACACAAAACAAGTTGTTAACAATTTGAATAAAATGCGTGTTAAGTATCGCGTTTTCAAGGGTAAATGGAATCGTGGGGATATTTGATGAAAGATCTGGATGCTTACCTTAACGAGGTTATCGATAACATCCGCCAGGATCGTGAAGTAACAAAGGAACTTTTAGGCGATATTATGCAGTATATGTCGCAAGATCAACATAGTCACAAAGAGGTTGGTCAAACGGCTGCTAAATACGTAGAAACATTACAAAGGTCCAATGAACAGCTTGTGAAGGTGAGTGCAATCATTCACAAGCGAGAAAGTGCTTCTGGTCACCTTGGTCTTTCAGACAAAGATAAAGACGATTTGTTTGATATGATCAAGGGAGACGAATAGTGGGAACCAGAATACCACTCGATTATAATCCAAATCATGTAGACCTTGACATTGATCGCGATTCGGTTGAAGACGCATCGGTTACCTACGAGTACATCAAGGAAGCTGCGCTTGGCTCATACACGGTTAATTATCTTTCCAGCACCACAAACTGCCCTGCCACTGTTTTACACAGAGAGCAAGCCCCCGGCGGATCTGCCTGGTGGAAGAGCCTTTTGTCTTTTGGGGGCTCAACAGATCGCTATATGTATTACGTCGCCGTCGATGAGCGCGATGATTTTAAAACACTTCCTTGCAATTTGCAGGATGAATCTTCAGAGGTTCAAAGAGGACTTCTAGAAGAATTTAGTATATTTAGTTCAGATATGAGTGACCTCAAGCCGGGCGACCGTGTTTTAGTCGATTATGCAGTAGGACCGAATAACACCCCCCAGTCATATGGGTATATTACACAGAAACTGAGTGGGAAAGTAACCCTACCCACATCAGAGACAGAGTGCAACGTCCTACAGGATCGCTTTGAATCTAGCGAGCCCGTACAACTTGATGATCTTGAGTCACCTCCTGATACGGATGTTAGCGGTCAGCCCATTGGCAATGGAAACGGACCGCCCGTCGACGAGGGAAGATATAGAACAGATTTTGGACCGGTGGACCCTAGCGCATTCAGGCAAGGGGTGCGCGTGTCAAGTGAGTTCGGTCTCAGAACCCCGCCCCCTACCGCCAACGAAAGTCAGGGCTCTTCAGATCACAGGGGAATAGACCTTGCAACTCCAATTGGTCTTCCAATTTATGCTGTTACCGCTGCCACAGTAACTTGGAGTGCCCCTCAACCCGGCGGAGGAGGTGCTGGCGAATATATAGCGCTTACTTGGCAAAATGACGGAAACAGATATAGGGCTTTGTATTTTCACCTTAGACAGGAGAATGGGCGTCTAGTGTCGCAAGGAGATCAAGTGCGCCCAGGTCAACACATAGGATATACAGGGAATACTGGAAACTCTTCTGGACCTCACTTACACTTTGAGATTGAGGTCAACGGGAGAAAACTAAATCCTCGCGAATATGTGCCCCTCGATGCATTGCCCGAACAAAGAGCAATGGCATAACGGATAAACAATATGACAGAACGAAAAGCTAGAGATTTCAATAATTTAAGTCCTACTCAAGCCGCCGCCTACGAAGACGGCGATCTAGAGAATCAGCTGGGCACTTCTGGGCTCAATAACGCTGGTCTGGTGGAGCCCGTGCCGACCTTTGACTCAACAACTGCCGAGAAGGTAATAAAGAACGATAACAATTCTTGGATAATCCTAGGAAGAGATCGCCCGGCTAGCATAGATAGCGGTTATGGCGGCATCGGAAATACAGGCGCAGGATCTGTTGATATTGTTGTCGGGCGCCTGGCAGGCACTTCTGGAGGACCAGACAGTAATATTACAGTGACTCCCAACTTTTTCACCGATGCAGGTCGTATTCATATTAGCCAGAAGACAGATATTGATGACAATTTTGCCCTAGTGGGAAACATGAGAAGCACTGGGTTATCGGGAATAGGCTTAAAGGCAGATGCTGTTCGGGTGATCGGTCGTGAAGGTGTGAAAATAGTCACCGGAAAAGCAAAAAATGTTGAAGGTGCTGGCAGCGGGGGAGAGAAGAACTCTTTAGGTGGCAAGATAGAAAAGGTCGCCGGTATCCATCTAATCGCTGGTAACGATGTCGATGCTAACCCATTAGAGCCAGTGGTAAAAGCATACGCCCTAAACGAAGCACTCCAGGCAATAGTAGACAGTATAAGGGATCTTACTAACATAGTTAACGAGATGGCAAAGACGCAGACCCAAATCAATAAAAGTCTAACATCTCATACCCATGAGGTTCCACAGGCTCCCACGGGGCTGTTAAAATCTCTCCCATCTTTTGACTTAGTGGCAAAAATCCCATCTAAAGAGGCTTCAAGGATGTCATCAGTACATCAGAATTTAGCTAAGCATAAGAATAATTTGAAAGTTGCCTTGGAATCTGACTATCTTACTCCTACGGGAAAAAAGTGGTACGGGAGTCGTTTTAATAAAACGAATTAGGAAAATAGCATGCCGACAAGAAGACAGATAGCATATGGCGATCCTAGCTCTGGAAGAGCCGGGGAATTCCTCCGACGCGAGTGGGCGGAGGAGATTATAGAATTAACAAAAAGCACCTATATTTCTAAGACGCACATCTTTGGACCTGCCAGAGCCGGCAACACCCGAAGTCAGCTAATCGATCATATGATGGACAAGCCTGTTGGTCGAGCACCATCTCCAGACCCTAGCAGCTTCCATATATTGCTCGGTCGTGTAGAAGAAGCGGTCAATAACGCCATAGGTACCTTGTTCGACTCGTACCCCTACCCAGTCGCGACATTTCCCGCATTTCCTCGCGATGGCGGGGGAAATAATATCTCCCAAGAAGCTTATAGGATTCGAGAGTCATACGACCATGGTCTTGGCATACCTGCAGGTCCATCTTTATATTTTGAAGGCACAAACCCACTTGCTCTCCTGCAGGACTTAAGACGCCTAATCCACAGTGTCGATGATGGATACGGTTGCAATTTTTCAATTCGTGGCATCTATACCTGGCCAGATCGAACGCCCATAAAATATAGTTATACAGAGGGAAGTCTAATTCATTTGCTAACTTTCTATGGTGCACCAACTAGTGGACCAGATGGTGAGCCAATCTTTAATAATGAGGCAGATTTTAATCGCTGGAGAACTTCATCGATGGCTCCAAGGCTCGTAAGAGACCTAGACTGTCCTATACCCCCCGCCCCCGGAGTTGAGGGTGATTTTGGCGGAGTTCCGGATATTGATAGTGACGGCATTCCCGATGCCGAAGACCCAGATTCCGGCGATGGATCGCCTCTACTTGATACAGAGATAGAGGGCACAAGCACAGCGGCTGATACAGGTGGTGATGCACCAGTTGTAACTGATGAACGCCCCATGGGCTCTGATTTGGAAAATATGGTAGAGGAGACCGCTCCGCTTTGCAATGACGACCCCGAAGAATTGAATGCTCTGCCCACATGCGTCTCTGATCCAGGCGCTCCAGTGCAAGACTGGTCAACAACTAGTGAAGTATTTTTGAACCCTAATAACTGTGAATATTATGTCCCGGTAGATACAGGGTTCGAATGCCCTGGCGCCGACGAGCTTCAAGATAGAATATTTAGTCGCGTTGGTCGTGGAACTGATGCACTGTTGGATTTTATCGGCATCGGCGGCTTGGACGATGATCCAAATGCGCCAATTAAAGCTCAGGTTCTTGCATCCTATATTCGAGAACGCGGTGATGTCTCTTATGAATATGAGAAGTTTCCTAGGCAGAATTTACGAGCGCTCTATAAATGGCCATTTTACTTTGTATCCGCATTGGGATTTGTGGAAAGTAACGGAGAGAACACGTCAACTCCCTCGAATAACACATCGGTTATTATTCCCGCTAAGAGCCTTCTTGAGAATGTTTCCAAACTTAGACGCGCACTAAAAAAGCTAGCTATACAGCAGATATTGGCAGTTGGCGAAGCACGTTATACTTTGGCAATAAACGGATCCAATCTACAGGTGGATCTGAGCGAGGAAGTTAAAATAGTGCAGGCGATGAAGACGGCACTATCCGGATTGATGGAAGGCAATAATATTATCTTGCCAAATCCAGCTAATTCAATTAGGGGGTCTCGAAGTCAGTTATCGCTACCAAATGAGAAAACGGTTGCTGATGAGATACTTCTCTCAATTAACAGGAATTATAACGTTACATCCATCTTCGCGAAGCCTGTGTATTCTGGATTTAGGCGTTTAAATACATCTACTGTAGCACCAGATTCACCGCTAAATAATGCCACTATGGTGTTCTATTTAGCAAATTTACCTCAATTAATTAAGAAAATTGATTCTCCAACTGGGCTCACCATTGAGGACTTGGTAGAGACTTACCACTATCCTATAATTAATAAAGTACCGCTATCTGGACAGGACTCCAATACAATTAATTGTGATGTCCCTAGTGCAATGCTTGAGCGCGCCGGCGATGTCGCCCTTGGAGCGCTGTCGGAAGCAGCCCAAAGTGCCCTTCAGGGTTTAGCTTTAGGTCTACAAAAGTATGCTTGCATGGACGACCAGCAAGTTATCGATCGAAACCAGAAGGTTGCTGATTCTCTCTCTGAGTTACGAAATATTCTAGAATCACAAGCCAAATCCACAGTAATGGGTTCTGGACTTGTCTCAGATATTACCAGCATCATTGAGCAGCTCGATGGGGGCGCCCTAGACCAAACCCAGTTATTCGCGGCGTGGGAGGGTCTCTTCAATGGGCTTACCGCTTGTGGTATCGCTAACCTTTCTTTGGATACTATACAATCCGTTGTAAGTAACGATATTTGTGGCATTTCCCCGGAAAAAGCTATTCAAACAATCCTAAAAAGAGTGCTAAAGGACGCCCCAACTTCTTTGGAGGATTTGTGGAATTTGCTTGATGGTCAACTTAGGATTGCAATCGAAGGTCAATATCAGTCCGCCATCTCCCAAGGTCTTTCAGACGCAGGATATACCGGCGGCGCCCCTCTTCCTTGGGAATTTGCTGAGTCGTTAGAGGATCAGAGGGAGAGGGAGATACTTGGCACTAATTTTTACAACGCAGAGGCATTTAATGTTGGTCGCGACCAAAACGGAGAAGAGGACCCCGAGGGTATAGCTTTCTTGGAGGGCTATAACTACGACTTTTCCAGATACGATGGGGGCACATTTTCGCAAACAGAAGAATACTCTTTCTGGCTAGGGTTTATACTCGCCGCAACCGAGATCATCCAAACTGGTGCCCGCCTTGGAGATCCGATCTTTGAGAGACCTCCGCTTTTACCTCAAGTTAATCAACGTCGCGTAACAGAAACAGCAAGCTCAGAAGCATTAAATGAGCAGTTCATTGATTTAATAATCCTAAATACGCCTCTAAACTCTCTGCTTGATCTTCTCAAAGAGATACCCGAAGCTGGACAAGGTATCATGGCAGTCTTGGATTCCGTTTCAGACTTATCAGAATGTATAGTTAATGGCAATTTGAAAGATATTTTTGGAGAAAATCTAGACGTAATACAGAACAACCTAGCTGCGTTTTCTTCGGGTGGAGATATTGACTTCTGCTCCCTCAAACCACTAACAAAGCCAGATATTAGTCTAATGATGAGGCAAGACGTCAATACTCTGTGGTCAGCTATACAGGATGCCATAATCGATGCTTTGATTTCATTCTTTAGTGCTCTCATCCTCCGACTTACTTTGGGTCTTTTAAAAATAGCGGTATCTGGGTTCCAGGGCGGGCTTTGCGATGCCGCAGGTGGTATATTTAATGCTGCAGTCGAAGGAAATTTGCCAGAACAGCTTCGCGACACATTTGATATCCGAGGAGGTTTCGAAGCGGCTTATTGTGGAGAAGGTGTGTCTTCAGAGACTGTGAATGGTCGCTTGGCTGACCTAGCCGCCCGCGCTAGCGGAGTGTCCTCTTCCGCCGCCGCAGAGGCTGTTTCTGGGGACCCCAACCTAATAGACACACTATCTTCCCAATTAAGACCCGATCAGCTTCTAAGGCTCTTAGAGGGCGATCCCACCCCGGGCGTCTTGCGCACAGTTCTGCGAACAATCCAAAACCGCGGTGGCGAATTAGCGATTAGACTAAACAATGCTGGAGCGATCAGGAACTTTTTTAGAGAGTTGGGTTCTAATTTCCCCGAGAATTTTTTGCAAACATTGAGAAACTCTGTTGAGTTTGCTGTCTCCGATGGTACTGTAGAAACAACTTGTGATATTGATGGCATTACAGAAAACCTTGCTAACGCACTCCGAGAAGAGTGCGGAGATCTTATCACAGAGGAACAAATTCAAAACCAGTTGGATAGGTACGAACAGAGAGCTGAAGGTTTGCTCGATCAACTATCCAGTGCTCTTGTGTCTGGGCTTGATGGTTCCTCTCAAGGTATATTTGAGTCTGCTATTGAAGAGCAGCTGCCAAAAGACGACCCGGCTAATCTAGTCATCGCAGAGGAGGTGGTATCAATGATGTTTGACCCACTCTTCCTAACTTATGCTAATGACCTTATGGCTCCCATGAATCCACGTCGCGACGGTGGTTTTATAAACCTTGTTTTGTCTAATGTCAACGCGGTTCCACAAAGAGGTCAGATTAATAACTATCGAGCCACCGTAGCATTTGTAGCTTCCCTGGCAGGTCCTCTTGCCCCATTGGTAGTGGAAGATGTAGCAGACAATTTTGATGATCAGTTCTTCGGCAGAGGGGGACCAGCCCAGGGGATCCCCACCGATCCTGCCGCAGCACGCTTGAAGCCAGCCACGGTCGCAGAATATCTGAGACAAATATTTCAAAACTTTACGAATAGCGAATCGCCCTACCCGTTCGCGTATAACCCTGATGACATCGGGTATGTATTGGCATTCGGTCGTGACAACCCGGCGTTTAATATACAGTTCAATGGTAATACCGGCAAGGTGACACTGCAATTTGAGTCCTCCTATCTGGGCATAGGGGACATTGTACTACGTAATGCGCCAGACTACAACGCTGCCTTGGAGGACGTTAACGCACTTGCGCGAAATGTATATTTAGTATCATTGCAGTGGTTCCTTGACCAAGCCTCGATACCAGCTCGAAGTGCTTCTACAATGGGAACTGCGGTTGTCGAGGCAGCGGCATTCTCAAGTGGGCTGCCGGGGCTCTTTACGATCCTTAGTGGTCCTGCCTTCGAGGAATATAATACGATGCGTCTAGGCATGCGGGATAATATCATGTCACGACTTACAAGCAAGATAGCCTCTAATAGCGTAGCTTTTACCTATGGAAATTATCTCTTAACCCCGCTCACAACAAACCAGCTAAGAGGAATTGATTCCCCACCAGAAGGCTATCAGATACTTGGACTCCCAGACGGCAGAATCTCCGTGGTCCCGCCGCCCAAGGGAGGCTGGCTACAGGTCAAGGACATTTTGCTTGGCACACCAGATGAGGAGTTTTGTTGTGGTGATGATTTAGAGGAAAACCTTTTTGATATGGAGGTTATCCGTCGCCAGGTTATGCAAAGTTACGAGGCTAGTGTCGACGATCCACGTCTGAGTTACAACCCAAGAGTCGTTCCAGAGCCGCCCTACAGCAGAATTATGAGTAGAATGAACTCTGCTGCGATCGATGGTATCGTTTCGACAACCATTAAGACATATATTATAGAGTATTTCTTAAAGGGTTTGGGCACCTTCACGATTTATCGTACAAACGAAGAAGTCTTTGGTACCCTTCTAGCGGAATATGTTTCTGACAAGATGAGGCAAGGCTTGCGATCGCAGATGCCTCGACCAGCTGCACCATCGTATCCTCGCGGTGCACCAGGTGAAGAGAACAAGCTATACGCATATTGGTATGAGTTTCTAGAGCAGGCTTGCCAGGTTGTTTCTCGAAGAGTAAAAGAGGGTCGACTCTATGTCCAGTCCCAAGAACTAAATGGTGCACTACAATCCCTACAGAGTGCTATATCAAATTATGAATACCCACAATTAGCAGATTTAGCGCGGGAAAGAATTGAGCGTGGAATACCTGTAACTCTTAGAAATTTCAGACAAAAAAGAAAAATTGACTTTATAAAAGAAACTGAAACAGATGCCATGGTTGTATTCAAATATCTCATACTCGATGAGATGAACAAGTTAGCTGATCGTGTAAACAGAATTTTCCCAGTTGGAGCAGACAGCTGGATTTCAAACTATTCCGATCTCGTGGAGAGCTTCATGTTTCCGAAAGCAGCGGGCGCAGAGATGTCGGTGGTCCGCCCCACAGCTCGTGGTGGTGTGCGAGAGCAAAATATCTTTGATGTATCCAGATACAATGTTGAACAGGATAGGTTGAATCGAATTCTTCCCTCAGTGAGTCTCGACGACTTGAGAGTTAACCAGGATATCTTCACAGGCGGTCAATTTGTTATCCAGTGTTATCTTCGTCCGACTCCAAAAGCAGAATATGCCACAATCTTAAGAAGTATCTCTCCTGTTTTTGATGCTGAAGGTATCTTGGGTGTTGGGGAATTTGTCGGGTTTATGGATGGATCTGGTCTTGGACCATTACCGATGTCGGAGGTCTTTGAGGACGTAAAATATGGACTTCGCTTAGTGTACGTAATTCCACTGGACGATGTAGGTAACATGACACAAGTTGTCAATGTGATGAACGCAACTGTAGATATTCAAAACCGGTTATTTGAACACCACACATGGACCTCTACGCCAGGACTTGGCGAGTATGTTACCCCCTTAGTATATAATGCCTTTACGCTAGAGGAGTCTTACGGACTGATAGATGAATCTTTAAATGACTTTGTTGACGCTGTTGGGACAACGAACTATACTTCTGATATTAGAAATGTTTCAGTGTTTAACTGGCAGCTCCTATGGGAAAGGCTAACAAACTCAGGAGAATTCAAACTGCTGTTCAATTATTCTTTACAGATTCAGAACATGTTGTCTATGGCAGCCATCTATAATATTGAGGCTTTCTTGGACTCCATTGGCGGAAACGAAGACGAATGGTTCAGCGGACCTCGACCTATAAATAACTATTATAGCTGGAATCAACAATCTTTTATTCGTCTTCGCAAACAATTGAAGAAGCTCTTCCAAGAAGTCTACAATGCACAAGACTTTACTTATCGAGAGGATCGACTTGGTGCAGCAGAGGCTCGCGACGTAGCGGAGACCCGAGCCGAGACGGACATAGATGCTACGACTGCTGGGGATTTGCCACCCGGATTCTCCAACAGGATTATCTCTAGTAATATTATTTGCCCTGAACCGGAAGATGAGCCTTCAGACCGCCGCCCTCCCGTTGATTATAGTGATGAAATCAGAGAGTATGCAGAGGAAGCTGGAGATGCACCAGAACTAGAGGGTATAGAAGAGGGGCTCGCAGAGGGACCAGCTTCTGACCTTGTAGAGGACTCTTATCGCGAAGCCCCAGCCAGGTCGGAGGCTGCCAGTGCAGAGTTGATATCATGGGCAGCCGAAGTTGGCGGGTATGCAGCTGATGAAGATTTCCAACAATTGCTTGCAGATGTTAACGGCGCCCTTATGGGCGGAGCAGGTCTACCTAAGAATATTAATCTGGATGAACTGGTAGCAGGCGCCGGCGGCGCTTGGGATAGGTCTTTATTCGAGGGCTTGGCAACTGGACTCGATGCGACACTTGCCGAGGGCTTTGCTCGTGTGTCATCTGTGGCAGGTGCGATGACAGGTGAAGAAGTTTTTGATTTTGTTAATGCAAACTTTCATTCTATCACCGAGCAAATGGCTGCCACCGAATTACTGACGGGTCTACAATCAGCTGACATATCCTTACCCAGCGATTTTATGACCACATTTTTTAGTCCATAATTCGTAAATATCTATTTATTAGAGAGGTAACAGGATATGGCAGGGAGCATTGCGGTTAGAAATCCACCAGTTCGAAGCGATTCAACTGGTTATGAAATGGTTCGCGACTACACAACGCTGACAAATCAAAACTTAAAATCTCTTATTTTGACGGCGCCTGGAGAGCATACCATGAATATGGAATACGGCGTCGGCTTAAGAAATTATTTGTTTGAAATGATGCATCCTTCGGTTTTTGACTCCTTCAGGACTGAATTATTGCGGCAACAGCGTATCTATATTCCCTATATAAGAATTAAGAATGTTGAATTTAGATCAGCTCTTACGAACCCAAATTTGCCGGAAAACTACTTAGGTATATCAGTAACTTACTTTAGTACCATAACGCGCGGCACATCAGTTCTTAATCTTCCGGGTGGAGCACCACTTGGTGCCCTTGGATTATAGCGAGGAAAATTAATGGCAAAAAAGAAGCTAGTTCCCATCAAATACACAAGTCGAGATTTCAACTCTATTCGAAACGACTTGATTGAGTATGCAAAGAGATATTATCCGGACACCTTTCGGGACTTTAGCGAAAACTCCTTTGGGTCTTTGATGATAGAGAATCTCTCCTACATTGGAGATATACTATCTTTTTATCTTGACTATCAGGTTAACGAAAGCTTCCTAGACACTGCCACAGAATACAATAATGTAATTCGCCATGGTCGTGAAATGGGATATAAGTTCTCTGGCGCGTCCTCTGCTTTTGGAGAGTGTGACTTCTATGTCGAAGTCCCAGCCAATACAGTGGGTCTTGGACCGAATACAGACGCAATACCGCTACTTAAGGCTGGGGCTGTGGTATCCTCCGTCGATGGGGGCACATTTGTATTATCCGAGGATGTCGATTTTAACCACAATTCAGCGCTAACTGTTGTAGGTAAACAAAATTCATCGACTGGCTTGCCCACCACGTACATTATAAAAATGTCCGGACGAGTTGTTTCTGGTCAGTTTGGAACTGAGGAGGTGGTCGTTGGTCGTTTTGAACGCTTTAAGAAAATACGTATGACCACGCCAGATGTTACAGAAATAATTTCAGTCTTTGATCGCCAAGGTCACGAGTATTATGAAGTAGATAATTTGTCTCAAGATGTAGTTTATCGCAACGTGCTTAACAGGCAGCGTGGAACAGCCGCTAATGAACCGGCAGCAATCTTAAAGCCTTTCGCTGTACCACGTCGATTTGTCGTTGATCGTAGCCGCCGGAACACGGTGTTGCAGTTTGGATATGGTTCTGACTCTGAGATTAACAAGTCAGCAGTTGTGGATCCTTCATCTGTAGCTGTCAAACTACACGGCAAGGAATACACCACAGACGAGGCTTTTGATCCTTCTAAGTTATTAGACTCCGATAAATTTGGAGTTTCTCCGTCTAACACTACATTGGTGGTTCGCTATAGGCGCAATACCACACAGGCATCAAACGCAGTCCCGGGCACAGTTACTAGAATTTCAAATGCCGAACTTCAGTTCAAAGACCCCTCAGTATTGACAGGAAAAACTCAACAAGGTGTTTTAACTTCATTGGAAGTCAATAACACAGAGGCATTTACTGGAAATGTATCCAACCCTTCCATTACTCAACTTAAGGAAACGATTAGCGGTGTCTTTGCCTCTCAGAACAGAGCGGTTACTGAGCAGGACTATCAAGCTTTAATTTATGCGATGCCTCCTCAATTTGGTGCGGTGAAAAGATGCGCAATTAGCAGAGATTCAGATTCATTTAGAAGAAACCTTAACTTATTCGTCATTTCAGAGGATAATGACGGTAACTTAACGGCGACAAACAACACAATCAAAGAAAATTTAAAAGTTTGGCTTGGTCGTAATAAGATGATTAATGATACCATTGATATGCTAGATGCTAAAGTTGTTAACATACAGATTGCATTCGACGCCGTGAGCGCCGTAGGGACTGACAAATATCAGGTTCAAGTAAACGCAGTTCAGAGATTAAAAAATCTTTTTTCAACAAAACTGGACATTGGTCAGCCCTTTGACATAAGTCAAGTCTACAACACCCTTAACAAAACCCGAGGAATAGTTGATGTAACTGATGTTCGCATTACCAATAAGTTTGGAGGAGAATATTCAAATATAGGGTACAACATTCGTGAAAACACAACTCCTGACGGAAGGTTTGTTGACGTACCACGAAATGTGATACTGGAGGTCAAATTCGTTGACACAGATATCAGAGGAACAATTACCTAATGGGAATCAAGAGATATACAGCCAACGCTGATACAACTATTACCAATGCTTTCCAGCCGAACCTTACAACACGAGGCACTGGCTCAAATATGGGTCGAGCAGACTCCATGGAAATATTTTCTATATATGGTCAGGAAAGCTCTGGCTCCTCTGAATTATCTAGGACTCTGTTAAATTGGGACATTGACCAAATTGAAACTGATCGAAGTAATGGGGCAATTCCAGCTTCTGGGAGCGTAAACTTTGTCCTTCGCATGTTTAACGCCACCACTCCGTTTACACTACCTAGAGATTTCACTCTTGTTGTGGCAGCAGTGTCTGGTGCAAAGAACGCTGATACGAATGCTCCGATTGCCTTTAACTGGCAAGAGGGTAACGGTCTTGATATGGAAGGGTACAGCGATATAACCCGAGATGGAACCGGAACAAACTGGATAAATATGGGATCCAGCAGCACTCTGGGAGTTGTCAAATGGGGTGTTGGTACCACCGGCGCAGGCGGAGTTTTCTTCAACCATGGCGAGTTAACCTATACTCAAGACTTTGCGCAGGGTGACGAAGACCTAGAGGTTGACATCACTGCGATGGTGGAAAACTGGATCAAAGGAACAGTTCCAAGTTATGGTGCACCCTTTGAGAAATACGGTCTCGGCGTCTTCCTAACCTCTTCAGACGAGGCATATGTAGCTGCCGCAGATGCGACTACGGTGTCAAAAGCTAACACCGATGGCGCGAGAAGGTCTTATTACACAAAGAAATTCTTTGCTAGAAGCTCTGAGTTCTTCTTTAGAAGACCGGTGCTGGAAGCGCGATGGGAAGAGAACCTAAAGGATGATAGAAGCAATTTCTTCTATAGCAGCTCATTAGCCACAGCTGATGAGAACTTAAATACTCTCTTCTTGTACAACTACTTTAGAGGGCAATTGAGAAACATTCCGTCTTTGGATGCGTCAAATCAGGTCATTTATGTCTCTTTCTTCTCTGGCTCGGCTGACGATACGACTCCATCCGGATCTCGATTGAATCTGGTTAAGGACGGCGCTCATGTCGTTGACCCATCAGCACTTTTTGTCACCGGAGGTGTTACATCCACAACGGGTATCTATACTGCTTCGGTTTGCCTTACAGCTGCAGCAACTCCTCTAGAGACTATCTACGATGTCTGGAGTAATGCACAGGGTGCAGTTCAATACCACACGGGGTCATTTGGTCCGGAAAAGATCAATCTCCAGCCACAAAACCAGACTCCGCAGTTCGTATCGAGTATCACTAACCTTAAGTCAGTTTATTCCGCTCAGGAGACTGCTCGTTTCAGAGTCTTCACTCGTGAGAAGAATTGGTACCCCAATGTCTACACTAAGTTAATTGCCGACGTACCACCGTTTATTATTGAGAGCGGATCATTCTCAGTGGTTCGAGTTGTAGACGATCTCCAGGCGATTCCGCACGGCACCGGCAGCATTCAATATACTGAATTGTCTTTCGATGCATCTGGAAGTTATTTTGACGTAGATATGGGATTATTGGAGCCAGGATATGCATACAAGATTAACTTGGCTTTCTATAATGGATCAATTGGCAGCTGGCAAGAGCAGCCGCAGGAATTTAAGTTTAGAGTCGAAGAATATTAAAAATGAGTATTAAAGACCTTTTTAACAAAAATTATGTTAACAAAGTTGTCTCCGCAGAAAGCCTAGATACACTTGGCATTAATGCGGAATCAGCAGATAATGTTGTATCATCCCGCAAAAGAGACGAGAGGTTTATCCCTCCCGTGGACTTTTATACAGCTTCTAATTTTGCTTTTTATGGATCTGCCGCCAAATATTATGATGACGCAATTAAAAGGGTTTACCTAGAATACCCTTACGACGGCTCTGAATCTGAAATTAACGAGTTCTTTTTAAGTTCGTCATATGTTGATGAATTTCTTTTGAACAAAGAGTATCCTAGAACCACCGGTTATGTGGTTTTATGCGCTGACGGCTGGGGAAGCCCTGTAGCCAATCTTCGTGCGGCGTCTGGTTTCTACGGAGCACCGGCAACTGCATCTTATGAATATATTGCCCTAACTGGTGGACCGCACACTGACAGGGCGGCTGATGAGAGTTTCGCTGCAGCATTCACCGGCTCCCACAATCAAAACAATATTTATGATCCAGCTAAGGGTCGAGGCTCAAGCTTGCGACTAAGCCCTGTGACTGGCTCTACTGTTGAGTTCTGGCTTAAAAAGACAGCGTTCAACACCACGAACACTCAGAAAGAGGTCATTTTTGATATCTGGAATGGGAATACAAATTCTTCTCTAGCGTCTTACGGTCGCTTTATGTTGGAAATGAGTGCGTCAGGTCCTGGCGATTTAGGTCAAAATGTATTCTTACTCACTTACCTCTCTGGAACAGCCGGTATTACAAGGCAATCCATTGGCTCCACCAGCGTCACCACAGCCTCAGTCGCTAGCGACGAGTGGAACCACTATGCTGTTAGCTTGGTGTCATCTTCCGATGACGGTCTCGTTGGTCGATTATATATTAATGGCGATGTGGATGACACAAAGACATTCAGTGGCATTCCAGAATTAAACGAGATTACTGGCGCCTTGGAAGGTCAGATTGGCGCACTCAGAACAACCCCGCCTGGGCTTGATACCTATCCCGTCCGAGGTTGGGGTAAACTATCTGCGTCTTTGGATGAATTCAGATACTGGAAGACGAGAAGAACTTCTGAGGGGATCGGTAGAAACTGGTGGACGCAAGTACGTGGAGGCACCAATACATCTGACGCTAACACTGATTTGGGAGTTTACTATAAATTCAATGAAGGTATCACAGGTAACTCAACCCTAGATTCGACTGTACTGGACTTTTCCGGACGAATCAGCAATGGTACTTGGACCGGCTATAGTGCCACGGCAAGGAATACCGGATCCGCTATTGTTTCAGCCTCTGCAGCTCCTTTCGAGTTTGAGGATCCAATCATATATGCCACCCACCCTGATGTGGAGAGTCTCAAGACAGCACTGGCACTAAGTGGCACTCAGCACGATACAACAAATAATTCACAACTTTACAACATGTTGCCCGCATGGATGATCGAGGAAGATACCCGTGGCGACCTGAGCAACCTAACTCAGATACTTGGTAGTTACCTAGACACCCTTCAGCTACAGATACAAGAAGTACCAAAAATAAAGAATGTACAATACCTTAGCTCTAGTGCCAAGGCGTTTCCTTTCGCGTCTCACTTGGTCGAATCGCGTGGCTTGTTCGCCACAGATGTCTTTGTCGATGCTAATATTTTAGAAACCATCTTAAGCCGCGACGAAGACCGACCTTACGAATTAGATCTCGAAGACATCAAGAATAGAATTTACCAAAACATCTATAACAACTTGGTCTACATTTATAAGTCTAAGGGAACCGAAAAGGCTTTTAGAAACCTCATACACTGCTATGGTGTCGGTGATGATCTGGTTAGGCTTAACACATATGCGAACAACGTAACTTATGAACTTAAAGACAACTTTAGATCGTCGGTCCTCTCAAAGAACGTAGCAGACTTTACCAGGACCGAGCGTTTTGAGTCTACAATCTATCAGTATACTCAATCAAACAATGCTAACAGTGTCTCTTTTATCTCCGGAACAGCTAACGCTATCCAGCCTGCACTCCTTGATTACATTCCGTTTACGCTTGAAGCTGAGGTCCTCTTTCCAAGTTTCTTAAACTTATGTTGTGGAGTTACCGGCTCTGAAGGAGACCGTGCACAGTTTATCACATCCTCCTTGTTTGGTATGCACTCTGCCAAAGAGGAGTTCCCGTACGACACGGCGTTCCCAGCAAATGATTTTGCAGACTTGCGAGTCGTAGCGATCAAAGAATCGCTTGACGACACTAGTGTAAAATTCAAGTTAACATCTTCCAACACTGCTATTCCACAACTAACAAGTTCATATATTGCAAATGTTTATGACGATACAAAATGGAACTTTGCAGTTAGGTTTGTCAATGAGAAGTTTCCAATTGGGGACTTTGTAACTGGATCGACTACCCTCGGCAACAACTACGCTGCTACCACTTATAGGGTGGAGTTCTACGGAGTAAATACTCAAGTTGACACGGTTCAGAGCGAATTCTACCTCACAGGAAATGTTGCAAACCAGAACGCTCTAAACTTAATACGAAGCGCAAAGCGTGTTTTTGCTGGAGCACATAGGAATGATATTACGGGATCCGAGGTATTGCAAAAAAGTGATATTAGGCTATCTTCGGTTAGGTACTGGACCAATTATATACCCAACGAGACAATCCAGGCGCATGGTCGGGATGGAGAGGTATACGGAGCACCCAGTGCCTCCCTCAACTCATTTGTAACTCAAACTACCCTTACCGGCACGTACTTACCACAAGCCGAAACCTTAGCTCTTAACTGGGGATTTTATGATGTAACGAGTTCTAATGCTAGCGGTCAATTTACGGTTGCTGATATTTCATCCGGATCTTCAGAATTGCAGACTCGATATGGGTGGCTCGGCGGAATTGTAAAAGCACAGCATACCGGTCGCGGCGACTTTTTCCCTGCTAGCAGCTTAAGCAGCCTAGATCGTGCTTATATTCCTGTAGCAAAACAATCCCTTCCTGAAGTCGCGCAGTCATCAGATATGGTGAGAATTTTAGATCGTGATGATGAAAACTTTACTCGTGACAGCCGCCCAGTAGATTATTTCTTCTCCATCGAAAAAAGTCTTTACCAAGTCATCTCAGATGAAATGATTAACATGTTTGGTACAATCGCCGAGTTCAACCGCTTAATTGGCGATCCTATTAATAGATACCGACAAAACTATAAGCTAATGGAGAAATCTAGAAACATATTCTTCGAGGGAGTTGACAACACTCCTGATCTAGATAAATTCATTGAATTCTACAAGTGGATCGATTCATCTCTCACAGTGTTCTTGATGCAGTTAATCCCCGCTTCAGCAAACGCCTCGGACACTGTTCGAACACTAGTAGAGAGTCACATTCTAGAGCGAAATAAGTATTGGTCAAAATTTCCAACGCTAGAAGGTATGAATATAGCTCCGGAGGGAATTACGCCAGCCCCAGCCCCAGAGACTGAGGTGCTCCGTTCACCCCTTACTGATGGTAGAGCCCAAGATCCAACACGTCACAAGGGTTTCTGGCAAGAAAAGGCTTCACGTGAGGACGCACCACTAGCAACAGGAAATGCTACTTTTGATGCTAAGCGACAAGAGCTTAAAGATGCAATATATCCAGCACAAAAAACTGTTCCAAAACCAATGGTTAGGATCAAAGGTAAGGTACAGGTTGAAAGAAAGTCTCCACGCCGAGAAATTCGAGGTGGAATTAACTATGCTTCCGACAAGGACCGCAATTTAGTATATAACGCTACATTCCCCGCTGGACCCGTCGCAGCCTCTGGCACACCCCTTAATGTTCTATTAATGTTTAGCGAGGACACCGAACAACTTCAAAATATCACGTCCTCGGCGCCGATTGAATTAAGAAAGAAATTTTATAACTATAAGACGTCTTTCCGTCGTGAGGACGAGACCGGTCTTATAAATGTTAACAACGAGACATACACCTCAGTTATGAAGGGTGATATTGCCTCACCGTTCAATCTAGTGAGCAGTTCTGTTACAACAGGTTATAATAACCTACTTGTTACGCGATTCCTCACTGGCTCTGAGCTTGTTAACCTACACTCTGACACAACTGCGATTACCAACCACATTCCGATGCAGGGTCCTTTCACCCAAGAGCATGTTGGCGGTCGGCAAGCTCGACACATTAACATTAATCGCTACGACTCATCACTTACTACAGCCAATAGTATAGCTGACTGGACAACTAGACCAGAGGGGTGGCAATTGCTCCTAGGACCCGTCTCAGCGTCGTTTGGTCCCTGTGCGATGGGTTTTGTCGGTCCTGACTACCCTGCTGCAAGCGAAGGCACATACCCGTCAGTGGTTCGAAAAAAGGCAGTGTATTTTAGAGCCGAGCGGGCGAAGAGACCCGTTAATATTAGGAACATCAAACACACGACATCATCTGTAAACCTTGGAAACTATGACCAAGATTATCAAATTGTAAACACCAGCGGACGCTCGGTGAACAACCTAGTGTTTGTGTCAGCTTCTGGTGCACCGTTGCCCCCATTATTTATAAACACTCTTAAGGAAACAACCAATCCCAACTCCTTGGTGGGAGTTGGAACATCTATTCGTGGCAACTACTTTAGCACGAACCCGTCTGGTAGTCTAAGTAACCGCTTTGTGAGCGATACAAATTACTCTGTCGAGGAGACAGGAGATAAAGCACAAAACACTGTTGTCTTTACAAACCGCTTCTCATCGCCCGGTGGACCTGACCAGCAGTCATTAGGGTTCTTAGATATTGCTGCCAAGGAGAAGTCAGTATACAGCGCCCTCCCTTATAGAAACCTATCAGTGCTTAAGTCAGGTAGTGGTGAGGCTGACACTATCCGCAGCGTTGATCAGCTTGGAAAGAGGCGAGGACTCCACAACCTTCTATCGCTGCATGCAGGTCAATTTGGTTTCGACCCGACCTTTGGATCAGTGCCTTCCGCCACGTACATAACGCAACCTGCCTTCCAGAAGAACAACCGCAACACACTAAAGAGAATAGAGTTTGTTGGCGCCACTAGTTTCTCTGATTATGGCGCGACACAAACGGGAAGTGTCTTTGACAACGCTTTAGTAAACTTCTCAATACCCCGAAGTGATCTTCAGTATTCTTGGATCACGGCTTCCTATTCGCATGCTAATATCTTGGGACATGCGTTCGGCGATAGCTTTGTATCAAGCTCAACTGAGGGAGTAAAGCAAGCCATTGAATTCATCACCATTAGTGAGATATCTGATAAACAAATAAAGGTTGATTTTGTTGGATTAAACACTCTATTAAATAACTCCGTCAATATTGATATAAACACACTCTCAACAACGCTCAATAATGATCTGGGTCCTGAGCTTACCAATGAAGAATTGTTAAATGCAATAAACTTAAGTAGAAATGGACCATATGGAGTCAATACTTGGACGCAACTCCGGGGAGGCTCCTCTCCTGTAGCTCGCACACTTAGAAAGAAAAACCTGGTTTCGTTCGTACAAAAAAACAGTCTGAACTATCCAGTTAACCTTACATCTAGTACGGCTATCTCTCGATTTGGGGACATAGAGAAATTTACGGAGAGTCCGGTTGTTTCTAAGTTTGCCCCACTTGTCCAGGCAGTGATGGCTAATAACATCGACGCTGACGGCGAAATAATACAACGCCCCCTATCTTTAGCTTCTTCTTACGCGAATAATCTAACTGCATTTAGCCACACAAGGCTTAACAATAGTTATAACGTATCTGAGCGTCGTATACAAAACTATGATAGCATCAAAGAGTTATACCTTAACAACCGAACAGCGTCACCCGACAGCCCGGTCGACTCTTTTGACTTCCTACTGTATCGTGAGAGTATCTACCCGTCATTAATTAATGCATATAGCAGTAGTGTTAGAGTGAGACAAAACTACGTAAACACGTTTTGGAGAAACACACGCTCTGATAGAACTAGGACAAACGTATCTAGATTTAACGGAACCATTCCATTTGAGAGCATGTGGGCTATGGACGCCCGTGCTGATGGGACATTCCTCACCGGGACCATCACTGATAAGGTCTCTAAGCACGGCTCTTCTCCAGCGCCGTTTACCACAGCTTGCATTGGTGGATCTGGCATACTTCAAAATCTATACTCTCAGATTGGCAGTGGACCAGGCGGCAACCTTACTGCTCCAACCAGTCCGTATTATGCTAGAAGACACACTGAGACGAGAAACATTCGCTCAGTCGTTGGACCAGAAGGTCTTGAGATTCCAGAAACAGGCAGTGGCTATTCCACGCCTCTGTCAACAAGAAGGTTCCAGCCAGACACACAAGCATTCGGCGGACAGGCTCTTTGGGAAGCCGGCGATCAGTCTAATCGAACTCCATGGTACAACTCCTATGAAGACTACGTATACCAAATGAGACTAAAGGGTAAGGACTACTCCGTTGTCCCTGAGTTTAGAATAAGTGATCACATAGAGCCTTATGTGAAGTCGCTCGGCGGCGACTTCTTAGCGGATAAGCTAGATATTTTTGAAATAACTGGCGGCATGGAGAGTAGCAATACGAGTGACGAAGATAACTTCTATAAGACCTATTCAAATTCTGATTTCTTAAGATTCTTCGAAGTTGTAAAGGATGACCACGCAAATATAGGTTCGCCATCGAATCTAGGGCTGCGATGTAAAGGGCTACTAAAATTCTTGCCCTACAACGGCTTCTACCCAGCTCAGCGTACAGTAGAATTGGCTAATATGTTTTCTGCCTCTTATGGCAACAATGTCAAGCTAAGCGTTGGCGGAAACGCTCTCCCTGCCGCCACCTCATCAAATGCTGCTTTTGCAGCATTCGTTCAGCCTATTTATGCCCCTGGACTTATATACAATACGATAAAATCTGGCATAGCGGTCGACTGGCCAATTATGACATCTAGTATGACGATTCACGGCGGACCCTCTGCAGGTGCAGGTGCCCTCGGCGTTGGCAGTCTTTCTGGCTCTGGGGGCAAAGGTAGGTTCCACTTACGCTTACCATTTGAGACACTCATAGAACCAGAAAACTACATGAGCGATGTTGATATATGCAACTCAAATGTTCACGCGAGTTCGGCGCAGGACTGCACAGCTTCCTGGAATGGCGATGGTGGACCACTGTATAAGCTTATGGCTAACAATTTCTTCGCAGAGGTTCCAGAGTTCTTCTTGCCCGAGAGCCAATTCACAAGCCTCGTATCGCTACCAGAGTCAAGGTGGCAGGAAACTGAAAAGAGCAAAGTGTACGCTGCGAGAATTAAGGTAAGAAAGAGCTACAATAACGTCACAGTTAGAACGGGGTCTTTGGGGTATCGAAACCCCTTGACACCAATCAGTCAGTGGTTTACTGACCTGCACGAAACCTTTACCATGTATAGCAGACCAAGTGCTTTCGGACCTGATGTCGGAAACGGAAACTTCTATAGTAGCGTAACCGGGTTCAATCCCTGCTTTACGCCCCCATATTATTATGGAGAGTCTTGGGCAGATGTCTTCTTTACAGCGCCCAATGCCGGCTCATTTACAATCGATGAACTCTTGTCCCCTGATAATCTTGCAGTGTCGTTGCTTCGAATCGGGGATGATTGGGTCACCTCTGGCTCAACAGGCGCCGCGCTAGTTAATTCTCTTTTGCACGTCGATAACATTGAGTTTAACTCTATGCAACTAGATGCATCGTTTAACCTATTTGGTAAGGCAGAGATTAAGAAAGTAACTTACGATCCAGAGGGCACACCCATTTCAGTTGCGGACGACGCGACTGACAACGCTTGGGTGATGCAAACTAAGTTTGAGACTCCCATGCTTAACTTTGCCGACGTGTCCATTACAAAACCAGAATTTGGATCAGGCAGCGTTGCGCGCGGAATGTGGCACCAGTATGGCGTATACCCCGACTCACCAGACAAGGGGATATTCTTCTCAGTATCTGATATACCCGCACCTTACGTTAAGTACGCACTGGGCGGTGATCCAGACTTGACCGGCTCATTGGTTGATCTCGTGGGGCTCCCCTCGGACGAGAAGAGGCTCGGAGAAACAGCTACAGCTAAGACTATACGTGAGGCTATTGTTGCTGTACCATATATTGAAAGAGGATCGCAGAGAGAGTTCTTTGAAATTTCTCCTGCGGATGTACAGGCAGCCCTCAGTGGGGCACTTGGTGACGATAACTCGATCCAAACCATGGTGCAATCAATGCAAAGATATGTGCTCCCACCTCGTTTAGATTTTGTCTCCAACCCAGGGAGAGTTGAGCCTTTTGCAATGTATGTATTTGAGTTCGAACATACACTAGATCGTGACGACTTGACTAATATTTGGCAAGGCTTGCTACCAAGACTTGGCTACGCTTTTGATGATGAAAGCGATGCGTTTAAGGAGGGTAAGGGTAGTCCTTCGAATGAGGTACAAAGAGAGGTGACGATATCACACCCTCTCCTTACACAGCAACTCCTGAACGCTGACTCTTTCAATAATAATGTACGCTGGATGGTATTCAAGGCTAAGCAGAAAGCAAATAAAAACTACTTTAGTAAGGTTATCAAAGATCAGATTAATGCCAACGACAGTTTTGATAAGGGTCGCGCCGCTCAAATCGGACGTGAGGATTCAACTAGGGTGGCTGAGCCTAAGTACAGTTACAACTGGCCATATGATTTCTTTTCTCTCGTAGAACTAGTTAACATAGAAGCAGAAGTAGAGATCTCAAACACCAAAGAAGATAGTTAAAAATGGCATTCTTTAATAAAAAACAAGAGGTTTTAGACATCCAGTTAACTCCGTATGGGGAGGACTTACTTTCCCGTGGAAAGTTCAAGCCGGAATACTATGCTTTTTTTGATGACGACATCCTTTATGACGCCACTGGGTCCGCAGGAATCAAGGAGCATCAGAATGACGTTGAGCCCCGCATACAGGATGAGACTCCCAAGAGCAAAGTTCAATATGTCTTTTCTGGTCCAGAAAAACGAACAACAGAGAGGATACGCCAGGCTTGGGAAGAGATTGGCTCTATTGAAATAGGGGGCTATGGGTCGACCGTTGCAGACCTTGGACCCGCGATCTTAGATTCAACACTAAGCTCCCAAGAAGCTCAAGGACGTAGTCTTCAAGAGTTTTTCTATGTTGATCGCGCTCCAGCAATTAGCGTTGGTTTCCCATTTGTTGAGCCGCTTGGATCCATGCAAATTGGTAGCGAATACGTGCCGTCATGGAACATAACTGTTTTAAACGGGGAGCTAACCGGAGCAATAAACTATTTAACTAGCTCTGCCACCGCTGGTACACATCAGAATGTTAAGAGGATCCCACAACTAGACTTTGACGTCAACTATCGTGTTTTAGTGGGCGACGAGAGATTGATCAATATCGATTCGGGGATCAGAGAACGAATTATTAGTGATATTTTTGATGATGGCACGTTTTTGTACCTATCTGAGGACCTACCAAATATAATCTTAGCCGTTGATGAGGAAAACTCTCCGCTTGACATTGAATATGATATAGAGGTGTTTTCGGTCGAACGTGGTCCCGACGGTCCCGACGAGATTTTAATACCTCTCAGTTTTCAAAAAAAACCTGAGAGGATTGTGAATGGGCTTCTGCTCGACGAGGACGAGATACCAACCTTTAACTTGGTTGATCTAGACCCCTCATATGCTGAATACTTCTTTCAAGTGAATACAGATCTTGAGATCGCAGCAGAAGAGATATGTCCTAAACTTGAAAATGTTCGTTCGAGGGGGGTTATCTTGAAGGATATACCGTACGATTGCCCTGATGTGAAAAACGTGGCTCTAATGGATATATATGGAAGTGATACTGGAGAAGTGGAGATTTGTGATTAATGACAAATGTATCTGAGGATAGTTTAAAAAGTGGTGGATTCTCTCCGAATCTTTACATTAGGAGTATCTTGTTAGAAAGAGGTGGATCAATTGATGTGCGAGGCGGATCCACCGGCAATGGTGGGTCGTTTATACAGTTTAGGCAAGAAAACGGGTCCTTAGCTTATGCTCCCGTCTCAAGAGGCGGCACACCCGCAGCGGGAGCTATGAATGTAACGTTAGAGGTTCAGGTTAAGGATGTGGTTGACAATACCACGGGTCGAGGCTTTTGGCTACAAGACTACAGCGGACGTGCGAATTCTGTCATGTATGTTCTGCAGAGCACCAATCCTAATCTGACAAACATACTGCTTGACGGGAGTTTTTTTGATAACCCAACAGCGGAGATGCCACCTGAGTACAAGAGGGTGGCTGATTACGAGATAAGACAAATTTCACTAGCTACTGGCGACACTGAGCAAGCAGCTCTTACCATCTCTACAATCTCTAGCACTGGAAACAGAGCTGTCTCTCTAAATAGCCGATTTATTTTTCAAGTGCCACAGGATGAGCCACGCCACTTGACTTACTTCGCCTTTGTAAAGACCTTCTCGTCAAGCGGTAGAACCTCAAGACTCTCCCCCCATAGCATGGTCGTGGTTGAAAAGGTAATAGAAGAAGGACTACCAGTCGATCAAGCGGCTATTTTTAGAGATCCAGAGGATTCCATCTGGGGCGGTCCAGTGCACCAACACCCCGAGGAAGGCTGGATGGAGGGTGCCTTTCATGTTTCGGCATCTCATAGGTCTCTTCGTCGCGTTGGCATAAACAACTTTAAAATACAAGATGCCCGAGTATTGTCGAACATTAACCAATACGAAATTGAGCTTGGGAAGGTCCCAAACACCAGAGCAGAGGTTTCGGACGCCTATGTTTCACGAGATATTGATAACGGCGCTACAATGATGTTTACTTTTGACCATCTCAGCTACATGACAGAAAACTCAAAGTACGGAAAGCTTTTTGCAAATAGTTCCAATAATGTTCAGAGCGAACTTTTACGAAGATCTAGAATTACGGACTTGTCCATCATGAGAGGTCGAGTGGTTCCTCGCGACGGTGTAAATGAAATAGGAAGTGCTGCTAAAACTTTATTTGATTTTTCTATAGAATCCCCGCCACGAGTTGTAGTGACATCCGCTGATGAAAATGGTGTTTTACAAAATCAGTCAAAATATGTTGTCGATGGCGAGGATAACAACAAGTTTGTAAGCATCTCTACAGGCGAGGAGATACCCAGCGATCATATGTTTTATGGCAGCATTCAGGAGATTGCCCTAGAGAAGGTTGGTCGCAAGAGGGCGTTTGTGGCAAAGGATGGGTCAATATCTCGCGTGAGTGACGGCGCCTACCAATACGCTGTAAAGATTCAAGTTGAAGATGGCTCGTTTAGTTTTTTGAGTGAAAAGCTAAAAGAGTTTAGTGATATGATTCAATTGATGAGAATTTATTTAGCGACTGCAGAGGATCGTCGAAGCTTTAACTCCGTAGACGGTAGGTTCACAAAGTTGTTCATAAACTCTCAACGAGTCGGGGAGACTGCTGTGCCAGTATGGCTCGCTTCAATTGTTCTGTTTGTAGAAGTGTTAGATTTGTTAACTCCAATTTCTCAACAGGAGAAGACAAGAGCTGCAAGATCTTTATACATGCTAGTATCCCCTCAATACGGGAGCGTTACCACTGTCCAAGCCTATGTCAATGCTTTGCAGGCTTTTGAGAAAAGATTTCAAGAGGCAATCGGCAAAAATAAGAACACGCATATAAACGATAAAAGTGCAATCGCCCAGTCATCAGTGCATTCTTTTATTAGCGATGAGTTTAAATTTTCTCACATTTTCGACACTAATATCTCCCATAATACTGGCTTTGACTATCTAGATATCGGACAAGATTTCAGCCTGGGAACACAGTCTCTAAAAAACAGAATTCAAGTAGAATTGTCGCGATATAACAACAATCTATACAGCGCCGAGGAGTTAAGACAGGACTTTGATTTTATATCCTCCAATGATGCTCGTGCTCTGACATCAGCCAATACTCAGTTTTCTTATATCGCACCCGCCTCATTTAGGGCTAACAACACAATTGTTGACTTGCTATCTGCGAACAAGGACGCTTTAGATTTTACCTCCGTTACCGCTGCGATTCAAAGCATTTTGGATAACCCTGCGAACCGTGGGCTAGACGTAACTGTTAGTAGGGATGTGCTAGGGCTGTTAAAGAAATCAGGTACGGGTCCAACAACAGAAAGAGTAGAGCGCTTAGCGGACGTTTTTGTGTCTGCAGCTAGAGACGAAGGTATTTATGTCGAGGACACATTAGAGGGCTCCATACTCAAGATAGCCCCAGCCGCTGCCTCTCAAGCATCAGTAAGATCGTCAGAGGGATACTTAGGGTCCAGTAATAAGTTTACAACTGGCACTGACGAAGTCCCAAGAAACACGACTCGCACCTTTACACCAAATGTAGCAAACAGTTTATCTGTCATGCAGGACCTTTTGAGGTATAAGAACGCACCAGCTGACGAGAACGTCCCGCAAACTGTCTCACTAGAGCAGATCTCGTTTGATTTAACACGAGACGATAATTTTATAAATAAGCGCGTTAGACCCACTCTACAGGGGACTTCCCGCCGAACCCCTCGACGAGCTATCACACAAGCTCTCCAGGCTCTTCCAACTCAAATAAAGCTGTTAACTAGGAATAAACAGAGAGTATATGGGGGTGCATCTGCCACATTATCAACTGATGTGGATGCTGGGACTGATGCTTTTATCTATAACTTTTCAATGATCAGGGCTATTGAGTATCTAGCCGGCTATGAGGACGGAGATGCCCAGAGACCTATATGGAGGCTTCTAAGTTCTGACATCATGGACTCAGCAAGAAGCGGGCTGTTGTGCCGTATTCACCGTTATGTTGATGCTAATACAAATATAGGAGCCTTCGAACAGCTAGCGGCATTCCCCGTCTACAACGAATACTTTGTTGTGTCTGGGGGCGATCTTTTACCACAGACCGCCCCTCCCCAGCGCAACCGCCAGATAACAGTATCAGCTTTGGACATTGGGTTTCAGGCAACAAGCTTCACACGCGGCGCCGAAGGTTCAATTGCGCGACGACTAATTACCTTTGAAAATCAATCCGCTGCCATTGGTGGCGAGGTAGAGTATATCTCTTCTTCAATAACTGGTGCACCAACTAGCTCAAGAAGAAGACTTTCGGGTATTGTTTCAACCCCTGATACAACACCGACACCTGTCAGCGCGACTGCAGCCCCAACTCGATCGACGGGCGCAGCACCAGCACGTGCCGCCCGCCAGGCAACAACATCAGCGCCCACTAGAGGCGGAGGATCAGGATACTAATGGCAACGAGAAACAAGCATAACTTTTCAGTTGATTTTACCAACACCATGGCATCGTGGGATGCGGAAACCTCCCCTTACAGCACAGGGACACCACAAGCCTCACCTTCCCGCCCAGCTCAAGATCCAATACGAAGGGACTATGGTGCGTTATGGTCAGCACCCTTTGGTAGGTGGGATTATGGATTACCGCCAGAGCCTGGAAGAACTACTTCACCCGGTGATCGTGCGCCAAATTCTTTGATTGAGGGATATAGCTTTAAGACATATGTTGACTTTAATATATCGCGCGACGGCACGGTGACAAACAACTACAGCCCCGAGACCTTAAATCCCGTCAGCGCCTTGATTTCCCGGGACTTTTCACAACGTCCGCGACTCGTCGTGAACTCAGCTGGAACTGAGGAGTTTTATGGAAACGAGGCACCTTATGGATATGTACGCCAAAGAATTCGAATTGAGGCTAACTTAGATTTACTTCCGCAGGGCGGAATAATTAGAACTTATGCCGCAGGAGACAGCGACACAGGATTCTCTCTAGGAGATTACCCAGATGCCGCCGACATTGAGGCTTGGCGCAATTGGTGCGTGGAAAACTATTATGGACGAGAAGTTGGAGGATCCCAACAGGGATATTATAAGACCTATGTAGACCACTGCTCTACTTATGATTCGCCCTACACACCCCTGGAAGAGCAGCTTAGCCCAAATGATAGAGTTGCCGCAACCACTCATTTTGAATACAATTACTATATTAAGGGCTATGAGACTACGCTATCTGCCGAGCCAGTTGAATCTGAGAGGATTGTACCGCACATCTACACGATGTACTTTGAGAAAGCTCGCGGAATGGGCATTGAGGGAGCCCAAGACGTCCCAGCTGGTTCACCCTCTGTTGCCGATGGTAATTATAATGAAGACTATTTATATAGCGATTTTGTAACTCTTAGTCGATCGCTCTCTAAAGTCTTTATGAATACAATGCGCCTAGAGCGGTTTAATTCGTTTGCAGATCCGAGATCATCAGTAGTAATTCGACCCCGCCAGGAAAAGGCTGGTGAGTCTGATGCTGGAGAATACTTCGAAAAGTGGACCGGTCAGTATAACCGAATTTATAACCCTGTAGCGGGATCTGGTTATCCGTCGCCCCGCCGGGTCGAGAACTTAAACCTTATCAACTCTAAGTACAAAAACCTTCTGTTTACTCGAAACGCGGCTGAGGAGTCACAAGTTTACAACCGTTACAACGTGCTTTTTCCGATGTATTCTCAAGTTAGATTTCCACTTGTATATTCACAGTTTATGGGCTCGCTCGCCGGAACACAAGGGGATCGGGCAGCTTTCCTTACTGCCAACACTAGTACCATTGCTAGAGTTTGGGATGGGTATCATGGCGCTCAGCAGCGGGAGTACCTATCTGAATATTTACTGAAGGTTAATTTTGCTGAAAATCATCAAAGTGGGGATAATATTTTAGCGACAGAGGGCAATATTACAAACGGCACCGAGAGAACCGCGTTTAGAATAGCGGATATGTTCGAGAATCTAGATTCTTCGCGAACCGCAGCCGGCGCTAATATTAGATTCGTAGAGGATTTTGCATCCTTTAGGACAACTATGGGAGTGACAACAGCAGAAAACCCAGCAGACGACCGTCGATTTATCATTGATACCAATATAGAGGAAGACGATGACGAGAGAATCATAGATTTAGACTCTGGGATAAGTTATAATGCCTTCGCGGATAACATGATCGAACATTTGCAACTATTATCACAAGCGTATCTAAGAAGGTATACGGAGATGTTAGAAGGTGCGCCATCCTATACGGCTCCACTATATTACCGGGTTAATAAATATCAAAGATTAAATGGTCAGCGCGGGAATCTTATACAAACTGTAATAGTTCCTCAGTATACGGTCGTTAAGGACAAGATTTTCAATTATATCGACACCCAATTGCGATATGAGAATGACTATGAGTATGACATAACAGTATATAATGTTATAGTTGGCTCTAAGTATAGGTTCACAGAGCTATATCTGCCAGTCTATACCGATGACGGAGCAATTATTAGAGACCAAATACAGTATTTTGGTCCTCCTATTTTGGCACAGCAAACCCCGCGCGATCGTGCGAGATTAAGCTTTGATCAGCCAGACGGAACTAGGGTTTCGGTTGCGACTGCAGAGCCTGATTCGTTTGAGGCAATTGCTGATTTTGCCCCGGTTGTGGCGACAGATGTTGTCGGTGGAGTAACAGAGCGTCCCCAGCTGTCGGGCAACGGCAGCGCGTTTTTTGCTGAAATAGAGGTTGTCGTGGAGCCGTCGATTGTGGTCGTGGAGGCTCCATACATTGGCTCTGGATATCCATGGATGCCCACAGCGGACACTTCTTTTGGTATCGGCACAATACTAGATGACCCTGGAGTCTCTCCTAACGTGCAGATCATTCCTTATCGAGGGGTTAACAATAAGATGTTGTTCAATCTAACAACAGGAACAGGGCGGGAGCTTAAAGTGCCGATCACTCTAAGCGCCGCAGAGAACGCCTATATTCAAAGACTTCGGGGAAATAACGGAGGCGCCAACGGCTTGTCAGTTATTTATGAAAACGAAGAACCATCAAAAGCTTTCGAGATTTACAGGCTCTCCAGCCTACCATCTAGCTACGCAGATTTCTTTAATAATCAAATCGCCTATATTCCAACTGATGACAAAACAATAGGGTATCGAGCAGGTAGTGCAGTGTCTTATGTAGACGATATGCAGCCCAACACCAGATACTATTATATGTTCCGTTCTATCGATATTCATGGGCACTACTCTTATCCATCTGAGATATATGAGATAGAGCTAATTGATGACTCTGGTGCAGTGTATCCTAGAGTTAGAGTGGTGGACCCAGCCAGCATGCAAAATAGGAAAGCATCACAAAAGAATTTAAAAAGATTTTTACAAATCAAACCCCAACTTTCTCAGAGACTATTTAATGTTAATGAGACTTTTGCTCTCTTAGATCAGGATGAAACCGCCTCGGCGCCAGTGGCAGACACAATCGCCCTAGGTTATAAAGAGGAAAAAATATGGGACAGGAAATTTAAGGTTCGTCTGACTTCCAAGAAGTCAGGGAAGAAAATTGACTTGAACATAATATTCAAAAAAGAATATTCAGATCAAAGGAATGATTTTTAATAGGATTCTATTTAAAAGAAAAATGGGCAAAATGATTGAAAAATCACTAATTATATTTATGAAGAGGTATTAATATGGCATTTTTGGACAACTCGGGTGATATCATCCTCGATGCAGTGCTTACAGATTTAGGTAGAGAGCGACTCTCAAGAGGCGACGGTAGCTTCAGAATTACAAAATTCGCTCTAGGCGACGACGAAATTGACTATGCGCTTTATCGTAATGCGAATAGCGCTCTAGGTGCTCATCCTAGTGGAAGTGCATACTACGACATCCAGATTCTTCAGACTCCCGTAATGGAGGCATTTACCAATAACAGCTCCTTCTTCAAGTCCAAGCTGCTTAGCATTGGGCGTACCAATTTGCTTTACCTTCCTGTCTTGGCTCTTGCCCAAGCTACCGAAGGAAGAGAAGATTTCTACAATGGTTCGTACCTCGTCGCCGTAGATGAGAACACACAGGGTCCTGATACTACGAATGCCCTTAACATGAACACGGCAGGATTCTTCTTCGGCGCCAGCGGCTTCGATAACGACCCGTCGCCCATGACCGTTGATCAAGGCTTAAACACCACTGAGATCTCAAACCGTAACCCGCTTGATGCAGATTTGGTCGAACAGCAATATCAAATTGAGCTTGATAATAGGTTCGGAAGCATCATCGATCCCAGCGGCAACCCCGCCTCTGTATCTTTTGTCGACGATGACAACATCGCAACTTATTTCTTGTCTACCAGAACGGATCGTTCCTTCTTCGAAGAGATCACTGATACCTCAATTCGATCTGCGGTGGCAGGACCACGCGGAACCAGGCTGGTCTTCAAGATTAAGTCTTCCGTTGAGTTGGCTACCAGCACTTACTTGTTTACTCGCCTCGGAAGCACCGTAAGCTTGCCGGGAGCCAGTGGTGGTACTGTAAGCAGTGTTAAATTCCTAGACTCAACCGTAAGGATCACTGGCGTGACAACAGGCTATCGATTGGACATCCCAATCCGATTTGTTAAGTCCCCAACATAAAAAGGATAGAAAATGGCTACTACATTTAAGACTCTACGAAGCGAAGACGTTGTATCAACAAGATCACTTTTGCACGAAGCGATTCCTGTCACAGGATCTATCGTTTCCGGAACCTACATTGAGGGAAACACTGCAACTAATGTTAAGGACTATTCTCATGGAATGTTCCAGAGCGTTTATGATTATCCTTTCCTAAGTTCTTCTGCTAACCACATTTTTGATCTAACAGCTGGATATTCTGCTGATTCTGCGCTGTCAGGCACCTCTGCCGTCACCCAGCAGGATAAGAAGATCAACCTCTACACAGAGATGGCTCAAGTTCTTATGGGGTTTGATTACACCGGATCTGTTCAGCTATTTGACGAGGACGGCGACATCTCCGCTGGCGGAGCGAAGCTAAGGGAGTGTGTGTTTGTTAACCTCGCTCGCCTTTTGTCCAAGGATGAAGTTAAGAAGGGAACCTTCGCCATAGAGCTAGGCATGAGTTCCTCCTATACCGCTCCCTTCTCTACCAACCGAGTAACGATTGCTGACACTGATGCTGCTACAGAGTTCAAGGTAAACTCCCCAGCCGGCGAATACGGTATCCTCTACGCCACCAACACCTTGGGTACTGAGTTAATTAACCCCTCTGGCGGCACAAAAGCCATCAAGGCAGGGCTCATCTTTTATCAGGCTGGAGTAGCTGTGGTAACTGGAGCACTATTCCAGCAAGCTAGCGATGGTGGTCTTATCTCAGGATCAACCCGCGGAGCAAGACTATTCTTCAACCGTGGCGGCGAGGACTTTGATGCTGTCCTCACAGGCTCTAATATTAATACAGTTTGTGATGAATTCCGACACAGAATCTTTGACATCTCCTTCAACAACACTACAGAGCTTAATTCCACAATTTATTTCTGCAGGGCTAACAACAAGGACTTCAACTATTCCGCTAACCCGACGTATCTTACCGCAAGCAAGATTCGAGTGAAGGAAGGTGTCACTGACCCGCCAATCTCTTATGTTACAACAGTGGGTCTCTATAGCCCAGACAACGAGCTGCTAGCGACCGCGAAGCTCTCCGAGCCTCTCAAGAAGGACCCGACAAACGAATTAACTCTTAGAGTTCGTCTAGATTATTAACATAAACTATTTACTTATGTTATGCCATATTACAAGTTTAAACAAACTGACATATTTTATAATCGGATAGAGGCTCACCCTAAGAAAGAATTCTTTGTCTTTAACTCGTCCGTCTATCTCGATAACCAGACATTAATTAGTGGTGCATTCACCGCTAGTATCCCTAATGTAGAGACTGGCTTCGCTAATCTATATGAGCTGAATGTCGATAGAATTTCCGCCAGCACTGGTCGAGTGATCGGAAACGGCACCGATCATCCCGTCTGGAACAACGGCTTGATATACCCGTTCATTACAAAAGGTGGCAGCTTAGAGAGGTTCGCTACTATCTCAACAGCGAGCTTCAACTCAGATTTTGCCTTTGGTGATCTTATGACGGGCAGTTATCCGCTCTCTGCCAGCTTCACCCGAGAACTGTTCGCTGCTTCTAGCACTCGTGATCAGAGCGCTAACAGAATATTAGCTCTCAAGAATACTGTAAATTATTATACTCCGGTTAGTAATCAATACGCTTATAGTTCTTCTGTGGGGGACTGGAACAAGGCGACACAGGCTATAAATCTTATCAGTATTCCCTCTATATTTTATGGTTCTTCGATCAAGAAAGGCACAGTTAATCTAAAATTCTATATAACTGGAACTCTGATTGGAGAATTGAGAGACGAGAACCTCAATGGAGATCTAATTCAGGTTGGTCCCCTTGATAGTGTCGGGTCTGCTAGCATTGCCGGCGTGGCTTTATATAATGAGGGGTTCCTACTTTTGACGGGTAGTTGGAATCTGGGAGATGCTTCTCTGGATTATACCAACGCGAATAAAGCGACACGCTCCTCGTGGCTTTATTGGGGAGTTGGCGCGAATGACGGTATTCCTGCCGATGGGGATATTAACCTCACCAGAGCCTCCGCTAGCTATTCGTTTGACTTTGAGGGTGTTAACTATGTACCCGTGATTACAATGTTGGCTAGTGCTCCGAAGGCAGAGTTAAATTTCTCTAACAACCCGACATATATCAACCTTACTCAAAGTGCAGCATTTACATTCTTCTCTAGTTCGACGTCTTATGTCGAAAGTGATAAACAATTGGTTAAAAATACGGTAAAATCACCTTATGTAGATCCCACTGGTAGTTATATGCCTCAAACTTATATTTCAAAAGTTGGGTTGTATGACAAGAACAAAAACCTTATAGGAATTGCTAAGGTTGCAACTCCTGTCAAAAAGACAGAGGACAGGGATCTTACATTTAAGTTGAAACTGGATTTTTAATGATTTTAGGATTAGACGTCAGCACCAGCATTACTGGTGCGACGGTTGTTGACAAAGACGGAGCAGTCGTCTATAATACTGCTTGGGATACAAGAAATAAGAATCACTTTCCTACGCTTATCTCAAAAGCTTCATGGGTTGAGGATCGTCTGATTGATATTGGCAAAAGATATAAGATTGAAGAGATTTACATCGAACAATCCCTTCAATCTTTCAGATCGGGATTCTCATCAGCAAAAACACTCTCAACATTATCCCGATATAATGGTATAATATCATGGATATGTTTTCAAGTGTTTCATCGTGAGCCAGACTACCTGGCTGCTACTTCTGCTCGTAAATCTTGTGGTATTACTATACCCAAGGGAACCAAGGCAAAAGAAGTAGTTTTAAAGTATTTGCTTGACAATGAGCCCTCGTTTGAGG
>UEXM01000300.1_pt1 | contig 55166 bp, 73 predicted proteins | sample 1796661 | NCBI WGS metagenome assembly UEXM01 (sample SAMEA4772469, study PRJEB27181) | metagenome | reverse complement strand
CACGTGTACAGCGTGATGAAGCAGAGCTAAGCAAGCTGCTAAAAGAAGCAGGTATCCCAGATGGGCAAGAAACTTCAGAAGAAGCTACAGAAGAGGAATCCAGTAGCGCAGAGCCTGTCGAGCAACCAGTTCAGGCAGAGGGTGATACCAAACAAAAAGAAGAACCCAAATCAGAAGCACAAGAAGAAGATTTAAGTGCGGAAGAGAAAACGTTTAAGCAGCGATACAGTGATATTCGCCGTCACATGGATGATAAGCAAAAAGAGTTCTCAACTAAGATTGAGAAGCTAGAGGCGCAGCTAGACGCAGCAACCAAGAATGAGCTTGTACTACCTAAGTCTACAGAAGAAGTAGATGCGTGGGCTAAGAAGTACCCTGACGTTGCAGGTATCATTGAAACCATTGCTGATAAGAAAGCTAATGAACGTGCCACTGATCTAGAGACACGTATGCAAGAGCTAGAAGAGCTACGTGTAACTGCACGTCGAGAGAAAGCAGAAGCTGAACTCGCAGGTATTCACCCTGACTTTGTTGACATTCGTGAAGATGATGTTTTTCATACATGGGCAGGTGATCAGCCTAAGTGGGTACAGGATGCTCTATACGAGAATGCAGAAGACGCTAAGTCTGTGGCACGTGTGATTGACCTTTACAAAGCTGATAAGGGTATCACTACCAAAAAGAAAAGCGGCACTGACAAGGCTGCTGCAGCGTCTGTGAAGACAAAGGGCAAAGCTACACCAGAGGCAGATGATTCGTCTAAGTACATTCGTGAATCTCAAGTAGCTAAGATGTCTATTAAGGAATACGAGAAGCGCATGGATGAGATAATGGAAGCTCAGCGCACAGGAAATTTTATTTACGATATGTCAAAGAAATGATTGACATTTCTCTTATCGTATGTAAAACTATAGCATATGCACATTTAAAGTGTGTATGCTTTAACAAGCACTAACCACGTTAAAAGAACTACCTCTAAGTATAGGCCCGGCGTTAGAAGGACGGCCATCCTGATAACACAGCCGACTACCCTAAGACAAAGAGCCTCTTTTCAGTGAATATGTAGTGTTATATTTGAACGCCATATCTTTGAAAGGAATATAACTATGGCTATTGCATCAGCATCAGGTGGATTTAATGGCAACTTCTCGCCAATTATCTACTCAAAAACTGCACAGATTGCGCTTCGCAAATCTGCAGTTGTAAACGCAATCACTAACAACTCCTACTTTGGAGACATTGCAAATCAAGGGGATACAGTTCGTATCCAAAAAGAGCCTGACGTAACCGTCAACGCTCTACAGCGTCACACAGGTATCTCAGTAGAGAAACTTGATGACCAAGACTTCTCTTTGACCATTGACAAAGCTAACTACTTTGCTTTCAAAATGGATGACATTGAAGAGCAGTTCTCTCATGTTGACTTTGTTCGCATGGCATCGGATCGTGCAGCTTATAAAATGGCTGACAAGATGGATGAAGAATGCTTGGGTTATCTCTCAGGCTACACTGGTGGAGCAGGTTCATGGGCAGTAAACACTACTGCTTCTGGCGACAAAGCTAGTGCTTCAGGCTCTGCAGGTTCTGCAGCCGACAAAGTAGGTGCTGAACTTTTGGCAGCTAACCGCTTGGACGCTACTAAGTTTGGTCAGTTGGGTTCTGCTGATAGTGCTTCAACTGCATACAATGCAGGTGACTCTATCCCATTAGCACCACGCTTGCCCGGCGCAACAGCGTTGTCTTCAAGCACTGTGTCACCTCTGTCAGTGGTAGCACGTATGTCACGTCTGTTGGATACCAACAATGTTGACTCACGTGGTCGTTGGCTCGTAGTTGACCCGGTATTTGTAGAAATGCTGAAAGACGAAGACAGCCGCATGTTGAATGCTGACTTCGGTGGTTCTGGACTACAGAATGGTTTGGTAATGAATAACTTGCACGGCTTCCGTGTATATGTTTCAAACAACCTGCCTTACTTGGGTACAGGAGCAGCTACAAGTGGCGCACTTGCACAGGAGACTAACTTCGGTGTACTCGTTGGTGGTCAGGATGAAGCAGTAGCTTCTGCTGAGCAAATCAACAACGTTGAGAGCTATCGTGACCCTGACAGCTTTGCTGACATTGTTCGTGGGATGCACCTTTATGGTCGCAAAATCCTGCGTCCAGAGGCAATCGTAACTGCGAACTACAACGCAGCTTAATCTTAACACACAAAGAGGCTGCTCTAGGGTGGCCTCTTCATTGCTATATGGAGATAAAAAATGGCAATCACAACAGCAATGTGTACAAGTTTTAAGTCTGAGCTACTTGATGGTGCACACGACTTAAACACTCACACAATTAAATTGGCTTTAATTAAGAGTGGGATGTCTGGAACATATGGGGCAGCTACAACAAACTACTCAAATGTTACAGGTAACTCTGATGAGGCTACAGGTACTAACTACACTGCAGGGGGTCAAAACCTAGACAGTGCAGCTATTACTACATCAGGAACTACTGCCTTAGTAGATTTTGCAGACGAGGTATTTTCTAACGTAACCACTTCTGCAGCAGGTTGTATTATTTATAATGCATCTGCATCTAATAAAGCTATTGCAGTAATTGACTTTGGTGGTACAGTCAGTGCTACCGCAGGTGATCTTACTATTGAATTTCCTGCTGCAGGAGCATCTACAGCAGTCATTCGTATCGCCTAAAACAAAAGAAGTAGGGGTATACTATGGCACTTGTCGTAAAAGATAGGGTTAAAGAAACAACCACAACTACAGGTACAGGTAGTATCTCTTTGGGAGGGGCAGTAACTAAGTTTAAAACCTTTAGTTCTGCCCTTTCTAATGCCGACACCACTTACTATGCTATTGAGCAACAAGGTGATGATAATGAGTTTGAAGTAGGTATTGGTACTTATACTAGTAGTGGTAATACTTTAGCTAGAACTACTATCCTAGCCAGTTCTAATTCTAATAATGCTGTAGATTTTTCTGCAGGTACTAAAAATATATTTATGACATATCCTGCAGATAAAGCAGTATATGAAGATGCATCAGGTAATATATCTATTCCCGGCACTATAGATGGACGTGACCTTGTTACAGACGGTGATAAGCTAGACGGTATTGAAGCTAGTGCTACGGCAGATCAGACAAACGCAGAGATAAGAGCCGCCGTTGAAGCTGCATCTGATAGTAACGTCTTTACTGATGCTGATCATAATAAGTTAAATAATATTGAAGCATCAGCAGATGTAACAGATACAGCCAACGTAACTTCTGCAGGTGCTTTGATGGATAGTGAGGTAACTAACCTTTCTCAAGTTAAAGCCTTTGATAGCTCTGACTATGCAACTGCTGCACAAGGTTCTACTGCTGATGCAGCTATGCCAAAAGCAGGTGGAACGTTTACTGATGATGTGACGTTTACAGGCGCAAATTCAAATCTTGTTTTTGATAAGTCAGCAAATATTTTGACGTTTAATGACTTTATGGAATTTGAATTTAAAGATAGCACTTATGGCACAACTGGACGTATGTATGATAGTAATGGTGGGTTAGTAATTCAACAAGAAAGTACATCAGCCAGTTCTGATATGCAAATCAGCAACCAAGATGGTAGTTCAAACCTTGTTATAAAACAGCATAGTGCAGGTAATATCCGTAACGCAGTTAGAGCAACCAATGATGGTGACGTAGAACTTTATTATCAAGGCTCAGAAAAGTTATCAACAACTAACACAGGTATTAACGTAACTGGCAACATAACTGTATCAGGCACTGTAGACGGTAGAGATGTTGCTGCAGATGGTACTACTGCTGATGCAGCCATGCCTAAAGCAGGGGGTACGTTTACTGGTGATGTCTCACACGGAGATAACGTCAAGGCCAAGTTTGGTGCAGATAGTGACCTACAGATTTATCATGATGGTTCTCATAGCTATATACAAGACGATGGTACTGGCAATCTATATCTACGCACAGATGGTTCTGAAATACGTTTGCAAGGTGGTTCTGAAAGTATGCTCCGAGCATTTAAAGATGGTGGTGTTCGGCTCTATTATGACAATCAAGAAAAACTCCGCACAGACGCAACAGGTATTGATGTAACTGGTAACGCCGAATTTGCAGATAATGGCAAGGCTATCTTTGGAACAGGTAGTGACCTACAGATTTATCATGATGGGACAAACACGGAGATTGATAACGCCACGGGTAAGCTAATCGTAAGATCGTCATCAGCAGGAACTATTGAGTTTCGGGATCAAAGCTCTCAGGTTCTAGCTCAATTTAACGATAACTCTGACGTAAAGCTGTACCATAATAACAATGAAAAACTAGCCACCACTTCCACAGGTATTGACGTAACTGGCAATGTCGTTGTCTCAGGAACTGTAGACGGTAGAGATGTTTCTGCAGATGGCCTAAAGTTAGATGGTGTTGAAGCCAGTTCAGATGTAACAGATGCAACTAATGTAGGTGCTGCCCTTACTGCATTTTCTACTGGTACAGATGCAGGGTCTTCTGATCTTATCCCTGTATATGATGTTAGTGCTAGTGCATGGGAAAAGCAAACTATTGCTAATGCAGCACTGCAAGGGCCGACAGGGCCAACTGGACCTACTGGACCTGCAGGTAGTAATGGAGCAGCAGGTAGTGATGGTGGTACAGGCCCAACTGGACCAACTGGACCTACTGGCCCGACAGGACCAACAGGATCAACAGGACCGTCAGGTGCATCCTTTAGTGGTCTTTTGTATGGCCCTTGGAGGGCTTCTACTTATTGGGTTCCCGGCGGTAACTATGAACAAGATGATTTTAGTAACTGGTTTAATGCTCAGGATGACAATGATTGGCCTTTTATGAAACTTGACAGATCAGGTACAGATGCTTGGGGTGGGGATTATTATACTACATGGTGGGCTTTCAGAAAAGTGTATAGGACATATTAATAATGACTTGGTTTATATTTAACGCAGACACTAGCTATTGTACGTCCAGTGATGAAAAATTTGACGATTCTTTTGTGGAAAAAATAATAGACAGAGAGGGAAGAGTTGCTTTTCAAGTGGAACTTTCAGGCGAACAAATAGGCTCATACGAATCAGATGAGTTTACTGTGTTACACTATAACAAAGATACTGGTAAAGCATTTGTACCTGATAACGTGTATTCTTTTGGAAGTATTAGACATAAAAAGAAGTTGCATGAATATCTTTCTATATATTCACACTTAAATAAAGAAGATCAACCTGATGATTTTGATGTTATACAACTTGTTGCAGTTCAAATTTTAGGAAATGAAGCTGTGGCTGCTTATTTTGAAGATAACATTTTAACACAAGCAGAGCAACAAGCTATGAAAGACATGCTAGGTTTATAATAATGCTAACAAAAGAAAAGCCCTTAGACGAAGTTACAAAAATACTTGGTGAATTAATAATGGCAAGTAAGGCTGTTTGGGTTGAAGGAAAGATCAATAAAAGTTTTACAGAAGAACAGTTTTTAGAAAGACCTATACCTAAAAAAGACGTATCTACTACCTTTTCTGGTATACCTTTACGAGGCTATGATTCACAATTAGATCAATGCAGAGAAATACTTAAAGCAAAACGTGTTACTAATAGTATTTATTACCCCCCAAAAACTATGTTGCCGTGGCATACAAACAGTGATTTAGAGGGAATAAGAACTTATTATACTTTTTCTATGGATGGTGGTATCTTTAGGTATAAAGATGTTGAAACAGGAGAAATAGTTTCTGTCCAAGATGATATAGGTTGGAACGTTAATCAATTTAAAATATCCAAAGATGATTTGTTTTGGCATACGATCTGGGCTAAAGGACGTAGATTTTCGTTTGGGTTTCTATCTTGAATGGACATTACAAATTACGTCAGTAAGTTTTATCTTCACTGGTATAAAGTAAGACAACATGCACACGGTAAGGCAGAGTTAGTGCCTTTAATGAAACGGATGTGTGAAGTTTTAGGAAAACGTTTAGATGGTCGAACTGTTGGATGGGAACAAATTGCACCAGACTATGAATTTTCAGGGGGGTTTGGTAACTTTCCACATATGAGGTTGTCAAAAGGTCTTTACATTACTAGATACGATAAGACTATGGACTACTTAAATGCAGATGAAAACGAAGACATATACGATATTTTTTACAACCTGTCTAATGACAGGTATAAACAACATGAAGGTATTTTTGTAAAAGACAGACCCTATAATTTGTTTTGTTTACAAATGATATACCCAAAAGACTACTTTAATACTTTAGCTGCTATGAGGTGGGCAACAGAAAACAAACAATATACTTTATTTAAAACACACCCTGCGGCAGATGTACACCAAAACTATCCCAAATTCTGGACACATGCTAATAAAAAAGGATATGTTACAGAATACACAAAATACTGTCATGGTTATCGTAGTGAAGAATTAGTTGAAGGTGCAAATCTTGTATTTAGTTCAGATAGTGCATTGTCATTTAAAGCTCTTGTTAAAAATAAACCTACGTTTATGATGAGAGCAGGGCCAATGATTGATTTAATACCTCTAATACCTAAGTTAGATAGTAGTATATTAGATGTTAAACCTGTGCAACAAAAACATAGAACAAAATGGTTAAATTGGTTTTATGCTGTAATCTGTAATGACATGAATCGTAAAGACTTTGAAGAACGTATAAACTATAGAATAGATTTATATGAAGAAGGTAAGAAAGACAAAGACGTATGCAAGTGGAATACTTTCAAGAGCCGTGGCCTTATATTGTAATTGATGACTTTTACTCTAGTGATGTTTTAGAAAAAATAAAACAAGGAGCAAAAGAAGCTTATAGTCAATATGACTTAAAACCCTTAGATAGAAATAAATGTGAAGTCCCACTAGAAATAGCTAAGTTAGATAATCACGACTATGAATCTTTCTTTAAAGAACTGAATAAAAACAGGGATGATATAAAAGACTTTGATGAAAAATACGGATTTACCTTAGAAAGATGGTTTAATTTTATTGTACCAAAAGACGGTAAAGGTTTTGAGTACCCTCTTCATTTTGAACACCCCTCAAAAATAATGAGTGTAGTTGTGTACATTGCTCCTGACGAAGGGACAGGGACATTAATACATAAAGCAAACAAAGATTTTTTTACAGAAATTAAATGGAAACCAAATAGAGCTTTAATTTTTTCGGGTATAAAAGGAATAACTTGGCATGGATACAAATGCAACCCTGAACACAAATACAGACTTACTTACAATACCTTCCTTAGAAAGAGCCGTAATTGAGATAAATGGTGGGTGTAATTACACCTGTCAAATGTGTCCTCAAACAGACCCTAAAAGACCAAAAGGTTTCTTAAAGAAGATGCCACTGGATCAGTTTGAAGACATTGTTGCTCAGTGTGCAGAACACAAAGTAAAAATTATAAATCTTGAAGGATCAGGAGAGCCTACTTTAAATAGAAACCTTCCAAGATATATTGAGATTGTAAGAAAATACGGAGCAAAGGCTTACATATATTCTAATGGTAAGAATATGCGTGGGTCTTTTATGAAAGAAACGGTTGATGCCGGGCTTAACTTTTTTAGATTTTCTATTATAGGTTACAACGAAGAGACATATAAAAAGTGGATGAACAGTCCTTTCTTTAACTTAGTTATACAAAATGCTAAAGAGATGCGAGAGTATGCTAAAGATAAAGATTGTACAGTAGCAGCATATCATTTAATACTAAACAACGATAATGAGCCAGTAGAAGTAGAAGCATATAAATCTCTTTTTGATGATATGGATATTGACATCTGGCGTATGCATAACTGGTCTGGTACATATGACAGTACGTATAAAAGAGAAGGTAAAAAGGTAGGATGTGGAAGACCCTTTTCCCCTGATGTGGTCGTTAGAGCAGGGGGAAATGATGGTAATACAGCAGCAGTACATCCTTGTTGTCAGGTTTTAGGTAATGATGAAGCTGCAGTATTAGGTCATTTAAGTACAAATACTTTAAAAGAAGTTTGGAATGGTGAGGCTTACAACAAACTAAGAGAGCAACACAGAAATAAAGATTTCCCTGACTACTGCAAGTCGTGTGATTTTTTAGTTGAAGACCCAGAAGTTTTAGTGTATAGTACCAAGGATAGGCATATAGGAAATATGCTAGGAACAGATTTTAACCTTGGAGAATATAAATGAAACCAATGTGGCAATTATTTTCTGGTGCAGCAGATGAAGGTTTTGTATCTACAGTGATAGATACGGGATCGGATCAGGAGTTAATACAAGCAACAACATTTAATCAAAACAATGATGAAGGTTTACACAACAGAAATAGTAAAATAGGTTGGCTTTCCCATAGATCAGATATGAGAGACTACCTTTTTGAATATGTTAAAAAAGCCAATCGTCTTGCTTATGGCTTTCATGTAGATAATGTCGCAGACTTGCAATACACAGAGTATGATGGAAAAGTAAAAGGACACTACGGTTGGCATGTTGATGTTGATTGGATGAATACTCAGCCCTATGATAGAAAATTATCTGTAACAGTACAATTAAGTGATCCTGATGAGTACGAAGGTGGAGATTTTATTATTGAAGGTGAAAGCCCTGATCCAGAGCAAGCTAAACAGAAAGGTAGTATTTTAATCTTCCCAAGCTATACAAGCCACCAAGTCACCCCTGTTACATCAGGTTTAAGGAGAAGTCTTGTAGCTTGGTTTGAAGGCCCAAAATGGCGGTAAAGAATAAAACAACAGTATACTTTGGAAGTATACAAGGGCATCTATTAGAGTTATCAATGGAAAAGCCTGAACCTTTATTTAAAAGTATAAAGAGACATTTTAAAGAAAATGATCTAGATGGCTTATTACTTTGTCCCTCAATGATTGCTGCAGCAAAAAATATGTATGCTGTCAACGCACCTGTAGATATTAAGATTGTATTAAAACCAAGTGGAACAGGTTATGCATATGCAGTAATAAAAAAAGGACAAGATGTAGAGTTAGGCAAGCATCAAACCAAGGAAGGTAAAAATGTTGTGCAATGGTTAGGTGATGGTCTTTACCATTTCTTTGCTGAAGAAAGCACTATAATGACAATACTCCCACCTTACTATCATACCAATAAAATCTACGGTATTTCAGGTTCTTTTGATTGTGGTAAGTGGTTTAGAGGTGTTAGCTTTGCGTCTAGATACAGTGGCGAACCTATTGAAATAAAGGCAGGTGAACCTATGGCCTACGTTAGATTCGATAAACCTGTAGATTTACAACGAGTTACAATAACAGACTCATTAAAACGTGATTCAATGGCTTGTTTAAATATGAAAAATGCTCATAGGAATAAACCCTTATCTTATTTATACGATAAATTTATTCAAGCTAGAAAGCGTGAAAGGGTTCTTAAACAACTAAGAGAACAAGTAGACTAAGGATAAACTAAATGTTCGGTTTCGCAGCACTATCTGAAACGCCCTTTGGTGTATCATCTTCATCTGTATCTGCAGATGTTTCTTTAGGTAGTGTCTCTGCTAGTACTGCAGTAGCAGGTCTATCTGTTGGTGGCTTTGAAGTTGACATCTCAGAAAGACTTAGCTCTGTAAGTGCTACAGGTGCTGTAGGAACTATAAGTTTCAATACAGAAGAAAAGCTAGGCAGTGTTTCTGGTACAACAGGTATTAGTTCAGTATCTGTAAATCTAACTGTAACACCTACAGCAGTACAAAGTACTGGATCAATAGGCACACTAGAACACAGCAATACAGTTACACTTACTGGTGTATTGGGTACAGGTGCAGTAAATACACTAGAAGAAAAACCAACTGAAAGTCTATCTGGTGTAAGTGGTACAGGGCAAGTAAACTCTGTAACAACTAATATAGATATCACCCTTAGTTCAGTACAAGGCACTGTATCAGTAGGAACTTTAGAAAATAGTAATACTTTTACTCTTACTGGTGTTTCTTCTACAGGTTCAGTAGGAACTTTAGAGCATAGTAACACAGTTACACTAACTGGTCTTTCAGCTACAGGTTCAGTAAATACTGTAACAGAAAATATTAATATAGGTGTTTCTGGTCTTGGAGCTACTGCACATTTAGGTTCTATAGAAGTAACAGCTATTGGTTCTATATTAGGCGTACAAGGTACAACATCTTTAGGTACAACACAAGTTCATATAGCAGAAAGTATAGGGTCAATTTCTGCTTCTGCAAATACTAATACAGTAACAGTCAACCTTAATTTCGTAACCTCTTCAGTAGAAGCTACAGGTTTTGTAAATACACTAGAAGAAAAACCAACTGAAGCTCTGTCAAGTGTTAGCAGTACAGGACATATTAACTCTGTAACTGTAAATATAATAGAGTCGTTAGGAAGTGTAAACAGTACTGGCTCAGTAAATGCTGTTGAAACACTAACAGGTTCAGGTCTTGTAGGTGTAAACACAACTGGTTCTATAGGTACAGTAGAAGTAAAACTTTCTGAAAAATTAAACAGTGTTAGTTCTACAACCAACCTAAACACAGTACAAATAAACGTTACAGAAAAGTTAGCTAGTGTATCTTCTACATCAGGTGTAGGTACACTTACACTTACTGCAACTTCTAACATAGCCATTTCAAGCAGTGGACTAACTTCTTCTTTAGGAACAATAGAACCTAAAGTAAGTAAAAGCATTGTTGGTGTTCAGGGTTCTGGTTCTGTTGGAACACTTCAAACCCATACAGCTAGTGGTCTTACAGGTGTATCTTCTACAGGCATAGTAACTTCTGTATCTATAAACGGTTTTGAAATTGATGTATCAGAAAGACTACTCTCTGTAAGCTCTGCTGGTTCTGTAAATTCTGTATCTGTAAATATTTCAGAAAGTCTATCTGGTGTAGTAGGTACAACAGCTTTAGGTTCTGTAGTTGCTGATACATCAGAAGCCTTAAACTCTGTAAGTGCTACAGGTAGTGTAGGTTCTCTAGAAACTAGTGTAAGTATAACACTGACAGGAGTACAAAGCTCTGGAACAGTAAACACTCTAAATCCTGTCGTAAACATAACACAAGTAATAACAGGTGCTAGTGCTTCTGGTGGTGTAGGTTCTTTAGGTGTTGGCAACTCTACCACTTTAACAGGCGTAGTTGTCGCAGGTGAAGTTGAGGGCTTAGAAGCTAAAGTTAGTGAAGTTTTAAATAGTGTCTTTGCAACAGGTTCTATTGGACTTCTTTCTTTCCCTGCAACACAGAGCCTAACATCTGTTGGATTACAGGTGGCACTAGGACAACTTACTGCAACAGGTGTTGTATTTAATTTTGACCCAGATGCTTACAACAGACAAAGAACTCTATACGCAGCATCACAAGATAATAATAATACAGTTGTTATACCCCCACAAAGTAGAACCCTGTATATAGCTAAACAAAATAACAATACACAAACTATCAAGATTGCAGCCTAAAGGATTATATAATGTCATACAAGTGGCCCGATAAAGATAAAGATGAACTAATAGACTATAGTATTGATTGGTCACGTTTCCTTGATACAGATACTGTTTCTGGTGTAACTTGGTATATAGATGATGCTAATGATACAAAGACAGAGGTAGCAGCTACAGACGTAGTAAATGGCCTACAGTTTGCACAAGGTACTTACACTAATACTGTAACCACAATCAGAGTAGGCTTAGGTACTAACAATGTCAGGTATAGAATAACGTGTAAGATTACAACAAACGGTGGACTACAGTATGAACGCTCTGTATTCTTACGCATTAAGGAGAAGTAATAATGGCCTACAACTTTTTAACTTTAGTAAATGATATTAACCGTAGGTTAAACGAAGTAGAGCTAAGTACAACTAACTTTGCTTCTGCTACAGGCTTCTATAGTTTTGCTAAGGATGCAGTAAATGCGTCAATTCGTCACATCAATCAAGAAGAGTTTGAATGGCCTTGGAATCATGTAGAGGAAACAGAGATTTTACTAGCAGGTGAAGTTCGCTACAGTATGCCCTATGACGCTAAGACAGTCAACCTAAATAGCTTCCGTATTAAGAGGGACAGCGCATTAAATGTAGAAACTGTTAAATTAAAAGTACTTAGCTATGAAGAATGGCTTGACAAACACGCCGATTCAGAGTATAACTCTAGTACAGATACACGTACCGTTCCTACCCACGTGGTTAGAACACCTAGCAGAGAGCTTATATTCTACCCTGCACCCGATAAAGCCTACGAAGTAATATATGAGTACTACACTTTGGCATATGACTTAGAGTTGCATGGAGATGTGCCTACCCTTCCAGAGCAATACAAGTATGTTATAGTAGATGGTGCTATGTATTACGCATACCAGTTCCGGGGCGATATGCAAGCTGCACAGGCTGCACTACAAAAGTTTACTCAAGGTATTAAGCAATTAAGAAGCCTACACATTAACCGTACTGAATATTTACGTGATACAAGAGTTCATTTCTAATGGCAACACAATGGCAGACATACCCTATAGAGTTTAAGGGTGGGTTAATCTCCAACCTTAGCCCTCTACAGCAAGGCAGTAATGCTGTAGGCTCTGCTACTATATTACAGAACTTTGAGCCTAACAAAGACGGTGGCTACAGTAAGTTACTAGGCTATACTAAGTACAGTAGTACAGTAGTCACAGGCTCTGGTCCTATACTGGCTCTTAAAGTTATTTCATCTGGTCGTGTAGTAGCAGCACGTAAGAACGGAAGCAGTCAAACACAGTATTATTATGGCACAGGTACGGCATGGACTAGCATGGCTACCAGTGTTGGTACTAATGGTGGTAAAGCACGTCACGCTGAGTTTAACTTAAATGGTGATGATAAGGTTGTGTTTGTAGACGGTACTAACTACCCTGCTGTATATAATACATCTGGTAATAGTATGTCCTTTATGACATCTAGTAATAGCACAGATGTTAGTGGTGCTGAGCATGTAGCCATATTTAAGAACACAGCGTTTTACGCAAAAGGAAACAACGTATTTTTTACTGCACCTGAAACAGTAGATGATTTTGCATCAAGCAATGGCGCAGGTAGTATAAACGTAGGACATGACATAACAGGTCTTACAACCTTTCGTGATCAACTAATTATCTTTACAACTGATACTATACAAAAAGTTACAGGTAGTACATCTGCTGATTTTAAAATGTCACCTATCACAAACCGAATAGGTTGTATTAATGGAGATACAATACAAGAGGTTGGTGGTGACGTTATATACTTAGCTCCTGATGGTATCCGACTACTAAGTGCTACAGACCGTATTGGTGATTTTGGTTTAGACATTGCGTCAGACAGCATACACAGAGATGCTACCTCTTTCTTAAACACATCAGACATATTCTCTTCTATGATACTAAGGGATAAATCTCAGTATCGCATCTTTGCTTACGTATCATCTGAGAGAAATGCTGTTGCTAAAGGTTTGATAGCAACTAAGTTTATTGCTCAAGGTTCTAGTGGTATCAGTTGGGCTAATACAAAAGGCATAAGAGCATATGTAGCAGACAGTAGATATGCAGGTGATCAAGAGACTGCCATGTTTGCTAATGATGATGGCTACGTATATAAGATGGAAACAGGCAGTAACTTTGATGGGTCTAACATTGAAGCTATCTATGAGTCACCCTTCATGCCCATCAATGATCCTCAGATGCGTAAGACATTTTATAAGATGACTTTGTATGCTACACCTACAGGTAGCACGTCTATAGACCTTAACATCAAGTATGACTTTGATAGCCCCACTACTATACAACCATCAACACAAAGCATAGCCAGTTCAGGTACATCTGTATTTCTTTATGGTGCATCAAGTGCTGTATATTATGCTAAGAATGTTACTTATGCTGTTACCGTATCTAATCCGGGTTCAGGTAATAAATATTATATATCAGACCACACTGGTCCTGCACCCACCCTAAGCCTAACTAAAGGTCGTACTTATAGATTTACACAAGCAGATGGAAGTAACTCAAGCCACCCTTTGCGGTTTTCTACTACGGCAAACGGTACACATGGTGGGGGTTCTGAATATACTACAGGTGTTACTACAGGCGGTACAGCAGGAAGCTCTGGTGCATACACTGAAATAACAATCACAGACAGCACACCAACACTGTATTACTATTGTACTAACCATAGTGGAATGGGTGGTACTGCTAACATAGTAACAGAAACAGAAGTAACGTATGGTGGCGAGCTAGACAAAATATATAACACTAACCTAATTGGATCAGCTAAAACAATAGCTATACGTATAGAAGAAAACTCAACTAACCCAACATTCACACTCGACACTGCGTTGTTAGAGTATAGACAAAACGATAGGCAATAATATGGCAGGTTACACACGTCAAGATACAGCTAACAACATAGCTAATGGTAATGTTATTGATGCAGATGATTTAGATGGTGAGTTCAATCAAGTTGAATCTGCTTTCAATGCATCAAGTGGTCACGTCCATGATGGTACTACTGGTAACGGCGCACCTATTACCAAGGTTGGCCCTAGCCAAGACCTTATTGTTTCAGCAACCAGTGTACTACCTAAGACCAATAACACCCTCGACTTAGGCTCAGGTGCAGCACAGTTTAAAAACGCATTCTTTGATGGTACAGTAGATACAGATGCACTTACTGTTTCTGGTAATGGTACAGTTGGTGGTACTCTAGGTGTCACAGGAGCAGCAACATTATCTAGTACTGCAGCTATTACAGGCAACACAACTGTAGGTGGAACATTAGCAGTTACAGGTCAAACCACATTAAATGGTGGACTTGTTATGGACACAGACAAGTTTGTTGTAGCCGATACTACAGGTAATACTACCATTGCAGGTACACTAGGTGTTACAGGACTATCTACTCTTGCAACAGTAGACGTTAATGGTGGTGCTATTGATGGTACTGTTATTGGTGCTAATAGTGCAGCAGCTATTACAGGTACTACAATTACAGGAACATCACTTGTCGGGCCGTTAACAGGTAATGCATCTACAGCAACGGCACTAGCAACAGCACGTAGTATTACTATTGATGGTGACGTAGATGCATCTGCTACTAACTTTGATGGCACAGGTAACATCACTCTTACCACTACACTAGACACAGTAAACTCTAATACAGGTTCTTTTGGTAGTGCTACAGCTATACCTGTACTTACAGTAAACGGTAAAGGTCTTGTTACTGCAGCAAGCACAGCAGCTATTACTACTAATCTTACTATTACTGCAGATACAGCAAACCTTGGCGGTGGCTCAAATGACACTGTATCTCTTGCAGATGATACTCTTACTTTTGCAGGTACAACTAATGAAATAGAAACTACAGTATCTAATAATCAGATACAAATTGGTTTGCCTGACAATGTTACAGTAGGTGGTAATCTTACTGTAAGTGGTAACATGACTGTATCGGGTACAACTACTACAGTAAACACAGAGACTATTAATTTAGCAGATAATCAGATTGTCCTCAATTCCAACGAGACAGGTACACCTTCACAAAACGGTGGTATTGAGATTGAACGTGGTACATCTGCTAATAAAACTTTTGTGTGGGATGAGAGTACAGACAAGTGGACAGTAGGTAGTGAAACACTTGTAGCAGGTACATTTGAAGGCAATCTAACTGGTGCTGTTACAGGTAATGTTACAGGCACATTGCAAACTGCAGCACAGCCTAATATTACATCTCTTGGTACACTTACTTCACTAACTGTTGATGATATCACTATTAATAATAGTACCATTTCTGACTCTGACTCTATGACATTAGATGTTGGTGGCGATCTTAATGTAGATGTTGATGGTGGTGATATTGTATTTAAAGATGGTGGTACTACTAGGGGAAGTATTAACGTTGGTACGGCAAACACCGTAAAAATTAAAGCGGGTACAGAGGAACAACTGCGTCTTGTTACAACAGGTGTAAATGTTATAGAAGGGTTGCGTGTTGGTGATACTACAGCACCTACAGATAATGATATTTATGCAACTGCTGATATTACTGCAGCTAATGATTTAACTGCTGGTAATGACATTAAGATGACCAAAGGTGCATCTGATTGGTCTTTTGAAGTAGTATCAAATAATCTTATTATAAAGTACGGCAGTACAAGTAAAATGAAATTAGATACCTCTGGAAACCTTACCGTTGTAGGTAATGTAACAGCATACGGATCAATTTAATGGCATTACCTGCAAGTGGAAACTCTATATCTTTAGATCAAATGCACACAGAAGTATTTAGTACTTCTGGTAGTTCGGTGTCTATAAATGATGCAGACATAAGGGGTATGATATTTAAATCCTCTGCTTCAGAAATGTCTTTCAGTGAGTGGCATGAAGCAACACCCCCTATTGCTGTTACACATATATCTAAGTATGATTACACAGGTTCAAGTAGTATGAGTGCTACTACAACAATGTCCTTATCAGGGCTTTCATCTAGTCCAACAACCCTTGTTATAGGCGCTCATTGGATGGATAAAAACCACTCAGGTTTGTCTCCAAGTTCCCCATCTTTATCCTCTAGTGGTGGTCACACTGTTAACTCTGATCTTGTTTTTAATGATGATGCGTTTGATGAAAAGAAATATCTAAGGTGGTACAGAGTTTATATTGGAACAGCTACATCTGTTACCCTAACAGGTACAAGAGGCGGCTTTGGTGGCACTCCTGCAGCAGGTGGGTGGCGTATTTGGGAATGCACTGGTAATCTTCAATTAGGTGGAACCACAAAATCCCCTGCAAACTACACAGAAATTGCCGGTGAGTGGAGTAACTCTTCTCCTGCATCTAGTACAGCACAGGTTTCTATAAATGCAAATAAACGTGACGTTGTTTTTGTTAGTACTGTAGGAAATGCAACTACACCTGCAGCCATAGCTAATGTTGACAGTGGTTCAGAAGTAACTGGAAACTATTCAAGAATGGGGTATGATACAAGAGGTTCTAGTGATACTGGTTCTGTTACATACTCAAGTAATTGTGGTGGTGCAGGTGGTGGTATTACTGCCGTAAGATATTATTTAAGTTAATAAGGAATACCTAATGAATACTGTCACCCTTACACCTGACGAACTTGAAGCTATGCTTGATCGTGCCGCTAGTAGGGGTGCTAAGCAAGCCCTATCATCTATAGGATTGCATGATGAAACAGCAGGTAGAGACATCAGTGAGATGCGTAACCTGTTAGATACATGGCGAGATACACGTAAGGGTATTTGGTCTACCATAGTAAAGATGTCAACCATTGCTATTATAACATTTATTGCAGCATCAATGTGGATGCAACTAGGGAACAAATAATATGGCTAAGAAATTCGCAGGATTTAAACCTGAAACAATGCAAAAGAAAATACTACCTGCTTTAGGGTATGATGGCCCTATGACACAGGCAGGTATTAACGCTTTCCTAGCGGCTAACCCTGCAGCAGCAGCTAAGATGGGTAAGTATACTCTCGCTGCTAGGCGTGTTATTGAGGGTGCGCCTGTTAAGATGGCTGAAGGTGGTGATACTAAAAAACCAGAAGAGACTTCAGGTAATAAGTTCACTAAGGCCATTACTGCTGATCCTACTAAGTTAGTCACAGAAGCAGATATAGCTAAGACTACAGATGAGCAAAAGCAAGAGGGTACTATTGCTACAACTACAGGTCAGGCAGGTGATGCTGCACAGGCAGAGGTCACGAAAGCAGGAGATGCAGCTAAAGTAGATGCCCCTGCTGATATAGTGACAACTACAGTTGACACCACTAAAGCATCAGATGAAGTAGATAAAGTTCTGAAAGATGTAGAGGCAGCTAAGGGTGAAGTCTCAGAAGAAGCACAGGTTGAGGCTGCACAAGGCGATCCTGCAAAACTATCAGCCCTTAAACTAGAGGCTGCTCAAGGCGAAGCTGCTAAGGTAGAGAAGGTCGCACCTCGTAAGGTTGAAGAAGGTGAGATGATTGAAGGCTCTACTGTTGACATGGAGCGTGTCAAGAAAGAGGTAAACTTTGAGGCGGCTACAGGATCACCCTCTACAGAGGCAACTGTACAGGGTCAGCTTACAGGCTTGATGGAAGACTTTGAGGGTAGTGAGCCGCCACCATGGGCAGCAGGTGCTATGAGAGCAGCAGCCTCTGCTATGGCCTCACGTGGTTTAGGTTCTAGCTCTATGGCAGGTCAGGCTATTATACAGTCTGCTATGGAATCTGCTCTACCTGTAGCTATGGCAGATGCACAGACCTTTGCAAGGTTTGAAGAGCAGAACCTGTCTAACAGACAACAGGCTGCAATGCTAGGCGCACAGGAACGTGCTAAGTTTTTAGGCATGGAGTTTGACCAAGAGTTTCAAGCACGTGTAGCTAACGCTGCTAAGATCAGTGACATAGCTAACATTAACTTTACGGCTGAGCAGCAGGTAGCACTAGAGAATGCTCGTATGGCTAACACCATGAACGTAGCCAACCTAAATGCTAAGAACGCCAAGGTACTATCAGATGCTGCAGCTATGTCTCAGATGGACCTGACTAACCTGAGTAATCAACAGATAGCTAATGTAGAGAACGCAAAGAACTTCTTAGCTATGGACATGGCTAACCTAGACAATGAACAGCAGACATCATTGTTTAAAGCACAGGAACGTGCTAACGCTATCCTGAGTGATACTGCTGCAGAGAACGCAACCAAACAGTTTAATGCTACATCAGAGAACCAGACGAAGCAATTCATGGCTAGTATCCAAACACAGGTTCAACTAGACAATGCAAACCGTAAGGATGCACAGGAACGCTTTAATGCAGGTGAGATAAATGCTTTAGCTCAATTTAACACAGCACAGGACAATGCACGTGATCAGTTTAATGCACAGAACCACTTGATTGTAGCGCAAGCAAACACTGCATGGGCGCAGAGTATTACAACAGCAGAGAACGCCGCACAGAACCAAGCCAATCGTGATGCAGCACTTCAAGCAAATAACTTGACAATGACTGCATATAATAATATAGTACAACGTGAAAGAGATATTCTGTCATGGGCTTGGCAGTCAGCAGAAAACGCATCACAGAGGGATTCAGCTATTGCTATCGCTAAAATCGGAGCAGAAGATGATGATAGTGGTAGCTTACTTAGTGCTGCAGCCGGGGCTTTCTTGGGCGCAATCGCAGACGAAGCTGCAAGTTATATATTCACATAAAGGTATAAGTATGTTATATAGACCATTTGAACCCTCCGTAGAGAGTAAGCCTACTATAGACACTAAGTCAGGCGGCTTGGGTACTAGCAATAAAAAGAGGGCAGACAAGCCTGAGCCTACGTGGTTAGACAAAGCAGGATCAGCATTTGATAAAGCTCAAGCTAGGTTTGGTAGACCTGCGCCTAAGCCTGACCCTATTAAGCTATATAGCAAACCTGAGTTTACCCTTGGAAAAGAGTATGAGGGTGGCGCTAGAGGTTTTACAGACCCTGACAATCCTTATGGTACAACCTTTCCTTCTGGTAAGGGTGCATTCCAAGATGATGATGAGCCTAAGTCAACAACAGGTACTATGGGTATAGGTCCAGACGGTGACATAGTTGAGTATGGCTTACCTGAAATGACTGTCTCAGATGCAACTACACCCTATCGTGCTGTACCTACACAACCTGCTATCCAAACAGGAGAGCTTGCACCTGCAATAGAGGGTACTACAGAAGCAGAACAACAGGAACTAGCAGATCAAGAGGCTGCTGCAATTAAGCGTATGGCTTCTGAGGGCGGCGGCTTGATGTCACCTCGCTTAGACGGTAAGGACGGTGATCTACGAGAGTCGTATGATGAACTTGAGATGGATGCTTACTTAGATACCTTTATTCCTGAGATACTAGAGGTAGAAGGTCTGGGTGGTGATACTGTTTTAGGAGATTTAGAACCTACCTATGACTACGGTATAACGGTAGCAAGAGCCAATAAGTATAATATGATACCAGAAGACTATGATAACATGGAAGACTTTGCTAGGGCTTTTGCTACAGAGTACAGAAAGGATATGGAAGGTCTGTACCCTGATGTATTTACCACAGACTTAGATAAGAATGTGGAGCTAGGGTTGCAAAGTTTCTTATGGAACACTGGTAAATTTTATACAAACCAACTAAGAGAGTTACGTTCTAATAATCTTGAAGGTTTTATAGATGAAATGAAAGACACCATTTCTGCTGCTGACCCTGCTGCAGGAAATGAAGAACGTGTTATGTCTGGTTTAAGCAAACGAAGGGCTATAGAAGCTAACATAATAGGCAGGGCCATAAGGGGTTACGTTCCTATTGCAACCGTGGAAACAGCAGGTACAAGGCAAACTCCTATATTTATATGGAAAGATGCTCAGGGTAATGAGTTGAATAGGTTTGAGCCTACTACTAGGTCTTTACATAGCGACAATTCATTAGGCGAACTGGCGGTATTTTAGATAATGTTAGGCTTACCCTTAGAACTCATAACCATGCTCTTCTCTACCGTCCTTGGTGGAGTAATGTCTATATGGGGGCAGAGCATGAAGTCACGTCAGCAGCAGCAGGAGATGCTAATGCAACGTGCAGAGTTCAACCGTAGTGCTGTAGCAGATGCACGTGACGCAGGTAGAACAGATAAACACTTCGCTTGGACACGTAGACTTATAGCATTATCTGCAGTATTCAGCATTATTGTCTTGCCAAAGCTAGTCGCAGTGTGGTATCCTGATGTTGGTGTATTCGTAGGGTACACAGAAGCAACAGGTGGCATACTTAACTGGCTGTTCGGACCTGCAGAGGCAATACAATGGAAGTACGCAGAAGGTTTCGTTATCACCCCACTAGACACACACATAGTTTCAGCCATTGTAGGACTTTACTTTGGTGCAGGATTTACTAAATAGGATACATTATGGCTACAACAGCATTTGATAGACCCATTCCCGGACAGTCTTTAACAGACGAACCACGTAACAACCCATGGGAGCAACCACCAGAGATGGCTAATGTAGAGGATGTAGCTAAGTACTACATTGAACGCCTAGCCAATCAGGATGTTCTTGATGACTTTGCTGCTATGTGTGAAGCAGGTGTATCTCTAGCACCCATTGTAGAGAGTACCTACCTGCAGGGTGTTATGCGTGGCTTACACACACTAGATGCAGGTATTGTAGTAGCACCTGTAATACACGCTTTCTTGAAACAGTCTATTGAAGCTATGGGTGTCACAGTAAAAGACAGTGGTAAAGACCCACAGAAACAAGCAGAGAAAGCTGAGATGAACCGCTTCATGCTTCTGGCTACTAAGTATCTAAAGGATGAAGGTTCTGATATGTCTGATCCCGGCAAGCAAATGCTTAGTGAAATGGTAGAGGCAGAAGAGCCTGTTGTAGAAGAAGAAACAACACAAGAAGACAAACCTATGGGTTTGATGGCAAAGGGTTAATATAATGAAATTTGATAAAGACGCATTTCTTGCACAATTTTTAGGTAGGCTTACTAAAGGCATTGAAGAACGTAGGGAAGAAGCTAAAGATTTTGGAAAGCAACAGACAGACGCAGCAGATCGTAATGCTGCTCTTGTTCAGCAGCGTACCATGAGAGCGCAACAAGCGGCACAGATAGGTAGACGTGCTATGGCTCTAGGTGCAAGTGAGGCGCAGGTTAGAACTGCTATGTCTTCTGGTATGACAGGTATAACTGAACTAAATCAGAAGCTACAGCAAGCAGTGGAGCAGAAGGGTGTTAAGACATTAGGGGATGCTGACATTGAAGCCATTGTAAATATGCCTAGTATTCCTGCTGTTAATACTGAGATGATGGACGGTTCACTGGACGACTTTGCTAAGCGTACTTATGGTGCAATGCCTATAGATAGGGCTGCAGTAGAAGACGATACTAACATTGTAGGTAGGCTCTTCGGCTTTGGTGCTATGGACAGAACCAAACAAAAACTAGCTGAGACAGACTACATGGGTGGTATGACTGTTGCAGACATCAATGCTATGTCTAAACAAGCAGAGTATCAGCAGCTTATTGGTGGCGCTTACATGACGTTTGCAGATGTAGATTACTTTACAGCAGAGGCTGCTTTAGATTTCAACACTAAAATAACCAAAGCTATGTCAGATGCAGTTGGTTCTTCAGCAGGTAAAGATTATATAAAACGTGCAAGGAATAACGCCATAGACAATGGGGAAGACCCTAATGTTGCAGCCCAAACTGCGCAACAGTACTTACAAACAACTGCTGCTAAGCCTTTAATAGACTACTTTGCTGAGACATACTATGCAGGTGGTTTCTTTAATAACAAGTTAGCTACACAACAAATAAAAACTGTTATGGGGGAAACCTATTTAAATGATCTTATGGAATTGTATGCAACGGAAGCACCTGATGAAGAAGAGGTGGTGCAACAAGAAGTAGATACTGTTATTACAGAAAAGATGGACGCAGATCAACCTGTTGAACCAGTAACACCTGTTTCTGAGGATGATGTTAAATACCCTAAAGCAACACCGCTAACACCTGCTCAAAAAGAAGTACTTAAAGACAAATTCACTATTGGTGAAAATGTAGACGAAGAAGTAATAGAGTTCTATACTAGAGAGCAGTGGAACAAGATGAGCAGAGGCACACGTAAACGTCTAGGCTTGCCTGAAAGTAAAGCAGGTGGAATGTCAAAGCACTTTAGAGATGAGGTAGACGAACTATTAGAAGAGCGCAACATAAACATGAACCTCAAGACAGAGGGAACACAGGACACATACAAGATTAAAGTTAGAGGGCGTATAGGTTCTTATCATGTAACTGCTGAGCAGCTTGCTTCTATGGATGACAGTTTCTTTGAGGGCTTTAGACCAGACATTACTATAGAAACATATCGTGAAGGTGAAAAACCTACTAAGAAAAAGATAACTACCACATTAGTTAGTAAGTTTGCTAAAAGAGACTAGGTAATATAGTATGGATTATTATGAACTACAAGAGTGGGCTAAGTCAAACGGATCAAGCTCTACAGATCAACAGCCTGTAGACGAAGAACTGTTTGACACAGGTGCAACCCTAAAGAAGGATGATCTTAAAAGATACCAGTACCTTAACCCTATTCGTGACTACATGATAGAGCGTAAGGGCGTAGACTACAAAGACAAAGAAGCTGATGAAGTAGTGGAAGACTTTGTAGATCACATGCGTTACTTCAATGCTAATACTGTGTCTACTGCAGGAGAGGTACGCTTTATTAGTAAGGCAGATGATAACCGTAAAGCAAAGGCTGAGAAAGCCTATCAGATTTATGACCAACTAGGTAACGTCTTTGTGAATGACGGTCTTATGGGTGCAGTGGATGGCATTAAAGACTACGTGTTTGCTGCAGCTAAAGACCCTACCAACTATCTTGGTTTGCTTACTGGTGGTGTGGCACGTGCAGGTGCAGCAGGTGTAAGTCTTACAGGTAAACAAGCGGTCAAACTTGCGGTGAGACAAGCAGGTATGCAAGCTGCACAGAGTGGTGCAGGTAGAGCAGCAGCCAAGGAAGCTGCACAGAGGGCAGGTATAGAAGCAGCTAGACGTGCAGTTGCTAAAGGCATGACTGAAAAAGCAGCAAGCAAAGTAAATGAACAAGTAGCTAAGAGAGTTGCCAATGAAGGTAGACGTGCGTTAGCTAAAGATGCTATGGCTAAGAAGCAAGCAGAGTTGTTTGAGACTGCTGCAACACGCTCATTGAAACAGACAGTAGCACTAGATGCGTCTGCTGCTGTGATGCAAGACATCATGGCTCAGAATGTTATGATTGATGTAGGCGCACAAGAAGAATATAGCTTACTACAGACAGGCTTCTCTTCTGTTCTAGGTGGTGTAGCAGGTGCTGCACAGTTAGCCGCAGGTGCGTTTCGTGGATCATCAGGCTTAAAGGAAACAAGCTCTGCTCTAGACAAAGTAACTAACAACATCATAGAAGAATACACACCTATGCTTGACAAGGAAGCAGCAAAGGGTGCAGCTAAGACTGTGATGAAAGAGATTGAAGATTGGAATACTAAGGTAGCACGTGGCAGTGCATATGAGAATAGAGCTTTTCCTGCAGAGCTAATTCAGAATATAATGATAGGATCAGATGGTAAGGGTGGTCTGGCTAAAGTATTTAAAGACAGTGGTTTTAAGATTGGTAGAGAAAAACACCTATCAGATGTTATGACTAATGTTGCTAGGTCTATGCCACAGGAAGAGCTAACTAGAATTAACAAAGAGTTAAATAAATATACAGGTCTAAGTCTAGGTGATATGTCTGGTTCACAGATAACAATGAGTGACATGCTTGCTAGTGAAATAAATAGATCAGCTAAGACACTCAACGTTATGTCTCAAGTTCGTAAAACACTGGATGCAGGTATTGTTGCCGCTAACGACAAGATGGCTGCAACGCTTGATGAGATAGAGGCTAAGGATGAAATAGCTAAAGAGCTAAAGAAAGCAGACAAACTTCGCTATGGTCAATCTGTGTGGAAGCGTTTGCTTGTTTCATCTCCTGCAACAACGGCTGTCAACGTAGCAGGTTTTAGTCAGTACTATGTAGGTTCTACTTTAGCTGATCTGTTTAATGCCACGGCTTTAATGACTAAAGGGTTAGGTCAATCTGCGTATAACAGAGAGGCAGCTAAAGAAAGTTTCCAACAGGCACATGCTTATGTTGCAATACAGGGTCAGAAGATGCGTAATCTGCTAGACCCTTACACTACCCATGATGTATATATGGAGTTCCTAGAAGAGAACCAAGACCTACAAAAGATTTTGTTTGAGACTATGGCAGGTGGCATTGAGGCTACAGCTACTAGGTATGGACTTGACCCTAACAGTAAAGTCTTTAACAACGTTGAGGCTTTTGCTAAAGCAGCCAATCAGATAACAGGTGTTCGTATACAGGACAGCTTTACTAAGTCTCAGATGTTTATGACTGAGATGGATAAATATCTACGTATCAACAAAGGCACTACACTAAAAGAAGCACTGTCAGCAGAAGAAAACATAATTGATGACACAGTTCTGCAGGGCGCACTGGACACCACACTCAAGTCTGTGTTCGCAAAAGACTACACCACAGCAGATCAGGGTGAGTTGATCCGTACTACGGCTAGGTTTGTTGAGACTATATCTAACACACCGGGACTTGGTACAATCCTACCGTTTGGGCGCTTCTTTAATAACGTAGTTGCTACTACATATCAGTGGTCGCCACTTGCTTCACCAGAGCTTCTCTTTAAGTTTGCAAAAAGAACAGCTAAGCAAGAAGGTACTACAATAAGTGAGCGTGACGCATTTGCTCGTATGATGGTAGGCACTACAGGTCTGCTTATGGCTATAGATTACGACACAGAAAGACGTGCTAAAGGTCTAGGTATCTATGAGGTAGATGCAGGTGGTGGTACTATAGTAGACGCTAAGAACACATTCCCTTTCTCTATATTCCTAGCAGCAGGTCGTGTGGGTAATATGATTTTGAATGGAGAAGAAGTACCTAAAGAGGTATACCAAGAGCTAGGCACTCAGCTAGGTGTAGGTCAGCTTGCACGTGATGCACAGTTTGGTAATGACATCAACAATCTGCTAGACATCTTGGTGAACAGAGAAGAGGGCGCTAGAAGCACAGGGCTTGAAGGTGTCGCCAAAGTAGCAGGTAACTTTTTATCTGGTGTAACAAGGCCGCTAGACGCAGTTAATAAAACAATCGGCTTTGCTATGGGTACAGATACAGCCAAGGACGTGAGACAGGCTAGAGGTTTTGATGTCTTCACTCAGTCCTCTACTAAGTATATAGATAATATACTAGAGGCTTTCATTGACAAGACAGATGCTATAACAGGGGAAGAGTTAAGGGTAGCTACACGTGAGGGTGAGATATATGATGCCAACCCATTTGCTCGTATCTTTGGTCTGACTATAAAACCGGGACGAACTGCTACAGAGAAAGCATACTCTATGGCAGAGATGTTTCCTTGGACTGCTAGTGAAAGAACTAATGTACCTGCCTATGATAAGGCGTTCAATGGTCTTCTAGCTCCTATCCTAGAGGCTCAGACGCAGAGACTTATTGACACACCTGCATTTGAGAAGGCTAGTCTCACAGGTAAACGTGAGATGTTGAAAACCTTAATGTCTGATATGAAAAGGCATGTACGTAAAGAGATGCAGGAAGGTTACACAGGTGGTACTAATGCAAGGCTACGCATGGCTGCTAAATTAGATACTAAGGGTACTAAAGAGATAAGGCGTGAAGCACAGAAGCTACTAAAAGCTACATACGGTATAACTGGTAGCCCAAGAGATTATAACTTTAATGAGTTAGAAATATACGCAGAGTTTATAGACTACCTTGAGGATATGTACGAAGAGGTTGGCAAGATGTAAAACTTAGAGGGGCGCTTAGCCCCTTTTATTTTATCTTGTTGTTCTTTATGGCTAGTCTAGCCCACATCAAACATTCGTACAGCCTTTGTAAAGCACTGATCTTTTCATCAGACTCAAGCAATGCATCATCCAGTAATATATCAAAAGCAGCCCATGTATTATCTACGTCATTGTTAAGCTGCTTACGTTTAGCCTCTAGGTATTCTTGTGCTTCTTGTTCTAGTTTCATAAGCCTTCATCCATAAATACTTTTACCCACTCTGCACAGATGTCACTACGTACAATATCCTCTACACCAAACTCAATGATGGGTACAGGTAGCATATGTTTCTTAGCTAAGTGAATGATCTTAGATAGACCATCTGCTTCTTTTAAGTCTGACTGCTGTGCATCGCCATTGAGTACTATTGTACTCCCTTCTCCCACACGTGTCAACAACATCTTTAGCTCATGCGTTGTAATGTTCTGTGTTTCATCTACTATGATGAAGGAGCTATCAAAGCTACGCCCTCGCATCAGTGCCAAGGGCGACATCTCAATGTTACCATTCTTTATGGCTGTGTCTACTGCGCCCTTACCTAAGTGTTTCTGCAGTACGTCAAGCACAGGCAATGCCCATGGGTAGGTCTTCTCTTCAAGTGAACCCGGAAGAAACCCTATGTCTTTACCTACAGATATATGAGGTCTAGTTATAACTATCCTGTCAATCTCTTTCAGTGTATACAGATCAGCAGCGTGGGTGGCTGTTACATAAGTCTTACCTGTACCTGCAGGGCCAAGCACCATGACCTGTGTACTGTCACGCATTGCATCCCATAGCTGCTTCTGTCGCTCTGTTCGTGGTACAAAACCTGATACTCTTTTGTTAGCTGCGTTCTTGTAGTTTGTCTTTCGGCGTGACCGTGTTTGCTTCTTTGGTGGTTCAAGTTCGTTCATAGTGTCCCTTTAAATATGCAAGAGCCTTCTCAATACCCTCAAGATCATCTCCTAGTTTGCCTATTCCCATATTGCAGGGATCACATATCCATCCTCTGAATTTTAGTGTGTTGTGATCGTGGTCGCACACCATACTTTTAGGGTGTGTCTTACCGCAACAGGCGCACGTATTTTTCTTTAGGTGTTTAAATCTTTCTTTTAACTCATTGCGTACCTTAGTCTCTTTCTTTATGCAAGCCCTGCACCTGTTATCTATACCTGTCTTGAACCCTATGTGCTTATTAAAATGCACAATATCCTTTTCTTTAGAGCATAGCTTACATACTTGCGTTGTACCAGACAAAGGCTTGTAGTTTTCTTCCAAAAGGAATAGGTCTAATTGCATTATAGCCTCATGTGTTTTTCTAGTTCTTTGTAACCGCCAATATGATTCCCTTCTGTATCCCATATCTGAGGCACAGTAGTTATATTGGATTTCTTAAACAGGTCAAGCACCCAACGAGAGGACTCTAGAGAGTAGCATGTATATGCTACCCCCTTTTCTTTTAGTAACTCTGTAGCCATAGTGCAGAAGGGACACTCGCTACGTGATACAACTACGTATGTCATACCAAGTCCACAATCTCACAGCTATCCCCAGAGCAAGCCATTGTCTGCATAGCTACTGTGTTGTCTTCATGCTCATACGTACCTAGTGCAGCCCAATCAATAGCCACTGGCATCTGATCAGCCATCTCTTTATACTGCTCTTTAGTACAGTCTTGATATGGTGCTTGCTGATATGTATGATCTGAGTGTGGTAAAAATGACACACCTGACATCTCATCAAAGTGTCGGTACACGAATGCACCTACATCTAGCCACTCATGGTCACGCACAGAGATTGTCACACTAGGTTTGTGTTCACACCAGTGACGTTGATACATAAGCCACGTATCTAATTGTTCAATGGCAGTCATATCATTACGTGTTACCGCATTATCAGGTGACTTAACAGGGAAACTAAACACAGTTGTAGTGTCACCCTTGAACACACAAGGCTCGTTAGGTATGCCACTGTCAATCATAAACTGTGTCAGTGGGTCTTTATTGTCACCCCTAACTGTACGGATGTAATAATCGCTGTGACGAGCATGTATACCACTAGCAGAATCAACAAGTTGGGAGACAGTGCCACTAGGTTTGACGCAAGTGATAGCAGCAGAAGCAGGGATACCAAGGCGCTCAGCCCATTCAGCATTAGTAGTGATAGCGACATTTCTTAGATGCTCCAATGTTTTGTCTAACGCAGCATTCTTAGCTGTCATTAGAGGGTTGTCCATAATGCCTGTCAGAGATACACCTAAGAGCCGTTCTTCTTCTGTGTTTTTCTGCCAGATTTTTCTGAGGTAGGGGAACTTTGTGTACGTGCTTTGGATCGTCCCAAGTATTGTGGCGAGTCTGACCTTTCTAGCCAAGTCATCAACCGTGTCCGTGGCTCGTACCACCACCTCTGTAAGATTGCAGAACTGGTACGGACGTAGTATGATTTCACTGCATGGATTAGTCCCAAACTCTTGGTCTGAATTACGCCGACCATTCTTAGCAGCTTGCTTCTTACTTGCTTCACGATTAAAGATACCTCTCTCACCTGATTTACTTTCTATCAACGCAGTCCATTCACGCATAAACGTTTCAATGTCTGGCTTCTCTGTGTAAGACACACTGTTATTAGCCAATGCCCTGTGTGCTGCAGTCTCCCACCACTGACCTGACTTAGCATGACGCATACGATCATCACTCAGGTTGGACAGGGAGATCATAGCACTACGGCGTACACCGCCTACAACAACGATCTGACCAATGAAACACATTAGGTCATGGCATTCCATAGAAGATAACTTACGTCCCTGTGCGCCCTTGAATGTGGCTACAGCAAAGTTAAACAACTCAATCAGAGGAGCAGGACCAGATGCCCGACCACCAAACGTTTTAAGTCTCGCACCTGCAGGTCTAATCAAAGACGTGTTCCACTTAGGAATTTCCCCTGCCCATAGGAGTGCTAACAGTTGACGGAAAGCCTTAGCCCAACCTTCTTTACTATCCTTCACGACGATTGTGGTATCACTGTCGAAAAGCTCAGGGACTTCGGGAAGTTTAGAGATGAACTGCCGCTCAACACTGAACCCAACTCCAGTGCCACACAAGAGAATGAACATAGCCTCGTCGAAGGACTTAGGATCATCTACGGGTAGGTAACTACAGTTATATCCTGCCGTGTTGTCACGTGCAAATGCAGCCCCTGCTGTCATCATTGCCCTCATGCTAGGCATAATCTCTAGGTTCAAGATAGCCTCGTCAATATCATGGACAACACTACTTAATGTAACATCATCTACCTCGTCTAGTCGCTCAGGTTTCATAACAACATCATTGACTACGTGGTCCACGTAGCGCCCTACTGTCTCACTCCAACTCTCACGACCCTTACCATCAAAGTATTTAGCGTAACGTGATTTGTGTATAAATGCTTGATAGTCTGTTGGTAATAAGTTGCTCATCTTTTGTCTCCGTTTCCTTGTAGCTTACCACGTTGCTTACGATCTTGTAACTTCTTTAGATTATTAAAGGCCACCTCTGACAGGTCAACCCTCAAGTCACGACACAGTGCCGCAATATACCAGAGGCAATCACCTACCTCGTCTGCAATAGCGTCCTTATCAAACGCATCATCACGTAAAATCTTCTTTACTTTATTAGCTACCTCACCTGCCTCTGCAGCTAGACCAAGTGCAGGATAAATAATCTCATGCTCTGGTGGGTAGATAGCTGTATCTGATGCAACGTCTTGGTACTCACTCATGTCCATTGCTACCTCATTGAAACGCTGAAATGCGTCAATGTCTTCCTGTGTAATCATCCTCTTTCCTTCACTACTAGATTGTATACTTTAATATCATCAACGTCATACATTATATCTACGATAAGATCATGTACATCTTCCTCATGGTTGTCCTCAAATGATGATAGGATATTGTTGTACTCATCTACTTCCATTATGTATGTTACGCTGAACTTACGCTTCATTTGTGTGTCTCCACCCAACGCTTACGTAGCCTATTGAGATACCAGATAGCTTTGTCTATATCCTCTAAGCCATTCTTGTATTCACAGCGCCACATGTACTTGAGTACGTTTGCTGCCTGTGGTGCAATAGCACCTGACATATTCTCTGTCATAGCTTCTATAGCATCAATGCATTCTATACCTGCTTGATTGTAATGTACTGGATTGTTTACTGGATCAGTCATGCACTACCTTCTGTCTTTGTCCACTTGTTTAACTTGATTATGTTGCCATCACGTGCAATCTTATTCTCTTCTTCTATCTCTGCTTCTACTTCTGCAAAGAAGTCAGGAAATATATCCCTTAGTATCTCAGACCTGTGGTAATCAAACTCTTCCAAGTACTCCGGGTTATCTTCTAAGAAGAACTGTGCTGATGCCATAGTAAGTGCCACATCTAGTGCTGCTCTCATACCATCAGGCATTCGTTCATCGCCAAACATAATGCCTGTCTTTAACTCTCCTGTCCATTTACCTTTATCATCTTCCATGGGGCGTAAGATAATAGCTACTTCACCTGCATTAATATCCATTAGTCTCTCCTGTTTACCTTTACACGCTGCTCTTTCATTCTCTTACCCTTTTCTTTTAACCACTCTTCGGGTATGATACGGTGCGCCCACTGAAAACCTTTAGTATCACACCAATCACAGTATCTAGACTTAGCACCCTTGTATAGTTTAGCCTTAGCATTACTAAATACAAATCTAATATCTAAGCTAGGGTGCTGTCTCTGTATTTCAATATGCTTGCGACGATCTGCCGCACTAAAGATACCCTTAGTCTCTATGATGATACCGTTGTCTAACTCAAAGTCTGGTGTGTAAGTTCTGTACTTTAGGTCTTCCCATTCTATCTTTAACTTTTCATATGATACTACCTTCTGTCTAGCCTTTAAGAAAGCAGCAGCCTCTTCTTCAAGGCCACTGCGATACATTCTTTTATTATGCCGCCGCACCTTCATCTCCTATGAATACATAATCTACTTCTGGTGGGTTAGCTGCTTTAGACATCCTACTTGGTAGTGTTTGTAAGGTAGGGTGGCACTTGTGTTTGAAGTCACACCACTTACAAGCAGAAGGAAGCACTATGTTTCCAGTAGGCTTACGATAGAATGTCTCTGGTACAGGATTAAAGCAACGTGTGAAACTAGCACCACTATCTATGTAATCTACTGTCTCTTGTATGTTGTTTATAACCTCTTGCTGATCTACCTCAGATGCGTCCACATACTTGAACTCTCCGTTTGCTTTGTTGACTACCCACCAACCACCTACACCCTTCTGTGCTGCAGTAGCGTAGCCTACAAGCTGTGACACATAGCCAAAGCTGTCGCCTTGTTGCAGCGCATCAAAGGATGCAAACTTATTCTTGTATGACCAAGGTGACGCAGACTTCACATCATCAATCTTGCCATCCATTTCCATGTCATACTCACCTTTGATCTCCTGACCATGAGGTAGCTTTAGTGTGACGGTATCGTTATCCTTAAACTCTACATCTGCTGAGCGTAGTAGTCCTTTGAACACAGCCTCAACTATATCACCTAAGATCATGTTGATTAGGAAGTGTGGTGGGAAAGGCTTCTTATCTTCTGGATCGTTCTTCTCAAACCATAGCTGACACTTAGGCTTACCTATATTAGACATACGTAAACGAAAGTCTCCACGTGGACCTGAGTTGAACTGCTTATCCATAGCAGTCTTAACATCAGAGGCGACCTGTTGGGCCACCTCTTCTGTCATTGTTGCTTCACCTGCCATGGCCTTCTGTAAGAAGTTGAAGACCTTTAGTTCTGCAGGATGGTTCATTCGTCTACATCCACGAAGTCATTGTTAATGATGTCCTTTACCATACTGGCATCTTCTGTACTTAGAGCATCATCATTTCGCTCATTGTGTAAGTCAAGAACCTTACCGTTCATGTACTCAATAAGCTCTACAAAGTCACGCAGTGTATCGTTGTCATGGTCAGAGATGTCTACCTTGTCACCAAGGGCAGCACTAATCTTACCAAAGGTAGCACCTGTTGGAATGCTATCTTCTACACCGCTTAGTTTGATAGTTGACATGATAGGTAATAGGTTCTTAGACTTGAGACTGCCTAATACACCATTGATACTCTTCAAGCTATCACGGTTCTTTACATCCATAACAATAGGCACATCAGTAAAGTCACCTGATACAGGCTGACCATTTTCATCTACAGGATTGTCTAGTGTGACTGTACCAAAGTAAACTACGACACGCTTGACTGAACGAATGACTTGCTTCATAGCATCAGGCAACGCTTGAAAGTCTTCGATATAACCTGATGGTCTACCAAGATTGAAACCACCAACGCTGTCCTTCAAGTCTCCATTAAGAGAGTTAGACAGCACAGACTTTTCCATCTCTTCTGATGCACTGTTCCAACGCTGCCACTGATTACGCTGAGCAAATATACGCAGAGTAATACCGTTACTGTAGATAATATCATCACCCTTCTTTAGGGTGAATGTTCCAATAGGTAGCACCTCTGTCTTGATAGTCTTACCATTGAAGTCTACCTCACCCATGACAGGCTGATGGATCATGCCTACACGTGAGATTGATGGTGTGCTTTCACTACTGCCACCACCTGCAGACACGCCCATTAGCTCAGCCATGGACTGTCCTCGTTCTGCTGCTACTGCTAGTTCTGTACTCATTTCTATACCTTTCTATAGAGTTAAAGAGCCTTAGTTATACACCTAAACGTCCACCGTGTCAAGCCAATTCGGGCCTATCTTAGCCTCTAATAATAGAGGTACATTCATAGTAATGTTATAGGCTTCCTCTATCAACTCAACTAGATTATCGTTTAAGTCTTGTACGATTTGTAGTACCTGATCTTTCTCTTCTGGATGCACATCAATCACGGTTGAATCATGTACTGTGTTTACCAAACATGAGTGCATATTCTCTAGGCGTTTGTGCATTTCATTTAGAACAACCGGGACAACATCACCAGTAGCAAAGCCCTGCACTGGATAGTTCTTGATCATAGTGAAGTGTGACGGTGATCCGTTTGCTCTTCGTGTTACATCAGGGAAAGCATACTGCCTACCTGACTTACTGGTGATCTTGTTTAGACGTAGTGCTTGGTTGCCTAAGTCCTTGTGCCACGCTGCTACACCTTTATACTTTTCAATGAAGTGTGTGTAGTACGATTGCTCAGCCTTAGACCTACCGTATCCAGTAGCACCAAAGAGAGGTGCGAAGGTATGAGCTTTGGCATCTTGACGTGACGTAGGTTGCCCTGCATCACTGATAACCTTGGCAGTGTAGCTGTGTACATCAAACCCTGTATCAATCTCTTCCATAGCAACCTTGTCCTGTGCTAAGAATGCTGCGGTACGAAACTCAAGCTGAGCAAAGTCAGCCTCGCATATGTAGCCGCCATCCCAACGAGACACAAATACTTTCTTAACAGGGAATGTGTTACCTCTTGGCATGTTCTGCATGTTGGGTTGCTTACCACTAAACCTTCCTGTTGCAGTGATGTGTTGCGTAAGCTGTACGTGAAGCCTACCATCTTCCTTGGTGTTAGTAGCAATACCCTCAACAAACGAAGACAGGTAACTGCTGACAGCAGACAAACGCTTTAGGTCAGCCAGAAAGTCTGCGGCATCCTGCATGTTGTTGTTCTTTGCAGTAGCCATGAGTACATCTAAGTTACTCTTTCCTGTGCTGAACCCATGGTTGCTTGTCCACTTCTTGCTAGGGGCAGAAAAACGCAGACCTGCTACTTGATTAGTCTCCTTTAGTTGGTAGCCTCTTGCGTCACACGCCTTACATTTATTGGGTCTTGCATACTTTGTTCCATCCTTCCTTACTTTATACGTTTTTCCTTGCCCATTACAGACAGGGCAGGTAAACGCCTTTGTCTTGTAGATAGTAGAACTGTTTGCTTTCACAGCAGCCTTGAACTCTGCAGGTGTTTCAGTAAAATTAAATAGGTCTGCCCACTCCTTCTTGTTGTGTATACGTCTACTGAAAACTACCTGAGACATCTGCTCTGGTGAGTTAGCATTGATAGGTGTGTCACCCATAAGCCCACGTATCTTCTTTTGTAGTCTGTCTTCTATGTCTGCTTTCTCTCTTTCAAACTCTTCCTTTACTCGCCCAAGCTCCGAAAGATCAACCTTGACTCCTTGCATGTACAACTCTGTGAGGGTTCTGCATGTGTCGAAGGTGACACGTTTGACGGCAGCAAGGGACTCTGATTCTGGTTTGGAATAGTCTGATTCGATACTGTGGAACAACTCACAAGTTGTGAGCAGATCATGCCTAAGATAAAGGCTAAGCTGAGATAGATTGGTTTCATTTGTGTTTATCCCTTTCTTTAGACAGGCAGATAAGTAGTCCTCTTTCTGCTCTGCTAAGTTTCTACGGATAGCACAAGCCGATAAGCTGACAGGTATCTTCTGTCCTCTTGCCAGTATGTACTCTGCTAACATAGTGTCATATATAGCTCCTTCATATTTAAAGCCGCACTCCCACAGCCACATCAGATCATGCTTAGCATTGTGCATAATCAAAAGGGTAGTCATGTCAAGGATGTCTTGAATAAGTTTTCTACCAGAGCCAGACACATCCTTATGTTCTACATGATCAAGTGTTACAATATGTAACTCTTCTTTGTTATCTGCATTGACAATCCCCACCTGTGTAAGAGTATTGTTAGGTTCAAAGGGATCGTTGTGTATCTTACCATCACGCCATGTGACGCTGTTCTCAACATCTAATACAAGTCTCATGTCTACGTCCTATGCAGTGTATAGTGATCTACCACCGTCCAACTCACAGTGAATGACCCCATGGTATCCACCCTTTAGTTTATTCTTTGCTATGTTCAAGTGCCGTTGTGTGTCTCCTTCCTCTGCACCTTCTACCATAGGGTTCTTAGATATTAACACCATTAGGTCTGCCTCTGCTGCCTTGCCTGTCTTACTTCCTTCCATCATAGACTGATCAACAAACACCTTACCTTCTGCTACAGCAGATAACTGTGACATCCAGATCACACAACAATCATACTGTTTTGCAATGTTACGTGCGTGTATTGCAGCATCCTTGAGATATATGTCTGACTTGTCTGTGTTCTTTGTAGCAAACTTATCGCCCATGTCTAGCACTACAATGTCAGGCTTCTCATTCTTAACAATAGCCTCAACCCATTGCATATCTTTGTTAGTGCTATCCTTGATACGTATGTTCTTACGCACAGGTTCATATCTACTACGTGCTAATGCGACATTCTGACGCACCTCATCCATGTTCATGTTACATGCAGCACTTAGGTAGCGTGAGCCTACACGTTCATAACTCTCTTCATTACACAACACAATACACTTAGCACCTTGAGATGCCCAACCACCTGCCCCTGCTATAAGGGATGCGTGAAAAGAAGTCTTACCAGTATTGGGACGAGCGCCGACCAACAACAGATGACCACCGCTAACGCCTTCCACCTTCCTACGGAGACTTGGAATGTTAAACTTCCATTGGGTTTCAAGATCGTTGGCAGTAAGTAGTGTGTCAATGCTAATGTCATCCCACTCAACACGGAGATTAGGAGTAAAGTCATCTTTGTAATCCTCTAGTAATCTACGTAGCGGCTCAAGACTATTCTCTGTACCGTTCACAAAGTCAAAGCCAAGGTTAGCTACACGATCACCTACGTGTTGCTGAAACAACTGAGACAATGTGTCCTCTGCTATCTCGTCCTTGATTGGTTGTGCGTTACTGATACGTCTGAATAAATCGTCGTATGCTGTACGTGTGGCTGTTGTCATGCTCTGGTTCATACGGTTGAACACTGCCTGTAAATCATCTGCAGACAAGTCTCCATCATATGCTTCCATAGCTGCGTCTAGTGCTTGCTTTATCTTACGGACATCCTTAGTGAATATCTTGTCGGGACACCGTATACCTTTGTGTTGATCATAGAAGTCTCTACTTAGTAGAGTTTTGACCAAGGCCAGTTCCATCATATTGTCTTCCTCTCATTAGTCTGTGCATACCCTCTGGTGTACTAAGGGATGCAGTTATATCCAGTAGCTGTTGGTATGTCAAGATCAACATTTGATATGCCTCAAAATCTGTATCCCACTGACGTATATATACCACAGCATCATCACCTATGATAACTTCAACGTCCTCATGCTTCCCGGTTTCATCAAGGCTACATATTATAGATGCGTCTGGTTCAAACTCAACAGTAAACATACTACTTATCCTTTGATCTTTGGGTTACGCTCTTAGACATTGGCCTTATATAAGGAACAACTCTTCCTGTGTTCCATCTCTTAGCTTCCTCTTCTGCTTCGTTTTTGTTGTTGAACACCCACACTTTGTGATCCTCTGTCCAAGGGTTCTCCTTACGGACATAGGTAAACTCGCCTAGTTCAATCTCAATCTCTACTACATACGGCATTAATGTCTCCCTGTACCAAGTGCCATCCACGACACAGGAAATAACTCATGCATCTTGAGGCTGATTTGATTAGCTACCTCTTGTGTCTCAGCTTGAGTGTCACTGGCACAACGCAGTAGGCACATATCAGAGAAGGCATCTAGTGACCCTGACCAGTACCACTCAGTCATGGTGCTTTGGGGCAACACCATACGTGCTTGCTCTGGGCAGACGCCCATGTCAAGAAGACCTGTATATAAAACCATTAACCCTGCGTAATCGTCCTCTATCTGATCGTATGTATTCCATTGATGAGGTGGCTCTTTAGAGGCTGCTACAGCTTTACCTGTGTTTGGTTTTGAAAAGGCTAGTTCAATCTTATAGTCTTCAATCTTCACCTCACCTTCACTGCCCTGCTTCTTGTCTTCACTGCGTCCACGCCATACGTCAGGTAGATAGAACTCAGGTTCACTGTCCACATACCTACGGCTAATCTCATTCCAACGTAAGAACTTATGCTTGACTAGCTGACGTGCCACAAACACAGGTGCTTTGACATGGAAGGTAGCAAAGGCATGACCAAAGGGTGACATATGTTTGTGCTTTGCTAGGTAGTACACTAGCTTGGTGTCACGATCAGACAGGCCAGACTCCTGACCAATAGAGGGGTGTTTCCAATCAGCCTTCTTACCAAAGGATACCCTAGCTGCATTAACGACAGACAGATCACTGCCCATGTGGTCTATATGTGTTACTGTAATCATACCAAGCCTTTCAATTTAGTTATATCCTCTGGTCTGCGATACTTAATATCATCAGACACATTCATAGCTATGGTCTTTGTTCCTGTCCATAACTCTATCTCTCTGCGATACTCTATGGTCTTATATACTGCGTCTGGATCAAGTGCAATAATTATATTATCATACTCAGATATTTTCTCCATGTGCTTAGGTGTAAGTGATGTACCTAGAATAGCTATACCTGTGATGTCAGGTACTTCCTGCGCTGCTACAATAGCTGACACTACATCCTCTACTATAAGAGCAGTGCTACCTGTACCACTGGTGTAGTATCCTGCCTTACCTGTGTAGCGATACCACTTAGGTTGTTTCTTTACACCCACTGCTCTACCTACAGCATCAATGATACGCCCCTTGTGTCGTATAGGAAACACTACACGCTGCTGCACTAGGTCATACATAAGATCATCCGTAGGTAAACCCCAACGCTTAACAAATCTGTGAAACTCTGGGTGTTCTGTGTTAGGTTGTACCATGTAGGCAGGTATTTCCATAGTCTCTACTTCTTTCTCAGGCTCTTCCTGTCTAGGTGATAGCCGCATCATTATCTCTGCTGCTGTCATGTCTGTGTTGTATAGCCCACCCACCTTGCACATCAGCTTGAAGCAGTTGTACTTGAGTGTACCATAGTCGTTGTATGCAGTGAAGGTATTCTTACCACGGCACTCAGGGCAGTTGCCTCTATAGCTTTCGCCATCACGCAAGCCTAAGCCATCTACGTATTCACGAATGTTCATCCTCATTATTACCTCTGGTTGCTAGAGCCTTTGATGCACCACTCAATGTGTTCACCATGTAAGGACGCAGTGATGCCATATTCTTATGGCCTGTCACCTGCATAATCTCTGTCATGTTTGCACCACCTTCCATCATCTCAGTCACAGCAGTACGCCTCAAGTCCATGCCAGTAAGTTCATGTGGTAGATTAGCTTCTTCTAGTACCTCATTGATAAGTGGCGATATTTCTTCTTTGTTGTATGGTGTGTATGCACCTGCCCTTGGCTTAACTCTTGGCGCTACATAATCTTGAAACCCAAAGTCTTCCTTCTGTTGTTGCAGCATCTTACACAAATCAGATGCGATTGGCAAGTGTACTTCTGCATTACGTTTACTTTGTGTGATGTCAAGGCGACACCCATCTAAGTCTAGTGCATCCCATGTAAGCAGACGCATATCACCTAAGCGCTGACCCCAATCGTATGCCATGTGTAAGATCAGACCTATGCTGCGCCAACTGTAATTACTGTAAGCCGTTGAAAGAAAAGTAGAAATCTGATCACGTGTCCAGAATACTCTGCGATCCTTTGATGCCTCTGCTTTTATTAAACTAACAGGATTGTGTGACATAACGTCATAGCGCATTGCATTTTTCCACGCAGCAGAAAGAACATCCCGGCGATAATTAGCTGAACGTATACCTGTCTCAGTCCATGTCTCATATGCCTGTGTCAGGTGACGCACCTTTATACTTTTTAATGTGTAATCCCCAAGACGTTTACCTTCCACTACTGTATTGCATACGACACCTAGCTGATACTCATAGTCTTTCTGAGTTGTACCACTCAGCTTAGCAAACTTTCTTGAGTTCAGATAAAAGTCTACAACAACTTGTAGCCTAGCATTTTTCTTGGGGATGTTCATGTTACCATTGTCTCCTTGTTTTCCAGTAAGACCAACACCTACTGCAGTGATCCTTACCTAGTATCTTATCTATAAGCCAACTGATATTAGGCTTACCGTTTCTTTTCCACTCCCAATTCCTCGCTGAGAATGTCTGGTTTAGCTTGCCGCCTAGTATCACGTTCATCAGTACGCTTGTCGCTATCAGTATCTTCTTTAGGTAGCTTACCAACCCAATGCGTAACATCATCATAGGGGTCATTCTCCTTTGACATTTTTATACCACAGATACAGGAAGCCACAGACATAAGCAAAGGCTACCGCCAGTGGCAATGCATGCATCAGAATAGTGGATACCATTTCTCACCTCGCTCTACATAAGTGTTGACATCTTCTAGCTCTAGCTCAAGAGCATACACATCTTCACCTTCCCATAGGTTGTTGTCAATCTGACGCAGTAAAGAGTTCTGATACTCTGCTGCAGGTACGATATAGTCTGTATTGTAGTCACTCATTTACTTCTACCTTCATCTTAGGAAAGAACTTCTTATACTTTGCTATCCATCTTTCCGCTTCATACTTACTTTTAAAACTGTGATAGCAGAATACTTCACCACTACTATCATACAGCATGAGCTTATAGTTAAGATACATCTGTGTCAAGACCCTTCTGCTATAGCAGGGAATGCAGAGCGTAGCTTCCACTCTGAACAATCTAATGCACGTGCATCATCCAGTGTCAAGTCTAGCATCTCACGTAAGCTATTCTCTGCATCACGCACAGCCTTATACGCAAACTCAATAGCATCACGCTGCTCTTGGGTTAGGTGATCAGTAGCTGCATTCTTTTCTGCATTGGCTGCATCACGTTGCTCTTGCCATGTAGTATGGCTATCTGCGATTTCTTCTGGTGTCATTGGTTTGTCTCCTTCGCCATAAATTCTTTCACCGTATATGTTACTTCTTCTATTTGTGCATAAACAGCCTTCCAATCCCAATACTCATATAGTTCTAGGGCATACTCTTTAAACCATTCCTCAAGGCGATCATCGTCATAGTAAGCCCACTGAGAGGGCAACTGTTCAGTTAAGTAATGTCCAGATATTGCAGCAAATAGTTCGTTATGTTCTGTGTCTGTCATTGGTTCATCCTATACTCATAGTTGTAGTTATACTCAGCGTCTAGATACATCCAAGCACTTTCATACGCTGCATCCCAACTGGTATGATAACCTGTGTCTATATCATCATCAGCTATGCACCTAGCCCAATGATTAAGGCTAGGCTCATGGTTTATATTTAATTCTTCTTGCATCTTAGTCCATCCTTGTTATGAAGTGACCATCATCAGTCGGGATTGCTACGATACCATAAGGGAAGCAGTAAGCATAGCCCTTTGATGTCATAATCCTGCCAATCCAATCAAGGTCTTCATCATCTTCATAGCTGCTGACATATGTACCACTGTCAGATACACTACCGCCCATCTTGTACAGTTGACCAAAGCCGTAGTTGTCTTGCATGTACTGCACCATATCCTCTTTATAGTCTAGCCATGAATACTGCCATTCGCTAAACCATACACCTATCAATCCCATCCACTCACCTAGTTGTGGCCTAGTGTATTGGGGATGTGCTTCTGTGTTTAACTCAATCATGCTACTTTCTCCTTGCTAAACATACTCTTGGCCTGACTGTCTGATAGCTTCCACTTGCTGTCCGTTGTCAGGCTTGCAACAATCCATGGATACTTCTTAGCTTTGCTTTTGTAGCTATGCAATGTGACACTTTGTCCATTGATCTTAGCGATCTTGTTTGTGTCAAGCTGCATATTATCTGCCCAAAAACTCATAGCACTTTCTTCTTGTGTCACTGCGCCTTGCTTCACTAGCTTGACTGTATACTTAGCCTCGCCACCGTCATAGGTACAGTTACCTACATTGATTGTGGCATCAATGTCAAGCGCATCTAGTGCATCCTGCATTGCTACACGAATTGCTTTTAGTTCTTCTCTGCTAAACGTTGTCATTGGTTTGTCTCCTCTATTTCCTGTATTGTAAAGTCGCTATCATTAAGTATTTCTTCTGCGTCCATGTCTCTCACTTGCATTTCAGCATCATACTTACTAGAAGCTTCTACCTCGTAAGAGTTACGGACAGTTACATATACTATGTACTTCATACTGTCTCCATTTCTTCTACTGAGTTAAACTCATACACCGCCTGTGCAAAGCCTCTCGGCGTAGCACTGCGTATGTTCTTGGTCTTCATGCTCTTACCACCTAGCTTTAGGTGCTGTCTACTGTGTCCTAGCTCTGGTTCTACTGGATCAGTCCAAGGCATAGTAAACCCATTGCCTGTCCAAAGGCAAGTCTTCTTTGGGTACGCATCTTTCGGTGCGATATAGTCAGGCCACACTGGATGTGTCGCTTGATCATCTGGTATGTATCCACCATACTCATAAGGGTGGAACGAATAGTCAGGCTTGCGCCACTTGGTAGCCAATACTGACACAGGATTTTCTATGAAGTATGGCACACCTAAGTTTTGAAACAACTCGCTGCACCAAACCGCATAATTAACTGCACGTTCTTGGAACTTAGGGTCACGCTCTGCCTTGCGCTTGAAGTGTGCTGCACCTGATACAGCCATGTCAGTACAGACAGGGAATGCCATAGCGAATACTACATTCTTGTTTTGGAAACGCTGTTGTAGATTCCATATGCTACGCTTGTCGTGTAAGTCTTTACCCTCATACCTAATGAAACCGCCACTGTCGAAACCTTGTAGCTTACCAACAGGTGAATGTTGTATGTCAAAGGCAGAGCAATGGTATCCTGCTTCTGCCCATGGCTTCAATGCTTCACCTGTGTAGTCATACAAACTAATCACTATACCCTTGCTCATAACGCTGTGTCCCATTCTTCCTGTGTTATGCCTGTCTTGATAAACTCTCTCTCATGTGTTGTCAAGTGTGGCATCGCCTCTTGGATTAGCATTCCGTTATGCCATGCTTCGAGTTGCTCTAAGGTCACATCAATATCCATAGTGGATACGTTACCTGTCAGCATAGATTCCATAGTGATTTGCATTGTCTCTCTCCTGTCAAATCTTACCTTTTAATAACTCGCCTATCAAGTGCAAGCTATCGTCTAGCTTTTTCACTGTGTCTTCATGTACAGTAGAAAAGTAGAAATCGTCAAGCTCTTTTAGCTTTTCTTTTGCAGAGACACAATCATGCCATGCCCCTGCTAAGATTTCTCTGTTCATATGTGTTAGCATCTATAGCCTCTTTTATTTTATTTAGCTCACGCAGTAGTATAGTAAGTGAACCATTGTAGGGCAACGGATCACCAGAAAAATCATCACATATTCCATTGCCCAAGTTAAGTATTTCTTCAATGCTATTGCCTTGATCATACTGATTTTGCGCTATTGAGATAGTGTGGCCTTTGTAGGCCACTCTAATGTTGTTTATATCATGTGCCATAATCAACCTGCAAAGTGGTGAAACTTGCGTTCAGTAGAGCGATTAGGCTTGCGCTCAATGTAAACGCTGCGCTTACCTAAGTGCAGTCCTGTCATGCAGTCCTTGCGAGTAATGCCAACACGGTTTAGAAACTTGCGCTTACGTGTTAAGCCTTTGACACCTGCAAAGTTAAAGCGATAGCCTTGTGTGCCATCATTGAGCGGTTTAGTTGCGAATAGTACAAACATTTTTTGTCTCCTTTATGTTTGTTGTGTCTATAGTTCTTGCATAGACTGGTTTTGTTGTCAAGAATTAATTTATACGTTATGAATGCGCTTCCATGTCACCCATGTAGCGGCTTGCATTTCGTATGCGGTCATGCCGTGTTTTTTACCTGCTCGACTATAACAGGTCTGTAAATCTTGTCTTAGTTTTTTGCCAATGTTCGGCACTTCCTGCATTGTGCGGCGATCATTGTTAGCAATGCACCAAGCATGTCCATCAATGACACACACATCCTCGCCCATGATGCAGTAGAAAAAGTCCGTGATCTTAGCACCGTTCAAGATGAATGCAGTATCATCATTATTGTGTGGCATACTAGTCAAGATAGACCAAGCCTTGTCACGCATGGTTTTGTATGTACACGGCCTGCAGTCTTCGACGTATCCACCTGCAGTAAAAGTATGCAGCATATCATATGCATCTTTTAAATTGCGTTCCCATTTATTAGTAGGACTAAGCGCAGCGATAACGCCGACTACAATATGCAAAGGCAATTCTAGATAGTCAGCCATTTCTTGTGCCTTGCTCTTAGCGTCAGCGTACCATGTCAAACCGTGATCAATCTCTGACTGCGTAGCCTGATTGAAAACTTTCAAGATGTTTCTAGTGTACTGTGTCATGTCTTATCCTCTTGCATGTTTCAGATGATTACCATAAGCAATAAATATCTCATCCAATGTTTCTGCCCAATAGACAAAATTACCATTGCATTTTAAGATAAAATTTCCACCGTTTCCGTGTCGTTCTTTATGCACAGTAAACTTGTGTGGTAGCGTGTACAGTGTCATTATTCTATACCTTTCAAAGCATAGGTTGCTTTAACTTCAAATATTTTACCTGTCAAGCCTTTATCATAGCCATTGTGACTCTCTTCTGACAAGGCACATTCAGCAGATGCAAAAGACCAATGCTTTTCATAGTCATTTACATCTTGGATGTCACTATCATCTTCAAACCATTTTCTGACAATCCAAAAGGTTTCGCTTTGTGTATTGTTATCCATGTCTCACCTCTTTTGAAACTGTATTTAGTAAGACGCATCTAATTATAATTTATCCCATATGTCAAGTATATGCAGCTTTGAACTGTTAGACTAGATGCGTCCAAGAAATACAACGTCTAGGGAAAGCTTTCTCTGTGTCTCTCTCTGCTACCTGATTTGCACAGCCTAGACTTTCCCGCTACGGCACGACTATCAATACGGCTCTACAATGTACAAAGCCCACAACGGCGCTAAGAGGATCAACTAATATTCCGTAGGCTGTACGTGGCGCTTTTCTTTAGACGCTCTTTCGTTGCATTCCCAGCCATGGGGAAAATCCACAATGTGTATTCAGTCTTGTTTATTTTCGTCTTGTAGTCAAGTCTTTTCTTTTTACCAATGCAGGACTAGCTTACACCTGCAGAGCTTGTATAGGTCAAGGCAAACGTCATGGCTCTAGGCTCGGCTTGCTGATTTGACTTTCCATCTTGTACCCCTAGCATGAGGGATACAAAAAAGACTGTCAAGGATTATTTTGCTCTTAGTTCTGCCAATAATTCTTTTTTAGTTTTTACTCTTAGTTCTAGCATTTTTTCGCATGTCAGTCTGCCCCAATAATCTAGCGCCTTGATCCGTTCATCTAGTTCTATTCTATCTACCTTTGTCATTTTGTGATCCTCTTTGGTTTGTGTTTCGTTTTGCTTGAGACAATTTAGACCAGATATTTAAAAACCGTTCAAGCCCTAAAATGAACTATTTTATAAGTCATTGAAAACAAAGCGTTTTATTTAGTGAATCAAAACCGGGTTCGCCTTTTGTTCTACTTTGTTCCGTGGTTTTGTTTGGTGTTGGTAATTCGTTTATGGTTTGTTCTGTTTTGGGTTTGCTCTTGGTTGGTTTGTTATAATGTAACATTTATATTTTTATATTTATAATGAATGACGGAATGCTGCAGCGTTTTGTGATCACATTTTATAGGGGTATGCTTTTTTGTGATCACATTTGGATAGGCGGTCTGTGTTTTTGTGCATCCATTTTGGTTTTGTGATCACAAACCTGAAATGTGACATATTTACAACACCTTTTTAGCCTGAATTGAGGATATATCAGTTATAAAATGCAATAAATACAATGACTTAGAGTAAAACACCGCAGAAAAACAACAGCGACAACAAAAAAGAGTGGGGCGGCGAGCGCCATGGGGGGTATATACGCTACGTGTATATGTACAAGCACACAGAAGTGATTTTTGAAACGGCTTATTTTATGTATATACAGTGACAGATTGTCGCACTTAGCTAAATAAGCGCTTGACACAGGCTGATATATGTGTATAACTGCGTAGCAGTAGCAGGGTATAGTTAAACTTTAAGTGTTTTAACTTAATCAAGTAATAAATAAAAGATAGTTTAACTAAATAAAGAGTGTTGCAAATAAGATAGTGGACATAGGTAGAGTTTAACTAGAAAGTTTAACTATTCCCTTGACAAACTCTTCTTATATCTGTATACTAATTACAGTAACACAATAATAAACGTAACAAATAAGTGTTACACTGGTACGTGTCACGAATATATGTGTCACTCTTCCTCATGTCTCCTCCTCTCACACGTAAGTTTGCGACACGTACCTTTATTTTTTAATATAAGGTATTGACTTTGAAGAAAAGACAAGTAAAACTATATGCATCAGATAACGTAATAGAAGAGTTTTACTCTGCCTTAGTATCAGAAGACAGTAAAGCTCTAAGACGTATACACATTCCTAAGTCTGACGTATTCTATGTACGTGCAGCAATAGAGAGTGACACAGGAGTGCGTTACACTCTAGACCACGTAGAGAGAGCTATGTACTTAGAGGGTTGGATAGAGCGTAAAGACGTGTTAGACCCTGACAGAGAGCGTGAAGGTATTGGATAGATGGCAACAACTAAAGATGTAGAACGTCTTCCTAGCGGTAAGCTGAAGTATCGTGGAGAGACTTACCCCGGATACAACAAACCTAAGAAGACACCGGGTGGTGCTAAGAAGTCTGCTGTGTTAGCTAAGAAGGGCGACCAAGTAAAGGTTGTACGCTTCGGTGATCCTAATATGTCTATCAAGAAAGATCAACCTAGTAGGCGCAAATCCTTCAGAGCAAGGCACAACTGTGATACAGCGACAGATAAGTTCACAGCAAGGTACTGGTCTTGTAAGGCTTGGTGATATTATGAAGGCAACACTGTTAGCACACTTTCCGTTGCCTTATATGCCATTTGATACACACAAGAATATCGTGTTTGAAAGTGGGAAGAGTGAGAAAGAGACAAGGGTAGAGGAAACACATAAGGCTGTAGACAAGAAAGCATACTTGTATAGACACGAAGTTCCTTATGCTTACCACCCACATCATAAAAATAAGCAGCCAGAGGGGTTGCTAGTAGACTTTGTGGTAGCATGAATGGTAGACCCATTAACTATATTTGCAGGTGTGAAGGCAGGGATAGCTGCAGGTAAAGAGATAGCATCTCTAGCTAAGGACTTAGGTTCACTCTTTGATGCTATTGACTCAGCTAAGTCTGATCACGACAAGAAGAAGAGTAGCCCCTTCTCGTCAGCTAATGAAGAGGCTCTTGATACGTTTGTAAAGCGTAAGCAAGCAGATGACATAGAAGAGCAGCTAAGGGCTATTGTAATATCTACTAGGGGCTTCTCAGCATGGAATGAGCTTCTTGCCTTACGTAAAGACATACGTGTACAGAAGAAGAATGACCTAGCAGCTAAGAAGAAGAAACAAGAAGCGCTAATGGAACAGATATTAATTTATGGTAGCGTAATATTAATACTTGCATTTATCTCAGGATTTGGTATACTAGGATTGATGCACTACACAGGTAGGTTATAATGGCTAAGTCTACACCTAAAGACCCTGCTCTTTGGTCACGTGCTAAGGCAGCAGCTAAGAAGAAGTTTAAAGTATACCCATCTGCTTACGCTAATGCTTGGGCTTCCAAGTGGTACAAGGAAAAAGGCGGTAAGTGGAAGGGTGGCAACAACAAGGTGGCATAATAATGGCTAAAGGTGTTAAGCATTACTTTAAGGATGGCACAGAGCATAAGGGTGGTATGCACAAGATGCCCAATGGACAGCTACACTCAGGTAAAACGCACGGTAAAACCAGTAAGCGTTTGTATCACTTTAATGAACTAAGTGCTACAGCCAAGAAGAAAGCCAAGAAGTAATGGCTAAGCGTGGTGGTCTTGGACAGTGGTTTGATGAGAAGTGGGTAGACGTTAAGACAGGCAAGCCATGTGGCAGAAAGTCTGGCGAGAAGCGTAAGTCCTACCCTGCCTGTAGACCTGCAAAGGTAGCCTCTAAGATAAGCAAGAAAGAGGCACAAAAGAAAACTGGACCTAAGAGAGTTAAGTGGTCTACAACAGCATCAGGAAAAAAGAGGAAAGCATAATGATGAACAAAGGCATGAAAGCACTAAAGAAAGAAGCACCAGAAGTAGCTAAGAAGATGGGCTACGCCTATGGTGGTATGGCTAAGAAGAAGGGTTACAACAAAGGTGGGTACGCAAAGTGTGGCGCATCTAATCCAACAAAGCGGAAAGCAAAATGAGCAGAAACAAGTACTATCACAAGTATGAGAAGCAACTTAACAAGGCAGGGTACACAGTAGACGCAGAGGGTTATGTATGGGATGCCTCTGGTAATCAGGCTGCAGGTGAAGATACATACGGTAACGTACAAAGTAAAGACCCTAACGTAACAGACATCTGTCGTATTGCAGAAGAGTCTGGTATCCTTAATAAGATCAAGAAAGCTGTGAAGCCTAAGAAGAAAATGAAACGTGCAAGGAATGACAAAGGCCACTACGTTGCAGATGACCCTAATACCCCAGAGAATGAAGCGTGGGTAGAGGATAAAGGGTAGCGGCTATGCAAAGAATGTATCTACTCTAGCGCTAACAAATGTGTATAACTATCTCCGCACACTAACAAAAAGGAGATGGTGCAATGAAAGCATTCTTTAAACGCCGTTGGGACAACCACTGCAAAAGACAACAGAAACGTGCAGACTATATTCTGCTAAATACATTGAGTGAACGTGAGCTACGTGACATAGGTATAAGCCGCTCACAAATACAAGGAATCGTTTATGGCGAGAACACTGACGGAAAAGCAACAACTGTTTCTTGAGGTACTATTTGATAGTGCAGGGGGTGACGTTGTAGCTGCTAAGAAACTAGCAGGGTATGGTGATAACTCTAGCACTTCCGCTATTGTCGATTCTCTAAAAGATGAGATTGCTGAAAAGACACGCACTTACTTTGCTCGTACTGCACCTAAAGCAGCTATGGCTATGGTAGGTGCTTTGTATGACCCTACAGAGCTAGGTATTAAAGAGAAGATGGTTGCGGCTAAGGACTTGCTTGACAGGGCAGGGCTTGGTAAAGTAGACAAAGTAGATGTAACATCAGGCGGCGGTATCTTTTACTTGCCGCCCAAAGAAGGTGATAACGAATAGTACCACAAAGAGAGCTAGGCTTCTGGCAACTACCAAAGCCACCCAAGAACCACGACAAAGAATGGCATGAAATAGTAAGAGTAACCAAGAAGATACCCTTCGGTTATGAGGTGCATCCAGAGAACGACAAGCTGCTTGTACCAATTATTTCAGAACTTGAAGCGTTAGAGCTTGCTAAACGACATCTTTTACAGTATAGTTACAGAGCAGTAGCTAACTGGTTAAGCAAAGAAACAGACCGCTACATATCACATATGGGTCTAAAGAAGAGAATAGAAGTTGAGCAAAGACGTAAAAAAGCAGCTACAATTAAGCGTAAGTTTGCCAAGTGGCTCGAAGAAACCCTTGAGGAAATCGAAAAGCTCGAAACGCAAGGGGTCGGGGCATACTCAGAAGGAAGTAGAGACAGTTGAAACAGTCGTTACCCCCCAAGAGACTGTACCTGCTCAAGTAGCTGCGCCTGAGTTTGATGTGGAAGAAGCACAGGATATTGTCTTCAAACCAAACCCCGGCCCTCAGACGTTATTCCTGAGTGCGTCAGAGCGTGAGGTTTTATATGGTGGTGCAGCAGGTGGCGGTAAATCATACGCTATGCTTGCTGATCCACTACACGGTTTAAACGATCCTAACTTTTCAGGGTTGTTAGTACGACACACTACAGAAGAACTAAGGGAACTCATACAAAAATCTCAGGAGTTATATCCTCGTGCTATTCCGGGTATTAAGTGGTCAGAGCGTAAATCTCAATGGATTTCTCCCAGAGGGGGTAGGCTATGGATGTCGTACCTCGACAAGGACATGGATGTCACAAGATACCAAGGTCAGGCTTTTAACTGGATTGGATTTGACGAGCTTACTCAATGGCCTACACCTTACGCTTGGGATTATATGAGGTCACGTTTACGTAGTGCAGCATCTAGAGAACTAGGGCTGTACATGAGAGCAACAACAAACCCCGGCGGTGCAGGACATGCTTGGGTTAAGAAGATGTTTATTGATCCTTCCCCTGCAGGTAAATCTTTTTGGGCTACCAATGTTGAAACTAGCGAAACCATTACGTACCCTAAAGGACACAGCAAAGAAGGTCAGCCTTTATTTAAGCGTAGGTTTATTCCTGCGTCTTTGTTCGACAACCCCTACCTGTCAGAAGAGGGAGACTATGAGGCAATGCTCTTATCTCTCCCAGAGCATCAACGGAAGCAACTCCTTGAGGGAAATTGGGACATCAACGAAGGAGCAGCATTTCCTGAGTTTGACAGAACTACCCACGTTGTCGAACAGTTTGAAATCCCTGACAGTTGGGTTAGGTTCAGGGCTTGCGATTATGGCTACGGCAGTTACACTGGTGTCCTCTGGTTTACTATTGCTCCTGATGAACAACTAATAGTCTACCGTGAAATGTATGTATCAAAAGTTACTGCATCTGACTTAGCAGACATGATACTAGAAGTAGAGGCACATGACGGTGGTATGAGATACGGTGTGCTTGACTCCTCTTTATGGCACAACCGTGGCGACACTGGCCCGTCACTAGCGGAACAAATGAACATGAAGGGATGTCGTTGGCGACCTTCAGACCGTTCCAGAGGGTCACGTGTCGCAGGTAAAAACGAGATACATAGGCGTTTACAAATAGATGAGTTCACTGAAAAGCCTCGCCTTGTATTTATGGATAACTGTACTAACACTATAGCACAACTTCCTAGTATTCCTCTGGATAAGAAAAACCCAGAAGATGTAGATACCAAAGCAGAAGACCACTTGTATGATGCGCTTCGTTATGGTATAATGACAAGACCACGTAGCAGCATTTGGGATTTTAATCCTGCAACACAGCGCACAGGCTTCCAAGCCAGTGACACAACATTCGGGTATTAAGAATGGCAGAACAAGAAGAGATGTTTGAGACAGATGAAGTCATTGCTGCAGAAGACAGTACTGACAGTATCTTTGAGGAAAAGTCTGGCGTAGTAGCATTTGTTGAAGAACGCTACCGTCGAGCAGAGGATGCACGTGACGCAGATGAAACTAGATGGCTACGAGCCTACAGAAACTATAGGGGTTTGTACGGATCAGATGTACAGTTCACTGACACAGAAAAGTCACGTGTGTTTGTTAAGGTTACTAAGACTAAAACCTTAGCAGCGTATGGTCAGATTGTAGATGTACTGTTTGGTAATAACAAGTTCCCTATGTCAGTCAATCCTTCTGTACTACCAGATGGCGTAGCTGAGTCTGTACACATTAACATTGACCCTAATGCTACAGCAGCAGGAGAGCAACTTAATGCTGCAACAGAACAGAAACCTGCTACACCTTATCTTATTGATGGAGACACTAAGCTACAACCGGGAGAAACATTAGTTGATCTGCAGTCACGCTTAGGTGGTATTAGTTCTAAACTAGAATCTGTATCTGATAAGATTGTTGAGGGTGACGGTACTACACAGACTACAGTAACATTCCATCCTGCTATGATTGCAGCTAAGAAGATGGAGAAGAAGATACATGATCAGCTACAGGAGTCAGGCGCTTCTGTACATCTACGCTCCATGGCATTTGAGATGGCTCTGCTAGGCACAGGTGTTATGAAAGGGCCATTCGCTGTAGATAAGGAATACCCTAACTGGAATGATGAAGGGGAGTACGACCCTGTAGTTAAGACTGTTCCTGAGTGTAGCCACGTAAGCGTATGGGATTTCTACCCTGACCCAGAGGCTAAGTCTATGGATGACGCTGAGTACGTTGTAGAGCGTCACAAGATGTCACGTACACAACTACGTGCGCTAAAGAACCGTCCCTACTTTATGGATGATGCAGTTCAACTAGCTGTAGACAAAGGACCAGACTACACCCAAAAGCATTGGGAAATGTCTATGGAAGATGATGACACTCAGCCTACCTCTGAGCGTTGGGAAGTCCTAGAGTTTTGGGGATATGTAGATATTGATGTTCTAAAAGAGCATGGCGTGTCTATTCCATCTGAGTTGTCTGAATTAGACGAGGTAAACTGTAACGTATGGATTTGTAACGGTGAGGTACTACGCTTTGTACTTAACCCATTCAAGCCTACACGTATCCCTTACTACGCTGTACCTTATGAGCATAACCCTTACTCATTCTTTGGGGTAGGTATTGCAGAGAATATGGATGATACACAGACCCTTATGAATGGGTTTATGCGTATGGCAATAGATAATGCTGCCCTTTCGGGTAACTTAATCATTGAGGTTGATGAGACTAACCTTGTGCCGGGACAGGATATGTCTGTGTATCCCGGAAAAGTGTTTCGTAGACAGGGTGGTGCAATGGGTCAAGCCATCTTCGGCACTAAGTTCCCTAACGTAGCAAGTGAAAACATGCAACTCTTTGATAAGGCTAGGGTATTAGCAGATGAAAGTACTGGCTTCCCTTCTTTTGCACATGGTCAAACTGGTGTATCGGGTGTGGGCAGAACGGCATCTGGTATTAGTATGCTCATGTCTGCTGCTAATGGTTCTATCAGAACTGTTGTAAAGAACGTAGATGATTATCTCATTCGCCCTTTAGGTAAAGCATTCTTTTCTTTCAATATGCAGTTTGACTTTGATGAGTCTATTCGTGGAGACTTGGAAGTAAACGCTTCTGGTACAGAGAGCTTGATGGCTAACGAAGTACGCAGTCAACGTTTAATGCAATTTTTACAGGTTGCACAGAATCCAGTACTTGCACCTTTCGCAAAAATGGATTATATTATACGTGAGATTGCAAAGAGCATGGACCTCGACCCTGATAAGGTTACTAACTCCATGCAGGATGCAGCCATACAAGCGGAGATACTAAAAGGATTTCAAGCACCTGCGCCTACACCAGAGCAAGGCGTACCTTCACCAGAAGGACAAGGACCACAGGCTGTAGCAGATACATCAGGTGGTGGTGGATCACAAATAGGTATAGGTACTGCACCTACACCGGGCGAACAAGGATTTACAGGTAATGAGCCTCAAGCAATGGGTTAATGATAAGAACGCTATGGAAGACTTTATTCAACACATAGACGATCAAATCTATATTCAGCATAAGATGATGGAACAGGCTAATGACCATACATCTGTATATAGGGCGCAGGGTGCTATCTTTCAACTGAGGAAGATGAGACTATTAAAGGAGACTGTCAATGGCGGTTGATGATCAAACGGAAGAGGCTCTAGGTTACGCTGCAGAAGGCGCTAAGTATGCACAAGAGTATACCCCAAAAGATGTAACCCTAAAGGATGCCGCTACGTTTGTCGCACAAGCTACACCTATAATAGGTGATGCTATGGCAGCCAAAGAAGTATATGATGAGTTACAGAAAGATGACCCTAATTACTACTTAGCAGGTGCGTTAGGTGGTGCTGCAGTTATAGGTCTTGTGCCGGGATTAGGTGACGCTGCAGCTAATGCGATAAGGGCAGGTGCTAGAAAAGTTGTAGATATAGGTAAGCGCATTGAGGTTGACCCTAATACTGTAGGATCATTAGGTGGTAACATTAAGTTAAAGCCACCTGTAGAAGAAGCTACACCAAAGCTTTCTAATATCGAATACCAAAAGAAGATGGCTGAGTTTGATAAATCAGAAACTGCTGATGATTGGCAAAACACTGTTAGCGCATATGTAACGGAATCAAGAGATGTTAATCCTACTGTACGAACACCTGAACTAGAAGATTCAACTAAAGATTTAATTGACGGTAAGATTACTAGAGAGCAGCACTTACAGAACGTAGATAAGTATAAACCTGTTGAAGCTTGGGATGCATTACCTAGAGAACCATCAAGCAAAGCTACTGTGTTTTCTTTAAAGCCAGACCAAAGAGAAAAAGGTAAGTTCATACTACCTGACAAAGCAGTTAAAAATTTAAATGTAGAAAAGTCAGCACTAAAAGTAGGTGATAAGTTTAACGGTAGGTTAGACATCCCTGCCTATAATCGCTTTGATACATGGATTGTAGCAGGTACATCTACTGCTGAAAAAGGTGTAACGCATTACGCTAAAGCTATTCACTACAAAGGTGTAGATGATAAGCCTGTAAGATTCTTAGCTTCTACTAAAAAGTCTGAAAAAATTGGTACAGGAGAAGAAGGTAAAACAGGTTACGCTACAGTATCAGGTGAAATAAAAGACCTAGATGTAGAAGCGATACGTGATAAAGCTGCTAAGCTTTTAGAAGACCCTGAGTGGACACAAGTAGGTTTTGACCCTCGCAGACAGGGTGGCTTCTACGTAAGATCAGGTGAAAATAAACACATACCTGTACGTGAAGCAAGTGAAGTAATACAAATAGGTCCACTTGTTTTAGCTAAGAATGCTAAACTTGATATGGAATATACAGGATACAATGAAGGTGGACTTGCAATGGACGATCAAATGGAAATGGTATTTAAGTCCTCAAGGGGCTATGCTCTAGGTGGTGCAGTAGAAGAGGTAGACCCTGTGTCAGGCAATGAAGTGCCTACAGGTTCATTACCAGAAGAAGTACGAGATGATATACCTGCTCGACTAAGTGAGGGTGAATATGTTGTACCTGCAGATGTAGTTCGTTACTACGGTGTTAAGTTCTTTGAAGACCTACGCAGTCAAGCTAAGATGGGTTTTGATACCATGGAAGCCAATGGTCGCATAGGTGGTGAGCCTATGGGCATGGAGATAGTAGAACCAGAAGATATGCAGTTTGATATGTCTGAGCTAGAGGTTGTTGATGATGGTGTGATGGGCTTTGATGAGGGTGGCTTTGTAGATGATGGTGGCGCTCTAGGCTTAGGCTCAGAAGGAATTGGACTAAGTGGCGGTGAAGCATCAACAGGCATAGAGACACGTGCTTATACAAATGATGCAGGTGATATTATCTATATTATGTTTATAGGTAACACACCCATGATGGCTATACCTGATGGTTACTATCCATTAGATGAAGCTAAGAAAGAAGAGCCTAAAGAAGAACCTAAACCAAAGTCTAGCGGTGGTGGTTCATCTACATCAGTAGAACCGCCAGACCCTATTGATTATAAGAGCTTGACTTTACAAGAGCTAACAGATATGGTAGAAGAACAGCAGGGCGTTACAGGTGATGTTGCTGCAGGTATCTTTGGCATAGTTAATCCTTTGTTGGGTGTAGCAGTTAAAGGTGCTATGTGGCATCAGGCGCAACAGATTGAGAATGAAATAAAGCGCAGGTCTACTCTAGACGGTCTTACGCCAGATGAAAGAGGTGCTTATACAGACTTACTAGAAATAATGGAAAAAGACAAACCTAGTTTAATAGAGCGTATATTTGGGAGTAAGGAAGAAGATAAACCTGTAGTAGACCCTGATGCTGTAGATGCTGCAGTTAAGGAAGCCTTGGAAGAGCCTGAGTATTCAGCAGAAGGTTGGGTAGACCCTGACACACGTGTAACACAGGACTTCCCACCTATACCACGTGAAACAGGGCCAAACGTTGCAGAAGCAGCAGAGATAGCAGCAGCAAATAAAAGCGCAGCAGAAACGTATGAGGCAGGGGGTACACAGCCGTTCTTACCTTTTGATCCCGACCCTACACCACCCACAACAGACTACAGTAACCCACAACTTTCTAACGAGATACAGGA
>UEXM01000299.1_pt1 | contig 55206 bp, 52 predicted proteins | sample 1796661 | NCBI WGS metagenome assembly UEXM01 (sample SAMEA4772469, study PRJEB27181) | metagenome | reverse complement strand
TTTTGGAACTACTGCCTGTGCTGTTCGGGACGAGGGGCCGGAATGCCAAGACACAGTTCCTTGTTGTGTAAATGGAACATGCGTTGATACTAGTTTAGAAAAATGTGACAAGTTCAACGGTCTTGTAATCCCTAATCTTCCCACATGTGCTGCACTGGGCGAATGTCCAGATATTTGTCCCGGAGATGAAGGTGCATGTTGTGTTAATGGTGTCTGTTACTCGTTTAACGAAGAAAATTGCGCTTTAGTGAATGGAATTTTCCATGCAGGGAAAAATTGTCAGCCTTATGATCCAATAGACAATACTAACGGATATAATTGCTGTATTGATTCATTCCCTGGCGCCTGCTGTATTAGTTCAGAAGAAGGCGGAGTTCCCGGAACCAATTGTTATGATAACTATACCGCACTTCAATGCTATCAAGCAGGTGGACATTACCAAGGTGCAGGAAGTTCTTGTTATAGCAGTGATAGCGATGAAGATGTAGGTGATTTAGTTCTTGTTGGATATAGTGATAATGGAGATGCAATACTTCGAAGATGCTGTACAGATCCTTTCGATCCTCTCGATTCATTAAATGAAACATGTCAAGTAAGTCTTAATCCGTGTCACTCATATGAACTTGGAGCGGAAATAAATCCAAATGAAAAATATGCTGGTTACTTTGGGTATCCGGCAAACGAGTGCGCCGGAGAAGATTATCCAATAGGGGCTTATGGTAGAACAATTCGGGAACTTGCAGCTCTCGGGAAAAGCAGACCCGGAATTTCTTATCAACCAACTGTGGGTCGATATGATACAGTCTCTCCGTGTGATCACTTACCTGCAATTCATGTTCGAAATATGGGTAGCGGCTCCGGACAATCAGTTCAATTAAACTACAAGCGCGGACATCTTTCTGAAATTGGTTTACTTCTAAACAATCCCTTTGATGATACTACAGAATTTTATGATCCAGATGACGGAGCAAAATATAACGAATTAGCAACAGAAATATATGGACCTGGATATAGTGTTCATAGAAGATGGGCAATTGTTGTTAAGGATCAAGACGAACAATTAGATGATGGTGGTTCTGAATTTAGTTGGGGCCCGGCGAACAGAATTGGTTTGGGAATTCTTCAAGATCCTCTGAAAAATTGGGCAACATCACCGACAGACGGTTACTTAAATTCCAGACTGCATGGAGATCCTCGGTTACAGCCAAATACAAATTTATGGTTCTGGGATAATGCGTTTGGATTTGATTCGGAATCATATGATAGATGGGTGGATGAAACATTTAATCCTTGGCCAAGTGATGCCACACAAACAGAAATAGAAAATCTACCGGAACAATTTAGAACTTTCTACGAACAAATGTGGGATGCTCAGAATGTAAGAACTGCAATGGGAACTGTAAATGGCCAATGGTATGTTCCGAGCATTACTGAATTAAATCATCTACTATATGTTCAGCAATTTAAAGGCATTAACTTAAACATGTCCGGAACTTATTGGTCTTCGACATCAGGAAAGATTAAAGTGTCTAATACAGAATTCCCATACGGAAGACCCTCAGAATGGTTGGGTCAAGAAACCGAGACAGATTACGCTTCATCTCCTTGGTTGAGTGATACATATCTTGCATATAAAGCGGCAAGTGGTTACTATTCCTTCGCTCAAGAATTTTCTCAATCTGGCACAATTGGTGACATATATAGTAAGCACAAGACAAATGAAACTGCAAAGGTGAGACTTATTAAGAGAATACCAATTTATATTGCAAGCCCACTTTGCTACAACCCACAATCATATCCGACTATTTTGGACTGTAATGATAGATCTGGTCCTTGCGCGTGCGGGGGAGATGTATTACTATGAGCAGAGGAAGTAGTTCTATAAATGCTATAACAGCAATTGAAGGTACAACTGGATCTATAGGTGCAACTGGACCTACAGGACCTACAGGAAACAGTGGTCCTACGGGATCAACAGGTGCAACGGGTGCAAGTGGACCTTCTTTATTTTCTAGTAAGTATGGAGATGATGGAAGGCTCATATTAGTTCTAAGCGACGGAACTGAAATAACAATAAATGGGTTGACTGGCGATATTGGTATTTGGTCCGGTGAAGTTACAGGAGAAAATTTAACAACTAGAGGAAGTCAGTTGTTTCTCAGTGGACCTAGTGGAATTACCGAGGGTAATACTTTTGAGTTTGTTTCCATAACCGGAGACGGCATCATCGAAGTTACTGGTGATGGAACTTCTATTATTATTGGAGCAACACTTTCTGCTCAGGAAATTCAAATTGGATTTAGCGGAGCAAGCGGAATTGCATATCTTTTTCAAGAAAATGTAGTGCATGGAACTACTGCGGATAATTTATCATTACAAAGTCCTACAGTTTTTAATACCGACAGAAAAAGAAATGCACTTGATTTTATGGGATCCACAAGTGATACCGGATCCGCTTTAAAAATATATGATAAAATTCAAAGCGTTGGTCCTTTCTCTGCAACAGATGTCGTGGGTATTACTGGATCAATCGCACTAGGGCAAGGTGACGCGGAACCAGGCGAAGGAATTTTACTAGATCTTTCCGCCGGAACAGTAATTAATATTAATGCAAACTGGCCAGGAGTTGGTATCAAAGGATTTACCGGATACCAATTAGATGATGATCTGGAACAGGTAATTAGTTTTACTGCCGTTGTCAATGGAAATTACTTATGGAAATTTCCAGATAATGTGTTTTTCGAAGACGAAGAAGATTACTTTAGTTGCGGATCAGATATAGTTAACTTCACAGGAATTAAAGACCTTAATACTGGCGGAGATACTTATAAGTGGTTTGGTACATTTGCAGCGAGAGGGTATGGAGTCACCGGATGTGAAAGTTCTGGATCCTTTGGTTCATGCTGTCTTCAAGCAAATGATACTGATTATGATTGTATAGACTTTGTTGATGAATTTACCTGCACTCAAGAATTGGGTGGAGCATATTCTGCTTTTCAGTCATGTGCAAATGGTTGCGGTGAAAGGAAAGGAATTTGCTGTTCCCAAGGAGAATGCAACGAAGATGTCAGTCCCGAGGAATGTGAATTTTACAATGGAACCTATTGGATAGGAGTCGCTTGTGGTCTAGAAGATAATCCTGGCAGTCCCGGTTTCTTTGGAGATCCAGACATCGACAACCCCGGAGGGGGCGACGATGGTGATGTTGACAACCCCGGGGAGGGCGGAGAGGATGAAGACACCCCCACATATCCAAATGACGGTTCAAACAGGGAGAGGTTCTGTTACGATCCATGTTTAGCACCCCTGGCTTGCTGTAGAAACGGTGAATGTCTGGGCGAATATTCCCAAATTCAATGCGAAGAAATTTTGGGTGGAATTTCGATCGACGGCACATGCGGATCGGTAAATTGCTGCGAAGCCATTAAATATGAAGGTGCTTGCTGCTTTGGTTTTGCTGGAGCAGAAGGACAAGAGCAATATTGCGAGGATTCAGTTTATGTTTATGATTGTCATGCCAGGGGTGGTGTCTTCATGGGCCACGCAACACAATGTGCAAATATTGATTGTTGTATTGATGATTTGAACGAAAGAGCGGCTTGCTGTACTTACGATTTTGGCACCGACAGTTATACTTGCGAAGACGGAAAAACAGAAGAACAGTGTTTGGCTCAAAATGGACAATGGCAAGGTTTTAATTCACAAAACACCCCAGTTGTCTGTGCAGATAATCCATGTCCTAGTATTAATGACAAATTCGCATGTTGCACACAACTTTCGGATGGTTCTTATCAATGCAATGAAACATACGAAGAACAATGCACTGGTCTTTGGTTCGATAATACAGCATGTTCTTCAGATCCTTGTCCAACTCCACCAAATGGATCTTGCTGCAAATGGATAATGGAAGAAGATCAATATGAATGCAATGACAATGTTTCATTGTCAGAGTGTCAAGACGACAATGATATATGGAGAGATGTTGCAAACGGAGAACCTAATTGCTCCGAACAAAATTGTCCTGTAAAGGGTGCTTGCTGTCTTACACTTTCAACTGGTCAAGTGGTGTGTTCAGAAGTTTTGCAATCAGTCTGTGATGGACTGGAAAATGGTGTCTTTGCCGGTGAGGGAGTAGAGTGTTCTAATGAGTTATGTGGAGTTTGTCCTGACGGATTCCCCCCCGATGAAGATGGATGTCGGTGCGGTGAACCTCCAAATCCCCCATGTCCTCCTGAAGTGCTTTGCTGCGGATGTCGCTGCGTTCCAACAGAAGCGGGTGATGATGAAAATTGCTCTTTCGTTTCATTCAATGTGATTGGAGATGAGTGTCCAGAGGGATATGTTCCAGTAGATGACGAAGGAGGATGTAATTGTGATACTGTAAACGATCCCAAGTGCTGTCCAAGTCCCGGCGGAGGAGGAAATTGTTGCGAAGGTGCAGCATGTCCAGAGGGACTTGAGTGTACCGGTCCTCCTACCTGTACATGCAAAAGCACAGACGACAACGGCGACGATAAAAATCCTGGCGGCGGCGGTGATGGGGGTGGTGTTGAAATAGACGGACAACTTTGTTGTGTTGATCGACTCGACCCAAACGATCCAAATGAAGTTCCGCCAGAGGGTACTAGATTCTGCAAGGGACCCCTAGAGTGCCACTCCGCATGTATTCGACAGCAACTGTGCGGCGAAGATTTGGTTTCGATGATTAGTGATACGGGTATGATTTGGAATATGTGTACCAGATGCAAGTTAAGAACTTCTGATTTCTGGAAATGTTGGCTAGATGACACCGAAAGAATTGTAGCAAAATTTTTGTGCGAAACGGGCAGTGGTGCATGTGCAATAGGGTCAGGAGGACCGAGTACATCATGTAAACTTAAGGACGGCACAGAATTACCTAATAATTATTGTGATGGTTTTGACGAAGGTTTTAATGATACTATGGATTTTCTTGGTCAATTGATCGAGGAAAAAATGGAAGATGATCCCAGAAATCCCTTTTGCGCTGAACTATTGTCAGGATGTCAGAACGGTGGAGATGACTGTCCGGAACTGGTTAGAGTGAATTTATTCGACGCTGGGAACTGGAACAGAGTCTCGCAAATAATAAGAGCGATAACATCACCAGAAGCTGCTAATCAATGCTGTGTTGGGACACTAGATGAATGGTTAGAGAACAATGTAAGATTTCTTTGGGATAATCTTCAAGTAAGTGATGATCAGTCCTTAGAATGTCCTCGGCCGCAGATTGCACAATCAAAGGTCCTCGGTGCAGAGGGCAAATGGGAAACCTTTAAAAATAGTTTAAGCGGTATCATATGCGCATTCGGTACTCATTGTAATGGAATAGAAAGAACTGGATATGGCAGTCCAGAATGCATTAACGACGGAAATACTAGCATTGGTAATGACAATGATCCTCTAGGAACAGGTATTTCTAACATCTACGATCAATTATGCAATGAGATTAATGATAATGATGAAAAGTTTGTCGATCAAATCAGCAATGAAATTGAAAACCAAAAACTTTGTCAATACTGTCAATACTGCGGAATCGTAGACAGATCGATGCATGAGAAGATGAAGAGTCAGGATATGGAAAAGGCATTTTGCAATGCAGGTGAAGTTGGAGATCAATTTACCTCACCGAACGGAGGGGTAAGTAAATCTTTCTCTGATGTCAATATCTGCACCTCATGTTCGCCAATTCCTTGTGGTTGCGCAAAGGACGAAAATGGAGATGGATGCGATACAGCAAGACATCAAAACTACTGCGAAAACCAATCATCTGGACCGGGTGAAATTGGAGATGCTATTCCCGAAGATTGGCAAGATAATTGGGATGATTTTAACACTTGCGGATCCAAGAACATACTACACGATTCTGTGCGGGACACCGATTCTAACGGTCCACGGGAGTATGAAAGACCTGTTTCTGTTTCACAACTATGTGCAGACGAAGAATATGGAACTGGAAATTGTTTGAATAATGATTCTTTCCAATCAATGTGCAGAAAATTAGCAAAGATAATGGAAGGTGAACAAAACAAATTTGCACTAAAGGTAAATGAACTTATCTTTGGATCAGGTGGTTTACTTCAGTATCTCTACAGATTTAATTGTGATCAACAATGCTGCACTGGCAGCCAAGGACCTCAGGTATGCCAAGGGCCTCCAACCGAGACGGTGGATCCACCTACACAATTAATCAGAGATGCAATGGATTGTGATAGACTCTTTAGAATAGATAATTCCTTTGTCGATAATGCATCAAATGCATGTATATGTCAAATTTGTGACGGAGATAGTTGGGAAAATCTTCCGGGAACAGAGGCAAACTTTACATGCGAAAGGTGTCAAGACGCATTTAATAGCGATCCTCTGAGGAAAGAATTTGAAGAAAAAACCAGTTCGCCAAAACGACTTTTACAAGAAATAAAAACTTGCATTCAATGTCCTTTGCTTGGAAATAAAAGAAGACAATTCTGGAATAAAGATCTTGGTAACGGAGGAGCGAATCCAGAATGGATAGAATGTCTTGGTCAGGGAAATACTTCAACAGAAGATTGTCCTTGCGCATATCAAGACAATGTTTGTGCAGTTGGGGATAATACTCCGGGTAGTGGTCAAACAACACCCGGCCAAGATATGGATTGTGGAGACAATCCAGAATGGGGTAATGAGTTTGATCCCGGTAATCATAGTGTATGCTATGGAACTTGCAGATGTGCTTTATCAGACTGCACACAACCACAAAATGGATCCTACAGTCGCTGTGAGTGTCCAGCGAAGGAAGATCCGGGAGCGCCTGGAAATTGTGCCCACGGAAAGGGTTGCACTGATTACAGCCGAAACCCGGTAGAGTTAAATTTTGAGTTCCCGGAAACTATTAAGAATTCCACCGGCGCTTGCTGGGATATTTTATGCCCAGCAAATGTAAATAACTCAGATTTTCAGCCAGTTGTATCTGGTGAACAAGCGTGCAAATCATGCGAAACGGGTCTTGCACCGCCCGTTGCAGGAAGCACAGATAGTGGTGAACTTGAATATCCTCAATATCTAATAAGATGTGACAACAATTCCGATTGTCTCCAAAATATGGGATATTATTGTTCTGCCACTGGATTCTGTGCATCATCGGACGAAGAAGCATTCGAAAATATTTTTGTAAAAAGAAATAATAGAGACGAATTACCACCAGATATGGGTTCAATCTAATGTCAACACAGTTCAGATCTAGAATTAAAACAGTAGCGTTTTATGGCGAAGAAGAATCTGCCGAAGGTGGATGCTGTCTTCCTGACGGAACAAAAATTAGTTCCACTATATCAGAATGCAACAAACAAGGCGGTTATTTTCAATTAGGAGAATTGGACACAATCCAATGTCCTGATCGGGGATTGACTGGTACATGTTGCGCTTGTTCTTATATAAAAGAACATGATGGAAATTTTGACACATTCCTTGATGCAATCGATACAGGTCCAACTGGATATAATACATATTATCTTCAGTCTGGCCAGAATATTTTAGATGAAGATTTTAATCCTAAGAAATTTGGAATACAAGAAAACACATCTCAATGCGAATGTAATCGTTATGGAGGAAATTGGTTTTACGGTCCCTTGTCTGAGATTACTCAAATAAAAAACTTATGCGGTGATGTAGGTAGAGATGCTAGAGTTCCCGGATCATGTTGCCACCAGTTAGTCAACGACGACGGAACTTTAGGGGAGAGAGTCTGTACGAATATTTGCACATCATTAGAATGTGGCAATTTAGCAACAACAGACTATACTCCTCAATATGGAGGAACAAGAGTTCCAGACACTCACACAGTCTGTGGTAGAAGTTATAACGGAAACCCGGAAGCTTTCTGCTCAGATGATGATGGCTCTGATGGACAACAAGAACAGCAAATAATACCGAGAGAGAATGTTATTGGATCTTGCTATGAAATAAATTTAAACAATAATAATTTCGAATATAGTTGTAGCAGAAAAACGGAAAAAGACTGTGATAATGTCAATGGATTTTGGCCAGATAAAAGTATTTCGTGCGACGGAACTGACGGTGGATTATACGCACCAAATAAATCAACAGGATCTCTCATCGTCACTCCACCCTCAGTCGAATCTACTGATATTACTTTGCCATCTGTAGGAGAAGAATATCAAGGTGGAATTTATATCGGAACATACGAACCAGGCCATAGTGTTATTTCTTACAGAAACGAAAGAAGTAAAAGTCTAACCAATGATATTGCAAGAAATTATGGATATGGGCAAGAATTAGGAAAATGGGCTTTAGTTTTACATCCAAGATTTTACGGTGATCCTGCTGATACAGTTACACTCACCACTCGAACTTTGTATAGAACATTTGAATTTTCAGATAAAAAGAAAGCATACCCAACTTCATATTATGATGGTTTCTATAACACCTATGGAAACAACAAAGATTATCTAGGACCTCGATCACAATTATATAATGACATAAGAAGTCTGACTAAGAATGGATTTAACGACTGGTATATTCCTAGTATAGATGAACTTTCATTTATCCATAAGAATCTCACAAAAACTGTTCTTTATGAAAAAGTAAACAAAACAACCAGAGAATCCAAAGCAGTATTGCCAGGATACTTTGGAACAAATATTATGTCTTCGACTTTTTACAGCAGCAAAGACATATCGAACCCAGAATCAAGTACTCTTGGGGATCAAATCATAAACGGGAAGACCTATATGTGGGGTCAAAATTTCGCTTACGACGCGAATATAAATAACTATGGTTTGAGATTTTACATAGAGAGAACTACACCTCTCTCAGTTCCTTTAGTACGAAGAATACTTATAACATAATGGAGATTACAAATGGGTGATTGTGGTTGCAACAAAAAGGGTGATGATCAGGGAAAATCCCCAGAGGAAGCGAAAAAAGAGTTCAGAAAGCAGGTAGAGCAAAGCCAGCAGTCCAAGGTGTCAATGGTAAAAAGTTTCGCAACCTCGATCGCTTCCCGAGGTCTAACAAACAAAAAGACAACTAAACCTATTAAGCAACTTAGAGTTTTAAGTTGTTTGGGGGATGGTAATGAACTACCTCCATGCGAACACCTCAAGGAAAGCACTGTACAAGCAGGTAAGATGTACTGTAACGGATGTGGTTGTGGTGACAAGCCAGGAACTTGGCTATTAGGTGACGGGGACGAATACAGTAAATTAGATTATCCTCGTCTTAATTGTCCACTTCAAATGCCTGGATTTACAAACTACGAAGCAAGTGATCCAGACGAAGCAAGTGATCCGGTAACTAGAAGGTATTACATTGAACAAATTTCTTATGAAAAAATGGAAGAAGTTCCTGTTTCTATGCCAGAAATGCCCGAAGAACTGCGTAAACTTCTGGAAAAAGAAAAAACAGAAGATTGATTTAGATACATACTTCGAAGGAGCAACTAATGGCTAAAATCTCCTCGAAAGAAGAGTTAATAAACTATAGTTTTAGACGCTTAGGCGCACCCGTGATCGAAATCAATGTTGATCATGAGCAAGCCGAAGATCGCCTAGAAGACGCACTTGAGTACTTTCAAGAGCGTCACTTTGATGGTGTCGAAAGAGCGTATTTTAGACATCAAGTGACACAAGAAGATATTACTAACAGGTATGTTAATACAGACTCCTTTGGTTCTATAAACGGATCAACTGCTGCTGATCAACCTACCGGAAAAGATATTGTTAGTGTAATCAAAGTCTTTCAGTTTTCTGATTTTGCAAATATAAACATGTTTGATATTAGGTATCAAATGGCTCTGAGTGATTACTTTGGAATCAATCGTGGTTTAGGAGGCAGTTCTGCTCTTGGATTGTCTACTTATGATTCAACTAAGAGATATATTACTCTAATACAAGATCTTTTTAATCCAGAAAAACCATTAACCTTTAACAAGGTTTCCAATAGAGTTCACATTCCAATGGACTGGGGACAAGAGTTGGATGTTGGTGATTATCTTTGCTTTGAGACTTATGTTTCGTTAAATCCAGAAATCTTTACCCAGATCTATAACGACAGGTATTTTAAAGAATATTTTACTGCGTTGGTTAAAAGACAATGGGGACAGAATCTTTCTAAGTTCGATGGGGTTCAACTTCCGGGCGGTGTAATGCTAAGGGGTGGTCAAATCGTCGCAGAAGCAAATGCGGAGATTATACAAATTGAGCAAGACGCCCTCCGAAGTTATGAACTTCCAGTGGACTTCATGACTGGATAATTAAATGGCAACCAATCCGTATATTCGACAAGGAAATTCCAACGAACAAGATTTGGTAGAAGATCTTACCGTGGAAACAATAAAGGCAATGGGACAGGATATGATATTCATTCCTAGAACTTTAGCCAATTTGGATGAAATTTTGGGTGAAGATCCCACTAGTACATTTACAAATAGTTTTCCGTTGGAAATGTACATAGAGTCAGTTGCTGGGTTCGAAGGGCCCGGTGATGTACTTTCTCAAATAGGTCTTGATATTAAAGATAGAATGAATTTGATTGTAGCGAGGAAAAGGTTTGAACGAGAAATAACGACATTTCTCCCCACAATCAAAAGACCCAGAGAAGGTGATTTAATATTTTTTCCTCTCAGCAGAACAATGTTCGAAATTAATTTCGTAGAGCATGAAAATCCATTTTATCAAGTTGGTAAACTATATTCTTACCAATTACAATGTGAAGTCTTCACTTATAGCAATGAAGACTTCAATACGGGAGCGACAATAATCGACGAATTAGAATCTAATAGAGAAGGACTGAGTGGTGATATCGTCATACCAATGGATCCGACAGGAATCACAGCAGGTGATAATGACAAATTGCAATCAGAAGGATCTTCTATAATTGACTTTACGGATAAAGATCCATTCTCGGAGGGTAATTACTGATGTTTCAATATTACTATAACGAATCTTTAAGAAAATTGGTAGTTGCATTTGGTAATTTGTTCAATCAAATTCAAATAGGTAAATATGATGCATCTGATAATCTATCTGAAAAGATAAGAGTTCCTCTTTCGTATGCACCGAAAGAAAAGTTTATCAGAAGAATAAGAAATATGAGTTCCATTTCCGATGACATTACAAAAACTCAAGTAACTTTACCTGCAATGGGATTTGATATTACCGCAGTTATTTACGATCTTGAAAGAGTAACAAATAAGTTAAGAAAAAAAGAATATAGAAATGGCGCAACTTCGAATCAAATGTATAACGAGGTTCCATATAATGTAAGTTTTGGATTGTATATCTTTACCAGATATATTGAAGAAAATTTGCAAATTGTAGAACAAATACTTCCATATTTCTCTCCAAATTTTAACATGACACTTAATTTAAATCCTGCTCATACCAAGGTTGATGTTCCCATCAATTTAAATGCTATGCAGATTCAGGAAGATTACGCTGGTGATTTTCAAACGAGAAGATCCGTCGTTTCTACTTTAAGTTTTACTGCAAAAAGTTATGTCTATGGACCGATTACAACTAGCAAGCCTATTGAAGGTGTTACATTAGATGTAATAGATATGTACAAGTATGATTCTATAAGCGATCCTCAGATCTTAAGAGCGCAGGTTACTGGTGATTACGCAACAGGAACAAGTGGAGATGTTACATATGAAATCACACCATGAATCAAAATCAATTGAAGAATCATTGGGAGTAAATTATGATGCAGAAAAATCACCTATCGTAAAGATAGAACCTAAGTCTATAACAGTAGAAAATAAAGATGATGTAGAAAAAGATTATAATGATGCAAGAAAATCTCTAAAGAGTTTAGTAGAAACAGGAGAGGTTGCAATCAGTGGAATTTTACGAGTTGCAGAGGAGGGAGATCATCCAAGAGCGTATGAAGTAGTTTCTCAGATGATTAAAACTGTTGCAGATGTAAATAAAGACTTAATGGATATACACAAGAAGGTAAAAGATGTTAGAAAGCAAGACACAAAGTTAGTGCAGAAAAATACCACGAACAATTCATTTTATGTTGGTTCTACATCAGAGTTGCAGGATTTAGTAAACCCAGAAAGAAGTCAACACAAAAAAATAACTGGTGATTAATTATGAGTAATGGATATTTAGGAAATGCAAACTTAAAACCTGCTGGTGTGCAGATTGATTTTACCAAAGATCAAATTAAAGAGTATGTAAAATGTGCGAAAGATCCTGCATATTTTATTCAAAAATATATTAGAGTTGTCTCTCTCGACAAAGGTCTTGTCCCATTTGATCTGTATGATTATCAAAAAGATATTGTAGAAAAAGTTCATAATAATCGTTTTGTTATTGCTAAACTACCAAGACAGAGCGGTAAGTCTACAACTATAGTAGCATATATCCTTCATTATATTTTATTCAATCAGAGCATGAATGTTGCAATTTTAGCAAACAAGCAAGCAACATCGCGTGAAATTCTATATCGTCTAAAATTAGCATACGAATATCTTCCCCTATGGTTACAGCAGGGTATTGTGGAGTGGAACAAAGGATCCATCGAATTAGAAAACGGATCTAAAATTGTAGCATCTTCTACATCTGCATCAGCAATTCGTGGTGGTTCATTCAACATGATTTTCCTTGACGAGTTCGCCCATGTTCCTCAAAACATTGCCGAAGAATTCTTTAGTTCTGTGTATCCCACGATTACATCTGGTACTTCTACTAAGGTTCTTATGGTTTCCACACCAAATGGTCTTAATATGTTTTACACATATTGGATAGGTGCAACTAGACCTGAAAATGATCCATTGAGAAATGAATATGTTCCAATAGAAGTTCACTGGAGTCAAGTTCCCCTATATGCAGGTGGTCCTCTTCGTGACGAAAAATGGAAAGAAGAGACTATTAGAAATACAAACGAGCAGCAATTTCAATCAGAATTTGAATGTGATTTTGTTGGATCCTCTAATACACTTATCGAATCATACAAACTAAAGCAGATGTTTCCGAATAAACCAATAAAGATGACGCCAGATGGACTGAGAATATACGAGGAACCGAAGGAAGATCACATTTACTTTATGTGTGTAGATGTTGCAAGAGGACAAGGAAAAGATAACAGTGCATTTACAATAATTGATACGAGTCAAATGCCCTATAAAATTGTGGCAACATTTTATAATAACACAATACCTCCTCTTCTTTTCCCTACAACTATACACACAATAGCAAAAAATTATAATGACGCATGGATTCTCATTGAGATAAATGATATTGGTGGTCAAGTTGCTGATATTTTGCATGCGGATTTGGAAAACGAATTTGTGTTGAGCGTGAATAGCAAAGGCAGAAGTGGTCAAGTTTTATCGGGAGGATTTTCTGGGCAAGGAAAAACTGCACTCGGAGTTAAAACGACACTGCCGATCAAAAGAATTGGATGTTCGGTATTCAAAAGCATGGTAGAAGAAGACAAAATAAAAATAGAGGACGAAAATCTTATAGCCGAATTAATTTCCTTTGTATCCAAACGAACATCATACCAAGCAGATGATGGACACCATGATGATCTTGTTATGACATTGGTTATTTTTTGCTGGGCATCACGCCAAGAGTATTTTAAGGAACTGACAGGAACAGACATAAGAAAAGGAATCTATCAGAAAAAAATAGAACAACTAGAAAATAGTTATGTTCCGTTTGGCTTCATCGTGGATGGGCTACATACTGAAAGCGAATGGGATGGCGAAGATCGCTGGTATGGAGAAAATAGTCAATGACACTACCCAATGTAAATACAAGTTTAGATGATGATACATTTTTCGTTGATTTAAACGGAGAATTATCATCAGAACACACTACTGTATTTTTCGACTTTGATGGATTGATTAATGCAGTCGGGAACACCAGTGAAAGAAGTGATGGAGTTTTAACTGTTAATAGTTTGCAAGAATGGTCAAATAGGTTATCTAGTTTTGAACCAACAGGAATTACATCTTCAAGTTTTGAAACAGATATAAATACAATATTTTCGTATGATTATACTCTAAGACAACCATTTCTCAGTAAACAATTAAATGTTCCTTATTCGGAACAGTCATATAACTACGCAAAATCTTACTTACCAATATTAAATGGTTATTCGCAATTAAATAATCAAGATTCCTCTACCACATATATAAACGATCAACAGCAAGGTAATTCTACTGCTTTGGATGTATCACTTGATATTAGACAGTTTAATTACAGCAATATTTCTAGTAACACTCTAAACGCCAGAACATTTCATTTTCTGTCAAATACTTCTTCGGCAGAAATATTTTCTAATTTTAATCCAACTTTTGATTTAGATACTACAATTACCAATAGTTATAATACTTTGGGGTTGACATTTGGAAACCAACTAGCGAACAAGAATCTCCCTAGATGGCCATTCGGACCTGTTAATGGATGGGATACTCTTTGGTGGTCTATTTTTAATTTTATGGAATATGGAGGAAATGCTATCGTTGTAGCACCTGATTTAGAAGGTGTTACTGCTAGTAAAGCAAATTCTATTACAAATAAACTTTTGTCAAGCAATTATTCTTTTGATACAATAACATGCTTAAATGGATTAGATAATGAAATAGCAAGAAATATATCAAATCAGAGAAGAGATTGCATTGCAATAACAACTTTAAGTGCGGGAACGATTATAGGGGATGAAAAAGACAATACAGGTGTTACATTACCTCCGGGAATAACTAATAAACCAGAGGGTGTATCTGGTGGTTCGTTTCTCTTTAAGGTTGTAAATGCATGGTTAACAGGCGGTGCATTTGGAATAAATGGAGTTAGTTCAGATCTTAAATATTGGGAAAATAATAATGCTGTTGATAAAATGTCATATCCATCCGGTGTTGGAAATTATAATCCAAATACTGGTGGTGTTACACTTTCAACTGATTATGGGTTAGGAACAGGTGATATGCACCTTGCAACTACCATGCTACCTTTTGCAGACATACCTCTTAGAAGTGTGTACTTTGATTCTGACTTAATTGGATTCGAATCATACCTTGGACCTGGAATTGATGGTTCTCATACTAATAACAGTATAATAAGGCCCTTTCTCGATGGGATAGGTTTCGTTCCTCCATATGAACTCTTCGGAGCAACAACAGAAAATATTAGTGGAAGTCTTGCTGCACTATTACCGACACAAAAAATTATAATAAGAACGCCCAGTCCAAATAAAAATCAACAAGAAGCCGATTTTAAACTCGGAGATTTGTTTTATCCTGCGGGAGACTTGAAATTCTTTGGCGCGTCCGGAACTACTTTTAGTGAAAGATTGCTTGGTATTATGGGAAATACCGAAAGTGCATTTTTGTATAGAAATATAGTAAAGGGAATATGCGGATCTACTGGATTAAACGGAGGTCTTCGTGGTACGGAAGGATCTCTAAATATAGAAGGAACGGGCTACTTGGCCGGAGTCATTCGAAGAAGCGGGCCCTTGGGTATTGAGACTTTCTATAGTTTCGATTCTAGACACCTTAATGATGATGATACCAATACAGTACATTCTAGTAGTTTTAATGGAAAAACCGATTGTCCAAATTTAAATTACAACGACAGAAATTCACCGTTCACACCGTTTTTTATGGATGTAAGAAAAACATTCGAAAAAGCAAAGGAACAATATAATTTAACGGGTCTTAATAGACCGAGTAAAGTCGAAGACCTAGTGTTTAGTCCAGCAGACAGTAAATCAATATCTTCATATAATACTACCCAATATATTCTCAAACAATATCCTAGTTTTAATCAAGCGAGTTTAGGTGTATTTTTCTATGAATCAAATGGGAACGGACTTCCGTTACCAACTAGTTCTGAAGGTGGACTTGCGATAAATGAACTAATTTTTTCGATAAATGGATGGCCATCAAACCGATACGATACGGGTGAAGGTTTTTACGACAGCAATGGAACTCCAGTACCTACCAATCAGGCTGTGCCGCAGAATCTTAAAAATGATTATGCATCATACGCTTTAGAGCAAAATTTTCTTGAGTATAAGAAAAGAGCGGCCGCTCTTATGTGGGGTGTTGACATATATGGATCCACACTATCCAACGAATCGGGAAAGCCTGGATATCAAATTCACAGTGAGAGAGACAATGGGTTACACCGTTTTTGGGGATGTACATGCGCTCAACTCCCTGATTTTATAAGAACAGTATTTGAAGCAGGAAGAACAAGCGGAGGCATTCCTATAAGTTCTTTATTTTCCGATGCACAAAATGTAGAACAATTTAATGAAAGCGGGTATACCCCGATCAGGTGTATTGAATTTGGACCTAACGAAACGACTGCGCAAGTAACAGCAGAAGGAAGTACCTATTGTGCATTTATAGGATTTGAAGATCGTTTTGAAGAATTATATCTAGATTATAGAGATACAAACGGTTTAATGATGGGTGGAACTGCACAGGAATTCGGATCGAATTCAAACGAAGTGCCGAGTAGTTTGCGAAATACTGATTTTCTAGGAAGATCTATAGATTGGTTGACGGGTGCAACAAAAGATACACATCCTGGCTATGCAAGAGGCGGAACTTTTGCAAACATGTATACTCCATATAGGGCAAACGAACAAGTTTGGCCAAACTTCAGAGTTCCTTACATATATGTTGGGGGATATGGTTATGGATTTAATCTAGTTCCTTATCTTTATGTGAATCCAAATACAGGAGAAACTCAACCTGATTACCCATGTGGTATGTCAATAAAATTCGAAGCACTACCGGGAGACGATTAATGCCAATTGCTCAATTTAATTTTACTGATGTAGTTTCAGTTCCTCACATGACAAGAATAAATTACAGAACTGCGGCAAATAGAGTGTTTGTCGGGGAAAGTGCAGATAATCCTGAGCAAGTAGAAACTCCTGAAGAGTTGGAAAGTTTTTATTCTAATGGTAGACTATTTGGAATGCAAGATGTTGGAGATTATCTAAAATATAGTTCCAGAATGATAGACTATTACACATTGTCTAAACCAGTGAGTTTTTATACTCAAGTCGCTGTCATAGGTCCAGACTATTTACCCGATGTGGATGGGGATCAGCCTTCTTGGTGGATATACAAGTTTAATGCTTATAGATATGAACTTCCTGTATTTAAGCATCGATTACATTACGAGACTAATATTCAGGGTTCTGATTTTATAGGAGTAACTAGCGGATCAGAATCAGGGGTGGATTGGAGTAAGGCATACACGACAGGTATGACATTATTCATAAAAGAAATACTTTCTGGGCCCAGCGATGGTGCTGGTGGCGGATCTGATGATTTTACTGATCCAAACGCAAATCGAAATGCAAATCAAATAAATAATAATGGATTTGTTAACACAGATTTAACTTTAGAAGAATCTTTTTTGGCTACATCAGCAAATGAATTTGAATTCCCGGCGGCCGGTGAAAAGTATTTTCATAGGTGGGACGGAGATGATTATTTGATTCCCACTAAAATTTCCGTAGATGCATCTGGTTGTATATCCAGAACCATATTAGATGGTAAATTCAAATCTCCGGCCGGACAATCTAGAGGGGTTATTAAAAAAGCAGAATATATTCAACCTAGCCCAACAAATGAAAGGTTAGAAAATTTATACAACAATAGAATTAATTTTGTTAAATATGAAGATGATCTAGAAGAGTATATTCTTTTTGGGGATAAAACCAGAAAAGAAGAAACATCAACATTTTCTAGAATTAATGTAAGTCTTCTTTTTGTGAAATTAAAAAAACTTATAGGAAAAGCGATTCGTGATGTTCTATTCGATCAGAATGACTCGACAACTAGATCTAGAGTTTCATCAGCAATAGATCAACTTCTAAGAAAAATAAAAGCAGATGGTGGTATATCCGAGTATCAGATTACATGTGACGAATCTAATAATACTCCAGATATCATTGATTCCAATCAATTAATCGTGGATGTTTCAGTGAAACCAACAAAATCCATCAACTTCATAAAGATTCGGTTCACAAATACCGAAAACATATGAATGCTAAATACAGCAGATAGAGTTTATTCTCAAGGAGATAAAAATGGCTAGACCGAATGTAACAGTTATTGTCAACGATGACTCATTCGTGATTAGTGGTACAGAATCAGGAGGAGCGCATAGAGCAGGCTACCTCTGCGCTCAAGGTGCCACCCTTATTGATGCTGTAGGATATACCGCTGACAGAACAAATCAATTTATGGTTGTAGATAACATCAACGACTGGTTCGGACGACTTAAGTCAGCCGCAGGAACTGGTTATTCTGCTGTTTATGGCACATCAGCTTCTGTTGGTAACGATCAGGGACCCTTCGGAGGATATTCTGGAGGTGAAACTGCCGGTGGTAACCGATTCGCGGGTGGAACATTCGAAAGATGGCCAAACGGACCAACTGGTGAATGGGAACAAGACTGGTGGAATGTTCACAACTACCTGCAATATGGTGGTGTCGCAGTAGTCTTTGGTGGTACTGGACCAGGTATTCTTCCAGCAAAGGTGAAAGCATCGGATAAACTCGCAACAATCGACTCCCTCTTTGGACCAACCGATGTCAATAATGAAATTGCAACAGTAGTTGGACTCAGAAATGATTGTGTTGGAATCGTAGGTATTTCATCCGACACTACACCGGCATCTGCGGCGAAGGTTCCTGGCACAAGCGAGAACATAATACATGTTTATGGTGAGAAAAAGCACAGAAACATCAACAGAGTTACAGAAGACTTCTTAGTCGATTCCGATCTCATCACAAGTCCACTTACATGTGATGTCGCCGGATGCCTCGCAAGAACAGATAGACTTGCACATCAATGGTTCTCACCAGCAGGTGCAAGAAGAGGACAGATTCTTGATGTTGTGAAGTTAGCAAAAGAACTAACCGACAGCGAACAAGATACTCTCTTCGATAAGGGTATTAATCCAGTGGTAAGTTTTGCTGGAGAAGGAACTATGTTGTTCGGTGACAAGACAGGTGCAGTTGCAACAAGCACATTAAGCAGAATTAATGTTGCAAGACTGTTTGTGTACCTCAAGAATATCATTGGTAGAGCCGCTCGAACAATTCTCTTCGAACTAAATGACAGTACAACTCGTAACTTGTTCATTAATGCAGTGACTCCAGTTCTAAGAAACATTCAAGGAGGACGGGGTATTACAGACTTCAGAGTTATATGTGACGAAAGTAATAATACAGCAGATATCATAGACTCGAATCAGTTTATTGCTGATATTCTCATCAAACCAACTAAGTCTGTTAACTTCGTAAGAATTCGTTTCACTAACAAATCGGAGTCAGCCGATCTAGGCTGATCCCAGGAGGTAACTACTAATGCCAGATAACGCTATAAACACATTCAAGAACAATTTCTTTGGTGGTACTCGACCAAATAGATTTGAGATTGAAGCGACTACGCCGAATAACACCAGAATAGATACTTTTCACACATATGCATTCAACCTTCCAGAAATTGCAATTGGAGAAATTCCTGTAAACTATAGAGGTAGAACCGTTTATGTTCCCGGTGATAGAGATTATATGCCATGGAATGTAACAATTCTTGATGATAGGAATTCCAGTATATACAATGCTCTTCAAGATTGGCAAAATAAGATAAATGATCATGAAGCAAATACAGCGGAAGATGGTTTCGCAACAGGAAACAGAGGAGAGTGGGTAGTAAGACATCTAGATACCCAATCATCTGTGGGTAGTTCACCAAAGCCACTCAAATCATTCACTCTTGTTGGTTGCTGGTTAACAGGTATCGGTCCAGTTCAATTGAACGCAGCCGAGAAAAACGCTCTGTTAACATTTAATGCAACTGTCAGATATGATTATATTCGATATGAGGGCGATTCTAACCAAGTCGATCCTGTTGGTGCAGAAACTTTTACGCCGTGAAAAACAATTTTTTTTATGAAATACTTTAGGAGTAATGTGAATGGCAATTGATATTTTTGGTTTTACAATCGGGCGTAAGAAAGACATCGGGAAAACCATTCTGGACCCACTAGACCTGGGTATCCAGAATGATCCCGAGTCTTTCGTTGCACCCGAAACATATGATGGAACTTATACATTTGAAGCGGGTGGTGTTTTCGGAACTTCCGTAGACTTTGCCGGGCAAGTTAAAAACGAAAACGCACTGATACAGCAATATAGAGGAATGTCTCTCTATCCAGAGGTCGATCAAGCAATCGAAGATATTATAAATGAATCTGTTGTGCCAGGATCTGATTTTCACCCAGTAAAATTAAATCTAGACGAACTTAAAGTTTCCGAGATAATTAAAAATAAAATACATAAAGAATTTAGTAATCTTGTAAAACTTTTAGATTTTAATTTTAGAGCGCATGATATTTATAGAAGATGGTATATCGATAGTAAACTTTACTACCATATAATTATTGATGACAAACATCCAGAAAAAGGTATTGTCGAACTTCGACCTATTGATCCAACAAAGATTAAACGAATTAGAAATGTTAAAAAGAAACCCAAAGAAGGGGCTCTTTCAGCAAATCCCACATCAAAACTGGATATTATAGAAAAGGTAGATGAATATTTTATCTACACCAACACAGATCAAAATACACTTTACCAAACCAACAGGGCTGGTATAAGAATAACAACCGATTCTATCTGCTATGTTCATTCTGGTATGATTGATGGTAACACAAAACAAGCAATTGGTTATCTTCACAAAGCAATTAGACCACTTAATATGCTTCGTCAAATAGAAGATGCTGTAGTAATTTATCGAATATCTAGGGCCCCCGAACGAAGAATCTTTTATATTGATGTTGGTAATCTTCCGAAACAAAAAGCGGAACAATATCTACGAGAGTTGATGAATCGATATAGAACAAAAGTTATTTACGACAAAGCAACCGGAACTGTTAAAGATGACAGAGATCATTTGTCAATGTTGGAAGATTATTGGCTACCAAGACGAGAAGGTGGTAGAGGAACTGAAATTCAAACACTCCCCGGTGGACAAAACTTAGGACAAATGGATGATGTCGAGTATCTTCAAAAGAAACTCTATAGATCTTTGAATGTTCCTGTCAGTAGATTAGAGACTGATAACGGTTTTAACATGGGTAAGTCTTCAGAAATTACACGAGATGAAGTCAAATTTCAGAAATTTATTCAAAGACTTCAGGTTAGATTTCAAAAGATGTTCATGAGTCTTCTAAGAACTCAGTTGATACTCAAGGGTATCGTTACCCCCCAAGATTGGCAAATTATTAATGATGATATAAGAGTGGTATTCAATAGAGATACTTACTTCGACGAACTTAAGGAAAATGAAATATTGTCCGAAAGGCTGAATATGCTAAATAATGTACAGCCATTTGTTGGACAATTCTTTTCTGAGGATTATGTCAGAAAGAATATTCTAAAGATGACTGATGAAGAGATAGAAGATCTTCAGAACGAGTTAGATCAACAACCAGCAGAACCGCAAATGGTGGATCAAGAACCACCTCAACCAACGGAGTAAGAAATGAAAAACCTTTCACCCATGATAAACTCAGCAATCGAAGAAGACAAAGAAGGCTTCCTCGATAGTTTTGTTAAGGAATTCGTTGACAGAGTTAATGAAAAAGTCTCTGTTATGCACGACGGAATCCGAAAAAATGTATTACAACCAGAGGGTGTCTGGAATAAACCAGAAGAAGTCGAAGAAACTGTAGACGAAAGCAATGAAGTTCTTTCTAATAGATGGGAAAGAATAAAAAGCGAAGTTAACGATTACAGATTCAATTCCGTTGATGAAGCAAAGAAAGCAAAGAAGAATCTCATGGATAAGGGGATGTGCGAATCTTGCGTCAAGCAAATTGGAAATAGACTCTATCTTGAATCTGTTGATCACGAAGATATGGTCTCAGTTGTATATGATACTTTAGTAGAAAGCGTAGATATCTACATTCCATTCTTTGAACTCGGAAATGATCTACAAGAAGCAATCGAAAACGGTTCGGTTGAAATGGTTCTTGATGACGGCACAGAAGTCACAATCGAAAGCGAAATGGCTGAAAATATTGCAAAGGTTCATGATTCACTTGCAAGAGATAATCAAATTTCCTTCCGAGACGAAATTACTCTTAACGAAGAATCATTCGAAAGAATGATAAACTTTGTCAATAAAGCAATTCAGAAACTCGACGAAGGAGAAGAATCCCAATGAATTACGCATCAGAAATACTAAAAAATATATTTGATGATAACGCAAAAGCAGTTATTGATACCGTAGATCAAGCACTTTCTGATAAAGTAAATGATCAAATGGACGAAATGAAAAAGGGATTAATTGATTCCGTTTACGAGAATGACTTCTCCTACATGCTAGAAAAGAAAAAAGATAAAAAGCATGAAGAAGAGGAAGATGATACAGAAGAAGGAAGTGAAGAAGGTGACGACAAAGATGGTGATGGAGACGGTGATTTTGCAGACATCATGATGACTAGAATGAAGAAAAGCGGAATGAGTAAAAAAGAAGCCCTTAGAAAAACAAGGAAGCACAACAAATGAAACTCATTACTGAAATGAACGAAGATGTTCGCTTGGTAACAGAAAAAACCGAAGATGGTAAAAAGAATTACTACATCGAAGGTATTTTTATGCAAGCAGAACAAAAAAATAGAAACGGTAGAATTTACCCATATTCAATTCTAGAAAAAGAAGTCAAAAGATATCACTGTGACTTAGTTGAAAAGAAAAGGGCTTTGGGTGAATTAAACCACCCACAAGGTCCAACTGTTAACTTAGATAGAGTTTCTCATATGATCACTGAATTAAATTTCAGAGGTAATGATTGTTACGGAAAAGCAAAAGTAATGGAAACTCCTATGGGTAAAATCGTAAAGAGTTTAATCGATGAGGGCGCTCAATTAGGAGTTTCCTCTAGAGGTATGGGATCGCTCAAAGACAGAGGTGGAATTAATGAAGTCCAACAAGACTTTATGTTATCCGCAGTTGACATTGTAGCAGATCCTTCCGCTCCAAGTGCCTTTGTTAATGGTATTATGGAAGGTGCAGAGTGGGTATGGGACAATGGACTACTTAAAGAAAAGAAAATTGCGGAATACCAAAAAGAGATTCAAAGAGCATCCAAAAAAGAATTAGAAGAAAAGACCATCAATATCTTTAATAAGTTTATCAGTGGTCTAAATGGGTAGCGTAGACGGTTTAGATTTAGAAATTACAAAAAATATAAATATCCTAGAAACCTCCGGAGGTTAAAGAAAATGGAATCGAATAACACATTAAACACATCAAGCGTAGAGAGCGATGCTCTTTACCAAGATACAAGCGGAAAAGGCGCCAAGATTGCAACAACCGTTGCAGGCGACGGAACCGCAGATCAGAACCGAGGGTCTATTGCACCTAAACCTTCTGACGCTTCAGCAGAAATTCAAACACCAGAACAAGTAGTTGCTCCAGTTCCTTTCAAGGAACATATTGAGTCACTCTTCAGTGGTGAAGATCTCTCTGAAGAATTCAAGGACAAAGCCGAAGTTATCTTTGAAGCCGCTGTAGGTGAAAGAGTTTCTCTTATTGAAGAAGAACTCCGTTCAGCAGTTGAAGAGTCCTTCGAAACTGAACTTGAAACCTTCAAGGAAGAACTAACCGAACGAATCGACGACTATCTCAACTATGTCGTCGAAGAGTGGGTTAAAGAGAATGAAGTTGCCGTTGATAAGGGTCTTCGCACTGAAGTAGCCGAATCATTCATCGGTGGACTCAAGACTCTATTCGAATCAAACTTCATCGACATTCCCGACGAAAAGGTTGATGTCCTCGAAGAAATGATTAAAGAAAACGAAGAAATGACAGACACACTCAACGAAGCAATTAATGCTAACATTGAGTTAAACAGTCTTGTCGAGAATTACCGAAAGTCTGAACTCTTCGGTGATGTTGCCAACGATCTTAGCGATGTTCAAATCGATAAGTTTGGCAAAATGGTCGAAGACCTTGATTTCGAGGATGAAGAGTCATTCACAAATAAACTCAACATCCTGAAGGAAAGTTACTTCGGAAATTCAACACCAACAGTAGCATCAACAGAAACAGAAGAAGTTGCTTCTAACGCTAAAGTTTTAAACGAAAACACAGACAGTCCAATCGGTCAATATGTCGAAGCGTTAAATAGACAAGCAAAAAGCAGAGAACTTTACGAATCTTGAAAAACTAAAATAAGGCTAACGCCAGAGATCAAAGGAGATCCAAAATGTCATCTGAATTCGAAAATTACGGTACACAGCCCTACGATCAACTCGTAGAAAAGTGGAACCCAGTACTAGATCACGACTCGTTCGACACAATCGGCGATTCATACAAGAAAAAAGTCACCGCAGTTCTTCTTGAGAACCAAGAAACTGCCATGAAGCAGCAGTACCTCGCTGAGGCCCCCACCAACTCACTCGGTGGTGGATTTAGCGTAACCCAGGCTGCTAATCAAGCAGGTAGCATTGCTGGTTACGACCCAGTGCTTATCAGCCTGATCCGTCGTTCAATGCCTAACCTTATGGCATACGACATCTGTGGTGTTCAGCCAATGAGCGCACCTACAGGACTCATCTTTGCGATGAGAAGTCGTTACGACAACCAGAGCGGTAACGAAGCACTCTTCCAAGAAGCATTCCCCAAGTACTCAGGTAAGGCTGGTATCTCTGCTGGTGCTGCTGAAACTGCTGCTGAAGGTGTTACCTTCACCGCAGCAACTCCCGGTGTAACTCTAACTGCTGCCGAGCAGGCTCGTGCTGCTGTCTTCGGAACTGGTTTCCAAGGTATCAGTGCTGCAAATGCTGAATCACTAGACGGAAGCGTCGAGGGTCAGTTTAACCAGATGGCATTCTCCATCGAAAGAGTTGCAGTTGAAGCAAGAACTCGCGCCCTCAAGGCTGAGTACAGCACAGAACTCGCTCAGGACCTCAAGGCTGTTCACGGACTCGACGCCGAGACTGAACTCGCCAACATCCTCAGCACAGAGATTCTGTCTGAAATCAACCGCGAGATCATCCGTAATGTCTACTTCAACGCCGAGATCGGTGCTGCTCAGACAGACCTTACTGGTGCTGGTAACGCTCACGGTCCTCAGCCCGGTATGTACGATCTTGCAAGCGACTCTGATGGTCGCTGGAGTGCTGAACGCTTCCGTGGACTCATGTTCCAAATCGAGCGCGAATGCAACCAGATCGCCAAGGAAACTCGTCGCGGTAAGGGTAACTTCATCATCGTCTCTGCCGATGTTGCTTCAGCCCTCGCAATGGGTGGATTCCTCAACATCTCACCCGCTCTCAACCAGAGCCTAGATGTTGATGATACTGGTAACACCTTCGCTGGTCTTCTCAACGGTAAGATCCGCGTCTATGTTGATCCTTATGTCGCCACTGGACAAAACCATGTCTGTGTCGGTTACAAGGGTACATCCCCATATGACGCCGGACTCTTCTACTGCCCGTATGTCCCACTCCAGATGGTGCGTGCGGTTGGTGAGAACACCTTCCAGCCGAAGATCGGATTCAAGACTCGATACGGAGTCGTAAGCAATCCGTTCGCAACTAACACCGACATTCTTACTGCCGGTGGTAACCAGTACTACAGACTCTTCGTTGTCAAGAACCTTCACGGTAACGGTTCCTGATAACACAAAAATAGAAGATCTGAACGAAGCGAGGGGGAGTTTTACTCCCCCTCGTTTTTTGTTATACATAATAGTATACTGGAGTTAATCATGTCTGATTCTGATATCACCCGCGAAATTCCGGAAATGCCGGACATTCAATATAAGTCATATGGTGTAACATATGATGGTAAGACAGAAAACAATTATCTTGGTAGGAATTATTTCCAACTGGAAATACCTAGAGTTCCTAACTTTCAAAGATTTGTTCAGAGTGTTACTCTTCCTCAGTTTTCTTTTAGTGAATTGACTCAACCAACAACTTTAGGTTTAGCACCTGCATTTCCGGGAAGTGGTTATGAATTTTCCCCTCTTATTGTTGGATTTGGTATCGATGAAAGATTTTTGGGTTATCAGGAGTTGTTTAGGTGGATGGAATCTATGGCGTTCCTAACAGATACGACCAATTTACCCAGAGAGTCTCATACATCTGACATTACCATTTCAGTTAAAAACAGTGCATATCAGGAAAAAGTCAGAATTGTTTTTGTGGATGCCTTTCCTACAGTGTTAAGTCCTCTAGAGTTTACTTCACTCGAACCTTCAGCATCCCCTTTATTGGGATCAGTGACATTTAATTATTCTAATTTTGAAATTGTGCAATCAGGAGTATAGCATGAATCTAAGTGATTATCGACAGATGGTAGAAGTCGATCTTAATATTAATGAAACAGAACTTGACACAGAATCTCTCAGAACCCCCCAATTACATTCAAAATATTTAAATTTCCTTTCCGACGAAAAACTAATACTCTCTAAATTAGAGAGTGAGTATAAGATCACTAAAAAGTATAGGTGGCTTTACTATACCGGAAAATTATCAGAAGAAGAACTCTCTGAATTTGAGTGGGAACCTTTTGAACTTTCAATTCTAAAAACCGATATTGATAAGTTCATGGAATCAGATGAAGATATACAAAAAATTTATAATAGAATTCAATACAGAAGAACAGTGGTTGATTATTTAGATAGCATTATTAAGGTAATTTCCAATCGACAGTGGAACATTCGTTCAGCAATTGATTGGCTTAAATTTACAAACGGTCAATGAGTGATTTTAAAATAAAACAAATAGATGCAGTAAACCTTAAAGTTGATTGTGATAAAGGGTTTGCAAAGGAACTGAGCGAATACTTTACATTCATGGTTCCAAATTACCAATATACCCCTGCATACAAGAACAAATACTGGGACGGTAAAATACGCCTGTTTAATATTTTCAATCGCACAATTTATGCGGGACTTTCATCTCATGTAAAGAAGTTTTGCGAAGATAGAAATTATCCTTATGTTTTGGATTTACATAAAGAAGAAAAACAACCATGCGATGATATCGATACATTTCTTTCTAAACTAAGCATAAGCAATGGTAAAGATCCGATTACATTACATGATCATCAGGTAAAGGCTATTCGTGAAGCATTACTGAACAGAAGGTGTCTTCTATTATCTCCTACCGGAAGCGGCAAGTCTCTTATCATTTATTGCCTTCTAAGGTATTATCTTTCTTGTTTTCCAGAAGATAAAAAGTTCTTAGTGATCGTTCCAACAACCGGACTTGCTTCTCAGATGAAGTCTGACTTTTTAGAATACTCAGTAAATGATAACTCTTTTAGTGAAGAAGACATTCACATGATCTTTTCCGGTAAGGAGAAAGAAACCAAAAGAAGAGTGGTGGTATCTACATGGCAAAGTTTGTACAAGATGCCCGAATCATATTTTGATGATGTTGCAGGAGTATTTGGTGACGAGTGTCACTTATATAAAGCAAAGTCGCTGGTAGAACTCCTTACTAAAATAAAAAATGCCTATGTTCGTATCGGGACAACTGGTACTTTGGACAATACGAAAACACACAAACTTATGATTGAGGGTTTGTTTGGACCTACCATAAAGGTAACATCTACCGTAAAACTAATGGAACAGAAGATTCTTTCTCAACTTAAAATTAGTTGCATTACTCTAAAGTATGACGAGGAAGACTGTAAGGAAGTTAAAAGAGCGAAGTATCAAGAAGAAGTTGATTGGCTTGTATCCTCGGAGAAAAGAAACAAGTTCATTATTGATTTAGCAACTAAATTGAAAGGAAACACTCTTCTACTGTTCAATTTCGTGGAGAAACACGGCAAACCTCTCTACGAGTCTCTGAGGGACTCCTCGGACAACCCTGTGTACTTTATCCACGGTAATAAAGATGTTGAAGAAAGAGAAATGATCCGAAAGATTATAGACACTGAAGAGAATTCTATTTTAGTTGCTTCATATGGGACATGTTCAACTGGTATAAATATAAGGAACATCCACAACATCATTTTTGCTTTTCCTTCTAAGTCTGTAATCAGAGTACTTCAATCTATAGGAAGAGGTCTAAGAACTTCTTCTACAAAAGATATTGCCAAACTATACGACATTGGTGATGATCTTCAGTACAAAAGTTACAAAAACCATACCCTGAAACATTTAGAAGAAAGAATTAAAATATATACTAATGAAGGTTTTAATTATGAGTCAATTGCCATACCGATTCGGAGAGAATAACATGAAGACTTCTTATAGAATCATTAAACTAAGTAGCGGCGAAGAAATAATAGGAAATATAAAAGGTCGAGAAAAGGACAAGATTTTAATTGATCGTCCAATGATATTTAAAACTCAAACTATGATGAACACTATGGTGTCTCAAAAGGAAGTAGTATTCTTAAGAGACTGGATGTCATACACTAACGATGTTCAAGCAAAAATTAAAGAATCTCATATCACCTCTATTTTTACACCAGATCAATTAGTCGTGACCATGTATGATAAAGCAAAGCATGATCTAGATGTTCAGCCTCACAAACCAGGCAAAGTAACTAAAATGGACCCAGATGCGATGAATCAAAAAAGTCTGGAAGACACCATAAAGCAAATGTTTAAATTTCCACCAACTAACAATAATGACATTTTTAATGAACTGGATGCTTTAGAAGAAAAATTAGAAGCATTCGACTCAAACGAATTAAATAATCCTGAGCCTAATGGTAAAGATAGAATCTATCTGAATATGGATTTATCGTATGATGATTTGAAAGGTTTGTTCGAAGATGGTATAATTTCTTCGAAGATCTTCAATATGCTTGAAGAAATGTATTATGGACCTAACAATCAAATGAACAGTGAAGAAATTAGCGATGAATCAACTATTGAAGACAAAGATAATCCAGAATATGGTAATAGGTGGACTGATTGGGATAATGATTTATCTAACGAAGACTATAAGTAAGATTAGTTAACTTATTACTCCTTTTCTCTCTCCACACAGAGATTATAATCGTGAACAAAAAACTGTCAAGTAAAAACTTGACAAAATCTTTTTAGGATGTAAAATTCGTATATGAAAAAACCCACGCACTATATTGATAACACTAAATTTTATGAAAGTATGACAGACTGGATTAAGGGTGTTCGTGAAGCACAAAACGCAGACGAAAAGAATCCTCCAATAACAAACTATATTGGAGAATGCTTTATGAGCATTGCTGAAAACTTATCGAAGAAAGGTAACTTTATCAAGTATCCTTTTCGAGACGATATGATAAGTGATGCGATAGAAAACTGTGTAATGTACGCACACAACTTTGATCCAGATAAATCTAAGAATCCATTTTCTTACTTTACTCAAATTACTTACTTTGCCTTTCTTCGAAGAATAGAAAAGGAAAAGAAGCAAATGTATATTAAGTATAAACTGATGGAGCAACATCCAGACTCCACTTTATCTTGGTATAAAGAAAACTATTTTGAGAAAAAGAAAGAAGAAAATATTGATGATGCACTGAAAAAGGAATTTGAACTAACAGATAAAGATATTGAAAAATTTGGATCTAGTTCAAAGAAAAAAGGTAAGAAATGAAAATAGGTGTTTTGAATGATTCGCACTTTGGTGCTAGAAACGATTCTGGATTGTTTCTAGATTATTTTATTTCATTTTATGAAAATGTATTTTTTCCATATATCAAAAAAAATGAAATAAAAGAAGTGATTCATTTGGGTGATTTTTTTGATCGCAGAAAATATATTAATTTTAGTACATTACAGAAAGTACGAAAAAGTATTTTAGATCCTTTACAGGAGATGGGTGTCACCATCAATCTTTCTTTGGGCAACCATGACACCTATTATAAAAATACTAACAAGGTAAATTCCCCTAAAGAACTTCTTTCTAATTACGATAACATCATTATTCATGAGTCTCCCGTAACATTAGACTATGAAGGATTGCTTGTTGGATTAATTCCTTGGATTAACAGTGAGAATAAAGACTCCACTTTAGATTTTCTTAAGTCTTGCAGATGCTCTATTATAGGAGGGCATTTTGAACTAGAAGGTTATGAAGTTATGCGAGGTATGAATTTTAATGGAGGAATGTCTGATAAACCGCTGAGACGGTTTGAAAAAGTTTTGAGCGGACACTTTCATACAAAAAGTCAAAAGAACAATGTTCATTATCTTGGGACACAATACCAAATTACATTTAGCGATCTTCATGACATGAAAGGTTTTCATGTTCTTGACAGCGAAACCAGAGATCTTGAATTTGCAGAGAACCCAGATAAGATGTTCTATTCATACATCTATGACGACATGGATAAGAAAGCACTCAAAGATCTTCAATCAGAATTAACTGATAAACTGAAAAATAGATATGTTAAAATTATTGTAGAGAATAAAACCAAGTCAAGTTTGTTTGAATCTTTCATTGATGCTTTATATGAACTAGATGTTGCTGACATTTCTGTGATCGAAGACTTTTCTGCGGACTTAGATCAAGAAGAAAAAGTTGATCTTGCACAAGATACATTAACAATTATAAGCACAGAAATTGATTTAATCGAAACTGATTTGAATAAAGATTCGTTAAAAAGAATAATGAAAACCCTTTACATGGAGAGTATAACAAATGAAGAGTGAAGAAATATCTGTCACCGAAGAAGAAATTCCAGAATCTGCAAAGGTAGATACTGATTCGTCTGACAAAGTTGAAAGAATTAAAAAGGCTGCAAGTGCGTATCGAATGGAATCTTCAATCCACGGAGTGAAGAGCGGAACAACTAAAATTGTTCCAAACAAAGAAAACTTTGCAAGTTCTGTTCGTCTCACGGTTAACCCGACTGGGTTATCTCAAGTAGTAACCGAAAAAGAAATTAAAAGAGGAGATCTTTTAGAAGAATGCTACTACTATGTCATGGAGTCTCGCAGGGATGACATGTTTATGGCATTACGAGATAAGGTTGCAGCATATCTCATGTGGACTTTACCCGAAGATGATGCTGTTTATAAGTCAGATGAAGTTGGTAACCATGTAATTTTACCTCTCGGTAATGCTCTTGCATATGGTCCCTCAGCAACACCAAACGCTTATGTTCAGTTTGACTCAATGATGCGAGTACTTAGAATTTATGCACTCCGAGATCTAGATCGAGGAGAAGTAGTTACTATTGGATATCCAAAAAATGGAATAGGACCTTCAGGGATAACTCCAAAGGAATATTATGACTTGACAGGGGATACGATTAAGAGTAAACTTGGAACAGCAAATGCATCTGGTAAGAAAGGTGGTTGTTCCTCATGTCAACAAAAAAAGTTTCGTTCGAGAATAGAGGAAAAGAATGATAACATTCAAGAAACTTAAATTTAAAAATTTTGGTTCTTTTGGTAATTACTTCACAGAAGTAGATTTTACAAAAAATGAGTCGATATTAGTATCTGGGTTGAATGGTCGAGGTAAGTCATTTGCTTACCTCGACTCAATCACCTTTGCTTTATACGGAAAACCATTTAGAAAAATTAATATACCTCAACTCGTAAATACAGTTAATGCTAAAAACTGTTTAGTGGAACTTGAGTTTTCTATCGGAACAAATAATTATTTTATTAAGAGAGGTCTTTCTCCTAAGATTTTTGAAATTCACAAGAACGGAAAACTTTTAGATCAAAATGCAAAGGCTAAAGATTATCAAGAATTTCTTGAATCACAGATAATTAAGATGAACTACAAGACATTCACTCAAGTGGTAATTCTTGGTAGATCATCTTTTGTTCCGTTCTTACAGTTGTCCCCAGCAGATAGAAGAAATATTATAGAAAATATTCTTGATATCAATGTGTTTTCAAACATGAATCAAATTGCAAAGGGAAAACTTTCCTTTGTTAAGGAGAAAATAAATGAGACGAACCGTAAAATTGAAAGTTTTGAAGAAAAAATCGAATACCAGAAGAAATTCATCGCTAAAATACAAGATCAAAAAAAGAGTTCGGAATCAAAGATCAAAGAAAACATAGAAAAGATAAACAAATCTATTTTTTCTAGCAGAGATACGATGAAAGAAATTCTATCATCTATGATTTCAGGTGACATTGAAACCGAAATAGAATCTCTCAAGGATAAAAAGGTTACTCTTCGAACAGAAGAAAAATCCTTTATCAATAAGATTGTTTCGTCTCAAAAGAGTGTTGATTTTTATGAGGATAATGAAAATTGTCCAGTATGTAAACAGTCAATTGATGTAACATTTAGAGAAAATAAAATAAGTAGTCTTTCAGAAGAACTAAAAGCACTGGAAAAAAACCTTGAAACTGCAAAAGATTCTTTAGGTAAGTGTGAAAAATTCCTTTCTTCCAGACTAGAAGATCATAGTAGCAATAAAAAATTAGAAGAAAAATATAACATCAATCTAACTATGATTGAAAGATATGAAAAAGAGTTGATTGATCTCCAGAAAGAGTTACAAAAACCCCACGAAGATGCAGATGAATTAGAAAAAGAAAACAAAAATTTAGAAGAACTTGAGATTAAAAAACAAACACTACAAGAATCTTTGTCTCAGTATGATATTGAAAAGATGGAATACTCTTCTTGCGTTTCTCTTTTAAAAGACAGTGGTATTAAATCTAAAATTATTAAGCATTATCTTCCGTTAATCAATAAAGTTATCAATACATTTTTAACAAATATGAATTTCTTCACCAAGTTTGAACTAAACGAAGAATTTGAAGAAACGATTAAAAGCAGGCATCGAGATAAATTTAGTTATATGAGTTTTAGTGAAGGTGAAAAATTAAGAATTGATCTTGCTTTGTTGTTTGCGTGGAGAGAAGTTGCCAAAGTAAAGAATAGTGCAAACTGCAATTTACTTATTCTTGATGAAATTTTTGATTCTTCGTTGGATGCATCTGGCACAGAAGAATTGATGAGAAATCTTTACTCACTCAAGAAGTCTGGAAGCGTTGTTGTAATTTCCCATAAGTTAGATCAAATGTCTGATAAGTTTGATAAAACAGTTGTCGTAGAGAAAAAGAACAATTTCAGTTCTCTTAAGAAAAAATGAGTCTATTCACAGAGACAGCAGAAGATTACTTAGAGATGATTGGTGATTGGACGGACTCCCTCCCTGCTCCCGTCGTAGAGGAGCATGAGGGGATCCTCGTCGTCCGCGACGATCTCATCGGTGGTGGATCGAAGATGCGATTCGCAGATCACCTGATCCAGTCACAACCCGAGATCAAGGAGTGGGTATATGGTAGTTCACCTGCCACTGGTTATGCTCAGATCTCACTTGCACATCTGTGTGGCAGGTATGATAAGAAGGCAGTGATCTTCATGGCAGATCGTGCTGTTGAAAAAAGACACTCTTATCAGTTGCAAGCAATCGAAGCAGGTGCTATAATGCACTGGGTTCCAAACGGAATGCTTAGTGTTACTGAAAAAAGGGCAAGAGATTATGTTGCAGAAGATCCAAAGCATCGCAGATTACTTCCTATTGGTTTTGACCATCCTACTGTTATCGCTTCCATCATTAGGGTGGCTCGTAACATGGATGTATGTCCAGATGAAGTTTGGACGGTAGGATCAAGTGGAACACTCACCAGAGGACTACAACTCGCGTGGCCACGATCCTCCTTTCACTGCGTCCGTGTGGGACATAGCGGCGAGTACGGAAAGGCTAAGACCTACCAGTCAAAATACGCCTTCAACAAAGCAACCAAAGTGTTGCCCCCATTCCCGTCCGCACCAACCTACGACGCAAAGGCGTGGGAATTTATCAAGGATCATGCGTCACCTGGCGCACTTTTTTGGAATGTAGGATCGTGAATATACCTTATCAGCGAAATGATCACATCATCAATAGTGATGTGAATGTAAACTTCGAAGACCTCCTAGAGATGACACCCGATCAGTTTAAAGACTGGGTTGTCGAAATGCGTAATGTTCTCAAAAAATCTTGGGATACTTATGGATGCCCTCCTCGTACTGGGAAATCTGAAGACAAAATTATAGAAAATTGGAATAAATTAGAGACTCATCCGGTCCATGAATTTGAGCGTGATGATGAGTTGAGTGATATTCCAAACGATGTCATTATCAATAAATCTAGGGGTGGATCTGAAGTTGATCAGTTCTTTGAAAACATGTTTCGTACTAGAATTAATTATACTGATAAAGATAATGGTTATTCTATCTACGATTTAGTGGCAGATCCTTCTAGATTAGAACAAGTATATAAAGGATCTCTTCGTCATTTTCGACGAGACTCTTTTTATAATTATGCACTTTCTACCATAAAGAATTCTACAAAATATTCTGTTGTAGATGTTGATACAGGGAAAGACTGGATTAGTATATTTTTTACGCAACCAGATTTATTTAAGAATAAAGATTTTCTTCTAGAAGAAGTCAAAATTAAAGAAGGATTGAATTCTGGATATTTTCAACTTGAACAGAGCGACATACTTCAGTTAACTCGTGAACAAATTCAAACATTTAAAGACAGTGGGTTGCTCCAATATCGACATCATTCTACATTTGATATTGAAAATATGCCTGACGATCGAGTCTACTCTATTCGATTGTATGATAAGGGAAAGAAAATATTTCCCTCCTGTTTTAAGGCATTTCGTATTGGATATATTCAGCCTGCGGTGAATTTCCCACCAATGACTGCTAAATACTTATATGAAAGATTTACTGAACACATCTCCGACAAAGGAGATTTGCGAATTTATGATCCGAGTGCTGGCTGGGGTGGTCGTATTCTCGGTGCTATGTCTGTTCGGGATGATCGGCATATTCATTATCTTGGTACTGATCCCAATCCTGACAATTTCTTTGACGATGGTACTTCCAAGTATTCTATGGTCGCAGATTTTTACAACCAGAAAACCACAAGATCCAATTCTTTCTTCTCCGATACAAATGAATATACGGTATATCAATTAGGTTCTGAGGAAATTAAAAAAGATCTTGACTTTCAGAATCATAAAGGTAAGATAGATCTAATCTTCACCTCTCCTCCGTATTTCAACCGAGAGGCATACAGCGAAAATGAAAATCAATCATATAAAAAATATGGATCTTCTTATGAATCTTGGAGGGATGGCTTTCTAAAACCCACCCTTGAAACATGCGCCGAGTGGTTGGCGTCTGAAAGATATCTTCTTTGGAATATTGCAGATATTCTAGTAAAGGGAAACTACCTTACTTTAGAAGAAGATTCTAAAAATATTTTGGAAAGTATAGGATTGGTATATAAATATAAATTGAAAATGGCTCTTGAAGGAATGCCAGGACAAAATAGGATGGGTGAAGATGGTAAACCCCTGTGTAAGAATTTTTGTAAAGTAAAAGGAAAATATTTAAAGTATGAACCTGTTTATATTTTTTGGAAACCATGATGACTAGCAGAGAAGAATTAGGATATCGATTGGAATCTATGTTCGATGAATATATCGAAAAGATTCAGAACAATCAGTCAAGCAGAAAACCTAGATTTTCTGCAATTATTAACTCATACCGAACTCCTAAAAAGTTTCAAAAGGACCTTAAAGAGACTTTTATCAAAACCAGAGACGAAATCAATTGTGCAATTGAAGGATCTGATCCGCAATGTGCCGAAGGTTGGTCTTTTATGTCTGGTACTAAATTAAAAAAAGTAGAAGAATATCTTTCTATTATGATTGATGTTCTTGATAAAAATAGTAAAGTGGTTAGGAAGAAGAGAAAAGTAAATCCTGAAACTGCAACTAAAAATCTTAAATTTAAGGGAAAGTTTAAAAACCTACAATCTGTAGATCCCAAAGAAATTATTGGCGCAAAGCATTTAGTTTGTTATAATGTGAAATACAAAAAGATTGGCTACTATTATAGCACCGAAGGTTTAGGTGTGAAGGGAACAACAATTCAAAATTTCAGTGAGGATAATTCTTTCATTAAAAATATTGGAAGATCTAAACTGGATCTTTCTATAATTAAAACGGCAGGTATCAATTGGATTCTCAGGGAACTTGACGGTGTGAAATCAAAGACCCAAGTGGCAACTGGACGAATCAATTCAGATACAATTTTACTTAAGGTTACGAAATGACACCCAGAGGCGAATACGCAGAATTTGATGATAATGGATCTCCTATAGTTTACAATTATGATGACTTAGTTTACTTCAATAAAAAGGCATATGTTTCCACCAGAAGTACAAATTTAGGTCATCCTTTACGCGAAGACAGTGGTTGGTCCTTGCTTGGAACTGGATCTTCTTTTTTTTCCAGTGTCGAGCCTCAGTTTACGAAACCGGGAGATAATTGGTTTGACTTATCGTCGGGTGTGATGTATACTAGACTAGAACAAAACGATGGTGTTTTGTATTGGGTAGAACTGTGATTTTATTAGATAATAACCAAATACTTATTGCAAGCATTTTTCAATCTTTAAAGACCCCCGAACTACAAGAGAAAAGTTTTTTACGGCATCTTGTTTTGAACACATACAGGATGTATCGATCTAAATTCAAAGATGAATATGGTGATCTTGTAATTTGCCATGACTCTTCTAATTGCTGGAGGAAAGACTTTTTCCCCGAATACAAGGCAAATAGAAAGCAAAAGCAAAAGGCAGATGTTGTGGATTGGAATGGAATCTATAACAAACTTCATGAAATCAGAGAAGAAATTAGGGAAAACTTTCCCTACAGAAATATCGCAGTTCCTCGAACTGAGGCAGATGATGTTATTTCCGTTCTATGTCATGAATATTCAGAGAAGGAAAACATTGTCATCGTTTCAAATGACAAAGACTTCAAGCAACTTTTATCTTTGCCTAATGTAAAGCAATATTCTCCGATGAAAAAAGGATTCATTGATTGTGAAGATCCTAGTGGATATTTGTTTGATCATATTCTCAAGGGGGATTCGTCTGACGGAGTTCCCAACATCTTATCCGATTCTGATACTTTTGTCCGTAAAGATAAAAGACAGAAGAGATTGACTAAGAAAATCATTCAATTAATCGAAGATGAAATTAAAAGTTCTTCTACGCCACCCGAATTTTGTCTTGAAAACTGGAATCGAAATAAACAGATTATTGATCTGTCTATGATTCCAAATGAAATTAAAGATGAAATTATCGAATCATACGAAAATTGTAAATTTGGCGATCGTTCATCGATGTTGAATTATATGATTGACAACAGGCTTAAAAATCTAATAGAAAATTTGGAGGACTTTTGATGAAAAAGTCAAAGAAAAAAATTGCGGACGGTGACAAATTTGATAAAATGAAAGCAAGAAGTAGCAAGAAATTGTTCAAGACAAAGAAGAACAAACACAAAATGATACTCAAGAACTACACAAAATCTAATGACTATGATCGCATTGACGACATAGATGAACTGGAGAATTTAAATTGATGACAGGTACAAGAGTGAAACTCGGAAAAGAAACACTAGCAATTCTTAAGAACTTTGCTACACTCAATTCCAATATTTTAATTCATGAGGGTAATACATTTCAAACACTTACCCCAACTAAAAATGTCATGGCTATGGCAACAGTAGAAGAACAATTTCCAACTAAGTTTGGTGTTTGGGATTTGAACAAATTCCTTTCTACTGTCTCATTGTTTTCTGATCCTTATTTTGAGTTTGAAGATAAGTTTGTTATCATCGGTGACGAGAATGGTTCATCTGTAAAATATCACTATTGTGATGAAAGCGTTCTTACCATTCCTACTAGAGAGATTAACATGCCTGAATCTGTTGTTTCTATCACAATCGATCAGTCAACCTTTTCAGAATTACAGAAGGCATCTTCGGTGCTAGAACTTCCTGATCTCAGCGTAGTTCCAAGCGAAGATGGACAAACCATTCTTGCAGTTGTTGATGATCGCACTGATCCTACAAGTAATAACTTCTCAGTTACGCTTGGAGAAAACACATGCGAGAAGGACTTTGTGTTTAATTTCAAGTCTGACCTTCTTCGAATGTATCCCGGTAACTATACTGTAAACTTTACAGAAACTGTTATCAGTGAATTTTGTAATAATGATTTGGATTTAACTTACTACATCGCGCTGGAAGCATCCAGTAAGTATGGAGACTGATTTAAACTATGTTAGAACATGGATTGTTCGTCGAAAAATATCGTCCTTCCACTGTGAAGGACTGTATACTCCCTATTGAAATTGAAACTACCATCCGTAAGATGGTTGAGTCTGATGAATGTCACAACCTGCTTTTTCACGGAGGAGCAGGTTGTGGTAAAACTTCTGTTGCTAGAGCGATTTGTGCAGATCTTAATGCTGATTTTATCATAATCAACTGCTCAGAAGATGGTAACATTGACACTCTTCGAACTAAGATCCGGAGTTTTGCAAGCACCGTTTCTTTAAATGGCAATTCTAAGGTTGTGATATTAGATGAGTTCGATTACAGTAACGCACAGAGCATTCAACCTGCTCTTCGCGGAGCAATCGAGGAGTTTGCAAAGAACTGTCGGTTCATAATCACATGCAATTACAAGAACCGTATCATATCTCCTATTCACTCTCGATTTACTAATATCGATTTCACAATTCCCAGCGAAGAAAAGGCTGGTATTGCAATGAAGATTCTTCAAAGAATGGAATACATTCTAAAAGAAGAGAACATTGAATATGAACAGGAAGTTCTTGCAAAACTTGTAACCAAACATTTTCCTGACATCCGTAGAATGCTCAATGAAATCCAGCGGTATTCTTACAACGGAAAGATTGATGTTGGTATTCTGTCAAGTCTAGGTGATGTACACATTAAAGACCTTATGAAAGCGATGAGTCAGAAGAACTTCGCAGATGTAAGAAAGTGGGTTGTGAACAACCTAGACAATTCTTATTCCGATATCTTCAGAGCAATTTATGAGGGATTGTCTGAAAGTATAAAGCCAAATTCTATTCCAAGTGCAATCGTTACCTTGGGTGAGTATCAATACAAAGCTGCATTCGTTGCAGATCAAGAAATTAACCTAACTGCCTTAATGGTAGAACTTATGATGGAGTGTGATTTTAAATGAAAAATGAAAAGAAAAAGTTTACCCCAGTGAGGGATTTGGTTGCACTTGAGACAACTCTCAAGGAAGAAAAGATTACTGAGAATGGTATTGTTTATACCGATAATCAAGTAGCGGATAATTATTATGTTTGGAGTACAGTTTATTCTGTAGGTCCAGAAGTCACCGAGGTAAAGCCTGGTGATGAGGTGATGTGGAAGTTGGGATCTAATGAGTCTCAATTTTACAAGGACGGGGAATTTGTGGTTGATATTGTGAAATTTAGTGATCTATTGGTGGTGAAGTGTGAAACTGGGTGATTTTCTTACTTCAATCAATTACAATAAAAAAAATCTGTTCGAAGAAAATGAAGACTTTGCTGAAAAGTCATATGTTCCATTTGTGATTAACAGGTGTTTATCTTATTTTCCCGATACAATACTTCATGCAAACATGATGAACTTGCATACGGGTGTCTCGAAAAGAATGAATTATGAATACTACCTGCACTCTATCAGGAAAGGTAAGAGGTTTTCTAAAACATTAAAAAGTGAAGTATCGGAAGATTTGTCTTTAGTAATTACTCATTTTTCTGTTTCCAGAACAAGGGCAAAGGAGATGCTACCTCTCCTCAGTAGAGAGTTTTTAGATGATCTCTCTAATATTTACCTCAAAACACACTAATTTATAAATATTATAAAGTGTGAAACTATAAAATGAGGTTAAAAATATGGATAAGGATGTAGATGTATTTAAAGGATTGGGTGTAAGAGTAAAATTAGAAGATGAAGACGACTTTTTAATAATAAAAGAAACCCTAACTCGAATGGGAGTTTCTTCACGAAAAGAAAATAAGTTATTTCAGTCTTGTCATATTCTCCATAAGAAAGGTGAGTATGCGATTGTTCACTTCAAAGAACTCTTTATACTTGATAAGTTAGAAAGTAACATATCAGAGTCTGATGTTGCAAGAAGAAATTTAATCGCAAAATTACTTGAAGAATGGGAACTTTGTGATATACTAGAACCAGAGAAAATAAAAGATCCAATTGCCAATATCAAGCAAATTAAGATCATTTCTCATAAGCAGAAAGACGAGTGGGAATTGATTCCCAAATACCATTTAGGAAAATAATTGTGAAACTAATATCTTTTTATACTGAAGGTGACGAAAAAAATTATTATGTGCAGTGTGCAAAAAGATTACAGGAAAATTGCAAGTCCTATAATTTAGATTTAGAACTGATAAAAAAGAAATCTCTTGGTTCTTATAGAGAAAATTGTTTATCTAAGCCTAAATTTATTTTAGATAAACTTAACGAATTCAAATGTCCTGTGCTTTGGATTGATGTCGATACTATTTTTAGAAATTACCCCGAACACTTCTATAGTGTGCAACTTGAAAATGTAGATATTGGATTTTCTTCCTCCCATCAAAATTTAATGGGAATGAAAGCATCTCCTCTTTATTTTAACTACAATGAATTGTCGAAAGTCTTTCTGGAAGACTGGGTATCTGTATGCAATCAAACTCTAGAAAATATGGATGTAAATTTTGATCATGAATCATTGTTCAGTATTGTTGATAAATACAAAGAGACAATGAAGTATGGCGTTTTCCCCGGCACTTATTGTCAGTGGCCACAAGATGTTAACGAGCATACTGTGATCGAAATGGGAATGTCTGATGTAGCAGATAAAGTGGAAGTTCTTAAGAAAATGGGAATAGATGGTAATCTTTTAGCGATACAAACATTAGGAATATTATGAAACAAATACAGTGTGTGGGTGCGGGATTTGATCCCTCACAATCTTCATGTTCGAATCTTAAACCTAAAACTTTTTCTTGGACTACCGAACCAGTAGATAATCAGGTTTTAATCGACAATGCAATTCTCTACGCTAACAAAATAGATAGATTAGATAGTCAAAAATCATACGGTTGGGTTTGTGAATCTTCTGCTATTGTTCCTCAATTGATTGACGCACTCAAAGACTTTCATGAGGTAATTGTTGAAGAAGGTGAACTAGAAGCAATTTTTACAAACGACAAGACTTTGTTGGAGTTGAGTGATGTATTTGTTTATTGCTCAACAGGAAGCAATATTCCTTGGATTCCAGAAGAGTCTTGGGGTATGCATGAGAAGTTAAAACTATGCTCTATGGTTGCCTCTCCAAAGGTGATGTGTGAGGGGCATCAATATCGTCAAGAAATTGCATGTAAATTTAAAGAGTCAATCGATCTCGTTGGTGGTGCATGTGACTCGGAGAGAATTGGTATTTCTTCTAACTTAAATCAAACATGGAATGACAAGAGATCGGCGATTGTCCCTTATATGTTTTCTATAGTTATGGAAAATGTATCTTCTCCTTATTATTTCACAGAAAAATTAACTGATTGTTTTGTGACAGGGACTATTCCCGTTTACTGGGGTGCAACTGATCTGGGAGAGTTTGATGAAAGAGGTATCATTAAACTGACTGATGATTTTGATATTGGTCAGTTGTCTCCTGAGTTATATCAGGACATGCTTCCTTATGCAGAAAAAAATTACGATGTGATGAAATCTTTAGAAATGGCTGATGATGAACTTGCAAACAAAATCTTATAAGCCCATAGTTAAAAACGGGGAATATCTTTTTAGAGATTCTTTTGAGTTTGACTTTCCTGTTGAAATTCATTTTTCTCGTATGGAAGATTTTACAAATGCAGATGCATTTAAGGTTCTCGTTCTGTCCAGCGAGTCAATGATGTCCCCAAATAGATCTACTGTGCATGATGTAATAAACAATCACAAGAGATATGATTTAATTCTTTCAGCAGATGATGAAATTAATGTTTTTTGTGAGAATGCACATTTGTTTCCATATGGAAGCACATGGTTAAATCGAGGTGCTATTAATCATCCAGATGGTCTTGGTTGTTATAAGCCTTCTCCTATCTTCGAAAGAGAACAAAAAACTTTTGATGTCAGTTTTCTGGCTTCTTGGTATAACATTGATCGACCTGGATACAACTTAAGACAGCAGGTGTGGGCAAGGAAAGATGAAATCGAAATACCAACTAACTTCTACACAAGCACAAAGTGTTTTTCGGATTCTCCAAACCCTCTTCCGGGGGGAGAAAAGGAATCTCTCTTCGACTCTCAGTATCATATTTGTATAGAAAATCAATCAATAGGACATTACTTTACGGAAAAACTTATTGATGCTTTCTTGACAGAAACTATTCCTGTTTATTGGGGATGTCCAAACATTGAAGATTATTTTGATGTAGATGGGATGATTTTGTTTCAAACATTCGACGAACTCAAAGATAAATTAAATGACTTGACACCATCGTATTACGAAAGTATACTGAACATCGTTCATAAGAATAAGCAAAAGGCAATAGAGTTTGCAAATTATGACCAGAGAATATTTGATAAGGTAACAGAACATGGAAAGCACTAGAAGATATTGTACACTGTCAGACAAGAATTATTTGAAGTTTGGAAAGGCTCTTATTGATTCTCTTATAAGTCATTCAACAGAAGATTTTGTTTTATATTATCTCTGTTTAGATGAAGAAACATTTGAAAGTTTAACCGACTACAATTCTAAAGTTGTTCCTGTGCGATTGAGTGATGTGGAAAATAGTAATCAGGACCTGGTTAATTTTAAAAATCGAAAACCATATAATCAATTTTGCTGGTCGCTTGCCTCTTGTTTTTCTTATTATCTGTTAAAAGAAAAGCAGTTAGATGATATTCTTTATATTGATTCTGATATTTACTTCTACCAAGATCCCAAATTAATATTCGATGAGGTTGGTGAGAAAAGTGTTGGTATAATTCGACACAGACATAACACGAATCTTTCTGTTGACGGAGAGTATAATGTAGGCACTGTCTATTTTAGGAACAGTGATCTTGGTATAAAAACTCTCAAGAATTGGATGGAATGTGTTATCCTAGAAACTCGTCCTGACTTAGCAACATGCGGGGATCAGAAGTATCTAGAATTGTTTGAATTGATTTGTGGTGGACCATTCAACGAACTCTGTGTTATAGACAAAACAATAGCACACGGCGCTCCGTGGAATTTTAGATTGTATGTTTATGACTATTATAACCAAGACGGAACTGTTGTTTGGGGTGATAGAAAACAACCTCTGGTGTTTAATCATTTCTCTCGCGTAGGTTTCGATAGTGAAACTGGTGTAATTAATCCTACGAATGATAACTATGCAGATCATACTTTAAATTTTCAGGTATTTAATATACCAGAGGTCAGAAACTTTTACATAGATTATGCTAATAAATTGAAGGAGTTTTCATGATAATATTAAAGCCAAACGCTGGTTCTCATTGCGGGGATACATTCAGAGAACTAGTTGGCATATGGGAAGAACTTAATCTATGCGAAGTCAAAGATAGTCCAGATGATTTTTGCTGGATAAATGAGTGTGGTGATATTTTGCTTTATGATTTGCCAAGACTGGATGACAGACACATTCCCAAATTCCGTCATGGTATTTTTGGCAATACTGTACCAATGCATCCAAATTGTCATCCGTGGATCTTCTGGGCTAGAAGTCCTCGTCGCCTAATGGAAGCAAGAAAGACTCCGTTGTTGGGTTATGCCGATCGGGACATAGAATCTATCTTCTTGGGTAAGATTGAAAATGATGTTCAGAATCAGAATAGAAAAAACAAAGACTGGGAACGAGCAGGTATAGAACTATTTCATTGTCCTGTTGATACACCGGGACCAGATCACTACCCATTTACAAAAGAGGAGTACCTAGAGAAACTACGACACTCCAAGTTTGGACTCGCACTTGCTGGGTATGGTCCCAAGTGCAATCGTGAGATCGAACTTCTTGGTATGGGCGTCGTCCCACTTTTCGCTACCGAAGTTGATAATACATACTATGAACCAATGAAAGAAGGAGTTCATTTCCTTCGTGTGGATTATCCCAGTCAAGTCAAACCACTAATCGATTCAGTCAGTGAGAGTCAGTGGCAAGACATGCACGGTGCAGGACAGGACTGGTATGAAAGGAACGCATCACCAGAGGGTGCTTTCCATGTTACAGAAAAAATAATGAAGAATATTATATGAGTTCAGGTACATTCAAACTAAATATAAAATGTATTAATTGGATAAGAACTAATATTGAGAAGGGTTCTTCTATTCTAGAATTTGGGAGTGGACCGGGTAGCACTGGTCTTCTCGCAGAAGATTATGATTTACATTCTATCGAAGAAAACCAAGAGTATGTAGATAATTATTCTAATTCTACTTATTTGTATTCTCCTGTTATAGAAGAAGCGGGATATTGGTATGATATAGATCTAGTAAATGAATTTATAAAAGAAAAGACATTCAGTTGTATTCTTGTAGATGGACCTGCTGCCACCGTCGATGCGAAGTGTCCTAGATGTGGGTTGTATGATAATCTAAAATCAGGAAAACTAAAACTAAATACGGAATGTGTTTGGATTTTTGATGACACCCATCGCCCGTGGGACATGGATTTAGCAGTTAATATTTCTAAATTCATAGGAAGAGGACTTAAATCTTTTGGTGATTATAGTATAGTAGACATGCAAGGAACAGTGTAATGAAAATTAATGATGTAAAGTTTTTAGATATAAAAACAGTTGTGGATGACAATGGTAACTTAGTTCCGATTGAATCAGGACAAGATATACCCTTCGACATAGAAAGAGTTTTCTATGTTTATGGAGTTCGTGATGATGAAAAGAGGGGAAATCATGCTCACTATAAAACAAAGCAAATTTTAATTTGCCTTCATGGTAAGGTAGAAGTAATAGTTAAAGATGGTTTCAATGAGAGAAGATATCTTTTGGAATCGCCACAGCAAGCACTTTACATTCCAGAAATGATTTGGGATGAACAGGTTTATAGAAGCGAAGAAGCCGCTTTGCTTGTGCTGTCAAACACCCATTACACCCCATCAGATTATATACATGATTTTGAAGAATTTAAATCTATGAAAGAAAAAGAATGAAAATTAATACAGATAACTTTAAAAATTATTTAGATGAATATCTAGATCTTTATAAAAATAAACCAATAAATGACAATACCGGGGGAATGAAATCACCTCACCTTTTTAATATGTTTTGTTTGTTGAAAGAAACTAAACCCAAACTTATTGTTGAAAGTGGTGTTTGGAAAGGTCAAGGTACATGGTTATTTGAACATGCATCGCCCGATAGTGATATTATTTGTTTTGATGTTTATATGAAAAGGCTTTTGTATAAATCAGAAAACGCGCTTTATATTGAAAATGATTTTACGATGGTAAATTGGAATTCTTTTTTTACGGAAAATAATCACTACAATAAAGATAATACTCTTTTGTTTTTAGATGATCATGTTGATTTTATTCATAGACTTAAGTTTTTGTCATCTACACCATTTTTCAAAAAAATAGTCTTCGAGGATAATTATGCACCAACTCAGGGTGACTGCGTTTCCCCGAAGAAATTACGAGAATCTACTACTTGTATTATTGATAAAGCGGGTGATAGATCCGAATATGTTATCCCAGAAGAAGATATCAAGTTATTCAAAGATAAGATTTCATACTACCAAGAACTTCCCCCTCTGTTTAAACCAGAAAATACTAGGTGGGGTGATCCGTGGAAAAATTATAATACACCAGATCCTATATTTGAATTAAATGAAAATTCAAATAAGACATTAGTTGAAGAAATGTATGATTATACATGGATATCATATATGGAATTAAATGATGAATGAGGATAGTTTAATAAATTCTTGGAAAAATTCCGAGGTTTTCAAGAAACAATTAGATTTTAATTTGAATGAGTTGGAATCACCAGATACTTATCCTGAACATTGGAAACTCTCTTTGGCAATTTTAGAGCAAGTGAAACCATCTAGTATTTTAGATGTTGGCTGTGGATGCGGTTCTTTTTATAAAGTATGTAAAGATAACATTCCAACTGTTAATTATTTTGGTTGTGATTATTCTGAAGATGCAATATCGCTTGCAAAAGAAACTTGGAACAGCGATAATTTTTTTGTCAGAGATGCAACAGAACTCAATGAAGATGATGCAAAAAAATATGATCTGCTTTATGCCAGTGCTTTGATGGATGTTTCTCCCGATGGTGACTCTATGTTAAAACATATTCTTTCTTTGGGATTCGATCGCATTTTATTTTCTAGAGTAAAAATGACAAATGAAGAAAGTTATTATGAAACATATAATGCGTATGATGAAATAGAAACATGTGCATATTATCACAATGTTGAAAATTTAATTAAGTTATTTGAAGAACATGAATACGGATATCAAAATTTTTCTGATCATATATTTTTATCGAGATTGACATAGAACTAAATGAAAATACATATTTTAAATTACAAAGATATTCTCCCCACACTATGCGTACCTTTGACAGAAGAAAACTTCAATGGGAGGGTTCGTGAATATTTGGCAGGAGGAAGACAAGATGTTTTAGTGAACACTGATATTTTCTGCAACAATGTAAGATCTAAAAATTTTAAAGAAGTAAATTTTAGTTTGTTCCACAGAACAGATGTAGATAATGCAGATATTGTAATCTTCCCGATCTATCTTGAATTGTTTGAATTTTTTGGATTGTCAGAAAATATAAAACATTGTATAGAAACTTATTCAAAAGAATATTCAAATAAAAAAGTTGTATTTTTCTGGAATCATGATGAAGACTTTAAGAAGTATAATGATACATCATCTAAGTATGAAAATTGCAGAATTATTAACTACAATACTTCAGAAAAAACAGACAATGATATTGTAGTTCCTTGTTGGGCATTGGGTAATATAGATCCGATTGAGGAAGAAAAAAATATATATTGTTCTTTTGCCGGAAACATGACTCATAATGTAAGAAGAATACTTGCAAGTAAAATAATACAATACAACGATCCAAAAATACAATTACTCTCCAATTTACCATACGAAGAGTATAGAAAAAAATTATCACAAACGATGTTTAGTCTATGCCCTCGCGGCGAAGGTTTATCTAGTTATAGACTATTTGAATGTATCCATGCAAATACAATTCCAGTATTAATTGCTGATGAGAGTGTATTGCCTTATGAGGAAGATTTGTGCTACTCTGACTTTTTAATTAGGTACAAAGAGAAAGATGTAACGGATATTAATTTTCTTCTTGAAACTTTACAGAATGTAGATTATAATAAAATGCTTCAGGAACTCAAAAAAGTTAGATACAAATTCACGCTGGCCGGTGTTCAAGAACATGTACATAGGAGATTGCAATGATTCCCATTATATATTATCATGCGGGAGCGATAAGAAACGCAACATCCGCTCCTCGCCATTTAGAGGTGTCGATTCATCAATCTAAAAATTTTAACAATAGAGTTATTCTGCTAGGTGACGAATCCAACTCCCATTTAGATGTTGAACACTACAGAATAGCAGATTATTTTGATGGTGTTGATAAATTTCGATCCTCATATGCGCATATGTCTTCTAACGAACCTGCATTTGAAATGGCGTGTATCGAGAGATGGATAGTGTTAGCAAATTTTGTAGAAAAAATGAATTTAGAAAAGGTTGTTTACCTAGATTCTGACATCATGACTTTTTGTAATTATGAAGAAAGAGAAAGTATCTTTGATGAAGATTATGTTGGAATGGCTTGCTCACCTAAGCGATTCGGACCTGATGTTGATTCACCAAAGGACTGGGGTGTTACTGGATGTATATCTTATTGGCGACATAATATTATATTGAAATTTAAAGATTTCATTCTTAGTTCTTACTCTGATAACATGGACAAGTTATTGCACAAATGGAATTGGCATATTGATACAAAGCATCCAGGCGGAATTTGTGATATGACACTCATGTATTTGTTTTACTTTGAAAATAATTTACAGTCATTGTGTAAAGTTCAGAAAGATAATAGCGTTTTTGATCAGAATTATTATGTACCAGAAACTTATATGACGGACGAATATGCTATGAGTGGTAGAGGTAAAACCATAACTTGGAAAGAAGAAGATCTCGTAGATTTAAACGGAAATCCTCATCATACTCCATATTACCATAATCTTCTTTTTAACGAAAACGAGGAAACATTAATACGAGTTAATGCTTTACCTGAACTTGCTAGATTTTTTTGATATAGGAAACTTATGATAAACCTTTTTGAATTTGATAATCATGTAATTGATACATCTACTTTTGATCACCTTCTTCACGGAGAAGTAGTTAAACAATTTGAGCAAGAGATGTGTGAGTATGTCGGTGCAAAGTATGCAGCATCTTTCTTTAGTGCTTCATATGCTTTGTATGCCATAATGAAAAGTGAAGTCTGTAAGACTCCTTGGATCAAAAAGGTAATTGATATACCTTCGATGATACCACCTGTTGTCCCCAATGTTATAGTTGATGCTGGATATGGTATATCCTTTAACGATGATATAGACTGGGTGGGTGGATCTTACACCATGACTGATGGTTTAGTTGACTCTGCACAGAAACTAAATCGCAATCAATATGCAGAAGAGTGTGATTCGGATGATCTATTAGTGTTCTCGATGTATCCAACAAAACCATTGTCTTCTTTAGACGGTGGTGTTGTCGTTTCTAATAACAAAAAGAAGATTGATGATCTGAAGAGTCTGAGTTTCTATGGTATGGAATATGCAGAAGAGTCTTGGAGCAGAGTTCAGAAGCAGGTGGGATTTAAGGCATACATGTCAACCATGCAGGCTACTATTGCATCCAGAAATCTCAAGACCCTAGACTCGAAGTATGAGCGAATAGACGAGATTCGAAATAAATATAATAGTGAATTTGGACTGGAGAATACTAGTCGTCATTTGTATAGAATAAAAGTGCAAGATAATCTTGATGCTGTATCTTATTTTAAAGACAAGGGAATTATCACCGGGATACATTATAAACCACAGCATGAGAATCCAGTGTTCTCTGATTTTAATGACGGTGCAGAGGAGTTAGACAAAAAAGTTAAACTTACATCGAAACAAACACTGTCAATTCCTCTTCATCATAAGTTGACATATGATCAGACTGAGTATATAATAGAAAAAGTAAAAAATTATCGGGGATGATATGATCTGTTTGGTTACAGGTGGTGCAGGTTTTATAGGAAGTAACTTAGTAGATCGTCTGATCGATCAGGGTCATGATGTTACTTGCCTAGACATAAATGGTAGCACTACTGCGTATTGGAATGAGTCAGCCAAGAATTGGGTTGGTGATATTTGTGATTTTGATTTAGTAAATGTTATAATGAAAGACATAGACTATGTGTTTCATATGGCTGCTGATGTTAGGATTCAGGATGCCATACTAAATCCCATTCATTGCTATGAAACGAATGTGATGGGAACTGCTACACTGTTAGAGGCAGCAAGAAATAACAATGTGAAGAACTTTGTATTTTCATCTACCTCGGCAGTGTATGAGTGCAATCACATGGTACAGAGTGAAGGTTCTAAACTCTGCCCAACACTAAATCCATACGCATCATCTAAGTACGCTGGTGAAGATCTGTGTAGGATGTATTCTAAACTGTACGGATTGCACACCACGATCCTGCGTTACTTCAATGTCTATGGAAATCGACAGCACACAACAGGACAGTATGCTCCAGTGTTGGGCGTCTTCATGAAGCAGAATAAAGAAGGATTGCCACTCACTGTGACTGGTGAGGGTAAACAGAGAAGAGACTTCGTTAATGTTTCTGATGTGGTTGATGCGAACATACTAGTTGCCGAGAAGAATACCACACCGTCCAGAGTGTATAATGTTGGATCTGGTGTGAGTTACTCGATCAAAGAGATCGCAAATATGATCTCAGAAAATATCACCTACATAAATGAGAGAAGTGGAGAAGTGTTTGCCACCCAAGCAATGATCGAGAAGATCAAAGAGTTGGGCTGGGAACCACAAGTAAATTTACAAGAATGGACGATAATAACTAATGATTAATGTATATTATGAAAAAAACCCAGAACTGTATTACGATTACACAAAAGGTTTAGAATTACTTTCAAATCTTAAAGAAGAAGACTATGTTTATCCAGAAGAAGTAATTCCTTTCCATGTCTATACCGAAGCAAAGGATGAGAAAGAATTAGAATCTATTAGATCTTATCTTGCAACTCAGAACTTAGAAAAAACTAAGTTAATTGTTTGGTCTGATTATGATATCAGCGAACAAGAAAACATACAGCCATACAAAAAATATTTAGATTTGAGGGTATATAATTCAGTAGAATTGGCAAAGGGAACTCCTCTAGAGGGAAATGAAAAATATTTAAATGTTTATGATGACGATAGGCACTGGATGTCTAGCGGTGTGATGAGATTTTTAGTTCTTTATAAATTCGGTGGAATCTATATGGATATGGATATGATTCTTCTTCGTGATTTCAAACCAATTCTGGATCAATCTTTTGCATACCAGTGGGGATCTTCTACTGATTTCGCAAAGAAAAGAAAGTGGGAACCAGATTGTCATGGACCTTGTGCTGCTATGATGGGCGCTGTTAAGGGGGATCCATACATCAAAAATTGCATGAAGCAATTGATTGTAACTGAAATTAGGCCAAGAACCACTTGTTTCGATGAAGATATGCTTGGTTATGTTTATGCTAAAGATCCCTTCACCGTTTTTCCTTCTACATTCTTCAACACTGAATGGTTGAGCAGTAAAGTTGATCTTGATTTTACGAGAGAACTTGAAGACAATTGGTTTTATAACAAGAGTGATATAGCAAAGGATGGATTGTTTCTAGATGCGTTTGCATGGCACTGGCACCATTCCTCGAATAAAGATAAACCAATAGAGAGTGGATCTAAGTTTGATTTGCTTCAAAAGAGAAATGAATCGTTGTTAAAAGAAAAAGGTATTATATAATGAAAAAGGCGTTAATTACAGGTATTTCCGGGCAAGACGGATCTTACCTAGCAGAATTTTTACTATCGATGGGATATGAAGTACATGGTGTCGTAAGAAGAAATTCAGTTTGTTCCAATCAATCCACTAGACTTTCTAGTTGTTATGGTTCGGAAAACTTACATCTGCATTACGGAGATGTGACTGATTTGTCATCTTTGATTACCGTCATGAAAGATCATAAGTTTGACGAAGTTTACAACTTGGCGGCACAGTCGCATGTTAAAGTTAGTTTTGAAGTTCCCCTCAATACATCGGAAGTAACAGGATTGGGTTGTTTGAATGTTCTAGAAGCCTGTAGATTAACATGTCCAAAAGCAAAAATTTATCAAGCAAGTTCCTCTGAGATGTTTGGTAATGAAATTGATGATGACGGATTTCAGAGAGAAACTACAAGGATGTCTCCTGTAAGTCCGTACTCTTGCGCGAAAGTCTTTGCATATAATGTCTGCAAGAATTATCGAAATGCTTATGATATGTTTATCTCAAATGGAATTCTTTTTAATCACGAATCTCCTAGACGCGGTGAAAATTTTGTGAGTAGTAAAATTGTCGATGGTGTTCTTTCCATTGCTCTTGGGGAAAAATCAACTCTTGCTTTGGGTAATTTAGATGCAACCAGAGACTGGGGTCATGCAAAAGATTATGTTAGAGCCATGTGGTTAATATTACAGCATGATGTTCCTGATGATTTTGTTTGTTCAACTGGAAAATCTCATAGTGTTAGGGATATGTGTAAGTATGTCTTTTCTAAATTTGATATGAACTATGAAGATTATGTTGTCATAGATCCGAAGTACTTTAGACCAGAAGAGTTGAAAGATCTAAAGGGAGACTGTTCTAAGTTAAAAACCACTCTTGACTGGAAACCAGAATATTCATTTGAAGACTTATTAGATGAAATGATTTTGGGTAGCACTAAATATCACGAATTAGAAGATCGTGAACTCGTATAGATACTCAAAAGGATTTTAAATTATGAAACCAGAAAAACCAAGAATTACCCTGTGCATGATCGTCAAAGACGAAACTCATGTGATCGAAAGATGTATAAGATCTGCCGCACCTTTCATTGATCGTTATGACATAACCGACACGGGATCTACTGACGGAACTCAAGATTTAATTAAAAAGACTATGGATGAATTAGGTGTTCCGGGAACAGTTCACCAGTCTGATTGGAAGGGGTTCGGAGATCATAACGGTCAAATGGGATCTCGTAGTGAGTCTTTGAGAAACGCAGAAACTAGCGACTGTGATTTTGCATGGGTTATTGATGCGGACGATTCGTTGGAAAGCGGAGAAATCATTGTTCCAAACGATCTTAGCGTTGATGGTTATTCTGTCAGAATTGCACGCGGTGATTTTGTTTGGTGGAGGAATCAGATATTTAATCTGAAAAATGCAACTTGGAGATATGTAGGTGTTCTTCACGAATATGCAACTTGCGATAAAGAACAGCCAAATTGTAGAAAGTTGGAAGGTAATTATAATTTAACTGCAAGAACTGAGGGTGCAAGGAATGTGGGAATTACACCACAGGAAAAATATAGTAGAGATGCCGAAACAATAAAAAAGGCATTAGAAGATGAACCAGACAACCAAAGATATTGGTTTTATCTTGCTCAAAGTTATTTTGATTCTCAGCAATGGGATAAATCAAGAGAAGCATATCTGAAAAGAGCGGAAGCAGGAGGTTGGGCTGAAGAAGTATTCTATTCCTTATATCGAGCAGCAATTATAGACGGAATTCAAAATAAACCTTTAGAAATTATAGCACAATCTTTTTTGAAGTCTTTCCAAGCAAAGCCAGATCGAGCAGAGCCTCTATTCAATCTTGCTAGAATTTATCGATTAAATGGAATGCCCGCAGTTGCTTACATGTATGCTAGGATGGGACTGGAAATTCCTTACCCGCAAAATGATATTCTATTCATTCAGGAAGAAGTTTATAGATATGGTATACTAGATGAAGTAGGTGCGACTGCTTATTATGCAGGAAAACCTCATGTTGGATATGCAGCGTGTAAAAAACTTATAGATGAAAATTTAGTCTCTGAGGGTGATAAAGCAAGAGTTATAGAGAATCTTAGAAGTTACGAAAAAATTCTAGGACAAATGCAGCAGCATGAAATGCAGCAAAATATGAATCAGCAAATGAAGGAATACGCAGAAAAGCAAAAGAAAAAACAGGAAAAAAAGGAAAGTAAAAAAAATAAAGTAAAAAAACCCACAAAGACACCAAGTATACATACACAATATAAGTCAAGGAAAAAGGCTAAAAGTTAATATATGTCGGACAATATAAAAGTCAATAAAACGGAAAAACTTATCCTAAAGGAAACAGTTTCCCCTGAATTACAGGAAGGAAATGTTTTCTATCGGGCTGAAGGTACTCCGGATGATTATATTCGATTAGATCCGGGTATTAGTAGTATTGATGTTTTATCCCCAGAAGGAAAAGTAATTAGACTTCAGGGAAATAAAAGAACATTGGGTGAACTTTTCACCGTTATTGAAGAAGTAACCGCAACAGAACAAAAACAGTCCGAACCTATCGTTATTGTTGAGCAAGGACAGCCCGGATCGCAGGGTTCTATTGGTCCGCAGGGTGAGCGAGGGAGTGACGGTGAACGCGGAGAACCTGGCGAAAGAGGGGAGCCTGGTCCTCCCGGTCCTCCTGGTCCTGCAAATGGACCCAGAGGAGAAGACGGTGAAGAGGGCCCTCCCGGACCCCAAGGTCCCAGAGGACATCGGGGTGATCAGGGAGAACCCGGAGAACCCGGAGAACGCGGACAGCAAGGTCCAATAGGACTTAAGGGTGATCAAGGTGAAAAGGGAGATAGTATTCGCGGGGATAAGGGGGAACCTGGTCCTCGCGGAGAAAAGGGTTCTGTTGGCTCAGAAGGAAAACAAGGTGAGCAAGGTGTTCCCGGTCCAGTAGGATCACAGGGTCCGAAGGGTGATCGCGGACAGGATGGACCTGCTGGATCAATTGGACCTAGAGGACAGCAGGGGGAAGTTGGAGAAAAGGGAGAACCTGGCAGAAAAGGTGTTCGTGGAGATAAAGGCGATCCCGGTGATTCTAAGATTGAATCTGTACAATATCCTTTAGAGTTGGATGCTAACACAAAGACTCTAAGTTTTAGTACTAAAAAATTAGAAGAACTTCTTTCTAAATTTACATCACTCGCCCAGCAAAATCCAGATTATGCAGGTATTTCTGATTGGTTGGCAGCATCGGGTGGTGCTGTTGCAATTCGGGATGGTAATAACGGCGATAAAATCATAATCAAATCTCTTAATGACTTGATCATTCAGGGTGAAGGTGTCTCTGTTACTAGGGACAGAGGTTCTAATGTCAGAATGACAATTTCTGGTGGAGGAGATGTAACATCTGTAAATGGACAAACTGGTGCTGTTATACTTGCGGGTATTTCTGGGGATTCAGTTTCACGATTTAATGGTTTGACTGGTCAGGTTGGAATAAGTGCTGGTACAGAAATATCAATCACCCAATCTGGTAATACTTTTACCATAGCATCATCGACATCAACTCTCCCATCACAAAGAACATTTAGTGCCTCTGCTCCTTATACTTACACTTCCAGTCCGATAGCAGGTACTGCTACTTCTAACGGCGAAATATTACATAATACAAGTAGCGACTCGATATCAATTTATAAATTTGATAATAATGGTGCAGATTTTAGAGATGTGTTATCAGAGGCCTCTATACTTGGTACTAGCGGTAAAGTTGGAATTGTGTTTGGATCTTCTGATACAGAACGAGGTTTCTATTATGATTCTGTGACATATAACGGAACTGCGTTTAATTTTACTACCACCGAGATTTTTCCTGGCTCAAGTGCTGGGACTGGTAAAGCAGTAGAACTAAGGGTTTATCCTGATAACCCAACACAAGCAGCAAGTACTCACTTTAGATTCCCAGATGGAACAAATGCGGTTCGCCTTGTTACTACTTTGAATGGGCTAACTGGTGGTGTTACATTAAATGCCGGAAACAATATAACAGTAACTACCGGAATAGGTGGAATCACTCTTGCATCTTCTGGGAGCGGTAGTGGTGGAACAGGAGCGACTGGTGCTACAGGAGCAACTGGCGCCGCTGGTGCTACAGG
>UEXM01000298.1_pt1 | contig 55232 bp, 51 predicted proteins | sample 1796661 | NCBI WGS metagenome assembly UEXM01 (sample SAMEA4772469, study PRJEB27181) | metagenome | reverse complement strand
AACTTTTTAAAGAGCGTTTGAGCTGTTGCTCAATCAAGGTGGCGTATTCTACATCGTTCCGCCGCCTTGTCAACCGTTTATCTGAAGAATTTCAAAACTCATTTTCTTCAACACTTTCAAACAGTTGACCCTCGAATCCGGAGCCGCCTGACTGGCCTGCCCCTCGAAGGAGATGCGCATTTTACAGACCTGCCCGAAGGTGTCAACGGTTCCATCAAAAACTTTTTCAGGATCCGCCAAAAAACCGCCTTAAAGGTCGATTTTGACCGCTGCCGCTGAGCGCCCGGCGGTTTCCCTTGCCTGCTCGATGCTCTCGCCTTTGGCCAGCGCCACACCCATACGGCGGCGCCCGCGCAGTTCCGGTTTGCCGAACAACCTCAACTGCGTGTCCGGTACCGCCAAAGCCTCGTCCAACCCATAGTAGGAAACATCAGCCGACTCCCCCTCAGGGAGAATGACCGCAGACGCGGATGCACCCAACTGGCGGATAGCAGGGATCGGCAACCCGAGAATGGCGCGGGCGTGCAGGGCAAACTCGGACAGATCCTGAGAAACCAGGGTAACCAGACCGGTATCGTGAGGCCGGGGAGAGACTTCCGAAAACCAGACCTCGTCGCCTTTAACGAAAAGCTCTACACCGTAAACGCCATACCCACCCAGGTTGCTCGCCACTGCTTCGGCAATCTCACGGGAGCGCGCCAGCGCCTGTTCACTCATGGCCTGAGGCTGCCAGGATTCGCGGTAGTCACCGTCTTCCTGTCGGTGCCCTATCGGATCACAGAATGAAATGCCGTCACGATGCTTTACGGTGAGCAGCGTAATTTCATAATCGAAATCCACAAACCCTTCAACGATCACCCTGCCTTTGCCGGCACGGCCCCCGGTCTGGGCATACTCCCATGCAGCCTCCACGTCACTTTCTGACTGGACGGTGCTCTGCCCTTTGCCGGATGAGCTCATCACCGGCTTTACCACCAGGGGAATACCAACTTCCTTTATCGCCGCCAGATAATCCTCGCGGGTTTCCGCGAACCGGTACGGAGACGTTGGCAGGCCCAACTCCTCTGCCGCCAGCCGGCGAATGCCTTCCCGGTTCATGGTCAGGTTGACTGCGCGAGCCGTCGGGATCACGCGATAGCCTTCCTGCTCGAGAGCCACCAGTTCGGGCGTGGCAATGGCTTCGATCTCTGGAACGACGAGATTGGGACGCTCCTGCTCGATCACCGCGCGCAGGGCCTGGCCATCAAGCATATCCACAACATGACTGCGATGGGCCACCTGCATGGCCGGCGCATTGGCGTACCGATCAACAGCGATCACTTCCACACCCAGCCGCTGGAGCTCGATAACAACCTCTTTACCCAACTCACCCGAGCCACAGAACAGAACTTTGAACGCGCCCGTTTTGAGCGGCGTACCGATGCGCACGGTGTCAGACATAACCTTGGATTCCTGTAGCAATGCGTTTTACAGCGCGACTTTCTCTTCGCGCCTGGCAACTTTCTTCAACACTTCCCGACGTTCTTCATTGGTCATTCGGGTCCAGTGCATGATTTCGTCGCTGGTGCGGTGACAACCAATGCACACATCGTTCGCGTCCAACGCGCAAACGCTGACGCAGGGCGACCTTACTTTGTCAGCTACCTTCATGATCAGAGCTCGCAGGGTGTCAGTTGACCAAGATACCGTTCAGCGTTCTGGACATAATGCGCCGCACTGAGCTCGAGCATCTTTTTCTGGTTATCGTTCAGTTCCCGCTTGATCTTGCCAGGCGAGCCCACAACCATCGACCCATCCGGCACTTCCATGCCCTCAGGGATCAGGGTATTCGCACCGATCAGGCAATGCTTGCCAATCTTTGCACCGTTAAGAATGACCGCATTGATGCCAACCAGCGAATAGTCGCCGATCTGACAGCCGTGGAGCATCGCCTTGTGGCCAACGGTGACGCCGCGCCCCAGGGTCAGGGGGATGCCCGGATCGGTATGGAGCACCGAGCCATCCTGCACGTTGGATTCCGGGCCGATGGTGATCCATTCGTTGTCACCGCGGATCACCACGTTGAACCAGACACTGGCTCTCTCAAGCAACCGCACACTGCCAATCACACTGGCGTTGTGCGCGACAAAGTGGCCGTCGCCCTGCAACTCGGGTTTGCGATCGCCAAGCGCGTAATACATATCAGGCTCCTGTTCGGGATGTGTTGGTGACTGGAGGCTCCAGAAGGTCAATGCCGGCATCGTACACAGCGTTCAGGAAATCAACCAGAACCACGGCCGACAGACCCCATATCTGATACCGCTCCCAGCGGTAGCACGGAACATAAAACGTGTGGTTCAGGAAGTCGAGGGCGTCGGTGCGCTCACGCCGGTCCTCCAGGAAGAATTCCAGAGGTACTTTGAAAATACTCTCGATTTCGAAGGGGTTCGCCTGCAATGGGTGATCGTGGGGTATCACCCCAACGTAAGGTGTTACCAGTATCCCGTAACGGGACATCACCTGACTCAGGGGCGCGACGATCTGCACCTGCTCAGGCGGCAACCCGATTTCCTCGTGAGTTTCACGCAACGCTGTCGCCGCCAGCGAGGCATCGGTCAGGTCCCGCTTGCCACCCGGGAACGCAACCTGACCGCGATGGGTATTCAGGTTCGACGACCTCAGGGTAAACACCATTTCCGGATTGTGGTGGTCATCCGTCACCGGCACGAGAATCCCGGCTTCCGGATAATCCAGCGCCAGTTGTCGGGGCGCATAACCCGAGAGTCGTTCTTTCAGAAGGTTGTGCAAAGCCCTGCTCCAACTACGACCGTCGTTTGAGTGAGACAGCGGCAGCGCAGATCGTTAAACTTGCTACCACACATTTTACAAGTATACGGTGAAAGCCATGAAATACTGCAGCACATGCGGCCACCCGGTAGAGCAGCGAATCCCGCAGGGTGACAATCGGCACCGTTATGTGTGCCTCAGTTGCGACACCATACATTACCAGAACCCTCGCATTGTTGCGGGCACCGTTCCGGTCTGGAACAACCAGATCCTGCTTTGCCGCCGGGCCATCGAGCCGAGGTACGGCTACTGGACCCTGCCGGCAGGCTTTATGGAGAATGCCGAAACCACAATTGAGGCAGCCGCCCGCGAAACCCGCGAGGAGGCCCTGGCGGAGGTCAACATCGACGGCCTGTACAGCATTATCGACGTACCTCATATCAATCAGGTGCACATGTTCTACCGGGCAACGCTGATCGACGGCCAGTTTGGTGCCGGCGAGGAATCCCTGGAAACCCGCCTGTTCGATCTGGATAACATCCCCTGGGACGAACTGTCTTTCCCGACAGTGCGCAAGACCCTGGAATTGTTCCTCGAAGACCTGAAAAGCGAGGCGTTTAAGGTTCACGTGACGGACATTCGCTATTCCATGGCTGCGCGTAAATAAACCGGCCTAGAGCACTTCAAGGCGATAGACTTCATACGCAGGCTCTTCATAGGGATGAGCCTTTTTGAACGCTTCGATCGCCTGCCTGATCACGCCGTCGTCACACACCAGCTCGACCTTGTACTCGCTCACCTTCTCCACCTGACCCTGCTGGCCGATAAATGGCTGGCTGCCCGCCAGTGGACGGAACTGCCCTTGCCCAAGACTTTGCCAGGCACAGCAATCGTAATCACCGATGCGACCGGCCCCTGCCCCGAACAGTGCCGACTTGGTTTCCTCCAGGTGAGACTCTGGGACGAAGTAACAGATTTTGTACATCACACTCGCTCCATTTGAACGCTCCGTCACCTTTCCGGCCGAGCATTTTTTGTACAGATTAAGGGCTTAGCTACTTACCCACAGATTCTGTGGATAACTCTGGGGAAAGTTTTTGGGAACACGCCCTCACCCCCTGCTATTGCTGCACTTTCGTTAAATTGGCGACAAATTCACCGAATGAATTAAATCGATCATTTTCAACACCTTACAACTGTCCTACAAAATCTGAAGCAACAATCAACCTTTTGTTCACTGATCGCACAGCGTGGCACCAAGAGTGTGCATAAAAGTAACGAGTCAAGGGCAAAAAAGCGATTTCAGAGAAATATTTCCCTTGAAATGTGCACAATTTTGAGGCTCGCAGCCACAAAAAAACCGGCCAGAGGGCATCGCGCATTCGCAACCCCTCTGGCCGGCTCTGTCAGCCGGACCGGCGTATCAGCCAAACCAGCGACGGGCGTTCCGGAACATTCTCATCCATGGGCCATCTTCCTGCCACTCAGACGGATGCCAGGAATGCTGAACGGCGCGGAATACCCGCTCAGGATGCGGCATCATGATCGTGACACGACCGTCCCGTGTAGTCACACCGGTAATCCCGTTTTCCGATCCATTGGGGTTGTAGGGATAACGTACCGTTGCCTGGCCACGATTGTCCACGTAGCGCAACGCCACCAGCTCATGCTCTTCCAGAGCCGCGGCTGAGTTGCTGCCCGCAAACTCGATCCGACCCTCGCCGTGCGCTACCGCAATCGGCATCCTCGAGCCGGCCATCCCCTCCATAAAGGCCGAGGGTGACGGAAGAACCTCTGCCATCACCAGGCGGGCTTCGAACTGCTCGGACTGGTTACGCACAAAGCGCGGCCAACCCTCACTGCCCGGGATCAGCTCATGGAGGTTCGACAGCATCTGGCAGCCGTTGCAGACACCCAGGGCCAGGGTATCCTGCCGGTTAAAGAAAGCAGCGAACTGATCTCGGACACGGTCGCTGAACAGGATCGATTTCGCCCATCCCTCACCTGCACCCAGAACGTCACCGTAGGAAAAGCCGCCACAGGCCACCAGGCTGCTGAAACCCTCCAGGGAGACGCGGCCGGAGAGCAGATCACTCATGTGCACGTCAACGGATTCGAAGCCGGCCCGATCAAAGGCGGCCGCCATCTCAACCTGACCGTTCACACCCTGTTCCCGCAGCACCGCCACTTTCGGGCGGGCCCCGGCGTTGATAAACGGCGCCGCCACGTCTTCATTGATGTCGTAACTGAGATCCACACTCAAGCCGGGATCCGCCACATCCAGCAGATTATCGAACTCTTCCTGGGCGCACTCCGCGTTATCGCGCAGCCCCTGAATCCGGTAGCTGGTCTCCGCCCACAGGCGCTGAAGCTCAGCGCGGGGTTCATCCACCACAGCGGAACCGCCAAAACTCAGACGAATCCGGTCGTCATCCCGCAGCGAACCGACAACCGAGGTATGGTCTCCCAGACCGGCGGCCGAAAACTGCTGCAGCACGAAATCGGTATCGTCACGCCGCACCTGAATCACCGCACCAAGCTCTTCGTTGAACAGCTCGCGGGCAAACTGCGAGGGGTCCTCTGCGAGGCCATCCAGTTTGACGTCAATCCCGGTATGACCGGCAAAACTCATTTCAGCGAGCGTTACGAAAAGCCCGCCGTCAGAGCGGTCGTGATACGCCAGCAGCTTGCCGTCACCGTTCAGGCCCTGTACCACCGCAAAGAACGCCTTGATGTCTTCCGGGTCGTCCAGATCGGGCGCGACCGCACCTACATGACGGTAGACCTGCGCCAGGGCGGAGCCACCGAGACGGTTCTGGCCGGCCGCCAGGTCGATCAGAATCAGGTCCGTTTCGCCGGCGTCGGTCATCAACTGAGGCGTCAATGTGCGGCTCACATCGGTCACCGGAGCAAAACCGCTGATGATCAGGGACAGGGGTGACGTCACGCTTTTCTGCTCGCCACTCTCCTCTTCCCAGACGGTCTTCATGGACATGGAATCTTTGCCCACCGGGATGGTGATGCCCAGCTCCGGGCACAGCTCCATACCCACCGCACGCACAGTCTCGTACAGATTCTCGTCTTCACCAGGATGACCCGCCGCCGCCATCCAGTTGGCCGACAAGCGGATATCCGACAACTTCGAAATGGACGCTGCCGCCAGGTTGGTAATCACCTCACCAACCGCCATGCGACCGGAGGCCGGCGCGTCAATCACCGCAACCGGGGTGCGCTCACCCATAGCCATGGCTTCACCCGCGCGAACATCGTAGGAACTGGCGGTAACTGCGACATCCGCAACCGGAACCTGCCAGGGACCCACCATCTGGTCACGGGCGACCAGACCGGTGATGGTGCGGTCACCGATAGTAATCAGAAAACTCTTGGAACCGACGGAAGGCAATCGCAGAATTCGCCGGATCGCCTCATTCAGGTCGACCTTGGTGGAGTCAAAAATCGGCTTGGTAAAAGACGACCGGGACACACTGCGATGCATACGCGGCGGCTTGCCAAAAAGGACGTCCATCGGAAGGTCGACCGGCTTGTCGTCGAAATAGGAGTCACCCAGTTCCAGATGATGGGACTCGGTGGCCTCGCCGATGACCGCGTACGGGCACCGCTCACGGCGGCAAAGTGCGTCAAACAGCTCGAGATTTTCCGGCGCCACCGCCATGACGTAGCGTTCCTGGGATTCGTTACACCAGATCTCCAGGGGCGACATGCCCGGCTCATCGCTGGGGATGTCCCGCAGCTCGAATTTGCCGCCACGACCACCGTCTTTGACCAGCTCCGGCATGGCGTTGGACAGTCCACCCGCGCCCACATCGTGGATAAACGCTATCGGGTTGGCGTCGCCCATCTGCCAGCAGCGGTCAATCACCTCCTGGCAACGGCGCTCCATTTCCGGGTTGTCACGCTGCACGGACGCAAAGTCCAGATTCTCGTGGCTGGTGCCGGAGTCCATGGAGGAAGCGGCACCGCCGCCCAGTCCGATCAGCATGGACGGTCCGCCAAGAACAATCAGCTTGGCACCCACCGGGATGTGGCCTTTCTCCACGTGCTCGGCGCGAATGTTGCCTAGGCCGCCGGCAATCATGATGGGCTTGTGATAACCGCGGACTTCTTCGCCAGCTGCGCCCGGCACTTTTTCTTCGAAAGTGCGGAAATAGCCTGCAAGATTCGGACGGCCGAATTCGTTGTTGAACGCAGCGCCACCAATCGGCCCCTCGATCATGATGTCCAGTGCGGAAGCAATGCGTTCCGGCTTGCCGTAGCCGATTTCCCAGGGCTGCGGGTCACCCGGCAGATTCAGGTTGGAAACGGTGAACCCGGTGAGGCCGGCTTTCGGCTTGGAACCACGACCGGTCGCGCCTTCGTCACGGATCTCGCCACCGGACCCGGTTGCGGCGCCGGCTGCCGGCGCAATCGCGGTCGGGTGGTTATGGGTTTCCACCTTCATCAGGATATGAATGTCTTCTTCGTTGTAGCCATAAACCCCGGTCTCGGGATTCGGATAGAAACGGCCACCACGGCTGCCACGGATGACCGAAGCATTGTCCTTGTAGGCAGACAGCACACCTTCGCTGTTCATTTCATAGGTGTTGCGAATCATCGCAAACAGAGACTTCTCCTGACCCTCACCGTCAATGTCCCAGGAGGCGTTGAAGATCTTGTGGCGACAATGCTCGGAGTTGGCCTGAGCGAACATCATCAGCTCTACGTCTGTGGGGTCGCGCTCCAGATCGGTGAACGATTTGGCCAGGTAGTCGATTTCATCATCCGCCAGCGCCAACCCCAGCTTGCGGTTGGCTTCCACCAGTGCATCACGGCCGCCCGCCAGCACAGGCACCCGCTGAACCACACGGGGCTCGTCGTGACTGAACAGAAGCTCCGCGCCGCCCATCTCGTGAAAGACTTTCTGGGTCATGCGATCGTGCAGCAGTGCGGCAATTTTCTCCCGCTGCTCCAGGTTCAGTTTGCGATTGGCGCGAACGTAATAGGCGATGCCCCGCTCGATGCGACGGATCTGCCGCAGGCCACAGTTGCGGGCAATGTCAGTCGCTTTGCTGGACCAGGGGGATAAGGTTCCCGGGCGCGGCACCACCAGAAACAGCACACCTTCCGGCTCTTCCACCTGCACGCTGGGGCCGTAGGTGAGCAGACGATCGAGGATGGCCTGCTCGGATTCCGACAGCTCAAATTCCAGATCGGTGAAGTGCATGAACTCAGCGTACACATGCTCCACTTCGGGCACGATGTCCCGGAGGCGGCTGTGCAATTTGCTGGAGCGGAAGGGCGAGAGCGCTGGCGCGCCGCGAAGTTCAAGCATGATCGAAACCTGTATCGCGCGAAACGGGGGAGTCAGGGCGCCTGTGGACATTCGCATCAGGTACCCGGCCATCTGAAAGGCCGCCATGATACTTGAAAGCGTGGCAGGGATACAGCGTCGGGAGCGTAATTACGGCCATGTACAATTGACATTCTTTTGCATATAAATTGACCACATTGATTGACCAGCGCGCCCCGAACGGAGATGATTGAAACGTGGCATCGGACGCCACCAACAGGTTTGAACTCGGATGTGATCGGATCCGGCACTGATCGGAACCCCGCCATGACATCGTAAACTCAGTGTCCTGCAGCAGTTCCAAGGGAGACCAGGGATTTGTCAAAGCCAAGACTGTATTCTGCCAGCCAATTCGGGCGCTGGTTGTTGCCTATCGCGCTTGTTGTTCTGTCCAGCGGTTGCTCCCGGCCAACCACCTTGCAGGAAGTTCGCTCGGAAGGCGTTCTTCACATCATCACCCGCACGGCTCCCTCTATTTATTTCGAAGGCCGTGACGGCACCACCGGCTATGACTACGAACTGGCGAAGCGGTTCGCCGACCACTTGGGCGTAGAGCTTCGGATCAGGGTGGAAGAAAACAACACCGATATCCTGTCTGTTCTTGACCGCAACTTTGCCCATATCGGGCTCGCCGGGCTGTCCAGCCGCAAAGAGCTCACCGACCGCTATCACACCGTCCCGACCGGGATACTGGCCGAATCCGTGGTGATCTATCATCGGGAGGTGGACCGCCCGCAAGCGCCTGCCGACCTGACCGGAGCCACCCTGCACCTGGTCTCAGACAGCAACCACGAACACCGGCTCAAGCAGCTGCGCGCGGATCATCCGGATCTCCAGTGGCAGGTGCACCCCGCACTGGACGCGGCCGGAGTGCTGGCACGCGTCGAATCCGGTGAATTCCCGATTGCGGTTGTGTCGTCCAATGAACTCGATCTCAACCACGTTTATTTTCCCATGGTGAAAGAGGCGTTTTCGCTCGGTGAACCTGAAGAGCTGGCGTGGCTGTTCCCCGCTGATCAGGACACCACCCTATCGGATGCGGCGCGGGCATTCCTTGACGAACTGAATACCAACGGCACTCTGGCCCAGCTGTCGGAGCGATTCTACGGGCACCTGGACCGGCTCAATTACGTCGGCGCCCGCACCTTCGTCCATCACGTCAATAACCGGCTGCCGAAGTATGAGGGGCTGTTCCGCAACTATGCGTCAGAGTACGGACTCGATTGGCGGCTGCTGGCCGCCATCGGCTACCAGGAATCCCATTGGCGCCCCAACGCCGTGTCGCCCACAGGCGTTCGCGGGCTGATGATGCTGACCCAAAACACGGCCGGTCAGATCGGTGTCAGTAACCGGCTGGACCCGGAAGAGAGCATTCAGGGCGGTGCAAAGTACTTCACCCTGGTGCACCGCCAGATTCCGGATCGCATTCCGGAACCTGATCGCACATGGTTTGCCCTCGCCTCCTACAACGTCGGCTTTGGCCACCTTGAGGACGCGCGCCGGCTGACCGAGGGCGCAGGCAAGGATCCGGATCGCTGGATGGACGTGAAGGAATTCCTGCCGCTGCTGGCACAGAAAGAGTGGTATTCAAAAACCCGGTACGGCTATGCCCGGGGTCACGAACCAGTGATCTACGTTCAGAATATCCGCCGTTATTACGACGTACTCGCCTGGATGCTTGAGCCGGCCGAGGAGCGCGAAGCCCCCGAAGAACCCTGGTTCGTTGAACTGGAGGGTGCCCCCGTTGTCGAGCCCCCAGCCGAATCCGGCGGTGAGGGTGACATGCGCGCAATGCTGCCCAGCGAGCTCGGCATGATTCCGCCAACCCTGTGAGCCGACAGCGCCGGATGCATCGCACCGGCGGTCAAAGCCCGGAGTCCTCGGTGTAGTCCAGCGCCCGCTCAACCTGGGCGGCGCTGAATCCGCGTCGGCTCAGAAACCGGGCCTGGCGGACTTTTTCATTCCAGTCGTCGCGCAGGCTGTGTCCACCGAAGCGCTTGCATCGCAAGCGAGTCGCCTGTTCCGTCCAGTCCTCGTCCGTCATCTGATCCACGCACTCGGGCACTGTGTGAACGCCGCGCTGCTGCAGTTCGGACAGAATTCTCAGGGGGCCGTATCCGAGATCCATTCGCTGCCGGGCATACACGTCGGCGAAGCGATCATCATTGAGCCACCCTTCCGCTTCGTAGTCGTCGAGCACCCGGTCAATAACCGCTCGTTCAATCTGACGTTGGCGCAGTTTCAGGCTCAGTTCGAGCCGGCTGTGCTCACGCCGCGCCAGCAATCTCAACGCCACCGAGCGCGCCTTGTATTCCTGATCGTCCGGTTTTTCCTGTTTTGCCATTCTGACCCTTCCCGCAAACGCGAACAAAACGCTAGACTAGCTCCCGCAATGCGACTGCCCCCTCTGTTGGTGGCAGTGCGTTGACTTCTCCGGCCCCGTGACGCGGGACGCCGATGGTCGGTGCGGCACACTGTGCCCACACCGGGAACTGGTTTCAATCTCAAGGATACCCTCATGGCTGCATTCATCCAGAAACTGTTCGGCAAAAGCAAATCCGCAGGCAAGTCCGGCGCAACCCGCGGCAGCGCCAAACCGGCCCCGGTGAAGCCGGTTGAAGCGCCTGCGGTGGATCCACGGGACGAACTGCGTGCAACGCAACAACAGCAGCTGGCCAATGCCCCCACCGACACCCAGCTCGAACAACTGGCCATCGAGGGATTAACCGCCGACATCCGTGCCGAAGCCGCTGGCCGGCTGACGGATAAGGCCGGTTTACAGCGAGTCCAGAAAGAGGCCAAGGGCCGTGATAAAGGGGTTTACCAGATTGTTCGGCAGGCTCTGCAACAGCGGCGGGACGAGGAAGATCGGGCGCAGAAAATCCGTGACCGCATTCAGGCCCTGGTGACCAGCGCCACAGAACAGGCCCGCAGCGAAGACATGAAGCTCTATGAAGCCCGTCTGGACACCCTGCTCAAACAATGGGCCGAGGTGGAAAAACAGGCGTCGGCGGAGCAGACCAGCGCCTTCCTGGAAGCGGTTCATCAGTGCCGTGAACGGGTAAACGCTCTGAAAGCAGAAGCGAAAGACCAGCAGCGGCAGGAAGAGCAGCAACAGCAGCGGGCTGAAACCCTCGCACTGCTGCAGACCACACTCGATGAACTCCGCCAGCAAAGCCCGGACCAGGCGCCGGCGATTTCCTCCCTCGATGCTCTGCAGAAAACCCAGGAAAACCGGTGGCTTGAAGCGACCCGTGATACCACCGTGGACAAGCAGCAACAGAAGCACTACGAGAGCCTGATGCAGCCACTGAAGCTGTACATCGCGGCGCTGCGCCGGCTCGGGCAATACCGGGAGCAACTGGCGACATTCGACAGCGCTGAGGCGAGCGACGACAGTGGCGATGCGCAGGCCCGGGCACGGGAACTGATCAAAGCCATCGACTGGCCCATGGATTTTGCCCGCCCGGTGCAGCTCGACGCACTCACCCGCAAAGCCGGCGAAACCCCGGCGGCAACGCCGTCGAAGCGGGACGACACCGAACAGAAGCAGCAGGCGGACGCCCTCAAGAGCACGCTGGTCCAGCTGGATGAGGCGCTGGACGCCAAACAGCTCAAAGAATCCAGGCAGCTGTTCAAGCAGGCCCAGCAGCAGCTGAAAGCGCTGGATCACCGCCACAGCAAACCGTTTCAGGCGCGCATACAGCTGCTGGGCGGGCAGTTGCGGGAGCTCACTGACTGGCAGGGGTTTGCAACCGAACCCAAACAGATTGCCCTGTGTGAGCAGATGGAATACCTGGCCACCCAGCCCATGGAGCCGGAAGCCAAATCCGAGCGCATCCGCGAACTCCAGAATGAATGGCGGGAACTGGGCGGGTCCTCGGACCGAACCCTGTGGACCCGCTTCAAGGCCGCGTCAGATACGGCGTACGAGCCCTGCAAAGCCTACTTTGCGGCCAAGTCAGGCCTCAAGCAGGCCAATCTGGAAACCCGCAAGGCAATCTGCGACCAGTTGGCCACCTTTGTCGACAATGCAGACTGGTCCCGGATCGACTGGAAATCCGCCGAACGCATTCATCAGACCGCGCGCCAGGAATGGAAAGCGGCCTGGCCGATCGAGTTCCGTGACAACCGTCCGGTCCAGAAGCGTTTTGACGAACTGTTGAAACAGCTCGAGGAGCCCCTGGAAGCGGAGCGCCGGAAAAATGAAGCGCTCAAGCACGATATCGTTGACCGCGCCCACGCGCTGATCACCCACGAGCCCTTGAGCGAGGCCATGGACCAGGCCAAGGCCCTGCAAACCGAGTGGAAACAGATCGGCATAACCCGCCACCGCGAAGATCGCAAACTGTGGCAGTCCCTGCGCCAGGCCTGTGACGAGATTTTCGCCCGTCGCGACGCACAGAAGTCCGAGCAGCAACAAGCGTCCTTGGATGCAGATACCAACGCCGCTCCGGTGCTGACCGAATGCGAGGCCATCCAACAGGCCACAGACCCGGAAGCCGTTGAGCATGCTCTCTCCGGAGTGCGGGCAGTCGCGGCGGAACCGGTATCACCGGCAGTTCGGGAGCGGCTGAATCAGGAGAAACGCCGGCTGACTCAGCTGCTGGACAACCTGAGAATCCGCAGCCGGGTGCAGACCTGGCAGAGCCTGGTCAGTGGCCGGGTGTCTGGAGCGCTGGATCAGGGAGCGCTGCCCGAAACCTGGGCGCAACTGGCGAGCGACGGCGATGTCATGGCGGCCGATGAACTGGTGATTCGAGCCGAAATCCTCACCGGAACCGCGTCACCGGAGTCGGATCAGGGGCGCCGAATGCAGATTCAGGTTCAGCGCCTGGCGGATGGCATGGGCAACAGCAACGGTGACACGCCGGACATCGGCCGGCAGCTGGAGGCTCTGGTTGCCCACTGGTGCCTGCGCCTGCCGGCGGATGCGGTCAATGATTCGTTGGCTGAGCGTCTTAACCGGTCGCTGGAGACGATGCTGGGGTGAGCGGCCTCACCCCCGCTGATGGCTCATAACCACGCTGATGGCTCTCACCCCCGCTGATGGCTCTTCACAAACTCCCTGGCGTCCCTAACGGCGATCAGGGAGTTTTCTTTCATGGCCTTCAGTTCGTCATCACCCAGGTAGAACATCATGTCGATGGAGTGCCGGTAGTATCGGGTTGGCAGGTGGTTCAGGGCCACGCACATCACGTCGGTCAGGAAGTCGGCGTTGTCTGATTGCTCTCGGGTGGCATCGATGGCGTCCACCACCAATCGTTCATAAAAGTTATCGATCGCATCTCTGAGGGACATCTTTAACCTCCTGCCGCAATGTTCGTCTCTTTAAACAATAGATCCCCCGCGCCGCCTTGTCATGGCTGCCCGCCCACGCATGAGCAGTTTTGCCAATTCGATTGGCAGCCGGCGTCATTACGCAGAACGCCCCCAACCCGCTATGGTTGCATCATCGGCAGAGCATCCCGACACAATAATCATCAGAGGAACAGCAATGACCACCGAAGCGTATATCTTCGATGCAGTACGTACCCCGCGGGGTCGCGGCAAAAAAGACGGCTCACTTCACAGCGTGAAACCCATTTCACTGCTGACCACCGTTCTCAACGCACTGCAGGAGAGAAACAGTCTCGATACCGCACACGTCGATGACATCGTCATGGGCTGTGTGACGGCGGTGGGTGATCAGGGTGCCGATATTGCAAAAACTGCAGCACTGGCGGCCGACTGGGACGAAAAAGTCGCTGGCGTAACCCTGAACCGCTTCTGCGCTTCCGGGCTGGAAGCCGTCAACCTGGCCGCTATGAAGGTCCGCTCAGGCTGGGAAGACATGGTGGTTGCCGGCGGCGTCGAAGCCATGTCACGGGTGCCCATGGGCTCCGATGGCGGTGCCTGGGCTACCGACCCTGCCACCAACCTGCACACCGGCTTCATGCCCCAGGGCATCGGCGCTGACCTGATTGCCACCCTGGAAGGTTTCAGCCGCGAGGACGTGGACGGCTTTGCGGTGAAGTCCCAGCAGAAGGCAGCCAACGCCTGGGCCAACGGTTACTTCGCCAAATCTATCGTCCCGGTGACGGACCAGAATGGTGTGGTGATTCTTGACCAGGACGAACAAATCCGTGGCAGCACCACGGTAGAATCCCTCGCCAGCCTGAAGCCGTCCTTCCAGATGATGGGCGAAATGGGCTTCGACGGCGTCGCGCGGGAGAAGTACCACTACGTGGAGAAGATCAACCACGTGCACCACGCCGGCAACTCGTCCGGCATCGTGGATGGCGCCACCGCCATGCTGATCGGCAGCGAAGCCAAGGGTAAAGCGCTGGGCCTCAAGCCGCGGGCACGCATTGTCGCCACTGCGGTCACCAGCACCGACCCCACCATCATGCTCACCGGCCCGGCTCCGGCCACCCGCAAGGCACTGGAAAAAGCCGGCATGACGGTTGATCAGATCGACCTGTTTGAAGTGAACGAAGCGTTTGCCTCGGTGGTTATGCGCTTCCAGAAAGAACTGTCTGTTCCGGATGAAAAAGTGAACGTCAACGGCGGCGCCATTGCCATGGGTCACCCGCTGGGCGCCACCGGCGCGATGATTCTCGGCACCCTGCTGGATGAGCTGGAACGCCGTGATCTGCGGTTCGGCCTCGCCACCCTGTGTGTGGGCGGCGGCATGGGCATTGCCACCATCATCGAACGCGTCTGAGCCCGACACTTTTTCTGACAGGAGAACCGAATTATGAGCGCCATCCATTACGACCTGGGATCAGACCAGATTCTGACCCTCACCATTGATATGCCGGGCCAGTCCGCCAACACCATGAACGCGGATTTCCGTGCAGGCCTGACCGACACCGTTGCCAGGGTCAAACAGGATCTCGACAACATCAAAGGCATTATCATCACCTCCGCCAAGAAAACCTTCTTTGCCGGCGGTGATCTGAAAGAACTGCACAAAGTCACCCGTGACGACGCCCAGGCCTTTGAAGACATGGTCAACGGCCTGAAAGCCGAAATGCGCGCCCTGGAGACCTGCGGCAAACCGGTCGTGGCTGCCATTAACGGCACCGCGCTGGGCGGTGGCCTGGAGATTGCACTGGCCTGCCACCATCGCGTGGTGCTGGATAATGACAGCATTCAACTGGGTTTGCCGGAAGTCACCCTCGGGCTGCTGCCCGGTGGTGGTGGCACCCAGCGCCTGCCGCGGATGATCGGTCTGGAAGCAGCCTTTCCCTTCCTGATGGAAGGCAAGAAGGTCAACCCGAAAGCAGCTCTGAAAGCGGGTATTGTCAGCGAACTGGCCACTTCCGCCGACGACATGATGCAGAAAGCGCGGGCCTTTATTGACGCCAATCCCAAGTGCCAGCAGCCCTGGGATCAGAAAGGCTTCAAACTGCCCGGCGGGGCACCCCACCACCCGGCGATGGCACAGAAACTGGCCATTGCTCCGGCCATGCTCAAGCAGAAAACCAAAGGCTGCTACCCGGCACCCGAGCGTATCCTTTCGGCCGCCGTGGAAGGCGCCCAGGTGGACTTCGACAACGGCAGCCTGATTGAGACCCGCTATTTTGCCGAGCTGGTGATTGGTCAGGTGGCGAAAAACATGACCGGCACCTTCTGGTTCCAGCTTAATGCCATCAATGCCGGCGGCAGCCGCCCGGAGGGCGTTGCCAAAGAAACCTTCAAGAAGGTCGGTGTGCTGGGCGCGGGCATGATGGGCGCCGGCATCGCCTACTCCACAGCCACTCGCGGTGTTGAGGTCGTGCTGAAAGACGTCTCCGTTGAAAACGCCGAGAAAGGCAAAAGCTACTCCGAAAAGCTGCTGGCGAAAAAAGTCAGCCGGGGCCGCATGACCGAGGAGCAGAAAGCCGAGGTGCTCGGTCGCATCAAGGCGACGGCGTCGGCGGATGATCTGGAAGGCTGTGACATGGTGATCGAGGCGGTGTTCGAGGACAGCTCTCTCAAAGCCAAAGTCACCCAGGAAGCGGAGCCACAGCTGGTCAGCAACGGCATCTTTGCCTCCAACACCTCCACTATTCCCATCACCCAGCTGGCCGAAGCCTCCGCAAAGCCGGACAACTTCATTGGCCTGCACTTCTTCTCCCCGGTGGACAAGATGCAGCTGGTGGAGATCATCGTGGGCGCCAAAACCTCCGAAGATACTCTGGCGCGCGCGTTCGACTATGTCCAGCAGATCGGCAAGATTCCGATCGTGGTCAATGACAGCCGTGGTTTCTTCACGTCGCGGGTGTTCGGCACGTTCGTCAACGAAGGCATCTCCATGCTGGCCGAGGGCATTCACCCCTCCAGCATCGAGAATGCCGGTGTTCTGGCCGGCATGCCGGTCGGCCCGCTGGCCATTTCAGACGAAGTCAGCCTGACCCTGATGCAGCATATCCGCGCCCAGAGCAAGAAAGACACAGAGGCCGCCGGCGGTACCTGGCAGCCACACCCGGCTGAAGCTGTCATTGACCAGATGGTCGACCAGCACAACCGTAAGGGCAAAGCCGCCGGTGCCGGGTTCTACGAGTACCCGGCCAATGGCAAGAAGCACCTGTGGCCGGAACTGGACAACCTGTTCGTGGACGCCGCCAAGGCCCGTGACGTGGCGCTCCAGGATCTGAAAGATCGCATTCTGTTCATTCAGGCCATCGAAACGGTTCGCTGCCTAGAGGAAGGTGTGCTGAAAACCGTGGAGGATGCCAACATCGGCAGCATTTTCGGGATCGGCTACGCGCCCTGGACCGGCGGCGCCATCCAATTCATCAACCAGTACGGCGTGCGGGCGTTTGCGGAGCGCGCGAAAGTGCTGGCGGACACCTACGGCGAGCGATTTGCCCCGCCCGCCCTGCTGATCGAGAAGGCCGAGAATAACACCCTGTTCGAGTAACCTTTCGAATCCGGCGCGTATCGAACCCCGCAAGGCCCTGTGCCCTGCGGGGTTTTTTGGTGTTTGCCGGTTACGAACCTGACCACATCATGGACAGATTGTCACGAACCGATACGCCCCGCCTATGGCAACCACTGGGGCCCTTGCCTACAATAAATCCAAGATCCAATCCGGCGATTCCGGCCTGGCGTATCTGTCACAAGCAGTGAATACTGTGCAGCTATCCCGCCCGGCGCATCGTTATCGCCACATACCGTCAGGTAGACTGTTTATGAGCATCGCGGAACGTTTGATCACCAGACACACGCCCCACCGGGCCCTGGGAAAAGGCCTTGCCCTCAGCCTTCTGCTGGCCTTGCCCTTCTCGTCCGTCGCGAATGTCGACAGGGACGCGGAGTACCAGCCGGTCACGCCAACGGTCGATCAGGCCCGCGCCAACATTCTTATTGCCCGGCAGCTCCAGTTCACCCATTTCCGTGATCTCGGCATTAACGATTCCCTGTCCGGTGACGTGTTTGACGCCTACCTCGACTACCTTGACGGGCAACGCATCTACCTGACCCAGGAAGACCTGCAAAAGTTCTCGGCCATTCGTCTGGGCCTCGGCTCCGCCCTGAAAACCGGCCAGCTGCAGCCCGGCTTTGATATATACAACCTGGTGCAGCAACGCATTATTGAACGCCTGAATTTCGCGCTGAACATCATCGACAACGGCATCGACAAGCTCGAGTTCGACACCAACGACACCATCCGGCTCGACCGCTCCGAGGGCGACTGGGAGCCCGACCGCGCAGCGCTGGATGAGCTCTGGGTCAAGCGGGTAAAGAACGCGGTGCTGGCGCAGCGGCTGAACGACACCGACGACGACGCCATTGAAGACAGCCTGCGTCAGCGTTACGAGGGCCAGCTGAAACGCGCCTACCAGGCCCGCAGTGAGGATGCCTTCCAGGCCTACATGAATGCCTTTGCCGGCATGTGGGACCCCCACACCTCCTACTTTTCGCCGCGCACCTCGGAAAACTTCAACATCAACATGAGCCTGTCCCTTGAGGGCATCGGCGCTGTCCTGCAGGCAGACAACGAATATACCAAGGTGGTTCGTCTGGTTCCGGGCGGCCCGGCGTCCAAGCAGGGGCAACTGCAACCGGCGGACCGCATTGTCTCGGTTACTCAGGATGACGAGGAAAAACCGGTCAACGTTATCGGCTGGCGTCTCGATGAAGTGGTGGACCTGATCCGTGGCCCCCGCGAGTCCACGGTCACGCTGGAAGTGATTCCGGCCAATGCCACCGATGAAACCGTCACCAAGTCCATCGCGATCAAGCGCGACAAGGTCAAGCTGGAAGAACAGAGTGCCAGCAAGGACGTCATCAACCTGGATCGGGACGGGCAGAGCTATCGCATCGGGGTCATCAACATTCCCACCTTCTACGCCGATTTCCAGGCCATGCAGGCCGGTGATGCCAATTACAAGAGCACCACCCGGGATGTCCGCAACCTCATTGACGAGCTGAAAGAAGACGGCGTTGACGGTGTGGTCATGGACCTCCGCAACAACGGCGGCGGTGCGCTGCACGAAGCCAACGACCTGGTGGGCCTGTTCATCGACCAGGGCCCCACCGTACAGATCCGCAATTCCAACAACGACGTGCAGGTGCTTACGGATGAAGATCCGGCCGTCGCCTACGATGGTCCGCTGGTGGTACTGGTGAACCGCATGAGCGCATCCGCGTCAGAAATTTTTGCCGGCGCCATCCAGGATTACGGCCGCGGGCTGGTGGTTGGTTCGCAAACCTTCGGCAAGGGCACCGTGCAGGCAGTACGCCCGCTCAATCACGGCCAGCTGAAAATCACCCAATCCAAGTTCTACCGGGTATCCGGAGGCTCCACCCAGCACAAGGGGGTGATTCCCGATATCGAGATTCCGTCCCGGGTTGATAAATCCCGCATCGGTGAAGACGCTCTCGATCACGCCCTGCCCTGGGACCAGATCGAGGCCGTGCCCCATGCGCGCTACTTCGACTTCAGCGGCATCATTGATGAGCTGCGCCAGCGCCATGATGAGCGCTTCGACGAAAGCCCGGAGTTCCGTCTGCTGCAGCAGGAAATCGATTTCCTCAAGGAGCAGCGGGCCACGGAATCGGTCAGCCTGAACCATGACGAGCGCAAGGCGCAGCAGTCCCAGATCGAGCGCACCCGACTGACCATTGCCAATGCCCGTCGCGAGCTGCGTGGCGAAGAGCCGTTCGAGACCCTGGAAGAACTGGACGACTGGCAGGACATTCAGGCCGCGGATCTGGACAACACCGATGAGGAACTCGACTTCATCATCCGTGAGGGGGGCCACATCATGGCCGATATGCTGGAGCTGGACCGCCGCATGGCGTCCATCCTCAATCCCAAGCAACTCGCCGCTCAGGCACGCTGAGAGCGCCTGACAGCAGGCTGAGGCCAGACCGACAGGGTAGCCCATGACGGCCAGAAAGGACGACGATCGCAAGAAAGCGCAGATGCTTCAGGGCATGCTCATGGACGCCATGCACGCCATGAAATCCCTGGAAGAGGTGGAAGGCCTGGAGCAACAGGAAGACGAGGGTCGCGACCAGAAATCCCTGGTCAACCGGCTCGCCGGTATGACCGGCTCGGCACTGCGATTTGCCGCTCGCTCAACCGACACCTCGCTGCGGGTCGGGCGGGCGCTGATCAACTCCCAGGACCAACTGCGGATGATGCTGTCCGCCGGCCAGTCCCTGAAGGACATTCGCGAGGTGGCAGGGCTCACGCTGTCGGAGATGAGCGAAGCCCTCAACCTGCGGGACAAATCGGTGCTGGAAGCCATAGAAAATGGCACCGCCACGCTCTCGTTCGAGCTGATTCTGCGCCTGGCGGCACTGATCGCCCGCAATGACCCCATCCCGTTCATCCTGCGCACCACACGCAACTACAATCCGGAAGTCTGGCAGATTCTCAATGACTGGGGCGTGGGCCGGCTGCCACTGCAGTTCGAACGGGAGCGCGAGTTCATCAATATATTCCGCCGCCATGACGACGCCCGCAACCTGTCGGACGAGGGCTTCCAGAAGGTGCTGGAGTTCACCCGCCAGAGTTTCGAGATGTCACTGCACTTTATCGAAGAGCAGGAACAGCAGACGGCAGAGTTGAAAGCCAAATACGAGGATTCAGCCGAATAACACCCGCATGCCGGTGATGTCCGGATTGTGAACCACCCCTTTCTCGGTCACGATGGCGTCAATCAGACTCGCCGGGGTGACATCAAATACCGGGTTGAACACATCGACACTGTCCGGGGCGATCGGAATCCCCTTGATCTGTCGCACTTCAGTGCCCTCACGCTCCTCGATGGGAATATCCTTACCTGACGCCAGTGACATATCCACGGTGCTGGAAGGCGCCACCACCATAAACCCGACGCGATGATAACGGGCGAGCACCGCCAGGCTGTAGGTACCGATCTTGTTGGCCACATCGCCATTGGCGGTGATGCGGTCCGCGCCCACGACGATCCACTTCACCTCTCCGCGAGCCAGGATGGCGGCCGCCGCGCCATCGGCGTTGAGTGTCACCGGGATGCCATCCCGCGCCAGCTCCCAGGCCGTCAGCCGGCTGCCCTGCAGCCACGGCCTGGTCTCATCGGCGTACACCTGTTTCAGCAGCTGTTTCTCGTGAAGGCGGCGAATCACACCCAGCGCGGTGCCATAGCCCCCGGTGGCCAGTGCGCCGGTGTTGCAGTGAGTCAGCACCGAAAATGGCGTATCCGCGGCCATGAACTCGAGGGCGTAATCCGCCATCGCCAGATTGGCTGACAGATCCTCCCGATGAATCTGCACCGCTTTTGCCGCCAGACGTGTGATCGCCTCGTCCAGGGTCTGGCACCCGTGAAATTCCTTTTCCATAATCTGCAGCGCCCAGAACAGGTTGACCGCCGTTGGACGAGAGGCCGCCAGTTCGCTGATGGCGTGGCGGACTTCCGCTTTCCAGTCGCCTGCACCGGCATGGCGTGCGGCCAGGGCTACGCCATAGGCGGCACTGATACCGATCGCCGGTGCGCCCCGCACCACCATGTCACGAATACACTGGGCGACGCCCGAAGCACCTTCCAGAGTAATCCAGTGTTCCTCCGTAGGCAGCAGGCGCTGATCCAGCAACTCAAGGCTGCTGTCATGCCAGCGCATAGCCACCGTGCCGATGGCGCGCTGGTCAGAGGAATGGGTTGGCTCAGGCATGGACAGGCTCCAATCGACTCATTGTGAAGAATTCCGGGCAGCCAGTATAACCGCCCACCCTGCCGGATTTGAATCTCGGGCTGACTCGCCCTGCCGGCAGGGTAGTTCTCAACGCACCCGCTCGTTATACTTTCCGGCTAGATTCTTCGGGAACTGCCTGTCAGGCAGGCGCCCCACACAGACAGCACCCAAAAGGCAGGGTACATGACGGCAGATACCATCACAGCGGCGGACATTCGCATTAACGCTCGCTGGCTTATCCCGGTGGAACCCGCAAACACCGTATTGCACCACCAGGCAGTCATCATCCAGGGCGATCGCATTGCCGCCATTGTGCCCCAGCACGAGGCCGACAGCCGGTTTCGCGCCCGCGAGACCATTGATCTGACCTCCCATGTGGTGCTGCCGGGACTGATCAATATGCACGGCCACGCGGCCATGTCATTGTTCCGCGGCCTCGCCGACGACCTGCCGTTGATGACCTGGCTGAACGACCACATCTGGCCCGCCGAAGGCGCCCATGTCAGTGAGTCGTTCATTGCTGACGGAACACAGCTAGCCATGGCGGAGATGCTGCGAACCGGCACCACCACGTTTTCAGACATGTATTTCTTTCCGGAGGTTGCCGCCCAGCTGGCGCACGATGCCGGCATGCGCGCGCAGATCTGTTTTCCGCTGTTGGACTTCCCCACACCCTGGGGTGCCGGCCCGGACGAATACCTGAGTAAAGGGGCTGCGTTTATCGAACAGTGGCAGGGCAATGGCTACATCATGCCGGCCATCGGCCCCCACGCGCCCTATACCGTATCCGATGAGCCGATGCGTCGCGCGGCTGCCCTCTCTGCTGAAACCGGCGCGCGCCTGCAGATCCACCTGCATGAAACTGCATTCGAGGTGAACGAAGCCGTCGAGAAAAGCGGTCAGCGGCCAACCCGGCGATTGGCGGAACTGGGCGTGTTGAACACCCTCAGCCAGTGCGTACACATGACCCAGATTGATGACAGCGATATCGAGCTGCTCACGCAGACCGGCGCCCATGTCATTCACTGCCCGGAATCCAATCTCAAACTCGCCAGCGGCCTGTGCCCGGTCCAGAAGCTGACCGACGCCGGGGTCAATGTTGCCATCGGCACTGACGGCGCCGCCAGCAACAACGATCTGGATCTGTTCGGCGAGATGAACACCGCCGCCATGGTGGCCAAAGTGGTGGCCGGAGACGCCGCCGCCCTGCCCGCGCACCATGCCATTGCCATGGCGACGCTACACGGTGCCCGGGCGCTGGGGCGGGATCACGAGCTCGGCAGCCTGGCCGCCGGCAAACTGGCGGACCTCATTGCTGTGGATCTCAGCGATCCCTTCCTGCAGCCCGTGTACGATCCGGCGTCACACCTCGTATACAGTAACCACGGCCGCCAGGTAAGCCACAGCTGGATCAACGGCGTACCACAAGTACAGGATGGCCGTTTGACGCGAATCGACGTGCCGGATCTCGTGCTCAGGGTCAGGTCCTGGTCTGAGCGCATCGGACAACACTGAGCCCGACGGCCACCCCGGACGGGATTCCGGCCACGACCTTATTATGAATCAGGCAGAAACGACCATGAGTAACCACAACGTAGACCAGAACGAAATTGCCAAGTTTGAAGCCCTGGCCAGCCGCTGGTGGGACCCGACCAGCGAATTCCGCCCCCTGCACGACATCAACCCGTTGCGCCTGAACTACATTGACGAGCGGGCGCCCCTGGCCGGCAAGCGGGTGCTGGATGTGGGTTGCGGCGGTGGCCTGCTGTCCGAAGGCATGGCCCGCCGTGGCGCCAACGTTACCGGCATCGACATGGGCGAAGCGCCGCTGTCCGTGGCCCGGCTGCACGGCCTGGAGAGCGGTGTCAAAGTGGACTACCGCCAGATTACGGTGGAAGAGCTGGCGCAGGACCCCGAGCATGCCGGTCAGTACGATGTGGTTACCTGCCTCGAGATGCTCGAGCACGTGCCGGATCCGGCCTCGGTCATTCGAGCCTGTGCCTCCATGCTGAAACCGGGCGGGCACCTGTTTGTGTCCACCATCAACCGCAACCCGAAATCCTTCCTGTTCGCCATCGTGGGTGCGGAATACGTGCTGCGTCTGCTGCCCAAGGGCACCCACGAATGGAAGAAGTTCATTCGCCCGTCGGAAATGTCCGACCACCTGCGCCACGCCGGGCTGGATATCCGGGAGCTCACCGGCATGACCTACAACCCGGTGACCAAGGTGTACCGGCTCGGCCGCGACGTGGACGTGAATTACATGATGCACGCTACGGATGGCCGCGAAGGTACCGGCGGCGAATGAGAACCTCCGTACCCACCGGGCCGACGCCCGCTTCATCGGGCGAGCCCTCCACCGTGCTGTTCGATCTGGACGGCACGCTGATTGATACCGCACCGGATTTCATTCGCTGCCTCAACCAGTTGCGCGTCCAGCATGGCCTGGCGCCGCTGCCGGCGGCCGCCATCCGCCGCTCAGTCTCGAATGGCGCACGGGCCATGGTTCGGGTCGGGTTTGGTCTGGAGCCGGAGCACCCGGACTACCTGGACAAGCACACGGCCTTTCTCGATCTCTATGAGGAAGGCGTTGCCATCGAGACCCGGCTGTTTGACGGCATGGACGCCATTCTCAGCGATCTGGAATCGCGGGGCATTCCCTGGGGCATCGTCACCAACAAGCCGGTGCGTTTTGCCGAACCGCTGGTGGCCGCACTGGGTCTTGCCGATCGCTGTGCCGTGGTGATCTGCCCAGACCATGTAACCCACCGCAAACCCCACCCGGAAGCGCTCCACCTGGCCTGCGAGCGCATCGGTGCGGCCCCCGATAAGGGCATCTACGTAGGCGACCACGAACGTGACATTGAAGCGGGCCGGAACGCCGGCATGAAAACCATCGCCGTGCGTTATGGCTACATTGAAGAGCCCCACACCGTTGATCTGTGGCAAGCAGACCTGATAGTCGACACCGTCCACGACCTGGCAAAGCTGTTACAATAGCGCCCTATCAGAACTCTGGATTCGTCGGTTTATCCGAACGGTTTCCCCTGCAAGGAGACAGGTTATGCAAGATTACCAGGCACCGGCTGATTTACTGAAAGATCGCATTATCATGGTGACAGGCGCAGGCAGCGGCATCGGGCGGGCGGCGGCCAGGTCCTTTGCGGCCCACGGCGCCACGGTGATCCTGCTGGGCCGGACCGTATCCAAACTGGAATCCCTGTACGACGAAATCGAGGCGGCCGGCCACCCCAAGCCCGCCATCGTTCCGATGAACCTCGAAGGCGCCGCGGTCAAGGAATATGAAGAGCTGGCCATGACCATCGAGGACAACTTCGGGCAGCTGGATGGCCTGCTGCACAACGCCGCCATTCTCGGGAGCCGCAGCCCGGTCGAGCTGTACGATCCGGAAACCTGGAACAAGGTGATGCACGTTAACGCTACCGCGCCGTTCCTGCTGAGCCGGGCGATGATTCCGCTGCTGCGCAAATCCGCTGACGCCTCGGTGATTTTTACCTCCTCCGGGGTGGGCCGCAAAGCCAAGCCCTACTGGGGCGCCTACGCGGTGTCGAAATTTGCGCTGGAAGGCCTCAGCCAGCTGCTGGCCGAAGAGCTGGATGACGAGCGGCATAATGTTCGAGTCAACAGCCTGAACCCCGGTGCAACCCGAACCAACATGCGCGCCCATGCCTACCCGGCCGAGAACCCGCAACAGAACCCGGCACCGGAAGAGCTGATGCCCAGCTACCTGTACCTGATGGGTAAAGACAGCGCCGGCGTGACCGGCCAGCAACTGGACGCCCAACCGAAATAATGGAATTACTGTTCTACACCACCTCACAGTGCCACCTGTGTGAACTGGCAGAAGCCCTGCTCGTAAACACTCCTATGCCGGCGCCCATTCCGGTGGATGTGGTGGACATTGCCCAGTCGGAAGCACTGGTGGAACGTTATGGCACCCGCATCCCGGTGTTGCGCCGCAACGATACCGGAGCCGAGCTGGACTGGCCGTTTGACCGGGATCAGTTACTCACCTTCTTGCAATGAGGACACCCTAACATGTTGATGGTTATATCCCCGGCGAAAACCCTGGATTACGAAAGCCCGCTGGCCACCGAGCAGTACAGCCAGCCCGATTTTCTGGACGACGCCTGTGAACTGGTGGATCAGCTCAAGACCCTGGAGCCCCATCAGGTCAGCAATCTGATGAGCATCAGCGACAAACTGGGGCAGCTCAACGCCGAGCGTTTCCAGCAGTGGAAAACGCCGTTCACCCCGGACAACGCCCGCCAGGCCATTCTGGCCTTCAAGGGTGATGTATACACCGGGCTGGACGCGGAAAGCTTCAGTGACAAGGAGTTCGAGTTTGCCCAGAAGCACCTGCGCATGCTGTCCGGCCTGTACGGAGTGCTGAAGCCTCTCGACCTGATGCAGCCCTACCGGCTGGAAATGGGCACCCGCTTCGAGAACACTCGCGGCAAGGATCTGTACGCCTTCTGGGGCGATCGCATTACCCGGGAACTGAATCGCCTGCTGGAAGCGGACGACGGCGTGCTGGTGAACCTGGCCTCCAATGAGTATTTCAAGAGCGTGCGCAAGAAAGAACTCCATGGCCGCCTGGTCACACCCCAGTTCAAGGACTGGAAGAACGGCCAGTACAAGATGATCAGTTTCTACGCCAAAAAAGCCCGCGGCCTGATGTGCCGTTACGCCATTGAAAACGGCATCACCCAGGCGGACGACCTCAAGGGATTCAACCTCGAAGGCTATTACTTCAGCCCGGAGCAATCCGATCAGAACAACTGGCTCTTCCTGCGGGACGAGCAGTAACACAGAACACGTTGTGGAGTCCTGAATGAACGAAGCTGTATTCTCCCAGATCGCCATGCTGGTGCTCCTGACCGGCCTGATTGTCTGGATGGGCATTATTGTCTGGGATCTGGCGAAGAAATCCCAGGCCGGGCGGTTCGGCACCATTGCCCTGTTCACCGTGCTGGGCGCCGGTGTGGTCGGATTTATCGTCAAAACCGTAATGGTGGAGATCCTGCAGATCTGACGTGACGCTGTCGCCGCCACTTTACGGCCACGGACCCGTGGCCGTATCATCCCTCCCCCGATTTCTGAAACTCTGACAAGGACCGACCCTGATGTGGTTTCGTAATGCCCGTGTGTTCCGTTTTACCAAGCCCTTCGATATTTCCGCTGAAGCCCTGGAAGAAAAACTGCAAGGCGACGCATTCAAACCCTGCGGTCCCCAGGAAACCACCCGGCAAGGCTGGGTGCCGCCGCTTGGCAAACACAGCGACATGCTGGTGCACAGCACCAACGGATACCACCTGATCGCCCTGCGCAAGGAAGACAAGATCCTGCCGGGCTCTGTGGTCAAAGAGATCGTGGAAGAGCGCGCTGAAGCCATTGAAATTGAGCAGAGCCGCAAGGTGCGGCGCAAAGAGAAAGACGAAATCAAAGAACAGGTCATGCTGGAAATGCTGCCCCAGGCCTTTTCCAAAAACCGTCGCAGCTTTGCCTACCTGGCGCCCCAGGACGGACTGCTGGTGGTGGACGCAGGTTCCTCGAAACAGGCCGAGGATCTGGCCTCGTTCCTGCGTAAAAGCCTGGGCTCCCTGCCGGTTCGTCCCCCTGCCGTGGAGCAGGCACCCGCATTTACCTTCACCGGCTGGCTGAATGAAAGCATTGATCTGCCGGGCACCATCGAACTGGGCACCGAGTGTGAACTGAAAGACCCGTCAGAAGACGGTGGCGTGGTGCGCTGCAAAGGGCTGGACCTGAAAGCGGACGAGATCCGCAACCACCTGGACGCCGGCATGCAGGTCACCAAGCTGTCCCTGACCTGGGAAGACAACCTGTCGTTCGTGCTGGATGAGGAGCTGGGCATCAAGCGCCTGAAGTTCGGCGATACCCTGCAGGAAAAGCTGGACGACGTGGACGCCGATGACGCGGCCGCCCGTTTCGACGCCGCGTTTGCACTGATGACGCTGGAACTGGCGCGGCTGATTCCCGGCCTGCTCGAGGCCCTGGGTGGAGAAGACCGCTCGGCGATCATCGAAGAGAGCTAAAATCCCGGTCAGTGGAACTGCCGGCGGAGGCGCTCCCGCTGCCAGTCCTTCTCCGGCTCGTTGAGCACCAGGCGCAGATCCATCACTTCCTCTTCCGCGTTGTACTGAACCTCGAACCCCAGATGGTCTGCCAGATGCAGCATGGGCCGGTTGTCCGGTAGCACATTGCCCACCATTTCCACGGTGCCACGGGCACGGCAGTAATCAATCATCTTCTGCATCAGTGCCACCCCCAGACCCTCACCTTTCATCTTGTCGTGCACCATCACGGCAAATTCGCACTGCAGGTTATCGGCGTCCGTCCAGACCCGCACCGTGCCCAGGGTTTCCTCGCCCTCGCCGTCTTCCCGCGGGGCGTTGGCAATAAAGACCATCTCCCGGTCGTAATCGATCTGCACCATCTGCGCCACGTCTTCGCGGGAGAAGTGTTTGCGGTACTGGAAAAAGCGGTAGCGGATAGACTCCGGCGATTGCAGTTCGTGGAATGCCCGGTGGGCGGGCTCGTCTTCCGCCAGGACCGGGCGCAACACCACCCGGCGACCGGATTTGGGCAGCACGATCCATTCTTCCAGCTCCTTCGGATAGGGCTGAATGATCGGCCGGCCGGGCTTGTCCGCCAGATCGATCGCCACATTGACCGCCACAGCGCCACTCTCGTTGAACAACAGCGGCGATATTTCCAGCCCGCGAATCTCGGGAATGTCGATCACGATCTGGGATAACGTCACCAGGGTTTCCGAGACCGCGCGAATGTCCTCATCAGGCTTCAGGCTGTTTTCTTCCAGCAGTTTGTACATGTAGGTCCGGCGCAGCAGCTCCCGCGCCAGCACCATGTTCAGCGGCGGCAGGGCAATCTGCCGGTCTGTCATTACGTTGATCTGCGCGCCCGCCGCACCACAGACCACCAGGGGGCCGAACACCGGATCACGGGTGATACCCACACTGAACTCGATGCCACCAACGTGTTGATAGGCTCGCTGCACGGCAAACCCGAGGAACCCGCTGCCCGGGAAATGGTACTGGTACTCTTCCATCAGAACCCGGCAGCAATCGATGATGGCCGCCTCGCTGTTGAGCTTCTGCATGGTGCCCTTGAACCGTCGCTGGCCAGTGCTCAGCTCCTGGAACGGGTAACAGGCCTGTTGGTGAATCACCGTGATGTCCACCGGGCGCCGTTCCACTGCGAATGCCTCCAGCACCTCTTCCACGTCATCGCAGTAGATGGTCTCGATGGTGTTGATGCCATAATCACGGATCACGTCCCTGGCCTCACGGCTGGACAGATGCATGCGCCCGGCCCGCATGGCCCCCATCACCACCCGGCGCGTATGTGTGCGGTCCTCGAAATGATCGGTAAACGACTCCGGCGTCTCGGTCAGCAGACGCTGAACCCGCTGGTGACGAACGTGCTGCATGAACGCCATCACCGCCTTCTCCGGATTGAAGAACGACGGCAGTCCGGCACGGTAGAATTCCTCACGGGCGTCCATTACCGTGCTCTGCCCCAGCCAGCAGGTGAACACATTCAACCGCGTGCCCTTGGATGCCTGCACCACCGCATCGGCAATCTGCAGGCTGTCTTCGGTCAGGCTGGGCGCGTACATCACCAGCACGTTGGCCACTTCCGGATCACGCGCCAGCACCTTGATGGCTTCGGCGTACAGCGCCGGTGAGGCATCGTAGTTCAGGTCAATGGGGTTCTTGCGGGTCCAGTACGGCGGAAGATGTTCCGCCAGCGCCTCGATGGTCTGCTCCGACAACGGCGCCAGTTCACCCCCCAGGTCTGCCAGCCGGTCCACCGCCAGCACCCCGGGGCCGACGCCGTTGGCCATGATCGCCAGGGTCTCGCGGCGCAACGGACGCATGCGGGTGAGGGTTTCCAGGGCGTCGAACATCTGCCCGAGCCCGTCGACCCGCAACACACCGGCCCGCTGCAACATGGCATCGTAAATGGGGTCGCTGCGCTTCAGACCCGCCGGCAACTGGTGGGGAAACCATTCCGATTCCGGAACACGGCCGCTCTTCACGGCGATCACCGGCTTGGTGCGGGAGGCAACCCGAACGGCCGACATGAACCGGCGCGGGTTGGGGATGTTCTCGATGTGCAGCAGAATGGCGCGGGTCTGGCTATCCTGGGCCAGGTAGTCGATCAGGTCGTCGTGATCAATGTCCATGCCATCGCCCAGGGTCAGGAAGTAGGAGAACCCCACCCCCCGGGCGAAGGCCCAGTCGATCACCGAACTGGCAATGGTACCCGACTGCCCCACGAACGCGACCTTGCCCGGAATCGCGCCCATATGGGCATAGGTGGCGTTGAGACTCCGGGCGGGCACCATCAGGCCGATGGTGTTGGGCCCGAGTACCCGGATGCCGGTTTCCCGCGCCGCGTCCCGCACCGAATACATCAGCGGCTGACCGGTTTTGCTGTGGGTCCGGGACATGCCGCCGGTCATCACAATCGCCGTGCGTACTCCAGCCTCGCCCAGCCGGCGCACCATCTTGGGCACCGTGTCCGGCGGCGTACAGATAATGGCCAGATCCGGGCTGAATTCCATTTTCGACACTTTGCGCACGCATGGCACGCCGTGCACATTGTCGTAATCGTTCTGGTTGACCACCAGCAACTGGCCCGGGTAACCGCCACCCAGCAGGTTACGCAGCACCATGCCGCCCAGGTTGTCTGCGCGCTCCGAAGCACCGGTCACCACGATGGACGATGGATTGAAAAGACTTTCCAGATACCGGGTGCTCAAACGCACGCTCCTTGCTGATTCCAGTCGTTAACGGGGCTATCCTTATCTTAGGCGCTTGGCCTCTGATGTAAAATGCCGATCACCGGCCTAAGACCAAAGAAACACGGCAACCACGTACTATCCCTGATAACATTGATGAAAATACAAGCAACACCCAAGCACGCAAAACGAACGTTGTCAGGATTCGTATGACCACAGCCTTTTTCTCTCATGATGACTGCCTGAAACACACCATGGGCCCGGAACACCCCGAATCACCGGAGCGCATTGCAGCCATCATCAGTCACCTGGCCGATACCGGCGTTGGGGATGTGCTGGATTGGGTTCGCCCGGACGAAATCACCCGGGATCAGCTGCTGACCGTTCACCCCGAGAAATACCTGCACCAGCTTGAGCTGATGCAACCGACCCGTGGCCGCGTGTACACCGACCCGGACACCGCGATGATGCCCGACACCCTGCGCGCGGCCCGCCTGGCCGCCGGTGGCAATATTGAAGCGGTCGACATGGTGCTGAGCAGCCAGGTGACCAACGCGTTCGTGTGCGCCCGCCCGCCGGGACATCACGCCGAGCGCAGCAAATCCATGGGTTTCTGTTTCTACAACAACATTGCCCTGGCGGCGATGCGGGCTCTGACCTTCCATCATCTGGAGCGGGTCGCGATCATCGATTTCGACGTGCACCAAGGTAACGGCACCGCCGACATCGTCGGGGGCGACGAGCGCATTCTCATGTGCTCCAGTTTCCAGCACCCCTTCTACCCCCACTCCCATGTGCATCGCCAGCCGGAGAACATCGTCAACATCCCGATTGAATCCGACTGCTCGGCACTGGCCTACCGCAAGGCAGTGGAAGCGGGCTGGCTGAAAAAACTGCAGGATTTCCGGCCGCAACTGGTGCTGATCTCGGCCGGCTTTGACGGCCACCGGCTGGACCCGATGGCGGAACTGAATCTGGAAGTGGACGACTATCGCTGGCTGACGGAGATGATCGTCAGCGTGGCCGGCGACCACGCCAATGACCGTATCATTTCTACCCTGGAAGGCGGTTACCATCTGCGGGCACTGGCAGAGAGCGTCAATGCCCATCTGGAAGTGCTGAGCGCGGTGCGCTAACCGGAAAAGCCGGACTCGTAACCGTTGGCCTGCTGCAGTTCCGGGCGCTCGCCCTCACGTTGCAGGCGGATGGTTGTGCGCCGGTTGTCGGCCGCGCGGTTTGACACCGGGTACTGATCCGCATGGGCCCGTACCGTGATCAGATCCTGCGGCAAGCCCTGCTCAACCAGGTAATCCGCCACCGCGTTGGCGCGCTTTTCTGACAAAGCCCGGTTATCAATGCGACTGCCGGAACTGTCGGTATGGCCATCCACGAAAATGCGCTCGACGGTGGAGTCCGCCTGCACGTAGGTCACGATGTGGTCCAGCAGGGTTCGGTCGCCGTCCGACAGGCTGGTGCTGCCTGCCCGGAACGGAACCCGGGAACGCTTGATCTGATCGTAGTTCACCGGCAACAGACCCGCGGTGCACTGACGATAGCTGCCGAACTCGCTGGCGAAATTGATGTTCGACACCCGGACCCGCACCGGACGGCTGTCATACCAGGATTCCCGGGTCACCGTGGGCATCATGCCGTCCAGCAGTCCCTGGGCAATCACCATGGCCTGTCGGGCGCCCAGCGCCACCGGGCGGCGGCCCTCACCCACATCAATGGCGCCCACCTTGCGCGGTGCCGCTCCGGGCCGCCAGGGCGGCGCCTCGACCACCACAGTGCCACGGCCCGGCCGCATCAGGGCGGTATCAGACTCGAGAATGAACGATAACTGCTCACCGGCCTTGTGGCGAAAAATGGCGCGGCCGTAGCCCGGCACTTCATGCACCAGAGCGCATTCGAAGACCGATTCGGAGACATACCACTGGCTGTTTTCGATACCGGCACCAAAGCTGGAAGACTGCGCCAAACCACTGGCACCCGCCATCAGTGCGCCGGTCAGCGCAGCCGCGCGGGGAAACAAGGCTGATTGTGTGGCCATAGCATCTATCCGTCAGTATCTGGGTCACTGATCGTTTAACGGCGGCTAGAATACTTTCTTTAGGCATTCGGCAGAAACAAACACCCGGCGCATCTGGTATAATTCCGCCAAATTTTTGGCCGGCGCATGCCCGGCCCATGACTGCGCGGAAAAACACCGAATGACTGACACCCTGACCATCACCCGCCCTGACGACTGGCACCTGCACGTTCGCGACGGTGCCGTGCTCAACGACGTGGTGCCCGCCACTGCCCGGTGTTTTGGCCGTGCCATCATCATGCCCAACCTGGTGCCACCGGTGACCACTGCGGAAGCGGCACTGGCGTACCGGCAGCGGATCGTGACGGCTGCCGGCGACCTTCCGTTCGAGCCGCTGATGACCCTGTACCTGACCGAGTCCACCACCGCGGAAGACATTCGCGAGGCCAAAGCCGCCGGGGTTGTTGCCGCCAAGCTTTACCCCGCAGGCGCCACCACCAATTCCGCCTCGGGCGTGACCGACATCCGCAATATCTACCCGGTGCTTGAGGCCATGGCCGAGTGCGGCCTGTTGCTGCTGGTGCATGGAGAAGTGACCGATACAGACATTGATATCTTCGATCGCGAGAAAGTCTTCCTGGAGCGGGTGCTGGCGCCCACGCTGGAGGCCTTCCCCGCACTGAAAGTGGTGCTGGAGCACATCACCACCGCGGATTCCGCCCAGTTCGTGCGCAGCCACACCGGCAACAACCTTGCCGCGACCCTGACGCCCCAGCACCTGATGTATAACCGCAACCACATGCTGGTGGGCGGCATCCGCCCTCACCTTTACTGCCTGCCGATCCTGAAGCGCAACCTTCATCAGCGCGCCCTGCAGGATGCGGTGGTCAGCGGCGACAAACGGTTTTTCCTGGGTACCGATTCCGCCCCCCACGCCCAGGACAAGAAAGAGGCCGCCTGCGGCTGTGCCGGCTGCTACTCCGCCTTCGGTGCCATCAGTCATTACGCCGACATTTTCGAGGAACTGGGTGTGCTGGACAAACTGGAAGCCTTCGCCAGCTTCCACGGCGCGGATTTTTACGGCCTGCCCCGCCATTCTGACACCATCACCCTGACCAGAGAGCCCTGGACCATGCCGACAAACCTGCCGCTTGCCGACGGTGCCATTGTCCCGCTGCGCGCGGGCGAAACCATCAACTGGAAACTGGCATCCGCCTGAATCAGACAATCCGAATCACGGCCTGACACCTAGGAGTTTGAGTGACTGACGAAAACAGAGAACTGCATCCCATGGCCCGCAGATTCCGCGGCTTTCTGCCAGTGGTTGTGGATGTGGAGACCGGCGGGTTCAACCCGGAAACGGATGCCCTGCTGGAAGTGGCCGCCGTGTTGCTGACCATGGACGACGACGGCTGGCTGGTGCGGGGCGAAACCCACCTGCAGCAGATCGATCCCTTTGAAGGCGCCAATCTGGAGCAGTCGGCACTCGACTTCACCGGCATCGACCCCTGGAGTGCCGAGCGTGAGGCGGTGCCCGAGCGGGAAGGCCTGAGCGAGATCTTCAGCCCGATCCGCAAGGCGGTCAAAGCCCATGACTGCAAACGGGCGGTACTGGTGGGCCACAACGCCACCTTCGATCACAATTTCGTGTTTGCGGCGGCCCTGCGCTCGGATATCAAACGCAATCCGTTTCACCCGTTCTCGACCTTCGACACCGCCACCCTGGCCGGTCTCGCTTACGGCCATACGGTACTGGCACAGGCCTGCAAGCTCGCCGGCATTCCGTTCAGCAACAAAGAAGCCCATTCCGCTGCCTACGACGCCGAAAAAACCGCCGACCTGTTCTGTGGCATCGTGAATCGCTGGAAAGAACTCGGAGGGTTTCCGCCGCCCCTGATCAGCGATCCGGACGACGCCTGACCCAAAAAAAACGCCTCCCAAAGGAGGCGTTTTTTACAGGCGTCTACCGGATGCTTACCAGTAGATGCCCCGCATGATGGCGGCAAACGCCACCTGCTCGGTAGACACTTTCGGCTTCTCGCCCGACTTGCTGCCGGCCGCCGATGGTGAATCCGGGAACATCCGGTAGCCGGTGTTCATCACGATCTCGCCCATCTTCGGCGCCAGCGCATGCAACACCTGGGCAAAGATACCCAGACGCGTGGCAATCCGCTTGGGACGGTACACGATGGCGTCCGCCACCATTTCCGCCGCTTCTTCCGGGGTCAGCGTGGGCACCGAATCGTAGATCTTGGTGGGCGCGATCATCGGCGTTTTCACCAGCGGCATGTTGATGGTGGTGAAGGTCACGTTGCGGTCCGACCATTCCGCAGCGGCACACCGGCTGAACGCATCCAGCGCCGACTTGGACGCCACATAGGCGGAGAAGCGCGGCGCGTTGGTCAGTACGCCGATGGACGAAATGTTCACCACATGACCGCGACGACGCTCCAGCATGGCCGGGGCAAAGCCCATGATCAGGCGCACGGAGCCGAAATAGTTCAGCTGCATGGTGCGCTCGAAGTCGTGGAAGCGATCGAACGACAACGCCAGTGAGCGGCGAATGGAGCGGCCGGCGTTGTTCACCAGCACGTCCACATGGCCGTGGTTGTCCAGCACGGTTTTCACGAAGCGATCGCAGTCTTCCATATCGGCGAAGTCACACTGGTAGGCGTGTACATTGCCACCACGGGCTTCCAGATCGGCCGTTACTTCGTCGAGGGTTTCCTTGGTGCGGGCGCCGATCACCAGAATCGCGCCGGCCTCGGCCAGTTTCTGCGCGGTCGCCAGACCAATACCGGAGGTGGCACCGGTCACCACACACACCTTGCCTTCAACCGTGCCACGCAGGGTGCGGTCCTTGAACAGATCCGGATCCAGGTTGCGCTCCCAGAAATCCCAGATCACCGAGGCGTAACTCGGCAGGCGCGGCACTGCGATGTCAGTGCCTTTCAGCACACGCTCGGTTTCCCGGGCATCAAACCGCGTCGGGTAATTGATGAACGACAACACCGAGGGTGGAATGCCCATATCGTCGAGAACCGCTGCGGTCAGGCGTTTGACCGGCGGCAGATTCTTCAGGCTCTGGCGAATGAATGGCGGCACAAACCCGAACATGCGGGAATCGATGCGCATACCCATTTTCGGGGCGTGGCCGGCTTCGCTGAAGATATTGAGAATTTCGCCCACCTTGTAGGGGTCGGAATCCACCAGGTGGAAGCAGTTGCCATCCTCACCATCCAGGTGCGCAATGTGATCCATCGCGTTCACCACAAAGTCCACCGGCACCACGTTCAGGCGGCCACCCTCGATACCGATGGTGGGTACCCATTGGGGCAGCGTGTTGCGGATCTTCTGGATCATCTTGAAGAAGTAGTAAGGGCCGTCGACCTTGTCCATCTCGCCGGTTTTGGAGTGACCGATTACCATGCCCGGACGGTAGATGCGGAAAGGCACCTTGCAGCTCTCACGAACCACCTTCTCGGATTCGTGCTTGGTCAGCAGGTACGGATGGTCCAGCTTTTCCGCCTCTTCGAACATGTCTTCGCGGAAGGTGCCCTTGAACAGGCCCGCGGCGGCAATGGAGGATACGTGGTGGAAACAGCCGGCCTGCATGGCTTTGGCCGCATTGACCGCACTGCGGGTGCCTTCAATGTTGGTGGCCTGCTGGGCGGCTTCATCGGCGCCCATGTCATAGACAGCAGCAAGGTGGAAGAAATGATCAATGTTGCCTTTCAGCGCATCCATGGTTTTGGCGTCGATACCCAGATCGGGGCTGGTCAGATCGCCGATAACCGCTTTAACCTGCTGCTCGGTTGCGCCCCAGCGTTCGCGGAGAACGTCCAGTTTGCCGAGAGATTGCTCACGAACCAGTACATGGACGGTACCGCCACGCGCCAGTAGTTTCTCTACGAGAAAACGGCCGATAAATCCGGTGCCACCCGTCAAAAAGTAATTCATTGATTGTCCACCCTGCTTGTTGCTCAATTGTTGTCTGTCCCTAACGCCCGACCGAGCCCTGCGACTAAAGTCGTAGACTCATTCGGTAACGCCGGCATTGTACTTAATTGCAACCTTCATGTATCGAACTTTATTAGAGCATTTACTCTGTAAGCCTTTGTTTTAATTAGAGCCTTTACTCTAGGATTGTCCTGGGAGCACGCACAGGAAAGCCCGACCCCCTTGACTCTGTCGACACACTGATTTTGAGCCTAGCACAAGGTTCGGCACCTGCCCGGAAAAACGCTTCATTACCAGAAAGAAATGAAACCACCCTATAGCAATGACATAATCCGCCCATACATCTGACACATCACCAGCCTTTTATTCCGGACATTCCTTTATGAAACAAAACGACGCCAACGCTGAACGCTACATCGCCATCGCCCGCGCCTGCCTGAAAGCCATCAACGATACCGCCGCGGATTCCGGCTCCCGGGAAGACAAGATTCAGGCGGTCTACCAGGCCATAGATGATGCGTTCCAGGCCGAGTTTGCGGATTACCGCCAGTCTGTTGCGGTGATGGGCACCGTGCTGGAGAAAATTGCCAGCGGACAGCTGGACGCTGATACGGCGGCCTCCCTTGCTCGTAAGACTTTGGACCAGCAACCGCAAAGCACCCGCAACGCCATGATCCACTGAGCGATCCACCGAAACCCGGAGCACGCGACACCATGCAATCAGGCACCGTCCGTTTGAGCGCCCAGCCCCGTTGGCTGATCCAGTCATTGACCCTGGCTTTCCTGCTGATTTTCGGCAGCCTGGCCCAGGCGGCTACCGACCCGGTAAAAAGCCCCAATGACAACAACAGCTATCGCTATCTGGAACTGGATAACCAATTGCAGGTGCTGTTGATCTCCTCCCCCGGCTCGGACAAGGCCGCCGCCTCCATGAACGTTGCCGTGGGCAGTGGCGACGACCCCAAAGATCGTGAGGGGCTTTCCCACTTTCTGGAGCACATGCTGTTTCTGGGCACCGAGAAATATCCGGAGGCGGGCGAATACCAGCAGTTCATCAAGAGCCACGGCGGCAGACACAACGCGTTTACAGCATTCCAGGACACCAACTACTTCTTCGATATCCGCGCCGACTATCTGGACGATGCCCTCGACCGTTTCGCCCAGCAATTCTCCGCGCCCTTATTTACCCCAGACCTGGTCGACCGCGAGCGGCGGGCGGTGCATTCCGAGTTCACCTCCAAACAGAAAGAGGACGGCCGGCGCATCTATTCCGTGGAAAAAGCCATCAGCAACCCGGAGCACGCCTTTAACCAGTTCGCCGTAGGCAACCTGACCACCCTCGAAAACACCGAGGAACGGCCGTTGCGGCCGGACCTGATCGAATTCTGGAAAACTCACTACTCCTCCAACCTGATGAGCCTGGCGGTTTACGGCCCTCAGTCCCTCGACAAACTGGAGGCGATGGTGCGTGGGCGATTCGACGCCATCGAGAACCGCAACCTGGAAGCGAAAGTGCATTCCGAACCGCTGCTGCGGCCGGACACACTGCCGGCCCAGGTCACCGTGGATGCACTCAAAGACATCCGTGGCCTGACGCTGACGTTCCCGATTCCGTCCCAGCGCGCCAATTACCGCACCAAACCCGGCAGCTACGTTGCCAATCTGTTGGGCCACGAGGGTCCTGGCAGTCTGTTCGACGTGCTGAAACGGGAAGGCCTGGTAGAGAGCCTGTCTGCTGGCACCGGCATGGACACCGGCACGGAAGCCAGCCTGGAGCTGTCCATGTCGCTCACGCCGGAGGGACTGGAGCGCCAGCAGGACATCCTCGCGCTGGTGTTCGACTACATCGGTCGAGTCCGTGAACAGGGCATTTCCGAAGATCGCTTCAACGAGATGAAGAACCTGGCACAGATCGATTTCCGCTTCCGTGAGCGCAGCCAACCCATCCACGAAGTGATGCGCCTGTCCAGCCAGATCCGCCATTATCAGCCGGCCGATGTGCTGCAAGCGCCGTGGATGATGGAGCGCTACGAGCCGGCCCAGTACCGGGATATTCTGGCGCGGCTGACCCCCGAGAACGTTCTGGTCACCGTGGTGGATCCGGAACCCGAGATCGAAACACCCAGTCTGACCGAGTGGTATCAGGCCGCCTGGGAACAACGGCCGCTGGATATCCCGGCGCTTGAGGCCGCAGACACCAGCCGCCTGGCCGGGAAACTGGCGCTTCCGGAAGCCAACCCGTTTGTTCCGGAAAACCTGGATATGGTGGGTGGCCCTACCATGGCCAAGCCGGTGCTGCTGGGCAATCAGGGCGGGCTGTCTGTCTGGTACGCCCGGGATACCCAGTTCGCCACGCCCAAGGCCAACGTGTACGTGAGCATCCGCACGCCACTGGCGCAGGCGTCTGCCCGTGGCAAGGTACTGACCGAGCTGCTGGTGGATTCGGTCAACACCAACCTGAATGCCTGGGCCTACCCGGCTCAGTTGGCCGGCCTGGATTACAGCGTGTACTCCCACTTGCGGGGTATCACCCTTCGCGTGGGCGGCTACAGCGATAAGCTGCACGTGTTGATGACGCGTATTCTCGCCCAAGTGGCCGACCCACACCTGACCCAGCAACGCTTTGGCATCGCCCGCAAGCGTATGATCGACAACCTGCAGAACAAGGCCAAGGAGCGCCCGGTTCAGCAAACCTCCGAGAAGGTGCAGACGCTTCTGATTGAGGGCGCCTGGAGCACCGAGGATCGTCTGGCGGCTGCCGAGGAAGTCACGCTGGATGAACTGGAACGGTTTGCCGAAGAGCTGTTCGCCCAGACCGACCCGGTGATGCTGGCCCACGGCAACCTGAGCCAGGCCTCAGCGCTGAACCTGGCCCAGCAGGTGCGTGCCGTGGTGCTGCAGGATGCGGAGATCACCGAAGTAGCTCGCAGCCAGGTCAAACCGCTGCCCGAGGGCGAAACCACCGAAACCATCCCGGTGAATCATCCGGATACCGGATATACCCTCTATCTGCAAGGCACTGACACCGGGTTCGATGAACGAGCCAGGTTCCGCCTCTTGGGCCAGGTGATCAGCAGCCCCTTCTACGAGGAATTGCGGACCAATCGCCAGCTCGGCTACATCGTGTACGCCACGCCCTTTGAAATGCTGGAGACTCCCGCCCTGGGCCTGGTGGTGCAATCACCGGAAGCATCTGCGGAAGAGATAGACCAGGCGGTCAGTGAGTTTTCCGACGCGTTCGAGGAGCGCCTGAGCAGCCTCAGCGACAGCGACCTGGAGCGGGAAAAGCAGGCTGTCATCAGCAAGCTGGAAGAGCAGGACCGCCAGCTGAGTGAAGTCTCCGAGCGATTCTGGCGGGAGATCGACCGCGGTGCCACCGGCTTCGATTCACGGGATCGGCTGGTGACCGCCGTCAAGGCGGTGGACCGGGAGCAACTGCTGGAGGTTTATCGTCGCGCTGTAATGGAGCGGAATCGCGCGTTGCGGGTGACTACGGATTCGCCAGACGAAGAAACCGCTGCCAGTCCTCAGGCTCGTCAACGTCCCAGCGAGGCGCCAGCAGGCTGACGGACAACCCACACCCGGCAAGGCGATCACGGGTCTGGTCCAGAACGCTCTCCGTTCCCCAGGCCACGTGATCCAGCATGCCGGGCACGACCCTGCGCACCCCGATCAGCACGTAGCCGCCGTCATTGGATGGCCCCAGCACCACATCGCTGGTGTCCAGCGCTGCCACGGCCTCACGCACATAACCCGGGTCCACCGAGGGGCAATCGCTGCCCACCACAATGGCTTTGCGGTGGCTTTCCAGCGCCAGGCCCAGCGCCGCTTCCATCCGCTGCCCCAGAGTTTCACCCTGCTGAATGCCGGTGGTGATGCTTGCCGTGTCCAGCGCTGCCAGTACCTGGCTGGCAGCCTCCGGCGCCGGTTCCAGCGCGCGATCCCACCAGAACTGCACCGGCAGGCCGCTGGCGATCAGGTTGTCCAGCACATTCAGGCTCAGGCGGATGTGCGCTTTCAGGGCACCCCGGGCGCCCAGCTCCGGCATCAGACGGGTTTTGACCCGGCCTTCCTCCGGCCATTTGGAAAACTGCATTACCAGCGCTGGGGCTTCAGGATTTGTGGGCATTACGAACATCCGATCGGTAGACGGTCACAAGAGATTCCGGCGATTCACCGCGCCAATAGCGCCAGCGCAACCGCCACATCAACAGGATGGTACGCCAGGCGCCGTGTTGTTCCCAGCGCCGGCTGTCGGTGACCACCGGGTCGCGGATGCAGAATGGGCGCGACACCAGCCGCAAACGCGACGACAGCTCCACATCCTCCATCAATGGCAATGGCTCGAACCCCCGCAGGGCCTCAAACACCGTGCGCCGGACAAACAGCGCCTGATCACCGGTGGCGATTCCACTGAACCGGGACCGTTGATTCATGAACCAGGCGATCACCCGGAATAACGGGCGCTTGCCACTGAGGCGCACATCGAAACGGCCCCAGGCTTTGCGGCTGTCACTGAACCGCGCCAGTGCGTCCGGTGCCGATGCCGGCAGGCGGGTGTCGGCGTGCAGGAACAGCAGGATATCTCCGGTGGCGACCTGCGCTCCGGCGTTCATCTGCAGCGCCCGCCCGCGCGCCGACGCCACCACCCGGTCACACAATCCGTTCGCCAGCTGCGGGGTGCCATCGGTGCTGCCACCATCCACCACAATCACCTGGTGGCCCGCCGCCCGTAACGGCGCCAGTGTTTGCAGGGTTGCCACAATGGTGGCCGCCTCCTGCCACACCGGTATGATCACACTCAATGCCGACAAATCATTCCCCGCTGCGCTCTGTGGTGGCTGTTTGCCTTGAAAATTCGAGCCCCGGCCCGATGTCCTTTACCATAGCTATTCTAAACCAGACCAACCCGCGGATGAGCATCACTATGCCACTGAAATACAGAATCATTCCTGTGACCCCGTTTCAACAGAACTGTTCCCTGATCTGGTGCGACGAAACCCGGGGCGCGGCGGTAGTGGATCCCGGCGGCGATCTGGACAAGATACGAACGGCAGTGGAAGAGGAAGGCGTTACCGTTGAAAAAATCCTGCTGACCCACGCCCACATCGACCACGCCGGCGGCACCGCCGAGTTGTCCCGGGCGCTGGATGTGCCCATCGAAGGTCCGCAGCAGGAGGATAATTTCTGGATTCAGGGCCTGCCGATGCAGGCCCAGATGTTCGGCTTTCCGGCTCCGGAGATTTTCACCCCGGACCGCTGGCTGGAGGACGGCGAGCAGGTGACCGTCGGCAACCAGATCCTGGACGTGCTGCACTGCCCGGGCCACACGCCGGGCCACGTGGTGTTCTATCACGGGCCGTCGCAACTGGCCCTGGTGGGCGACGTGCTGTTCCAGGGCTCTATCGGCCGCACGGACTTCCCGAAAGGCGACTACAACACCCTGGTGCGGTCCATCCGTGACAAGCTGTTTCCGCTTGGCGACGACATCCGCTTTCTGCCCGGCCACGGCCCCATGTCCACCTTCGGCCACGAAAAGGCCACCAACCCCTTCGTCTCCGACCACCGGGGCTAAAAACCCGCGGGCCCTTGAGACACATCACCGGGCCCGCTATCATACCGGCCTTCTGACGATCCGCCCCAGTAGCTCATCTGGATAGAGCGTCCCCCTCCTAAGGGGATGACTTGACCCCATTATTTCGTAAGCCATTGTTTTTACTATGCAAGACAAGGGCTTACAGACCCCAAAAATCACCCGTTTTTACCCCTCGTGCGCGGATTTGCACTATTCTTGTCTTACTGCTGCATTATTTTGCTATGATCATAGTGCATCCCACCAAGGAGCCCGGCCATGAAAGATCTGATGAGACTAGACCGCCTCAGAGCAGCCCAAGACAGCGTTGCAGAAGGTAAGAAAAAGCCTTTCGATTTTTACGATACCGATATCCCCACTCTATTTTGTCGAGTTGGTAAGACACGCCTGACCTTCTATTGCTACATCAAACGAGGCAAAAGCCAGAAGCTTTTTTCAGTGGATGCTTACGAGCTGACAAAGCAGGAACTCAATCACATGAGGAGGCGGGCTCGGGGCATCAGTGATCAGTATGAGACACAAAGCGTTGAGTTTTACGACACATACAAAGTCGATGACTACCTCGAAAAGGTTTACAAAAAGGTCGCATCAAAGGGAGTGTATGGCGAAATAAAACGCTTCCCCTACTCTATCCGTGGCAAGCGGATCAACGAGCTTTATGCACACGACCTTGATATCTGGAAGCGGGAAAGGCTGCAAGATGGGCGGACTCACGAGACCCTCAGAAAGCAGTACTACGCCCTGCACGGGATGCTCCAATATGCCAGCCGAAAAAACCACATCAGTCAGCATCACACAAGCGGAGTAACGTTCGTGATCGATAAAAATGCAACTGTCGCAAAGATCTACACCCCTCAACAAATGGTGCGAGTGCAGACCGTCCTCAAAACTTGCTCACTCAGAGACCAGACGATCATCCTCTTTACTGTGCTGAGCGGGGCCAGGCCATCCGAGACACTCAAGGTCAGGGTCAAGGATATCGACTTTGAACAGGGTCAGATCCTTATCCCTGCGTCAGGCACAAAGACACAAGTCGCCAGGTATCTTGAGCTTCCGCCAAAGCTTAAAGAGGTTATTAAGGACTACCTAGCAAAAGAGTGGGAACAAAACCCCGAGGGCTGGCTGTTCTTCAATTCCCGCACCCAGGATCGTCTAAAAACCTTCCGCACGGTTTGGGGGAAAATTGTCGATTACGCTGACATCAAAGGCATGCGCTTTTACGACTTCCGTCATACCTACTGCTCATACCTGATCGAGCACTATCCGATACACGTGGTCCAAAAAATGATGGGTCACAAACAAATCGAAACAACTGCAAAATATCTGCATGCATTTGCCAGCCGCTCAAAAGAAGCATCTATCAAGATCGAGGACATCCTCGGTTTCAAAGACTTCTAAGCAGTTAGGCGTGGCTATACGTAATGACTCAGTGCATTGCGTGTAGCCTTCCGATCACCAGAAGCCATGCCTGTCCATCACTTGCTCAGCCGCTGGCGATGCATCAGTAGCGGATAGGCCTTTTCAAACTTGTCGAGCACTGCCTTATATACGTTCATTATTCACCCCCGATTTTGGTATCAACATAATCTTATTTTAGTTATTTGTAAATATTTTGATAAAAGGCCTTCCAATCCTGCTTATCCTTGATATAATAAAAGCATGTCGAGTATGCATCCTAATGAATTTTTAGGTTTCATCTCACAAGTGTAGACCTCCGCCCCAACGCTCGACACATGCCCCATGGATGGGGCTTTTTTTTGAGCGCAAAAAACATTGATTTCAAAATGTATTTGATTACATAATCAGGTTGGGATCAAAGCCGTCCGTGGCTTCGTTATATATTATGCGGCTTTTTATTTCTCTTCTTCTTCAGCCTCTTTCTGCTTTCTGAGATCAATCATTTTAGCCAGGCGCTTTTCGTCTTGCGTTAAAGCCCCATATGATTCGATTTCACCCATCTCATAGATTGAAGTATTCTTGGTCAAATTGAGCTTCTCATATTTGTCGGCAAATTCTGTTATGTTGCAATCAACGCGCTTTTCTTTGCACTCAATGTCTTTTTCGACAATAGTGACCTTCTTATTCAGATCCGTCAGGTTGTAATATCTGTCCCGACCTTCTTTCTCTGCTTTAGTATCGTAGCCAAGAGCCTTAAGAATGTTCTTTATTACAACTCCTGGCATGGCTGAAACTACGTTAACGCCGAAATGTCCGCAAAATAGTTTTACCAATTCCAAACCAGTCATTGATGCCCTGTCGTTTAGTGCTACGTGCTCAATAAGACGCTCATATGCATACTCTGAGCTTTCTGATGTGATGTATGAATGCTTCGGATTTTCGAGATTAACACCGGCATCAGACAGCAGCTCAACGACTCGATTGGCAGCGATTGAATAACGCTCAGGCAGTTCTTCAGGCTTCGATAGCTGCTGACGCATAGATACGATTAAGTCGATATCCATACCGAAAATTTCGTTAAAAGTGCTTTCAGTGATTTCGTCAAGCTTCAAAATATTCATCGCACCCAAAGTTCTTGCCGCAACCTGTTGCTCGTATGTTCTTTCTTCTGATGAGCCCATATCGACCTCCTCTACTTTATTGTTTTTGACTTTTTCGGAAGTATCGTAAGCCGTATCTCTCTGCTTCTCCTTGTTCCTTTTGCGTCCTGCTTTAGAAGCCTTGGTGCCTTCCTTTTTAATTTGCTCATCAATCCAGGGCCTGTCAACGATGAAGCCCATCTGTTCAGCAGCGATCAGGAAGGTCTGTTGGTAGTTTCTGAATTGCAGGTTTTTAGATGCTGCATGATCAGCTATATATTTCCCGTAAGTGGTTTTATAAAGCTTTTGAGCCAGACCTAGGGGATCCTCGCTGTCGTTGCCGACAATGCTGTTCATCATGGATAACGGGTTGGTTATACGGTTAGCTGACTGCCCATTACGGAAAGCGACATAGACGGTTCTGGCGGCTCTGAAACGACGTGCTGATTGGAGCATGCTGGTTGGTGTAAGTGTGCGACCCGCAAGAATAAACACCTCATTATAAGCTTCGTCTGTGATAGATGATCCGGCATTTACGACTGGCGAGATAATAGCTGCATCGCAGTTTTTCAAAATATCGTCCAGGTCACTAAGCTTCCTGCCGTTCTTGTCGAAATATTCCGCATTCAGCTTGATAACATTCTTGTCGACTCCGTCTGCGAGAGCTTCTGCAACTTGACTGAATTCTTTCGCGTTGTAGTCCATAAATATTGCAACACGCCTACCTGCCAGCATTCTCTTTTTAGCAAGCCCAAGAATTTCATTTTTAGTGCCGAGAGACATTCTGACTTGCTGCTTCTCACCAGCCTTTATGATTTTAGCTTGACCTCCGGCCATTTCTGAGAGCATGTCGATGCTGTGGTCAGTGATCATCGCATCAGCTACAACTGTCTTCGATGCGCTTTTCATCAACTCAGAAAGGACTCTCACAGCTTCAATTCTATCAGCTGCAAACTGACCGAGTGTTCCAATTGCTGCGTGGTCCATCAGGTCTTCAAATTCATCAATAAAAACTACCTGACACTTCTTGCGATCATCTGCGTACTTGTCGCCAACTATTGAGTTGATAACCCCGATCACGCCCTGTCTGTGATCGTGCTTCTTTGATTTATAGTGATCTGGGTGGCTTTCGTTGTAGAAGTTTGCAGCTATTGAGCGCTTTGAAGTGATGAAAATTGGGTTAAGCCCTAAAAATCTTGCTTCTTCATAAAGCTTTCGCATTGCGACGGTCTTGCCCGATGCCATTGAACCGTTAAAAATGATTACTTTTTGACTAAATTCCTTAATCTCTTTATATCTGCTATTGTATTTATCGGACATTGTGAAGGATTTAGTGTGGGAATGAGCCATCCTTGCGGCGACTTCTCTGCCGAAAGTTTTCTTTTTGATGTTCTCCAGGACGACTGGGCCAATTTGAGCTTCAAGAGCCTTCAAATCCTTTGAGAAGAACTTGACTTTCCAGACTTCGGCGATAGCGTATGCGAGCTGATCAGATGCAATTTCTTTATTTGCTGGATCTTTTGCGTACTTAAGTCTTAAAACTGACGAGGCGACCTTATCTAAGTATCTAAAATCAATTTTCTCACTAGTAGATATGGTAACTACTACATTATTGTAAGCGGCGGCATTGATTGCTGGGAAGTCGTTGTAAGTAGCTTCTGATTTAATTTCGAAGGTCTTCTTTTCCGAGCTAATGCGCTGGTCTTGCTTTAGCTTTCTAATCCTTTCTTGAAATTCAGAGGTAATAATAGTGTGGGCCATATAGTTCAATCCTAATTCTATGTATAAATATTTCATCTCACAAATTAATGCTATCACATAAATAATTTTTTAATCTACTATTAATAATTATTTTAATTTTTTTATTCTTTATTTCTGTATTACTACACACAAATCACTCAGTCCTACCACTGGTTATTTTAAGGAGCGAAGCGAACAGACTATTTAAGTCGTTTTAAGCTCTGTAGCTCCTTGAGGGGGGGGTATCTGTACGAGTTTTAGGGAGAAATAGAATCTTATATATATAGATATTTAATTCCTCGAAAAAACTTGCCCCCGATAAAAATTACTCACGACTGACTTGAATTAGTCCCCTTCCTTCGGTCGGGAATGAACCAGTCTCTGTGTCTCTACGAGAGGTCAGGAGAAACCGTGGGGGTTATCCTGAACTAAAAAGAACGCTCATCAATATGGAGGAGGTCTGGTCGCCTCACCCTGTACTAATAGAAGACAAAACCAGCGGCCAGAGTCTGATACAGGATGCAAGAGAAGAAGACTCACCCGCTTTATGACTTTGACGAGAGGTCATACACTTTCCAAAGAGTAGGTACGACGAACAATTAGATACCCTATCCTAACTTTTAAAGTTACAGCCCAGTCACTCGCTTTCTGTTGTGCTTGGTTACAACAACAACGACGAAATGTTGAAAATTGAAGAAGAAATAGAATGATATTATTGATATTATTTTCCTTTTATATAGGAGATGGAAGGATGGATCAAGAAAAAGAAATCGCTTTAAAAGTCTTTTACAATATCTGTAGTGCCTGGGGGTTGAGTGCCACGGAAAGATCAGAACTTTTGGGTAATCCTGAAAATCAGCTCGAACGCATCTCATACACGATTGGAATTTACAAAGCACTACATACAATTTTTACAAACAATAAGCAATCAGACGCATGGATAAAAAAGCCAAATCGAGAGTTTGGCCACCAAACTGCACTCGAGGTCATGATCGAGGATCCGCAAAGAGTTCGGCGCTACCTTGACGCTCAGCTATGAATTTCCCCTTTTTTGTTTCCTAGGAAACACTGCATCCACTATAGGTTTATCTCGTTGATTTTATGAGTAAAAATTACGATTTTATTTATTGCAAAAAATACCCCTCCCGACCACTATTTCAAGAATAATTGTTACAGTTTGTTGCTGTCTTGCCCTGACATGCATTGAAACAAACAACCAAAACCCAAACCCAAAAAGCCCGAAAGTATGCGGTTTATTACTGGGTGCATTTGACGTCATTTACTATTTTATCTATTTCATTTAATTTAATTAAATGCTTCACAAAGTTGATTCTACGGGTATAATAGTATCCAGAGTTAAGAAAAACTTTAAGCAAATAAAGAGGAATCGAAAATGGCTACTACAAAAAAGAATCTGCTCGACATGAGTCAAGAAGAAGTAAACGCAATGACAGACGAAGAAGTATTTGCAGAGCTTGACGACATCGGTGAAGGCATATCAAGGATCAGAGCCGAAATACAACAGATGATTGCTAAAAAACAAAAAGGCGAAAGAGAGCTAGCAGAACTGGAGAAGAGATGCGCTGTTCATAGAGAACGCCGGGAGTTGCGTCGTAAAGAATATGAAGCGTCAATGACTCAATAACTATACATACAATAATTATAAAAGAGGAAAACACTATGAGTATTAAAATAGATAGAGCGTTAAAGATAGCGGGTATCGACGTAAGCACACAGAAGGCATCTAAAATCATTGGCGCTATCGATATAAACGTAATCAAAGCCCTACCCTCCCACATCCTTGCAAATGTCGTCGAGGACATGGATAAGCACTGGAAAAAGGCGCAGGCAGCCAAAGAGGATGAAATCGTGGCCGAGGGCTGTATGTGGTCAAACAAAGATCAGCGCCTGATCGATCTTGAAAAATAAAGAGGAGCACATTATGAAAAATTCAAAGCAAAAATTAAGCGCTATAGCAAAGATCAAGATGACAATGAGCAACACCTTCACTGTCCCGCTGACCTCAGGCGTCTATCTATACAGCCAAGCGGACGCAATCGCAGAGCAAAACACCTGGCACGAAGATGACCCGTCAAAGCATATTGACTTCAAAAAATCGAAGTACTGGGTCATGACTGATAGCGGGGAGACTCCTGAAGGTTTTGATAGTGCGGAAGAGTTGGCGGACGCGGCTTTTGCTGGTGACCTGGACCTGGGGAAAGTATTTCCTCATCGCACATTGAATAACTATTCTATTTAAAAAAATTAGAGAGCATTATTATCAAAGAATTAACGCGAGAACACATAAACAACATGACTGACAAGGACATCTTTGCAGAGCTGGCCCCTTCTTGCCTGCACTTCTGGATCGAGTTCTCCGTAACTAATGGGATGAACTCCTCCTCGCCTCGCCCCGGCGTCAGAACGCCCTAACGACAAATGAGGCGACGATGACCCTGACCCCGTTTAAGTACCGCTCATTGCCAGAAAAAATCCGCTTCTAATAGCGGTTCCAGGTGACCTGAAACAGCCTGTTTTCGGGCGTAGGCAGAGGGTGTGGACCACCCCAGTGCGGAGTAGGGTCTGACTTGATTATAGAACGTTCTCCAGGTCTCAATCTTCTGCTCGGCATCGGTCAGTGACGGGAACCAGTTCTCGTTCAAGCATTCCTGGGGGAGTCTGCCGTTGAACGACTCCACAGTCGCATTGTCGGTGGGCTTTCCGGGCCGAGAGAAATCAATTTCTATCTGTCTCTCATAGGCCCACCGTCGGATTGCCCCGAAAACGTGCGATCCGCGTCAGTGCTTCTTTGACGTCTTCGCCTTTCAGGCTCTGTCCGACGATGATGCCAAGGCACGCCCTAGTGAACAGGTCAATGATGGTCCGCAACCGCAACCGCAACCGCAACCGACGGCCGTCAAACAGGACATCCGAGACGAAGTCCATGCCCCAGATATGATTGGGAAACTCCCCTTGAGACATTGGCTGTCGGTTCTTCGCGGCCTTATTCTCGCCTAGGGCGCTTCAGGCGCAGAGACAGGCCCTGCTCACGGTACAATCGGTACACCCGTTTGTGGTTATCCTGCCATCCTTCACGTTGCAACAACACATGCACACGACGGTAACCATAGTGGACCCGCACCTGAGTGATCTCCCAGATCCGCATTGATAGCGCAGAGGCGTCATGAGCCCCCGATTTGTAGTGATAGGAGACTCTGGAGAGTCCCAGGACCGCACAAACCTGCCGCTGACTGACTCCGAATCGCTTCTGGAGATCATCGACCAGCTGACGCTTGCGAGGCGGTCTCAGATCTTTTTTGACACCACGTCCTGAAGCATGGCCTTGTCCAGGCTCAGGTCCGCCACCACCCGTTTCAGGCGCTGGTTCTCTTACGGTCAAGAATTCTGGGTCAGGGCCACGTTGAATGACTCCACAGTCGTATTGTCGGTGGGCTTGCCGGGCCGAGAGAAATCAATTTCTATCTGTCTCTCAAAGGCCCACCGGTCCCTGACCTTGCCAGCCTGCGGCCTCCACCGGACGCCTCGATCGGTGCGCTGCTAAACAAAAGCGAACATTCAAGTCAGGACTGTGAGGTTAACCCAATCAGTTGGCCAACGGCAACGAGCTTGCGGCGCGCAACCACATCGCCAAAGAGTTGGTCCTGTCGTTCTGTTTCTGTGATCCGAACTGCTCAGGCCATCGCGGCACTGCGGTTATCGGTTGAATCCACGGTTAAAACATATATGCTTCAATTAGAAAGTACGAAGAAGAAGGGCTAGGGGTAGAAAAAAGGATATATATTTTTGGATTTTGGCAGCTGCCGTTGTGGGAATGGCTTTACCAACACCGGCTTCGATCGGAAAACTTATCATCCGTGACGAAGTCCCGCATTTTCAAAGCAGGGGTGGCAACGGTGATGGGGCAGGATCCAGGCATGATTCGGATAGATAGACATACTAATGGTGTCGTCTATCTTTCTCACGTCCGGAATAATGAGGGGTCTCTCTGGAGCTACAAATGCAAAATAGATGGCAGCTTGATCATTTGGGGAGCTGAGGCAGGTCGTTGGCGAAATCATCTTACCGATCCTGAGATTGCATATCGAGTTCAGTCAAAAACTATCTACGTTGACGAAAAGCACAGTTAAGGTTCAATGAACAAAAAGTCGTTCAATGTAAATCAATTTTTCGAAAAATAGGATTTTTATGGAAAAAATGATCAAAAGTTATTTTCTCATACCTATATTTTTAATTCTGACCGGGTTTTCAACTGCCTCGCTCAGCGATGATGCTGGCAACATAAGAGTAAAATGCCTAATGGATAGTTTGATAGCTGGCGATATTTTTGAAGTTAAAAATAATGGTGTCCCACTTTCAAAGCTGATGGATCAAATAAAAAATAACTTTGGAAAGGATTCATATCTATCTAATAAAGAATATATTCCAAAGTTCGTCTACCAGAGAGATGACCTTTCAAAGCAAGAAGTCCAGGAAACTGTTTATAAAACTTGCATTGATAGTAAAGGCGTATATGAGTGATGGTCTGGAATAAGGTATGAACTCAATGAGCTTCGACAGTTAATTTATATTTCCAGCAGCGCAAAGATAATTGTTAATTAAAGAGAGGTGCAAGGGTTGGGAGCTGAATAATTGCGGTAAAGTGAGAGAAGCTAACCCAGCGAGGATAGGGTCTGGGCAATAGGACTGAAATCGTGAGCGGCAGCCGAATAACATGACCATGAAACAAGCAATAGAGATATTGGTGGAGAAAGCCATTTCGTGTGAGGACATTGAGCACGATGGTCGCTTAACTTCCCCGAGGAGCTATGGAGTCTACCAAATTCCGGAAATTGTGACTTCGGGTAGGATGTTTCGATATGGAAATCATCCTGTGCGTCAACTTGAACTTCAGCGTGAATTCGGTGACTGCTCGCTTGTCTGTCTTTTTCTCGAACGCGAATATGCGTTTAGAATGCAACAGTTATTGAACAAAGATGGATGTTAGTAATATTGAAGTCGAAAAAACCTATTAAATTTCAACTGCGCTTTTTTCGCGCGTAACTAGAAGTCTTGTCGGGATAAAACAGTATGAGGGTTGATAGATGCGTAGACTAGTGTGGGCAATCGCAACGCTTTTTTTATTTGGTGTTGCAAGTGCATTTGGTTCGGCGGAAGAAGAAATAGAAGATGCCGTTATGAATCTAATTGAAAAAAACCAAGAATTAAAATTGATTCGTGTATTTGAAACTACAGATAATAATTATGTTGCAGAAATAAGAGTGCCTGACACTATGGAAATTGCTAAAGCCTCCAATTCAAGAGAGAAGAATTTATTCCTAACAAAAAAGTGGAGTGCGTTAGTATGTACTCCTGAGATGAAAATTATAGCTAAGAAATTCAAAATTTCCTTTCTATCAGTCAAGCAGGTCGATAGTAGTGGAGTGTCTTATTCTGTGGCGTTGTGCGGTTAATCTTATTGTAAAAAGCTATTGATATTTCTCTCAAAAGTCGCTGTTCTTTTCCTCGCTATTTTGTGGGATCTTTAAAGTGTGGTCGCGTGTAGGGTTTAGTCTAAGCCTTAATGAGTGCAGGCCCGGCGACGCCCTTCACATTGCGCCTTGGGTTCCATTCCAGGGACGCGGATGCGAACAATTTTATCGCACCATCTGAATGCCCGCTTTGCGACCGTAGCAGCTAAACAGAAGCGAACATTAGCGATCCACTCATTTCTCCTCGATTTACCTCCAGAGATTTGCAGAAAGTAAGCACGTCCGTCCTTTCGTTGCTCCGTGGTGGCCATTCGCCCGCATCGGAGCGATGCTCGATTTACCTGATTGGATCGGGCATTATGAATGAACTATTTTTTATGTATCCTAGAAATGCGTATTGGGCTTCTTGATACACCGTGATCTCTGGATTAGCTCGAATACGATAACGTGTGCGTTGGTGGCTTGAACGAGCCAGCGAGTGCTCATATGTGATTCAGAAAAGGGCTTTAAGTTGTCGTTGACACCGCCATCGACGCTGTAGAGCGCTCTCATCAACGCCGAGCGCGCTTGAAAACCCACAGTCTGTTAGCTAGTTACCTAGTCGAGGTCCCTGAAGGCCCTTCGCCTTACGCCCAGTACCGAAGAAACAGAGTATCGTCGTTGTAAGGAAAGATTCTTGCCACGATCAATGAAGTGAACAACTGCAATGCGAGTCCTTGGCCGTTTTGGGCTAAAGCGACGGCCAAGGCCAAACAGGTGGAGAGGCTCGTAAGCGAGAGAATTTAAGGAGACTATGAGGTTGAACTTTTGAGCAATACCACGGTGGCGCCCGCTCCCCAACGCGACCCCCACTGGGCCAGGCTTTTTGAGGAGTTTCGGGCTCTTGAAGAGACTCGATCATGGCAGAAGGCCCAGGGTCAGAATGATTTCTCCCTCCTGGGCTCAGTTCTATCCGTCAATGACGAAGTTCGCCTGCATACGCGCTTCCTTTTCGCGATGCTCAATCCCGGCGGTAAACACTATCAGGGCCGCAGATTTTTAGAGCTTTTTCTCCAAATCATCGGAGAGGAGGGGTGGTTTAAACCGTATTCTGAGTCGCTGGTGGTCCGCAAGGAATATTGCCCGGTGGATAACGAGGATCAGATCGATCTCTATTTGTCGGACGGCACGCGAACGATCGTTATCGAAAACAAACTCAATGCCTCCGATCAGCCAGGCCAAATTAAACGGTATCTGAGAGCGATCAAAGCAGACTCGGAGGACAACCCTGAAAACACCTTAGTCATCTATTTAACCAAAGGCAGATCGCGGCCCTCTTCAACAGCGCTTGCCTATCCGAAAAGCAAAGCAAATGGTGTTGAGTCAGACCCGGAACCACTTACTGTTTTTGAGCACAACGGCGAGCTGGCGTTGGGCGTTAACGTCGGGAAGCCGTGGGCCAGATATCGAAGCCTTACTTATCGCAGTGGTCACGCCGTTCACGTCTGGCTCGACGCCTGCGAAGAGGTGGTGAAACATTCTGCACCGGCTGACAATATCGTCTGGGCCATTCGTGAATATAGAAATGTCATAAAGCGTGCCACCAAGGAGTATCGGACCAACGTGGAAAGCCTAAAAAAGCACATGGAAGAAAAGGACTATGCCGGCGGGGATTTTCATCGGGATGCGATTAAGATGACCGCCGAGCTTCGGAAAGCACACGAAGGATGGTTGCACGAAGCGATGACAGATCAATTAACGGAGGGGCTTTTCCGGGCGGCGATTGAAGCAGGAACGCTGGAGCCGATCAGCCGGTTAAATGCGGAGTTGCTCGAACCATTTTTGAGTGACGCATGGGCTGACAACCCGCAAGAACTCATTTACCGCAGCAACAGGAATTTTTTTAAGAGCGGCCGCAAGCTCAAGCAGGGGACGTTTTTTCTCGTAAAGGACGGCCTGCGGTTAGGTGGGCAAACTCTACTGCTGCTCTTGTACGGGAAACAAGATCTCCATGTGGGTTGTGCTTTTCTGCCAGGTACCCAGGAGGTGGGGAAGGCAAAGCTGACGCAATCGAATGTAGGCCTTAAAGACCAGACATTGGAAAGTATTTTTAAGGCAGCCTACACACAGTCCCAGCCTCTTGAACACTCTGGCATCCTGAGCTTATCGAATTTTTCGAAAAGCTCTGAACGAAAGCTCCTTTGCCAATTAATGGATTCGTTTGTGCCCGAGTCTAATAAGGAAGCCTACAATGGACTATGATCCGAATTTCGACCAGATGCGACTTGATCAGTTGGCCACACAATGCCTCGCAGGCAGCACCGCCCAAGGCCAGGTGGTTTTTCTCAGCGATTCGGAAGACAACCGGCTGGACGTCTCGACTTGGTTGGTGGATGAAGAAGACAGAGCCGGCTTCAAGGCCTCGGGGTTTCAGGGGTACTTGCTGGAGTTGCTCGATACGTTGCTGGTCGATAGGTGGCAGCACCGTCAGCCAAATGCCAGTCAGGGTGTGGTGTATATTGAGCAAGGCACCCTCAGGCTGGAATGGCTTTCTCGAGACGAAGCAGAGAAACAGCGCGGCCGTTAAAGGACCTCCACCGTAGCCCGGAGTGTCTCTAAATCTTTGCACTGCCTGCCAGGCCGTGATTAAGCGGCGCAACCGTTAATCGGAGGGAGCGTCCGGTGCTGTCGCGATACGTATTGATTTCACACAGTGCATGGAATTCTTCAAGCTGCGGCGGTCACGACATTCTTAAAAAAGAGGCTGAATCAAGAGGGCCAACTTCTGAGGAAGAGCTGAGCAACCGCTGATTTTTGCTAGCCTTGAGTTAAGCCCGCAAAACCCGAAAATTCAGGCACTATTTCCCCTTTATTATACTTACCTCTATGTACTGGATACTCTTAGCCTACGATTAGAGCATAGGAGGAATTGCCATAAGCAGCAAACATAGTAAATGGCCTACAATTGCTTCGACTCGAAAATGCTGGCTGCCTGCCTGAGAGCCATTCCAAAGCGGCCTTTTTTGGTGTTTGAAAAGCGCCTGTCCGCTTCCTTCCGCCTTGCTGTCTCATACTCATTAACTTTGACACCGAGGCCTCTCGTGAGAATGTAATAGATCTGTCTCTCTGATTCGTATATGTCATAGATTTCGTCACATGTGACAACTTCTCCGCTATCCACTTTGTTAGAGATGGCTTCAAGCAGTCCAGCCGATACCTCATTGAGCTGATCTGAAATCATCGACAGCAGGATAGTCGTTTCCATCTGCGGCTTTTGCTGTTCAACCTCTTCGATAGTTTCTTTCTGCTTCTCAATCACTGGCTCCGATATCACATTAGCAATGGATCGAGCCCCGGCGATAACTCCGCAGAATTCACCGACCTTGGCATCCGGATAGGTGTCTTCAAGCTCATTGTCTGCGATTTTACTGTGGGCCTTTGTACCCACAATTAGAGGGCGACCGCCGGCTAGCTTTTTCTCGAAATTCCTGGCGAATGCTTGATTGATAGCTTCGTCCTGCTTGAGTGCCCACGTCATAATTCCATCAGCATCCTTTCCCATCATTTCAACTTGGTAAGCATCTGGACCATTCGAAATATTCCACCGAGTGACTGTTTCAGTTGTGTTGCGGTAGACCTTGCGAGGTCCTCTAGGTCCTTCAAAAAAACCAGCAAACACACACTTGGTGCGTAGTAAAACCACTTCGTTGCCTTCGGAATTTAATTTTGCGTACATATTACTATCCTCATTTTTTATATTTTCTTTTATTAAACATCTATCCGCCTACTATTTTTAGTATAGCAATACTATTTTTATTTAAGTAGCGC
>UEXM01000297.1_pt1 | contig 55383 bp, 76 predicted proteins | sample 1796661 | NCBI WGS metagenome assembly UEXM01 (sample SAMEA4772469, study PRJEB27181) | metagenome | reverse complement strand
TCCATAGTCTACCATGTAGTCTACCACCTTTGAGTTCACGGAACCAACCTTCGAGCACACCTTTACGTGAGCGAAGTGTGGTCCATTCGTCAATGAGTATTCCGTGTTCACCAACTTTTTCTAGTGAGGTTGATGTTAGCTTAGGTGATTTCTTTTCCCAGCCATATACACCGCGCTCCATCTTCCAGTCATCTGGTTCCCAGCCAATTGAGTAAAGATACTCTTTGACTTGTTCCATATTACCGAGTGTGGCTTTGATTGTTTCTTTACGTTGAAACTCTCGACCAGCTGCAAGCATATGTGTATCAGTTGATTTAACTTCACGCTTAAAGTATTCAGTAAGCATACGTGCAGTTGTTGCAGTGTACTCACCTTTCTTTGTAAACTTTGGAGTCTTAGCAACTTTATCTTTGTACTTAACGATGTCTGGTAAGTGTGGTTCGACTACACCTTCAATGTATTTCATACGATTGATAAGTTTGTCGAGTGTGTCTTTACCTTTATCAGTATCGAACTGCCATCCGTAATGTCTACAGTAAGCATCAAACTTTGCAGCCTCCATTTCTGCTTTCAAACCCTCACGAATAAGGGGTTGCTTAGCAGCAAGCGCAGTGAGTTCTTCCATTAGCTTCTTAAAGATTACAGTATTCAGTTGTACATCACGTACACAATACGTAACCATTTCTTCAGAGAACTCTGAGAAGTTATCAAAGTGTAGCTTGTGATAGCCTAGGTGTTCACCCCAGCCAGCTAAGCCATGCTTGTGTGGTCTGCGGTAATTAAGAACTTGTGATGCAATCCATGTATCAAAGAACTTATTATTGTATAGATCAACACCATATAGCTTTAGTATGACAAGCGCATCAAAGCCAATGCCATTATGTGCAACAAGTAGCTCAGCATTTTTAAGCATGTTTAAGCCAGTTGCAATATCACCATTGCACTTTATAGGTTGATCAGTATACTTCATGATACGTCCTGTATCAATATCTTCCATGATTAGACACCATATTTTGGTAGCGTCTAACCCATCAGTTTCAATATCAAATGTTAGTCTCATTGGTTTCTCTTTCTAGCATATGCTTGTTGAGACATTTAGGGCAGTGATCATCGAGTCTATCTATCCACATTCTTTGGTATAAGATAGCACACGATGGGCACTTAATTATTTCGAAAGGTAGCTCAGTAATATGATCAACATCACTCCTCATATGTTTGGGCAACTTGTCTGGCATTTACATAATATCCTGCATTAAATTTAGATGGGCGCAGGTTTTTAAGAAAATCCATATAAGATAAAATACCTACGACATTGACTTCGACTTCATCACCTGCTTTAAGGAGACGCTCTGGCCTACTAACCCATTCACAGAATACAAATGTTTCAACATCTGTTGATTGCCATGCGAGGTATGCCATTTTCTTATGAGCAATATTATAGAACTTATCAATAAACTTTACGTCAACATTACCATATACATCTGAAACACCATCAACTTTCCAAGAATCGTGGTCATCCCACTGGTCTGTGCTAATCATATGGTACTCAAAAATTTCGCATTCAATATCTCTAATAAGCTGTTGCTCAGAGCGTTGACCTGCGTTGTATATATTTGAGCGGGCAATACATTGATCTACGAATTCCTGCGAGACTATGATTTTCATTTACTCTTCCTTTCCGAGTACTCTTGTAAGAACGCCTGTTGTATGCGTATGATCCGGTCCGCTCCATCCCTTAGGTTTAATAAGATCAGGAAGACCGAGAGGGTTGGGGCGCGAAGCCTTAACACCAGGTTCTTTCGCCATGTTTGCTTCCATGACTTCAGCCCAAGCACCAGCGGAGTCGCAGCCGAATGCATCCAGTGTACCAATGGCGATAACACATAGGTCAATAAGACCATCAACAATTTCAGCTGGATCTGAGTTATTAAATGCTTCTTCTGTTTCATTTAGTTCTTCTTTCAGAAATTGAATACGAAATTCTAAAAACTTTTTTAGAGATTCCATATCTCCTTCGTCTAGTTTACTGTTAACCCAATCATGCACACCAAATAGGTTATGCATGTCTTCAATGTGATAGTGCCAAGGCACATCGGTATTTACTCGGTAGCTCATGTTTATTCCTTTACTGAATATTTAATAGAGTCTTCGTATTTGTAGCTTGAAATTGTAAGATCTGATGGTTCAAATGAATACACATCTGATTGCTTTTTCAAGTCGTATTTAGGTGGAGCCCATGGCAAACGTTTAATTTGCTTATGAGCATCGTTAATATGGTCTGCGTATATATGAGCATCGCCAACTATAAACTTAACAGTGCCTGGCCTAAGGGAAGCAACACTACTAAAGCATAGAAGCATAGTTGCAGAAAGCACCACATCACTGGGTACTCCCACCATCCAATCTCCGGATCTTTGGATCCATAGTAGATCCAATGTGCTACCGTCAGAATAAAACTGGTAGTTGTGGTGACAGCAGGGTAGATTAAGATCATCGAGTTTATCAGGACGCCATCCACTAATAACCATGCGACGATCAGCTGGATTGTTAAGCAGGCTGTCAATAACATGCGCCATTTGGTCGACACCATTGAAGTCACGCCATGCATTACCATAGTCGACAGCAATCGAACCATCTTCGTTAGCCCATTGATTCCAGTAGTTACAACCCCATCTTTCAAAGTCTTTAACATGCCGTGGGCCTCTAATCATTGCGGCGTATTCACCTAGCACACCTTTGTAAAACATTTGGCGTGTCGTAAGCAGCGGAAAGAAGCCACTTTCAAGTGAAAATTCCATTGTTTGAAATGGTAACGAGTGTGTTACAGCATTCCGAGTTTCTCTTACTGTTCCATTATGTATGATTTTTCTAGCAATATCAATGTATTGCGATTCAAGTGTCCAAGCCATTTGAATTCCTTTCTAAATTATACCTAATACCCAGTTCTCTGCGCAGTTTTCTGCATAGGTTTCTGAGTGTCCTTTAATGTTACGGTCTTCAACTATTGTAACATCTTTAAGCATTGTTACAGTATATGAGCCGTCTTCTTCAAGAAATACATAAGCCCTGCGGTCTTTGTATTCATTGGTTCCATAGAATGTATGTAGTTCCATTATTCAACGTGCCTCAAAATCTTTTCGCTATATACATGCAGTACACCACGATCATCTTCAACTACTAAGCGAATAGCGCCACTTAGCTTTTCAAATATTGAAACAATTACACCTACAAACGTATAGTCACCGCCAACTTTTTCTACTTTATCACCTACATTAAATACCATTCTTTTTATTCTCCAAATATGCTGCAAACATTGCGCAGTAAACTGCCATGTCAACTAGCGTGTCCTCAAGTGCTTCGAAGTTTGTATCCTGATCACCTTCACAGATATTGCGCATACGCAAATACTTTGTATGAATCATGTGGATGTAAGATGTATCTCCGAACGGGAAGTAATCTTCTTCAGTCCATGTACCGCCTTGATAGTCTTTAGACTTACGCTCTTTAAGCTCGGCGGCTTCATGTAAAATTTGTACTGCAGTGACCTTCGCCATGTCAGCTTCCTTTCTTTTATTGATTGGAGAGGCGGCGTTAGCCGTCTTTTGTTCCGCCTCTATTTCTCTCATTATTCTGCCGTAATCTGTCATCTTTATCTCGCTTTCGATTATATTTTCTTTTGTTTTTAACTACTTGGTGTTTATATTTAGGATCACGAAGTAGCCTTGCGTATGGATTTATAGGTGTAACTCGCATGCTGCATACTCCGGATGTCGGTTATTAAAATTAAATGTCTCCTTAAAGACTTAACTTGGAGGTTTACTATGGGTTATGAAAACTGTGGAAAACACCCGAACTCGCTGAAGCAGCTAAAGCCCTATATGGACTCTGAGAAAGCTCGCGCTATGCAAGCAAAAGGTGCAGAAACACGAAGACGGAACAAAGCATTGCGAGAAGCAATGAGTTTATCCGCGCATGAATTTAAGAAAATCCGTGATGATATTATTACGGAGATGCCGACAGCTGTCGAGATTCTTAAAGTGCAACTGATTAAAGCTATGCAAGCTGAAGACCAGGATACAATTGAAAGACTGGCTATTGCATTAGCAGAGTATGAGCAGCCGAAGCTGCAAAGAATTGATCAGACCACAAAGAATCTGGATGCTACTGATTTGACGGAAGAGGAACTCGACCGCAAGATCAAGGAACTGTCGGATGTGGGTCAGTAAAAAGTAAATAAAGCCACTAGAGATACATGAAGTATTTCTAGTGGCTTTTTTATTTCTTTACACAGGTCGTGATACAAATTGACCACGGGTTTTTGGAGCAGTGCTACGAGAGACTTTAAGATAGCCACGGTTAGAGCTAATAGTACCTTTAGCTGCATAGCGATCGGTAGTACGTCTGAACAAAAGGTTTTGAGAACCGATTGGATTAACGTTGATTGTAGCATCATAGATTGCAAATTTAGCCATGTTATACCTCCCATGTGCCATAGATTGAATCTTCGATAATGTCTTCGATTGTTTCGCCATCGTTGAATAAGGCTTGAAGATCTTCAAGTTCGAAGCCATATTCCTCAGCGATACGCTCGAGCTGATGGTCGATGTTTTGACGTGTGACATTTTTCATTTCGTCAATAGTGCCTTCACATTCGTCCCAGCCGTCTTGAACGCATGCATGAATAGTATCTTCAACATGCATGGCGAGTTGCTTTAGTTTACCCATTAGTAGGAACCTTTCCGGATTGTTTCCATTCACTGAATTGATATGCCGACCAGTGACCGATAGCTTCGCGATTGCGTTCGAGTAACGCTTCGAGGCCATGCCAATCGTCGAAGTTGAAGAGGTCGTCGGTTTCTTCGCATAGATGTGTATGAATTATTTCGAGTTGATTTTGAGCGCTTCGTGTGTCAGTACGAATATCATCACATACTTCGTCATTACATAAGTTAACGAGATGTTCGATTGCGTAGTCGAGATGAAACATAGCTTCCATAAGATGCAGACGAGATAGACCGGCTGATTGTGTTTCTTCAGGTGCCATTGTGTTGCTCCGCGAATTGTGCAAGCATAATATTAACGACTTGCTCGGTCATATCTGCAGAGTCGCCGAATATTTCGTCGTAAGGAATATTGGTTTCTTCGTTTACATATTGCTCATGTGTAATACCATGAGCTGCACAAATAGATTCTTCGCATAATTCCATTATGGTTTTATTGTTTACAGATGCTTCGGTTTTGTAAACGAAAGTAAAGTCATATAATTCGCTTTCAAAATGTTCGTAGAATCTGTCGGCAATGATTTTAGGAACTGACATTAGTGCATCGCTTTCGTATAACCATTGTTAAGACGTGTACGGGCTTCGATTGCTTCTTGACGCCATGTACGATCGATTTCATTTTCATTAGAACGCATCCATTGCCATAAGAAGTTTGCAATTTCATCGCGTGAGTGGGTATTAGCGTCAGTAATAGCTAGACGCAGAAAGGGAAGATTAGCAGATATACGTGCTATCATTGCATCGTCGAGTTTAGACATAGTTCACCTCAAATAATAATTGATTGCACGCAATAAGAATACTACAGGAAGTATGTATCCGATTGCGGTCATGATTTCAGCTAGCATAGAACGATGAACCTTTCTGTATCCGGCCGTTACTATTCCGGGATAAGGTTGGATTATGCACGAAATATTCTTTTGAAAGTAGTTTCGGGCATATTAGGATGTGCAGCGCGAGCGGCTGCGATGTATTTATCGTAAGACATATGGACTTTATTACCGTCGATATGGCTGATGTAGACGCCTTTAGTACGTAGGTATTCTTCGTCTGCCCATTCTTGTTTGAGACGTTCGAAGTTAAGGCTTTTGATTTTACGTTGTTGGCCTGAAGTAAGACCGGTTTTGATTTCTTCAGATAGCTCGTAGTTACCTGAAGAATCAGCATGAATGTAAACATCGAAACGTGAAGCATACTTATGTTGTAGGTTTGAATCACAGTTAGGATGTAGACGCTTGCCGTATTTGTCACGGCGTTTACCGCGTGCCATGAGACTGACACGGAGTAATTGGTTAGATGAGTAATGATTGAAACGACGTGCCATAGAGCGTACTCGAGCATTGTGGTTGCTAATGAGTTGCTTTAGCCGTAGTAATTGTGGGTCATCTTTTGATGTGATTGTGAACTTGTATGCATCAATAGCATGACGAAGTTCGTTAAGCATTACTTCGGCCATTAGTACATACCTCCGGGAATAAAGTAATAGTCGATGATAATCATAGCAATGCCGAGTAGCATGCCGTAATAGAATACATCAAATTTGGTCATTATCATTTCCTTCCGGGGTTAGTTGAATGGGTAATTCGTATTCGCTTATAAGACCGGTTATATCCCATTCGACTATTTCGCGTATGAAACCGATTGATTCGATGAGATTAACTTCGGCAAGTATTGCTGTGGCAGTGTGCAAGTCGTCACAAGGAAACAAAACAATACGCCGAGATTCGGTAATAATGATTTTGATATTATCAGCTTCTGCTGTTTGAATAAGAGCCATACACTCACCATCGCTGAGAGGGTCGATGAATGTAAACTCTTTAGTGACGTGAGCTACGGCTGTTACGTCGTCGGAATCAGTTGACATGAGAGAACCTTTCGGATGGAGGTTGAGTAAAAAGCAAGCGCTCTAGCGGAGCATGAAGGAGAGACTGCTACTACGCTAGAGCTGCTATGAGAATGAGGTGAGCAGTTTATCTTCGTACTCAGGAAGTATGTGCAGGATACTAACCGCCTAGGATATTGGTGTGGTCTTAACTAGGTACCTGCGATAATAAAGCAGAGCATACAAATAAACGTATGTTGCACTGGAAAGGCGGCGCTAGCCGTCATAGGTCGGATGGAGGTTTGCAGTAGAGTAAGGACCCACACCGTAGTGTGAGCCCTCAGGGAGATTAGAATGGATTCGCAGTTGCTTCGTCCGTTGCTGGAGCTTCGGCTGGTGCAAACGCTGCAGGATTAGCAAGGTCTGCGATTGGCTCGAAGCTGGAATCGCCAGTGTACTCTTTGAACTCTGCGACTTGCACAGCAGTAAGAGAGCTGGAGATGCCTTCACGACCGGCATTTTTGTAGTACATCTGATAGATGATTACGTTACCGGTTGAACCATTGCCAAGCTTTGAAGCATCGATAGGCTGAGCATCGGCGCCAACAACAGTGGGAGCACCGTTATCAGACTGATCAGCTTTGAATGCTTTACGCTTAAGAGAAGCAATGAACTTACCTGTTGGCTGCTTAGTTTCTTTGTCAAGCTCTGACTTAACATTAAGATGATTAGCAGACCATTCGTCAGCTACGGTTTTATCAGTAGTAGCAATTTGAAGCTCATACTGCATAACGCCGAATGGTGAAACAGGTTTGGTCAATTTAGCCCAGTTCAATTCAACATTGTCAATGCGATAATTGCGAGGCTGGAAACTTTGAATATTCATAATAGTACCTTTCGTTGGATGTGTTTAGATTGTGTAAAGATGATACGCCTACCCGTTTTATGTGCGGCTGAGGGTAATCCGTCCGTGTATGGCTACTAAGACGTATCATTGGAAAAGAGGCGTTAGCCTCTCCTCGAGTAGTTATGGTAGCTTAGAAGATATGTAAGGAACTACATACCGTTCAAGTATTTCAACAAGAAGAAACACAAGACAAGCTGAGAAGCCTATGACACACAAGGCTATCGCGAGGATAAGAATCTGTGTCATAGCTATCGCCGCCAGATGATTTTAACAGTGCCATCGGGATACACATGGTAAACATACTCAGTCATTGAAGTCCTCCTTTATGCATGAGTAACAGAACCAGCAGATGAATAGAGCTGCTAGAATAAAGATAGAGTGGAATAGAAACATAACATTCGCTTTCTGTAATTAGAGATAATATCATGGGATAAGTGCCGCTAGGCGCTTACAGTGCTGGTAGAGCTGAGAGAGTACTGAGGGATAGCCCTAAGGTTACTCTAAGTGCTGAGTTCCTGAGTGACTTCAAGTAAAGTTCTAGGTTCTGAGAGATTAGCTTCTGGGGAATCTAGGGGGTACAGAAAGTATATAGGGGGTATATATATATTATTGGTTTAAATTAACCTAACCTCTAGCCTTACTAGCATCCATCATCAACCTCTATAGCATATATAGTATACCTTTAGCTTATATAGTACATATATAGTATATATCTCCCCCCTCTTATAGGAGACATTTAAACTTATCTTAAATGTCCCCTTAAAGTAAAGTTATGTGAGGACACAACTATGGCAGATAAGAAAGAGCTTTTAAAGTTATTACAAGAAAAGCAAAAGCGACAGAAGCTAACTACCTATGAGGAAGACTTCACATCTTTTGCTAAAGACAATATTAAAATTATTACTAAGGATGCTAGAGCTGGCTTCGTTGATTTTTCTTTTAACGCATGTCAAAAAGAAATTACAGAAGCTCTGGATAAACAGCTGCGAGAAACCGGGAAGGTGCGCGCTATTATCTTGAAGGCTCGGCAACAGGGCATATCTACTTACTGTGCTGGTAGAGTATTTTGGAAAACATACTTCTCACCACATGCACGATCTGTAGTTATGGCGCATGATAGTGCGACATCAGATGCCCTGTTTACTATGAGTCGTAACATTATTAAGAATATGAATCCTGAGTATAGACCCAATGAGGTAAAGTCCAATGCTAAGGAAATTGTTATATCGGCTCCGCACTTCCCTAAAGATGCTTCAGGTGAGAGGCCTGTTGGTTCGTATCGACTATACACTGCTGGTTCTCCGGAAGCTGGTCGAGGTACTACCCCAACAATTGCTCATCTCTCCGAGGTCGCATTCTGGACGCATGATGAGAAGATTCTCGCTGGTTTGTTTCAGGGTATCTCAGAAGCACCGGGTACGGAAGTCATTATTGAGTCTACAGCTAATGGGGCTAAAGGGGAATTCTATCGGCTGTGGAAAGGTGCATTAGATGGAGAGAACGATTATCTTCCTTTGTTTCTTCCCTGGTTCTCAACTCCTGAATACTGGAGAGAACCACCGGAAGGCTTCGAACGATCTTCAGAAGAAGATCTACTAGTAGAGCAGTATGACCTAAACGATGGACAGCTTTACTGGCGTCGGTTGAAGATTGCTGAAGGTGGGGAATTAAAATTCCGCCAGGAGTACCCAGCGTCTCCCGATGAAGCCTTTATTACTGCAGGCTCTTCTGTGTTTGATCCAGAGAAGACAGCTAGACTAATGCCGGTAGAACCTGAAAAGAAGATGAACTTTGACTTTCAGTCTGCATCATGGGAACCTTCAAATGAAGGAAAGTTACATATATGGGATTATCCTGATTGGAATAGTAACTTTATTGTTGCTGCAGATGTTGCACTTGGGGTAGGCCAAGATTATTCAACAGCAGTGGTCTTAGATACAGAAAGAAAGGTAATTGCCTTATTCCGAGATAATCATTTAGATCCAAGTAAGTTTGGTGATCTTTTGTTTTATCTAGGTAGGTACTATAATAATGCGTTGCTTACTGTTGAAAGTAATTCCATGGGCGTCGCCACGCTATCTCGATTAACTCAAATGAATTATATTAATCTATATAGGCAAACAAAAATATCTTCAATCTCGAAGGAAGAAGGACAAGTTCCAGGGTTTAGGACAACTCAGGTAACTAAGCCGCACATTATTGGTAATCTAAAGAATGCCGTTGAAAACGATGACATATGGATTGCTTCAAAGATAATGATACAAGAATTAAAAGATTATATTAGTACTGATTCAGGAAAGACTGAAGCTGCACCTGGGTGTCATGATGATACTGTAATGGCTGTAGCAATTGCCCTGGAAACATTACGAACACACTATGATAAGCTAACTGTAAATAAAGTACCTTGGTCTCAGAAATTTTCTACTGAGCAGGAAAATACGCAGTGGCTTTAAAGTTCCCGTGTCCTCACTACCCCGGCGGAGGTAGGGGATAAATCCGCCACTTATTTATGGAGAAACCCATGTCAGTAGAAACATTTTTAAAATGGAAAATACTGCCTCGCTTTATGATGCTTATGTCTACGCTTATGTCTTGGCGATGTGCTGAATGGTTTATGGCTTTACCAGATCCGACTGGTGCACAGTCAGCCTTTGTCTCTGTGGTTATGGGTGTTATGACAGGCGTATTCGGAATTTGGATGGGGCATGAACACAAATGATATGGGCATTATTACTAACAGCATGTATGGAAACCACTTGCGTTAAACAAGATATACAGTGGTTTGAAAAACAACAAGAATGTATTAGCTTTAAAGTATTACATGAAGAACTACCACAAGATGGAAGTTGGACCACTGTTGAATATAAGTGTAAGCTAATTAATGGGGCAGCTACATGAGAAAAGCAAATGACATATATACCTTATACTAAGCCAAAGAAAAAACGAAGGCGAAAAGAATACAAAAGCCCTATAGTGTGGGTTAATAGCTTTTGGTATAATAATGGAGAAACAAAATGGCAATCGAAAAAGCAGGGGAGCGTTTCTCCGGATACAATAAACCAAAACGCACACCCGGACATAAAACAAAATCGCATGCGGTCCTTGCAAGGTCAGGCGGAAAAGAAAAGCTAATCCGCTTTGGACAACAAGGCGTAAAGGGCGCCGGTAAAAATCCAAAGTCTGCAAAAGATAAAGCAAGAAAGAAATCTTATTATGCACGACATAATGCGCAAGGTGCTAATCCTGGACCACTATCTGCAAAGTACTGGTCACATAAAGTAAAGTGGTAGGGAGATGACAAAATGGCAGTTAATGCAGCAGGAAATTATACGAAACCAACAATGCGGAAAAACCTGTTTAACCGGATTAAAGCTAGTAATAAAGGCGGTCGACCGGGCCAATGGTCGGCTCGTAAAGCTCAAATGCTTGCTAAACAATATAAAGCAAAGGGTGGAGGCTACCGCGACTAATGGCAAAGAAACCGTCGCAAAAGAGCCTCAGCAAATGGACTTCTCAGAAGTGGCGGACTCGAAGTGGTAAACCTTCAACGCAAGGTCCGCTGGCAACTGGAGAGCGTTATATGCCGGCTTCAGCTGTGGGACGTCTCTCGCCAGCTGAACACGCCGCTACTACTCGGGCTAAGAGAAAAAGTATTAGAGCGGGAAAACAACATAGCAAGCAACCTAAAAAGATTGCAAGCAAAATTAAAAGACACAGATAGATAAACCCAGGAGCGGTACATGTCTAGATTTATTCAAGCCGATCAAAAGTTAAAACCTGCAAAGAAACCGCAGAAAGAACTTTCAAAGCCCGGTAAATATACAGTTAAAGATTTAGAAAAATCAAAACCAATTTATTCTAATACCGGAGGTAAATATTAATGTCAGCCTACGGTTATAAAGAAGCGGTTACAGATGAGCAATTAGTTAGTCTAGTTGAAAGCGGAGTACAAAACTCTACAGGTGATTGGCTTAACTCGTCAGACTTAGCACGCGAACGTCTTAAAGCTACTTATGAATATGCAGGTTTGCCTGTTGCACACTTGTCACCACAAGGTGTATCGACTATTGTTGATACCTCTACAACAGAAGTAATAGAAGCATACACAGCTGTTTTGTGTGATTTGTTTTTAAGTAATCAGCGCATTGCCCGCTTCCTACCATGGAACGATACGCCTGGCGCTTTTCAAGGCGCTAAAGATGCCGCGATGCTTATTAATTATACCTTATTTAAACAAAACAATGGTTGGGAAATACTTGAGCAATGGATGAAGTCTGCACTTTTATGGAAGAATGCAGTAATTCGCTGGGGCTATATTGAAGACTATGATTATGTATTTCAAGAATATGAAGAGATTAGTCAGACTAAACTTGATGAAATACTTTCTGATGATAGTTTAGAAATTGTTGGTGATCTAGAATTTGAAAACCGTGCAATGTCACCATCAGATAATCTAGGACCAGAGGTTGAACTAGTATATGTTAATGTACGGGTTCGTCAAGAAATTAATCAATCTAAAATTAAACTTGAGTTAGTTCCACCAGAAAACTTTCGTATTTCAAGAGATGCTACTACAATTGAAGACGCTTCATTTGTTGGTATCCAAAATAGTATGACTCGTTCTGAAATTCGTAAGTACTATCCTGATATGGCAGATGCTGTTGAGGATTGGGATGCACTATCTGATGCAGCCGCATGGACAGGGTCCTTGGATTATGCGCAAGATGTAGCAGCCCGTAAAGAAATTACAGGACAAGAATATTATCAAGGCTCAAACTCTGTAAGTGAAACACCATTAGAAGCAAACCGTGAAGTTACAGTTACTGAGTGTTGGATTAGAGTAGACCGAGATGGTGATGGTATTGCTGAGCTAAAGCATATTATTACTGCGGGTACACATATCCTTTATGAAGAAGATTGTGATATGGTACCACTAGCTGACATTGTACCAATTGATATACCACATGAATTCTTTGGTTTATCAATGGCAGACTTTACACGTAGCTCTACGCTAGCATCAACTGCTATTCTTAGAGGTTTTGTAGAGAATACATATTTGACTAACTACTCGCCTAAGCTGGCTGATCCAAACGTGGTAGATTTTTCTGCACTTCAAAACATGAAGCCAAAGCAGATTATTCCAACTAACGGTAGTCCAGTAGGTGCAGTACAACAGCTGCCTCCTGAATCTATTTCTACAGGTACAGTACCTTTGCTTGAGCACTTGCAGCTTATTAAAGAACAAGCTACAGGTATGTCTAAGGCCGCTCAAGGACTTAATGATACACTATATGTATCAGGAAACTCTGAACAAAAGCTTAGCGCTGTTCAATCAGCAGCACAAAAACGAATTCAGCATATTGCAAGACGATTTTCTGAAACCGGATTTAAACGATTGATTGAAGGTGTGTATCATACAATTAAAACTTCAATGAAGGGTAACATACCTTATAATATGAACGGCCTTATTGAAACTGTTAATATTGATGCGCTACCTTCAAAAATGGAAGTAGAAGTTTTCTTAGATATTGGGGAAAACTCTAATAGCTCAAAAATTGCAAAGCTATCTAAAGTAGGTGCTGAAATTTTACCTGCACTTAATCAGCAAGGTGCTGGTATGGTGGTAAAGCCTTCAGCCCCTGCAGTGTTAGCTACTAAGCTTATTGAAGCTATGGATCTGGATAGTAATGATTTTCTCGAAGATTATACTACCGATCAGTTTAAAGAAAAGGCTGGCCAAGCAATTCAACAGCAATCTCAAGCAGCACAAGCAAAGCAACAGGCTGAGCAACGTAAAGCAGAGGCAGATATTGCGCTATCAGAAGCTAATGTAAAATATACATCTGCTCAAACAAAGAATACGTTTGATGATAATGCAAAACAACTAGCTGTTGCAATTGACAAGCACTTTCAAGAATGGGCAGATATTGCAATTAAAGCAACTAAAGAGGGTGCTGAAATACCTGCACATCCAGAATATACCGATATTATAGCAATGGCGAGAAGCCTTTTAACAAACTCAGGAGGCCCTAATGGCAACAGTAACAATCAATAAATCAGGAGCAGGCGGTGCTCAATCTGGAACGGTAACAACTGCAGCAGGCGCTGGCGCTGGTAAAATTATCGTAACAAATGATAGCGATGCTGCAATTACATTTAATGTAGCTACCGCTGGAACCGTAGTTCAATCAGGCGTTCAATGCGCAGCTAAGTCTTATAAAATTGTAACAGGTCTTAACAACGGTGCACAAACACTGGTAAGTCTAACAACAGCCCACGGCACTGCAGCGCAGGTCAATGAAGTTGTTTATAATACTTTGATTGCTTAAAGACTATGGATAAATACCGTGAGACAGCCGAGAAGAGGCTGAGTAATAATAAATCATACGGTAATCACAAGATACATCCGGAAGAAATGGCGCGTCGTGCTCACGTACAAGGGCACTTCGCCGCCAAAGAACGGACTGAATTTTTTGATGAAGTGTATGGCGAAGTCTTAGTTGACTTCTTTCTAGAGTGGCTCAAGACGGAGCCGCATGAAACTAAATCTCGAGAGTTCCTCTACTCTTCTGCTATGGCACTTGGTAGTGTCAAAGAGAAAATGATAAGCTTCGAGATGTATGGGAAAAATATCCCACACCTACAGGAGGATACGGATGAGACCGATTGACATCGACGCTCTACTTTTAAATTATAATGAAATGATTAACACCTTGGAATACGACTCCATGCGTAGTGCAGGTAAAGCTAAACTGAATGCAGATAAGCTACTAAACCTTCATGCGCTTGTTGAGCGATACACAAGGACTAAGAATTCCGAGAAGGCCCCCATAAAGAAGGAGGCTAACTAATGGAAGAAAATACCAAAGCGGAAATGGACTCTACCCCACCACAGGATGACTCTATTGCAGCGGTTAACAATGATCAAACTGAAGATGCCCTGCTGGCTGACATCATAGCAAACTCCGAGTTTGTTGGATCTCTACCCGAGGAGCAGGTACCTGAGTTAGATCCGGACGAATCAGATGAAGAAGACCCAGAAACATCTGAGGAAGCCGTTAGCGAAGATGATGAAGAAGAGGTTGAGGAAGAAGAAGAAAATACAGAAGAAGAAGATGCCGACGAAGAGTCCGCTACCGATGAATCTGATGTATATGCTACGGAAGACCTTGATTTAGAAGCTAAGGTGGTTATCAAAGTTGATGGCGAATTTGCTGAAGTTTCTTTTGGTGATCTTATTAAAGGTTACTCTACTGAACAACATCTTTCTAAAAAGGGTCGAGAACTCGGTGACGCAAGAAAAGAGTTGGAAGACGAGTATCAGGAAAAAGTTAATGAGTTGGAAACAATGTCCAAAGCATCAGCTGCTGTACTATACTCTAACGAACAAGCGTTAGCTGCAGAGTATCATGATCTTGAAGGCGCAATTGATAAAGCCCGAAAAGATGGTGATACATATGAAGTCAATGAACTAAAAGATAAACGAGAACAAGTCCAAAAGAATTACTGGGAAGCTCGCAACCAACGGGAACAACTTGTAAAAGCTGTTTCTGCACAAGAAGCAACTAGTAATGAAAAAGAATGGAATGAGCAACTAGAATACTTTAATGAAACTATTCCTACGCTAATACCAGACTTTAATGAGGATACAGCAATTGCCATTAGGGAATTTGCTATTGAGGAGGGCATTGCTCCAGAAATTCTGGATTCAATTGCTGACCCAGCTATCGTTAAGTTTGTTGATGACTTTAGACGCCTTAAGCAAGGTGTGTCTAAAGGTGCGGTTAAACGTAAATCAACCCCAACAAAGAAAGCTCCGCTTAGAAAAGCTAAAACAATATCTAAGCAAAAGCAAGACGCAGCAGAACAAAAACGTAAGCGCGCACTAAGCGGCAACGCATCTGCTGAAGAACAACAGGACTTTCTTAGAACTCTTGCCGAACGCTCCTTAAACATGTAATACCTAGGAGGGTATAATCAATGGCTAACAATCTTGGTGTCCGCGGCACCGGAGGTCCACAGGGACCAGCACGCGGAACTGGCAAAGACGTCTCACAGCGTGAGGATCTTGCAAACTTCATCACAATGATCACTCGTGATGAAACTCCTTTTATGTCGTCTATCGGCAAAGCAAAAGCAACAGCTATCTACCATGAGTGGCAGACAGACCAGCTGGAAGCTCCAGGCAACTCACGTATTGGTGAAGGCACAGACTTTATTGCACCAACTGCTGATGGTTCTGGTGGTACGGGTGCAACACCTGCAACTGGTAACAAGTTCGCAGTATCTGGACCGTATCGTACACGTTTGGGTAACTACACTCAGATTAATGGTAAGACAATTGCTGTATCTGGCACACGCCGTGCAGTAGACCAAGCTGGCGTAGCTGATGAGTATGCTTATCAGTTGAAGAAGCGTGGTACTGAATTGCGCCGTGACGTTGAATTCGATATGATTCATTCATATAATGTTTCTAACGCTACTGGTGTACAGAACGCTAATGCCCGTTCAGCTGGTGGTTACCAGTCATTTATCAACTCAGCCACTACATGTAACTATGTAGGTGAGTTTGAAGCTCCTTCAGCTTCTTCCTCTAATGCTGGTACTGATGCTGACGGTACTGCAACTGTTCGCGGTTCAATCAACGGCGGTACTACCGCGCCAGCACGTGGTACTCTTGCACTAACAGACATCGACGCTGTTATGCAGAAGATCTACGAGCAAGGTGGTAAGGCTACGAAAGTTATGCTTTCACCAAAGCTGCGTCGTGACTTTTCCGACCTGATGGTTTCAGATACTGGTGTTGTACGTAACATTGATGCTGGCGGTCAACTCCGTCAGTCTGTTGATGTGTACATGTCAGACTTTGGCGATCTTATGGTAGTTCCTAACTACGTAATGGGTCTGTCTAATTCTGTTGCGCTTAAAGGCGATAACGGTACTGCATTCTCTGGTGCTGGTATTCCTGATGTTGCTGACTTTGCTGCATTGATCTATGATCCAATGTGGTTTGCTGTCGCTACACTGCGCCCTATGCAGGAAGTAGACGTAGGCCAGCAGGGTGACTCAACCAAAGGAATGATGGTTGAAGAGTGCACTTTGGAAGTACGTAACCCATTGGGTTGTGGTGCTATCTACGGTCTTAACTAGACTATTGTTAGGGGAGGTCTTTATGGCTTCCCCTTTCTTTTTAGGAGGTAACTATGCCAAAGGTTGGTGATAAAGAATTTAAATATAATAAGTACGGAATGGAAGCTGCCAAAAAGTATGCTGACAAAACTGGAAAAGATATTGAATATAAAGCAATGGGCGGCAACGTAGCTGGCTATTACAACAAAGGTGGTAAAGTAGCAGGATGTGGTCCGGCTATGAATAACCCAATGAAAAAATAAATAAACAGGAGATAAGTAAATGCTAGTTATTCAACTTGCTAATGGGAATACTTACCCAGCTGATAGATGTGTGTGGCGCGTAGATGAAGCCACTAATAAAATTACTCATTTTACACCTAATGCGGGTTCAGTCGCTGTCGGTTCGGCACCAGCTGTTGTCGGGACTACTGGCGCACGCTTAGGCTATATCAAAGCAGGACGCTTTGCACCGTATACACAATCGCCATAAAGGAGTTTTGAGGACATGAGCAAAGAGACAGATTTTAAATTTCGTAGTGCTACAGTAAAAGCAGACGAAGGTATTCATGCTGGCTTTGACCTGAGTTCAGGTGATTGGCAAGCAACACAAGATATTACTCAATATAAAGAACAAGCTAAAATGGATCGCGACCGGCAGGCATATTTCGGTCACAAAAAGGGTGGCTATCGTAAGATGGCAACTATTCCCGATATTGTTGCAATTAAGATTTTGCAAGAACATCATTTAGATTTACACGACCCTGGGTTTATGAATGATCCAAATAATATGAAACGGTTGAGAACTATTTTGCAAACTGAATACAGAGATCTCTTGGTAAATACTTAATTAGGAGACCTGATATGGCAATAACCTATGATGAATTAGTGGCGCTTGTTCGTACCTGGTCTAACAGGGATGAAGAGGTTGTTAGTGATGCGATTATTAAGGATGGACTTAAGTATGCTGCAGATAAAGCATATCGCTCACTACGCGTACCTCCGCTAGAAAACGTAGCAGTATACGAAAAAACATTACTTGAGTCTGCAACCACAGCAACATCGGGTGTTAACCCAAGTAAAACAGAAATACAACTACCTTACGATTTGGTTGAATTTATTCAAATTAAAGAAGTAGACACTTCCGGTGCAGCTATTAGAGTATTTAATGAAAAGCTAGATGTACGTACATTTAATGATCCATCTGCTGAAAAATACTCAACAAATAACTATTGGACGCGGGAAAGAAATGTAGTATACCTTACACCTGGCTTTGGTTTTTCAAATCAAGGATCAGATGCTAATAGTATAGAACTTTATTATTACCGTAGACTCCCGGCACTTAACGCTGTTTATTCCGTAACAGTGCTTAACTATAATGCCGGTTTTCTTACAACAACCGGTGCAGGATCTGGTGTAGCTAATTCTAAACAATTATATTTTAATAGCAACACGGGAACAACTGCCTATGCTACTCAAAGCGCAGCGCAAGCGGCTAGCACGGGTGGTACTGTAACTGCTACTTATTATATTGGTATTGCAACACCTAACTGGCTGCGTGATGAAAACCAGCGTGTTCTTTTGTTTGGGGCACTATCAGAAGTGTTTGCATATGTGCAAGATGATGACCAAGCTGCAAAGTATTTAGCAATGTTTAAAAGCGAAATTGCAGAACTTAACGATGAAGACGCTAAACGAAACGCTTCAGGTGGAAACCTACAAATTAACTTTAACGGGCGAGGCTTAATATAATGACAACACCAGCAAGGCCCGGACAATTTACGGGTGCAACAGATAATGCCGCTAATGGTGGCTTATTTACAGATACACTAATTGATGGTATTCCTGATATTGTAGGAGCAGACGTTCTAGCGGCTGAAACAGCGGCAACTAATGCTAAAGCATCAGAAACAGCGGCGGCTACTAGTGCAACTAATGCGGCTACATCAGCAACTAACGCAGCAACTAGTGCTACAGCGAGTGCAACTTCAGCTACCGCTAGTGCAAGCTCTGCCTCGGCGGCGGCAAACTCTGCTTCAACTACAGCAGCAGACGCAGCAACAGCAACAACTAAAGCGGCAGAAGCAAGTACTTCAGCCACTAATGCCGCAGCTTCACAAACTGCAGCGGCTAACTCTGCAACTTCAGCGGCATCAAGTGCTACATCAGCAACTGGTTCTGCTAACAGTGCAACAACTTCAGCTACAGCAAGTGCTAATAGTGCAACTGCTAGTGCTAGTAGTGCAACAGCTTCGGCTAGCTCAGCCACAGCTGCAGCTACTTCTGAAACTAATGCAGCAACTTCAGCAACTAATAGTGCTAATAGTGCTACAGCTTCAGGTAACTCAGCAACTGCTAGTGCGGGAAGTGCATCAACAGCGACTACTCAAGCTAACAATGCGGCAACTAGCGCATCAACAGCTAGTACACAAGCTACAAATGCAGGTAACTCGGCTACAGCGGCTGCAAGTTCAGCTACAGATGCACAAGGCTCTGAAGATGAAGCAGAAGCATGGGCGCAAAAAACAAACGGTGAAGCAGTTACAGGTGAAGGTTATTCATCTAAAGCATGGGCAACTGGAGGCACAGGTGTAGATCACGCTTCAGGTGCTGGTAATGCTAAAGACTGGGCAACTGAAACATCTACCACAGCTGATAACACTGAATACTCATCTAAAGAATATGCAGTAGGTATTCAAGCAGGTAACACTAATGGCTCGGCAAAACAATGGGCTTTAGGTGGCGGTAACTTTGTTATGTCTACTCCTGTTACAGGATCAGGTGGAACAGCAAAATATTCAGCGGCTTATTGGGCAGACCAAGCGGCTAGCAGTGTGGCTAACTTTGATGAAAAGTATTACGGTAACTATGCTACAGATGCGGCTGCAGAGAATGCACATGAAGCGGCTGGTAAGACAGTAACCGTAGGTGACTTGTATTATAACACAACAGATAACGCAGTTAAATATTGTTCAGTAGCACCATCAGGTACAGGAGCGCCAGTAGGTACGTGGTTACCTATTCAGGCAACTGATACTAGTAGTTTTGCTACAAAAGGATTTTCAATTGCAATGTCAATTGCACTATAGGAGAAAGATATGGCACAGAACTTTAGACGCTATATAGAAAGAGCCATCGGAACTTCGGCAACTGACATTCCAGATGGAGCTAACTTTGATTCGTATGATACTATCGTAGGAATTAACCTTGCCAACATTGTGGCACAACAGATACTTGTTTCTGTATACATTTCAAACGGTGGTAATAACTACTACCTTATTAAAGATGCACCTATTCCAGCTGGAAGTTCACTTCAGCTTCTTGATGGCGGTGCTAAGTTTGTAGTACAGTCAGGTGATAGGCTTAATATTGTATCAGACACTGCAAGCTCAGTCGATGTGGTTGTATCTGCCGTTGATGATATTAGTAGCTAGAGGAGGGTGATATGGGTTACATTGGTAATCAAGCAAGTTCAAACTTTTCTTCACTGGCTAAACAAGCTATTACAGGTAACGGTGGCGCTAGTTATACACTTACTACAGCTGTAGCAAATGCTAATGAGCTTGAAGTATTCGTAAACAACGTAAGACAAGAGCCAGCAGTAGCATATAATGTTTCTGGAACGGCTCTCACTATGACAGGTAACGTAGCAAGCACAGATGACTTTTATGTAGTATATCAAGGTAAAGCTGTACAGACTACTACACCCTCACCTTCTTCAGTAACAGCAGCAATGCTTGCTCAAGGCGCTGCAGGGTCATACCTTGGTGACGCTACACAACTTGGTAACATTATTAGAGTACATGAAAAAGAACTAAACACTTCAGTAACAGTAGCCGCAAACACTAATGGTATGTGTGCTGGTCCATTAACCCTAGCTTCAGGAGTCGTCATCACCGTTAGTGCTGGTGCGACATTGGTGGTAACATGAGTACAGTACATTGTAATACAGTACAGACCAGCTCTGGCGGTGCAGTCACGCTGACGAAGCAGAGTGCGGCGAAGGCGTGGAACCATTTTGACGGTACTGGCACTGTTGCTATAGATAATTCATTCAACGTCAGTTCTTTGATAGATTCCACTACAGGTCAATATGCTAGTGCTTTCACCAATAATATGTCATCAACACAATATCCAAACACAGGTCATTCAAGGCATGATGGCGGTGTTAATGCTCTGTTTTCTACTTCTAATAAAGACGTTTACCCTCCAATTACAAGCAGTTGCGGCATAGATAGTTTTTCTTCTGATGGAAATCAAACAGGTACAGATAGTGACCAGATGTCACAACTTATTCACGGAGACCTAGCATGAGTGAGATAAAAACAGACAAGCTTACTGGCGTAGGTACCGCTGGGTCTATCCTTGTAACAGGGGAAGGTAACAGCACGACCACTAACTTGCAACAGGGGTTGGCGAAGTCTTGGAATAATATAAATGGTTCGTTTACTATTCAAGATAGTTTTAATGTTGCAAGTTGCGTAGACGAATCGGGAAACGCGCCTAATACTTATACAATAAATATGACAAACGCTATGTCTAACACAACATATATGGCTTTTGGAACTGCTGAAACATCAGGTCAGGCCCCTAGAAGTATAGGCATATCATCACCTGCAACTGGCTCGTATTTTGTTTCTTGTTGCGTTTCTAACTCTCCCTCAAGCGGTACAAGTGTTACTGGAAATACAGCAGTTTTAGGAGACCTAGCATAATGGCAAATGGAAAAATTAAAGCAGATACGCTAGAACATAGCACCGCAGGGTCGCTGGATACAAAGTTTGTTGTGAATGGTAGTGCGAAGGCGTGGTTACATCAAAACACTGATGCATCATTAGATGATAGCTTTAACACATCAAGCACGGCAGACCAAGGAACTGGCAATTACAGAACTACTTTTACTAACGCATTTACCAACAATTTTCAGGCTGTTCCTTCTACTTGCGCACAAAATAATGATGCGGTTGTCTATAACAACGGTAGAGCCACCACAAGAATTGATTTAAAGTTAGAAGAAGGTGGCAGTGCTGTAGATAGAAAATGCGCCGCAGCAGTTCACGGAGACCTAGCATGACAGTGACCCCAAAGTTTCAAGGCACACATCTATGGGATAGGCTCTGCTGGGCCAAAGAAAACCTTGAGGGTGTGCAGTCAGACTACCGTGTAGTGTACGAGGACAGTGTGGATGAGTGCGCTAAGATATTGGTTCCTGACCCTAACTGGATGGCGTGTGCGCTACAGGGCGGTATCTTACCACCCGTAGAAGTATACCACGAGCTAGCAAAGGATGAGGCACAGCCTGACTTTACTAAGCATACCCGTGGCTATCTACTACATGAGACACAGCCTATTGACGCTATGACCGAAGAAGAGGCCATTGAGTATCTTATACTTAAAGACTGCCCACAAGCAGTGTGGAAAACATATAACGAAGGTAACCGCCTTAAGATGGTTATCTGTAAAAAAGAACAATTACCTCAAACTAGAGAATGGCGAAACGCATGGAAGATCGATCAAGATCTAATCGCCGCATAGGAGAAATAAATGGTAGATACATATATTGTAGATGCAAACGGACAATCAGCACTGGCTGGTAGCGTAAACGTCCCTGCAGACCGTAACTTCCGTGGTGCTTGGGTTCTTGACGGAACTGTAATCTCGGAAGATATGGATAGCGCTAAAGCTATATTTAAAGATAAAGTAAGAGAAGTACGTAAGCCACTGCTAGAGGCTAAAGACGTAGAACTTATGAAAGCGCTTGAAACTAGCGCAAGTACAACAGCTATTGCTACAGCTAAAAACGCACTTCGTGATGCACCAGCTGCTTCAGCTATTGATAGTGCGTCAACAATTACAGAGCTAAAGGCAGCTTGGGATACATCGTTACTTGGTGCAAGCCCTTACTAATAGGAGGCTATAATGGCATTAAGTACAATTAAAACAGCTAGTATAGCTAATGATGCTGTTACTGCTGATAAAATAATTAATGATGGTAATCTAGGTGTTAGAAACCTCATCATCAACGGTGCGATGCAGGTGGCACAGCGAGGAAGCAGCCATACAACAGAAGGTTACGGTTCTTTAGATAGATATTATCTCGCACTTTCTGGCGCATCAGGAGTAACAATGTCACAGCAAGCATTTTCAACTGCTGACAGAAACTCTCTTGGATTTGAAAAATACCTAAAACTAGCAGTAACAACTGCAAATAATAACTGTGGTGTTTATCAAAACATTGAAGCGTCAAATGTTGTGCATTTAATTGGTAGCAAAGCCACACTTTCTTTCTACGCAAAAGGAACTAATCCCGCTGGTGGCAGTTTTACAATGCAACCCGCGTGGTATAATACATCTAGTGGTGGTGGTGATAATGCAGTTGCCCAGTCTCTTACTGTAACTTCATCGTGGGTAAAATACAGCTTTACTTTTGATATTCCAGCCCCTGCTAATACTACTATAGATAACAGCGCATACCTTTCAATTTCGTTTACTCAACCCGCAGCAGACACTAGCACAACTGCGTGGGAGTTAAATCTAGCTGGCTTGCAATTTGAACTTGGCGAAGAGGCCACGCCGTTTGAGCATCGGTCGTTTGCGAATGAGTTGCATAGCTGCAAACGTTTTTATCAAAAAAGTTTCGTATATTCCCAACCACCAGTAAATTCTTCTAACACTACATCTAACAGTTATAATGGGGCAATGGGTGGTTATTGTGGTTCTAATAACTCAGGTATTTATTCTGGTGGTATACAACTAGACCCGCCAATGAGAGCGACCCCTACTATGACTACATATGGAAACAGTAATGGACATTGGGGGCAGTTGATACCAACAAATACAGGCACAATAAGTTATTCTGCTGGTGCCGGATACATAGGCCACATTCGTGAAAATGGATTTACTGTTGGTCAAAATATTAGCGGCAATGTATTAATGATTGGTTTTGGGCAGTGGACTGCCGAAGCGGAATTGTAGGAGGTATTATGGAATTTACTAATGTAAAATGGCACACTGACCTTGAGGGTAACAACATTGCATACAGATGCACCATGAATGGTCAGCCAGAGGTTCACATTCCACTCGACCCTACAAACTCTGACTACATCGAACTCAAGGCTCAGATTGACGCTGGTGATATTACTCCGGCTGATGCAGATCCAATCGTAACATAAAGGAGGCATAAATGCCATATGTAGGTAAACAGCCCCTTGCAGGGGACTTTAAAAAACTAGGCGCACTCACAGCATCTGCTACAGCTACGTATGCACTCACTTACAACAGTGCTGCATTTACACCAGCCAACGCAGAGTCTTTGATTGTATCCCTTAACGGTGTAACACAAGCACCCAATGACGCTTATAGTGTCAGCGGAAGTAACATTGTGTTTGCCTCTAACTTATCTTCTTCAGATAGCATTGATTATATTCTTGCGCTAGGAGAAGTAGGTAATAGCACAGTACCAACAGATAACTCAGTTACTACAGCAAAACTCAGTAGCACTATTAGTCGTGGTGGCGTAGCTAATATTCGTGTTAACCCTAACAGCCTTACAGATAATACAACGATTGCCAGTGGTGAGAATGCTCTTGTAGCAGGACCATTTACACTTGCAGCTACGTTGACTGTCAACGGCACATTTACGGTGGTGTAATATGAGTAAATTATTTGTAGATGAAATAGCTAGTAAGACTGGTGGAACAGATGCGTTAACTATTGATAGCAGTGGACGCCTTCTTACGCCAACTAGACCAAGATTTCTTGTTGAACGCAGTAGTGACAGTTCGCAAACCGCAACAGGTTGGAACACTGTACCATTTGATAATGAACTATTTGATATTGGTAACAACTACAACATATCAACAAACGAATGGACTTGCCCTTTAACTGGATTTTACCAGTTTAATTACGGGGTTAGAATTGAAGGGGGAGATGCCGCATCGTATCACCTTGGAGCTTTATGGGTGGACGGTGCTAACTCAGGGACGATACACGATATTTCGTATTACATATCTAGTGCTACTGAACATCACTCAACAATACAAAAGTCTTTTGCATTAAATGTAAACGCAGGAACTGTTTTACAACTAAGAATAGTAGTTGGGGATTCGTCTCACATAATTAAAATGCGAAGTTCTTTTGGCGGATACTTAATAGGATAGGAGGATAACATGGCTTCAATAATCGGAGTGGAAACCCTCCAACACACTAACGGTACTACAGCGGCTACTATTACATCAGGCGGAACACTTTATTCGTCTGGTCATGTAATTCAGACTGTTATAGCTTCTAGCACTACACAAGCATCAACAGCAGTTACCGACCTTGCAAATCCAGTAGATTACTTGTCTGCAACAATAACACCAAAATCATCATCTTCTGTAATTCTTATTAGAGGTAACATCTCTTGTGGTGGTAGTGCTGAAAGCATTGGAGTAAATCTTTTCCTAAAAGCAGGAGGTTCTCTTATGACAACTTCAGAACTTGGTAATGACACAGCTGGGCTACTTGATTATGCTTTTGGTAGAGGCTCAAGCAGCTCTAACCAATCCCAGTTTAGTTTTGAAGTTATAGATTCGCCTGCAACAACTAATGCATTTACATATACAGTTGCATTTGGAAGGTATGGTGGAAGTGGACTTGCATATGTGGGTTGGCACAATAACAGATCCAGAAGTTCATTAACTTTGATGGAGATTGCACAATGACAAGTATACTAAAAGTAGACTCCATCCAAAGCAGTGGTGGAACTGCGGCTATGACGATTGATAACAGTGGACGTATTCTTCAACCAGCTAAACCAGCGTTTAATGTTTTTTACAATGGTGGTAGCTTTGAGATGGCAGCAAACACCATATTCCCACTCAACACGGCTAGAGTAAACGTAGGAAGTTATTTTAATCTTTCAACGTACAAATTTACTGCTCCTGTTTCTGGCACTTACTTCTTCAGCTTTAGGTCAATGACTAATGAACAAAATACGCGAATAATTCTTTATATTAATGATTCAAGCGCGGAGTTCTTAGTTTATGAAGATGGGGGCGGTACAGACTGGCATCCAACACACGGTGACGCAATAAGAACTTTGTCAGCTAATGACACTGTTAATATTTTTAATGCGACATCTTACACAGCCACTATGCACGGAAATGAGTACAATGCCTTTTGCGGCTACTTAATAGGATAGGAGATTGACATGGCACTCACAAAATTAAACAATCAGTCTCTTGGCGCAGTTACGGTTGCTGGGATTCCTATTCGTAGTGGTAGTGTGCTTCAGGTAGTGCAGTTTGTGTACCATACTTACCAACAGCTAACATCATCCAGCTATAACGCCACTGGGATTACAAAGGCAATTACACCTGTATCATCTTCTAACAAAATACTAGTTAATATGACTGTTACTGCTGGCAACAGCGGGTCATCTGCTGGTGAAAATGCCTTTGCTCTTTACAGGTCAATAGGTGGCGCAACGGCGGCTTCTATTGAAACATTTGAAAGATCTATATTTTGCTATGACCCCGGTGGCCAGAATGTTCATGTAGACGCTTCTATTGCGCTTTCATTTTTGGATTCGCCCAGCACAACATCGGCAGTAACTTATACGTTATACGGCAGGACAAATTCAGGAATTCTTCGTATTAACGATCACCAAGTTAGCGGGCAAGGTCAGTCAACAATTACCCTAATGGAAATCGCAGGGTAATGAAGATGGCAATAGAACCAGAACTTAAAGTCCAGATGGAACTTGATGCACATGAAAAAGAGTGTGCTGTTCGTTACCAAATGATGAACGATAAACTAGACACACTAGACAAACGCATGTGGCGACTTGAAGCAATGATTATGGTATCAACAGTTTCAATGGTTGGCCTAGCTGTTATGCTTACAACACAGCTATGACACATGTGTTCCTGCTCTTAGTGTATCTGGGGACAGGAGAAACAAGAAAACTGACTAGCGGAGATATGTACTTTTATAACATAAATGAGTGCCTCTACTTTGCCAGTCGAGTTTCTAAACAATACGGTAACTATAAATACAACGATTACGTCAATGCAAAGGATCGAGTGACAGCCTATTGTATTCCAAAATACATTAACACAGAAAATGTGAGGGTATACTAGAATGATCGACCCAGTGTCAGCTTTCGCCGCCTTATCTGCAGGGCATTCCGCAATTAAAAAAGGCATAGAGATGGGCCGCGACCTTTCTTCTATGAGTAATGCTGTATCACGCTATGCTCAAGGAGAAGCAGAACTCCAATTTGGTGCAGCTCGAAAGAAAAAAGCTAAGTTTTCTTTAGCAGAAGATTCAGCTATTGAAAAGCATTTTCGTAAAGAAAAACTAGAAGATATGCGTAATGAACTACGCTCTATCTTTCAACTTTATGGTAAACCCGGACAATGGGAAAGGCTTCAAGCTGAAATAGCAAATGAACGTGCTGAAATAAAAAAAGCACTTGAAGCAGAAGCTGAAAGAAAAGAACGTATTATAGCTACAGTTATAGTTATTACATCACTGATAACAACTATAATTGGAGGATACTATTATATTACTTGGCTTAAAGGATTAGCCTAAAGGAGGACAAAATGTTTGAAGTATTAGTATTGGTTTGTTTAGCATCAAACCCTAATAATTGTTTTGAAATGGAAGACACTAGAGGACCATACGAAACAAAAGAACAATGTGTAACGCGTTCATTAGAAATGCGTGAAGCAATAGAAGCAATGCCCGATCACGTACCTCAAGCATATAAATGTATACATAACGAAATAAAAACACCGGGGATAGCAACATGATTCAAGCACTAATAGGCCCAGTTACAGGGCTACTAGATAAGTTTATACCTGATGCTGATGAAAAAGCTAGGATAGCACATGAGCTTGCTACTATGGGTGAGAAACATGCTCAACAATTAGCACTTGCTCAGATAGAAGTTAATAAAGCAGAGGCAGCTAGCGGTAGTATATTTAAAGGTGGATGGCGCCCGTTTATTGGTTGGGTATGCGGTATAGCTTTTGCATATCACTTTGTCCTACAACCAATTATTTTGTTTGCAGTTACAGCTTATGGACTAGAAATACCAGCACTTCCAGAGTTTGACATGACAAGCCTTATGACTGTGCTTGGTGGTATGCTAGGTATCGGCGGCTTACGTACTTATGAAAAACAAAAGGGATTAACTAAATGAATATAAATCAGCTTAGAGAGGAGCTTAAGATTGATGAAGGAGTTAAGTACGAAATCTATCTCGATCATCTTAGTCTCCCTACTTTTGGTATTGGCCATCTTGTTTTGGAGTCTGATCCAGAGTATGGACAGCCGGTTGGAACAGCTGTCTCAGAAGATAGAGTCAACGAATGCTTCGCTCGCGACGTCGACGTGGTGCTCAAAGAATGCAAGAAGCTCCTCCCCAGTTTCGAAGTATTGCCCGAAGAGGTCCAATTAATTATTGCTAATATGATGTTTAATATGGGTCGACCGCGGCTAAGTGGTTTTAAAAACTTTCTTGCAGCTATAGCTTTACAGGATTGGCATACTGCTTCAGTTGAAATGGTAGATAGTCGTTGGTATCAGCAAGTAACTAATAGAGCTGAGCGCCTTGTAAAAAGAATGCGAAATGTAGCAATTTGAATTAAACGTCCCCTATAAGAGGAAGGTATACTTAACTTATAGAGGAAATAAAAAATGCACAATATCGAATATTCTGGACCATCTATGACGCTATCTGAAGAAATTGATCAGATGAAGTATAGACAGGAAGGGGAAACCTTTACTGATAAGATTAAAAGAATTGCTCGTGCACTATGTGATGGTCAAGAACATCGGTATAGTCTAGAAGATATTCTTGGGAACATGAGATTCCTACCAGCTGGTAGAGTACAGTCTGCCATTGGATCTAACCGTATTACTACTGCATACAATTGTTTTGTTAGTGGTGATATTGAAGATAGCATGAATAGTATTATGGAGAAGGCCAGTGAAGCTGCTGAGACGATGCGTAGAGGCGGTGGGATTGGCTATGACTTTTCCAAGATCCGTCCCCGTGGAGACAGGATTAAATCTTTGGACTCGCAAGCGTCTGGACCGGTTTCTTTTATGGGTATCTTCGATTCTGTTTGTCAAACCATTGCATCATCTGGCCATCGCCGCGGCGCTCAGATGGGAGTACTACGCGTGGACCATCCAGACATTGAGGAGTTCGTTATTGCTAAACGTAATTCTGATAAGCTTACTGGTTTTAATATTAGTGTAGGTATTACTGATGAATTTATGGAGGCACTAGCTAATGATAGCGACGATTCTTTTGCATTGTGCTACGATGGAATCCACCACAAAACGGTATCCGCCAAAGAGCTTTGGGATAAAATCATGCTTAGCACTTGGGATTGGGCTGAGCCTGGCGTATTATTTATTGATCGTATCACTGAATTAAATAATCTATTTTATTGTGAAGAAATTCGGGCCACTAATCCGTGTGGTGAGCAACCGCTTCCCGCATATGGTGCATGCCTGTTGGGTTCATTTAATCTAACTAAGTATATTGTTGATAACGAATTTGACTTTACACAGTTTAAGAAAGATATTCCAGATGTAGTAAGGGCGCAGGATAATATTATTGATCGAACAATCTATCCACTTAAACAGCAGTCCGATGAAGCAAAGAACAAGCGCCGAATGGGACTTGGCGTCACTGGTTTGGCTAATGCCGGAGAAATGCTCGGCATGCCTTATGCCTCACAAGAATTTCTTGTGTGGGCAGAAAAGGTATTCGCTTGCTTGCGTGACAATTGCTATAGAGCATCTGCGCGACTAGCAGCTGAAAAGGGTGCATTTCCGATGTATCGTGAAGACTATCTTAAATCAAACTTTATTCGTGGCTTGCCGGCATCTGTTAAAAAGGAGATCCGAGAACATGGTATTCGTAACTCGCATCTTACAAGCATTGCCCCCACAGGAACAATCAGTCTCGTGGCAGATAATGTCTCAGGCGGCATTGAACCCGTGTTTAGCCACTATTATGATCGGACAATCCAAACTTTTGAAGGACCGAAAGTAGAGCGTGTGGAGGATTATGCATATGCCCATGGTGTAGAAGGTAAAACAGCAAACGAGATTTCCGTGCAGGATCATCTAGCTGTATTGCTTCTTGCTCAGCATTATGTAGATTCTGCTTGTTCAAAGACTTGTAATGTGGGAGACGATGTCTCATATGAAGACTTCAAGAAAGTTTACGTTGATGCCTGGAAGGGCGGGGCGAAGGGATGCACAACGTTCCGTTTATCTGGTAAGCGATTCGGAATCCTTAACACAATTGAAGAAACCGTGGAAGAAAAAGAGGCGGTATCTAGCAAAGCTCCGGAAGTGGCGGAAGAAGAGGGAACGGTTGAAGCTTGCTTTATCGACCCGCTTACTGGCCAGAAAGAGTGTTCTTAACGAAAATATAATGGAGGAGTAACATGGCAGAGCAAACCATTTCTGTTATTGATCTAGCATCACAAGGAGTAGTTATTGATACTCCTCCAGTTGCCTTAGCACCAAATGTGTTTACTAATGTACGTAATGTTAGGTTTAAAGATGGCGCAGTCCGTAAAATATCGGGAGAGCTATTACTTAATAATATTGTAGAGGACCTTGTACCAGCTAATGAAGAGTTTGGTCAGGTCCGATACTTTGCTGTATGGGAAAATCCTAATAAGTCGCCGCATGGTTGCTATTACATTTGGGTAGTAGATTATATACGTGCAGGTATTACGGTTGGCCAAAAGGTTTATATTCAGGATCACGCCGGCGTAAAAAAAGATATTACACCAGCTAGTATGACAAATGGGTTTGCTTTTACAACATACGGTTGGCAGCATACTTTGTTTAGTGGCGGCTTTGCATTTATTCTAAATAATGGTATTGATAAACCGCATTACATACTTGATACTCCTGGTAATACAGATATTAATAATATTGTATTAGCAGAGCTACCGGGATGGGATAGCTATAAAGTTGAGCAGCAAGTATATAATGATGTGTATGTTGCTGGTAATAGTACTGTATTTGACCTTGGACAAAAAGTAGATTTTACTTCTAATCAAATTCTTGTAACAGGCACTAACACTAAAAATGCACAAGCAGGTAGTCCTGCCGGTTCAGGTACAGTAAATGGAACTAACTTTGTTCCTGGTAATTTGCCTGGAACTATCCCTACTGTATCGGGTAATAACTTTCAGATATATACAGATACTTCTACAAACACAACTGTTGTTGTTATGGGTGGTCTCAGTATTAACGATACTGTAAAAGTAACTATTGAATCAAGAAACCCAGTAGATGTAAGAGCTGGTATTGTACAATCGTTTGGGGATCTGCTGGTAGCGGGAGATCTTACAGAGGTTGACGCAACTAATAATACTAAAATTATTAGAAGGTTGTCAGGTGTTGTTCGAACTTCTGATGTTGCTGTGCCTGGCGCTGTTCCAAATAACTGGAATCCGTTTGCAGCAGGTGTAAGTACAGCAGATGAATTTACACTGTCTGAAACAAATGTTATTCAAGAAATGAAATCGCTACAAGGTAATATGTATATTTATAGTACAGACAGTATACACGTTATGCGTTTGACTGGTAACATTTCTGCACCGGTTTCATTTGCGCCTAATACAGATGAATATGGTTGTCTTACTACTGGCGCCGTTGTTGAATATGATGGTAAGCACTTTGTAGTAGGGGCTAACGATATTTATACATTTGCAGGTAATCCTGGTAATATTCAATCTTTGTCGGGTAAAAGAGTTACTCAATACTTTTACAATAACTTAAACCCAATTCATGAAAGACAACTATTTACTATCCAAAACCATCAGGAAGAAGAGATTTGGATATGTTATCCAACATTGAATTCAACTGGAGGTGAGTGTGATGAAGCTCTTATCTGGAATTATAGAGACAATACGTGGACTATTAGAGACCTTGATGCGGTTGCTGCAGGTGATGTGGGACCTATTAAAGGAGGCGGCATTCCAACTGCGACTATTGCAGCTACTGGTAATAGCGGGAACGCAGGCTATACTAACCGCGGTAAACGAGAGACTCAAGCAGTTACTATCAATGGTAAAACGCCTAAGAAAACAGTAGGAACTAAAGCCATTAAGACGGTAGCTGTTAGTACATTTAGTAGCTTTACTACTGATGTGCTTGAAGTTGTAGATCTTACAGTCACAGGTGATACTGGGCCTAATACTGTTAACGCAGTAAGCACACTAACCTATCCATCTTCAGCAACATTTACTTATGATCGTGATAAATCTACCCACCTTGATGGTGGAGCTAGCGCGATTATTAATGGTGATGCAAGTATTGGTAATGTTAGTTTCCCAGCGAGTGCAATACTTGGCACTAGTTATGCTGATGGTGCTACAATTACTATGTCACAATTTGTAGCTGCAATTAAAGATTATGTTAATGCAAACAATGCGCTAGCTGATTTTACAGCTACTGTATCTTCAAATGTACTTACTCTTACGTCAGATGTTCCTGGGCCTCGAGCCTTTAGTACGTCTACTTTTGCAGTGTCTGGTAGTGGTTCAACAACTAACATATCACCTAATTCTATAACGACAGGCGTAGGTGTTTATGGAGTTACAGCAGCACTTAGTCCTGCAATTTCAATGACTATTACGGCACCAGCCGTAGGCGGAGTACAAGGTGCAATCAACGAGACAATTACTCTTACAAAGAATCTCACAAATCAAGCGGCGATTAGAGACGATATGGTGTCTAAACTATCTGCTCTTAGCGTCTTTAGCGGTAGTTCTTCTGCTATCTATAGTGTTGCGGCTAATGGGAACAATGTAAGATTTACTTCGGTTAATGGTGGTAATCATAGCGCTTTAACAATTGCTTTTGCAACTGATTATCAAGGTACAGGCTATGCTGAAACAACATTTGGTGGTAACCTTACTTCATCAGTAAGTGTTGTTACTACTGGTGTTGATAACAGTATACCACAACCTGTTCTTACTGTAACGTTCCCAGATGCTTCCACAAGCAGCACAACACTTAGTGGTACACAAACCAGAGCTACTGTTGTAACAGCTGTCAGCGGGCTTATAAACGCTAATAGCGGTTGGTCTACAACTACAGGCACAGGTCTTGTTACAGCTACAGCTGCAGCAGTTGGAATTGATGCTAATAACTTTACGGTTACAGTAGCTAGCACAGGTAGTTTACCCTCTGGCTTTAGTAATAGCACTTTTACAGGCGCTCAAACAAGAGCAGGACGGGCTGCACATAGTACTACAGATCGTATTACTATTACGCCACCTGAAGGTAACGCAGTAACAATAAACTTTGATAGCACAACAGCATTTAATCCTGACTCTGGAAGTTCACCTACTAATGTAGAAGAAATAACAGCTGTTGAAATAGCTACCGCGTTACAAGCAGCTTGGACTGATACAACTTATTTTACAGTAAGTCGTTCTAATGCAGTTCTTACTTTTACTAGTGCAAATAGAAAAAACGTAACAGGCTCCTTTGCTTACACTGTAACCCCAGGAGACTCAAGAACTGGTACATTGGTGTCCCCTCTTATTGCTAATTCTACAGGAAGTAATATTGCAGTAACCGAAGGTGTTAATCCTGTTTATGCTAAAATGACTAGGGTTACTATTACTATTAATACAACAAGTGGTAGTAGTGTAATCTTTGATAGGCATTATGGTGAAGGCCCAGGTAGGCTTCTTGATCCTGCTTTTACCGCAGCAGCTAATGATAGTACGTATGGTGATTCAGGTGTTTCAAGTGATTCAGCTTATCTTGCATTATATTATAATCCAGATGCTACACAAAACTCTACTGAGTTAGCTAAGCCTAACGGAACTGTAGCTACGCTTCAAAGCGCATTGCTTGCAGCACTTGCTGAGATTAGTACTAATAACGCACTGATTGTAACACCGGATAGTACATCTGCACCTACAACCATTGATATTAGTCCTAGCCAGTTTAGCTCTACAGCTAACTATGTAACTGCATTTAGTCCGGCTACGCAAGTAGTAGCAGCTAGTGTTGCCCCGACAACTACAGCCTTAGTGGCTGCAGCAGAGGGTAATACAGTAGCAACAACTAATCCTACTCAAAGCACATCAGGAACATCTATTAGTACTACGTTTGATATTGTAAGGCCTTGGTCAAGCAATCAGACTAACCCTAATAAGTTGTTCCCTATCTTTGCAGAAAGTGGATACACATCTGGAACATTGTTTAATCGTATTAGGTCAGCAGATTTAGGTTTTGATTTTGGTGGTACACCTTATATATCTTATGCCGAAAGAGAGCAACTATCTATTACACCAAACTTTGATACTGAAACATTAAGCAGTATTGCTTTGTGGGCAGACGGTGGAACAATCACGACTGTTGGTGGTGAGCCACAACGTGCTACACTACAGCTTAGGGCTAGGGCTACTAATAATCCTGGTGAGCTTGCGTACCTAACTACACCTGAGGATAATACTCAGTCAGGTTCAAAAGCAAATAAGCTAACTGTAAATGATTTCATTGTGGCCAGCTCGTATAAGACTGACGTGCGTACAACCGGAAGATTTCTTAATTACAGAGTTGACGATGCGGCAGCAGATACAAGCAGTAGTTATACTGGAAGTAATATACGCGCATGGAATATATCAGGTATGCAATTAGGTATAATGAAAGGGGGTGTTAAATAATGTCGGTTCAAAATCCGCCAATTACAGAGCAACCCGCTTTAGATTTTACACTACTTGAAATGGTTAGGCTACTAAATGACCTTGAGCAACAAAACATAAAGCTGCTTAAAGATATTAGGGAGTCTACTAACTTTGCTGATTTACAATCAAAGGTAAATGCACAATGATAAAATACATTGAGGACAATGATGTATTCGAAGCTATTCAGCTTATGGATAAGTCAACTAAAGAAAATGCATATGGCGGATACGAAAGAAACGAAGCCGTATGGATTTCTTTCTTTTTAAATATTGTAGCAAAACAAAAAGAAGGAAGCCCACATCATTTAGCAGTTGGTGAATATAAAGATAATAAGCTAATAGGCTTTTTAATTGCATCAACTTTCAAAAGCTATTATAATAATCATTATACTATGGATGTAAAAGATTGCATTGTAGATAAAGATGCGGCAACCTCCTTTACTGTTACTAAACTATTTGATGCCATGATTCAACATACTAAATCACATGGTGGATTAAGATGGCGGGCAGATTCAATCCGAGCTGAGGAGCATTCAGAAAAATATGTGAAGCTGCTCAACTTAAAGTATGGTGCCGAGATATACTACTCAGCACACGGGAAAATTAATTATGAATAATTTAATAGGAGAAAGCTATGAGTAGTGGCGGCGGTGGTGGACAAACCACAACATCAGGTATTGATCCTGAATTTAAACCCTATCTAAAACGCGTACTAGGTGATGTAACAACTCGTTATGAAACTGAAGTTGGTAAAGGCCCAGAGGCTATTGTAGCAAAACTAGATCCACGCCAGCGCCAAGCAATTGATGCACAGTCTAAGCTAGCTCAACAAGCTATGGCTGGTACTGGAATGTATGATACGGCTGCAGCCCAAGAACGCCAGCTGAGGAACGTAATGGGATCTAGTCTAGGTCAGGCAGCCTATGGCGGTCAGCTTGGCTCTGCGCGTGCCCAGAAGGCCATGCAGGGTGCTTTGGCGGATAGATCTTTAGCATATCAACAGCGCAGGCAGCAAGAAGCAGCAGCTGGTGCACAGGCACTAGGTGAGGCAGGTTCAGCACTGCAGCAGTATGAACAACAAAGACTTGATGCACCACATACTAGTGCACAAAGATACTTTGGTTATCTTGGAAGTGCGCCTCAACAAACTAAAACATCTGGTGGTGGAGGTAAGTAATGATTCAGTTAGCTAAGCCAATGGGGACCGAACAACCAATGCAGGGCCCACTATATAGAGCGCCTGCACCACAAATGATGCAGCAGCCCTCCTTTATGGAACTTGCAAAACAAAGTGCAATGAAAAAAGCTATGCAAAAAGGTGAAGAGGAACTGCTTAAAAAGGCCGGCAAGAAAACCGTTGGTGCCGCAGGCGCTGCTATGGGTGATCCTACTGGTGGTATAGCTACTGAAGTTGCTTATGAAGCTGCTATGCCAATGCTAGAAAGTTTGCTTGGTGGGTTGTTTAATAAAGGTGGCTATGTTAATGGACCACTATCAATGGCAAATATCTCAGCTGTTAAATACAAACAGTCTGGTGGTAAGATTGCTGAAGAAATTGAAATTAATTATGGTGGACCGCTATCTAATAAGGGGGTATAGTTATGGCTACAGTTCCATATCAATCAACGTACAGCCTACAACCTAAGTATGGCACACGTTACGGCCCTTCTCAGTTTGCACCTGCAACTGCGTCAGCTAGTCCTCAAACATTAGGGACAGCCGCACCTGCTGTAGGAACAGTTGGTGCTGGGGTACCAGGCCAAGCGGGTACACAACAAACCGCCGGTGTTATGGGATCTACAACCGGTACACAAACTACACAACCTCTTGCATTTAATCAAGACCCCTTTGCATCTCAAGGTGCAATAGTTAATGGTCAACAACAACAGGGTGTTGGGTTTCGGGATTTACCACCTGGTGCATATCCACCAATAGGTTCTCCACCAACTACACCTGGTGTTCCACCAACAACTACTCCCCCACCAGCGGGCGCAGACCCGGTTGTTGGAGCAATGCAACAAGCTGGTGATAACAATGACGGCTTTGATTATGCGAGCTCTAGAATTCCGCAAGCTCAAGGGTTAGGCTACGCACGGGGTACACAAAACCCATTAGGATTAGCACTTGCTGCAATCCCAGGTGGTAGCTTTTTGTCAAACGCTATGGGTATGAATGATGATTATACTTATGGTAGTTATGGAACTTATGATGCGCAAGGTAACGTGTTTGGGCCGGAAGGTCGGGCATATGACCCAATTACTGGTCGTGCTGTTGCATCTTATGCAAGCCCATCAGCCGCAATGAATACTATTACAGGTGGTTATAGTAAGCTAAGAGATGCAGGCGAAGGTGTTATTAGTTCTGCATTAGGCAGCTATGATAACTCAGTATATAAACAAATGGACTTAAACCCTGAACTAAATATTGCAGGTGCACGAGCAGCTCGTATGCGCGGTGAAGGCGCACCAATGGGAACAGTTGCCGATCTTATTAATATGAATACTCAAATTGCTGCCGGTGATTATACTGGCTTATCAGATGATGACATTGATCGAGTAGAGGGTACACCAATTACTGCTGCACAGCTTGGATTTACGGGAGATCGCGCTGCACCTAGTAACATTAGTGGTAAGTTTGGTACACAAACTGGTGATATTGTAGCATTAGATAACGGGCAATTCGGTGTGCGTAATGAATCAGGTACTATCTCTACACCAACCGGTACGGTCGTTTCAATTAGCGACAGTACAAACCCTGGTCAAAGTATTAGCTTACTTAGCAATAACGCGGCTACACAGCTTAAAGCAAATCAAGAGCTTTCCTTAAGGGCCGGAGACAACGATGGTCAGGGTGGTATGTCAGGCTTTAATGTAAGCGATGGGCAAGGCGGTTCATATCAAACAGATTCTTCTGGAACTGCAGGTGCGGGTACATCCCAAGGATCAGGAGTTTACGGTATGGAAGATGAGTATGATGAACCTACACCTAGTGGTAATGATAATGATTCTGGAGGCAAGTAATGAAACTCAAAAAGTTTGAACAAAAAGACCGCTATGGTAATATGTTCTCTATTGAATTCGATACCTCTGTACCAGAGATGTCTTCAATACCAGACCATCCCGGCGATCCAAAGGGTACTGATACTGTACCTGCTTGGCTTACGCCAGGTGAGTTTGTAATGAATGCAGAAGCTGTGCGTATGTTTGAACCGCAGATTGAAGCAATGAATGACAAAGGTCGTGCTATGCAAGCAGCTCAGGGTGGAACTATTCCTGAGTATGCTAATGATGGAGGGCCAGTTAGCTTACCAAAACCGAAACCAAAAATGCCAAACATTCCTGCACTAGAAGCAGATCAGCTTTATAAAATGCTTAAGTCTCGCGGGTTTACTGATGCAGCTGCCCGTGGAATTATGGGTAACTTTTATGCTGAATCAAAACTTGATCCAGACGCAAAACAAATTCTTGACGGTGGTAAAACCGGTAAGGGAAGGGGGCTTGCTCAATGGGAAAAGGGTGGAAGATTTGATACTGATCCACTTAATCTTGTAGATTTTGCGGCTGAGCAAGAAAAGAGTTGGCGAAATCCTGAAGTGCAGTTAGACTTTATGCTTGCTGAAATGAATAACTCTGAAGCGTTTGGTGATGTACGTACTGCAATGAATGCAGCTGAGTCACCAGCTGATGCTGCTAAAATCTTTTTAGAAGGATATGAAAAAGCTAATCCTGATAAAGCACATCTTGATAGACGTGTTGATTATGCTATGAACTATCAGGCAACTGAAGAACCCACAATGCTTGCAAGTATTATGGGTATGTTTGGAACTACTGAAGCACAAGCCGCTACAACTGATAACCTATCGGTACCTGAAGCAGTGTCAGTACCTAAGCCACCTACACCTGAGGTTAGTCGTACGCCTGTAATGACTGCAATGACCGGGCAAGAGATGCCTGTTACCAGCACCATTGCAGATATGCTAGCTGCTGCGCAGACACAATATAAAGCGCCGGGTGGTATAGTTGAAGATGATAACTATGCTGCACAGTATGAAGCACTAAAGAAACTTGCGCAACAAGCAACAGCAAATACTGGTATGTATGTTGGTGATGAGGTTCTTGAAGAAGGCGGAACTAACTATGACGCTGCTCGCCATGCTGAAGAAATTCAGATGATGCAAAAGATGCGTAGAGATTCAGCCATAGCTGAGGATGCTGCAGCAAATGAAGCCGCTATGCTTACAGCCGCTACACCTCCAATACCTAAAGTGTCTGATGTACCAGCCCCTATTGCTACCCCCGAGGTACGCAGTATTAATAAGTTTGGTAAAACAGATAACTATCAAAAAGAAGGTGGGAAGTGGTATCGGATTAAAGCAGATGGCTCTTTGGCAAGAGATCCTGCAACAGGTTTGGTTGCCGCTAATCTTAATAATCAAGAGTCTCCTATTACAGGTGAAGGCACTGCGTCGGCTGTACCAATGCCAACTAGCGATTTACCAAGCGGTTCTCGCGGATCAGGTGAGCTTTTAGATACTGGTAAAGGTAAGCGTGTTCCTGATACAGTAGCACCTCCTAAGCCGGGACAAAAGTCTCAGCTTCCTGCAGAAGGCACAACCTATCTCGACCCTAGTTCTAATATTGTTTATACTGTTGATCAATACGGTAGACTATTAAACTCTTATGGTCATCCGGCACCAGCTGGCGTGCAAGATACTTTTACGCAGCAACAGGCTGGACTACTTGAAACAGCAGATGCTGACCCAAGTAAAATTGTAAAGCCATATGAAAAGACGGTTGATCAATTAGCTGCGGATGCCGTAGTCCTGCAAGAAAAAGCTACAAAAGAAGTAGCAGAAACTGGGCAAGTATCTTCTGATACTGCCTCTGCTATTGCACAAAACAAGGGTCAAACTACTCAGGTTACTAAGGTAGAGTCCGACGAAGCAGCTGCCGCTGAAGCAAAACGATTAGAAGAAGCAACGGCTGCACGTGAAACTTTGACTGCTGACTATGAAGAGGCTAAGCGTATTGCTGAAGCATCTGGGGTTACTAACTTCCCAGACTTTGATACTTGGAAGCAGCGTCAGAATATTGACACTGATACCGATATTGGAGAGCAAGGCGACGGAACTACGACATCTGAAAACGCTACTCAGAAAAGTGAAGTACTCACAGCAATCACTAAAAAGATTGAAAGCATCAATGATGGATCTGCTGATGGTACAACCACGGCTGATGCCTCGAAGGCGGTTGCTAAGGCTGGTGCTGAAGGTCAAGAAAAGGCTGAGCAAGCTGAATCATTCTTGCAAGGCATCTTCGGTGATTTGTTTGATAAGGGTGAGCTAAAGCGTATGGCTATTCTATATGCAGGTTCACGGCTTATGGGTGGCTCACACGGCGGTTCACTTAACTGGGCAGCAAAGCAATACCTTACACGAGTAGATGCTAAGGCTGCTGAGCACAGTGCGCAGGTTAAAAAGCTAATCAATGACGGTAAGTATACACCTAAGTCTATTCAAAAATATAAGAAGACTAAGGATGCTAGTGTACTTATGAAGCTTGGGCCAGCTATTAATCCGACCGGTACAAAAGAAATGTGGTATAGCCCAAGTGGTAAACGCATTCAAGCCGAGAAGTTTAAGGTTGGTGATGGACATATCTGGTCTGCCGATGGTGGTAAGACAGCTATCCCTGCTTCATGGACTCAGCAAGCTTCAAGGCATAAGGGTACGGATGAATTCAATGATCGTATTCGTGCTGAAGTGCCACTGCTAAAAGACTCAATCAAAGAACTATCAACTTCAATTGGTGATGTAGTTCCTGGTGATTCAAAAGCAGGTCGAGCTCGTACGCAAAAGACTAACATTACGCCAACAAATGCTGCAATGGAAGCTGCAGAATGGGCTGCTAAAAACAACCTTGATGTTGCATCAATGAATACATATGTTGAACAAGCATATCGTATGGCAGTAGAGCAATCTGGTGGTGAAAATAATGTTAAGCCTGAATCATTGTTACCATATCTAAATCAGCTAAAGCTACGTCAAGATACCGGTGTTGGTAATCTCTTTACTACTACAACAAAAGATGGTGCAGAAGTACCAATGGATGCTGTAAAAGTTGAGGAGCTTAGCCTGCAATTCTTGAAGCGGGCTGGTGGAACAGGTAAGATTAGCGATGGTGCAAACCGTGATGCTGTTAATATGTTCTGGACTTCGGCTGCTGAGATATGGAATAAGAAGGTATCTGAAACCCCTGACATTGTACAGCAGTATCAGAAGCGTGCGCTACCTGGCGAGACTGCCTTTTATGCGTATGCTAAAGAGCAACTAAACTTACCAACTGAATAGGAGATTGCTATGGGTGACTTTGATGCACTGTTCCAAGTAAGTACCGACTTAGCAGGTAGTGGAGGACACACCTTTGCTGATGCGGATACACTAAGGAATAGTGAGGGTAACCTACTCCGTGTCCAAGGTCTAGAAGCAGCTGAGCTTGCCCACGTAACGGCAACAGGACTTGATCCTGGAACCGCTGGTGGTATGGCGGCTACTCAAGAAATTATGGCCTTGGCTAATAAGTTTGGCTTTAATAACGTACAATATCTTACGAACCCAGATGGTAGTCCGATGATGGATGCCACTGGGACTCGTCAAATGGTACGGATTAAAGACAAGGTTGGTCGTGATTTTACAGAACAACTAACTAAACATGGTATTAATGAGGTTGGTGCATACAGTACAAACAACGAAGTTATTACAGCTAAGCTGGGAATGGCTGAGCGTGCTAGTAAACTTGATCAACCTCTTAATGACTGGGAAAAAGCAGGTCAAGCTATTGAGCAAGCGACTACCGATGAAATGCGGTATGAGCAAGAGTTTAAACAGACTGCACTAAATGAACGCGCACTAGCAAGACTTAATGCGCCTCAACAGCCGGGTGAAACTGCAGCAATGTATGCTCGCCGTCGGGATGAGGCTAACAAGTTTATTAATGCAGGTGTGCAAGTACGTAGCCTAGATCGTACACTAGAAAATAAAGCAGTCAACCCACTAAGCGAAAGCTTTGATGTAGGTTTGACTGGTGTTATTGAAAGTATGTACGGTGTTGCTGAAATGGTCGGTGAAACCACCGGCTGGAATTGGGCAGAAGAATTAGGTGAAGCCGGAGTGGCACGTCAGCGTGCTTTCCTGGCATCAAAGCCTGAGCTAAAGCTAAGTGCACTAAAACCTATTGTCGACAAAGATGGTAACGTTACTGGTAATGAATGGGACATTGACGGTGTTGGTGATTTCTTTCAGTACCTTGGTAACAACGCTGCAGTGTCATTACCGTATATGGCAAACACAATTGCTGGTACGGTACTTGCTCCGGTTACTGGCGGTGTGTCAATGCTTTCGCCCGCTGCTATGTATACAGGCCAAACCTGGAATGAGATGGAAGGCGAAGACCGTAATGCTGGTATAGCTATTGCTGCTGGTGTTACGCAGGCTGCTCTTGATAGACTCGGTTTGTTTGGTATCATGAAGGGTGCAAGTATTCTTAAGAAAGAAACTAGAGATGCCGCCGTTGCTGCAATCGTAGCACGTGATGGTGTCACTGATACTGTTGCTAAGAATATGCTGGCCAATGCTACACGACTTGAGGTTGCTAGCCTTGCTGGTGCAGCATCTGAAATTGCCAAGAACCAACTTAAATCGCGTAATGTACTGCGTAGCTTCCTTGCATCATCCAGTAAAGGTATGGCAGGCGAAGCTGTAACAGAAGCCGGGCAAGAACTGACTGGTTATATGGCAGCTACACTTGGTAGTGATAAAGAGTTTGATGCAGTTGAACTTGAAAGCCGACTGTTAAATGCGACTATTGCTGGTGGTACTTTAGGTGCGGGCTTCTCTATTCCTGGTATTGCATATGATGCAGGTGCCTGGGCAGATGTTGCCGTACGTCAAGCACCTGCAGAAGCTAAGCGTTTATCTAAGCGTGGTCAGCGGGCTGATGAAGAGGTTCAAAAGTTTGGTAGAGTTAAATCTATTCAAGAGCTGAATGATGATGCCGGTAATGCTGTAACAGCGCGGGGTAATCAAGGGGCTAGCTTCCAAGAAAAGGTTGACGCTGCTAATCGTCGTGACCTAGATCGATCAGTATTCGACAGAGTAAAAGATACCTGGCAAGCTGTGCCTAGCCTATGGCGAGGTGCTACACGCTTTATCTTTAACGAAAGTTTGCAAGATCGCTCAAGGGCTATGCGAATATTGGCTGATACTTTTGGTGGTAATCTACAGCGCACGTTTTCAGGTTCAAACTTTGAAAACCGTAAGAAGCATTTGCTAACTGAATACCGAAATATGATTAGTACACCTGCTGAGTTTGCTCAGGCAGCTGGATTTAAAACTATTAACCAACCAGAAATATCTAGTATTGTTAATAAGTTTTCTGCTTGGCTTGGTAATCAATCTGAAGCACAATTAGATTGGGACAATCTTCCTCAGGATATTCAACAGCATCGTGGCTGGCTCGCTCAATACTATCAGCAAACTATGAGGCTTAGTGATAAGCTATATGCTGATCAGGTTGCGGCTGCTCAAAAGAACGGTAAGCCCGCGCCGCTTGGTTATATAAAGAACTACTTGTTTAAGTATAAGTCTTTTAATAAAGTAGCTATTGAAAAAGACCGCAACGGTTTTATACAAAAGCTAATAGACAATTATAACTATAGTCGTACTGATGCTGAAACACTTACTGATAATATTCTTAATCAAGAAACATTGGTTGGGGAGCAAGACACATTTAATGTAGGTCAAGGTAAGTTTATACCCGCTGCACACCGCAGCCGTACTCTCAACCTATCTGAGAACCCTGAGTTTAAACAATTCATGGAGTCAGATGCGTTTACTAATATATCTAATGCTGCTAAGTCAGCGTCTCGTTATATTACTTATCAAGAGTTCCTTGGTGATAACAATTCAAAAGTAAATGAGTTGTTAAACCAGGCATTGGAAGAAGGTATACCTGCAGCAGAAGTGAATAAAGTTGCAGCACAAATGCAAGACTACCTAGATGCAGAGTCTGGTAACTATAAGCGGATGCAAAACCGTACGCTTTCAAATATACAAAAGAACCTTGGTATCTGGACTACAATTGCTGGTCTACCTCTCGCTACTATTTCATCGTTTGTTGAGTTAGCTATTACAACTGTAGGGTTGCCGAAAGATATGGTCTTTAAGACTATTGGTAATGCTTCAAAAGAAATGGCGCAAGCACTATGGGGAACTATAACAGATCCTCGCTATAACTCTACAAACCGACAGGTAGGTAAAGAGTCTAGGCAAGAAAACATTAAACGCCTTGGCTTCTTTGATTGGGATGTTGGTGCAGCTCAGACTACTGGTGCTACAGAAAATACGCATGCATCACGACACCTGCTAGATAAATACTTTAAGATTATCGGGCTACAGCAGTGGACTGATTACACACGTAGTATTCGAGCATCGATTGCTAATGACTTTATTATGAATCATCTTAGTACGATTCAAGATCAAAGAGTTAGTGGTGAGCCGAAGACTAACGCAGTGCAGGAATCTGAAGAGCATCTTCGTAATCTTGGTATTAACGTAGATGATATGCTTGCTATGGTATACCAGCCAGGTCCTTGGTCACCAGAACAAACTGCAACCTTTGATGCCATGATGCTTGAAGCAGAGTTTAACTTTGTTAATATGGCTATTGCACTTCCAGGTGTTGCTAACCGTCCATTGTTCTATCAGAACCAACATCTTGCTTTGTTCACGCAGTTCCAGGGTTTCATCTCTACATTTACTGCGAATCAAATACCTAAGATGTGGGGTGAGTACGTTGCACGTGGTACGCCAGCTATGAAGTATAATGTGTTTGCTGTTATGGCAACGATGCTTTTGCTTGGATTTGTATCTCAGTATTTGAAAGACTTACTTAAGTATGGTGAGCCATCTCCGTATCTTGACGATATGGAAAAGCTTCAGCGTGCTGTTGGTTCGTCTGGATTGCTAGGTACTGGTGAGCGCGTTCTTAACTTTATCTATCCTATCTATGAATCATCATCTGATAATGCAGCTGAATGGTTCTTTAATACGGTCTCTGGTGAGGCTGCTGCACTTTCAAACGTGGCTCGTGTCTACGGCGGTGCAGGTAAAATCATTGAAGGTAGACCGGAGAAAGGTGTATATGATATACTTAAGACAGCCCCATTTGTGGGACCATTCAATCAACTTAACCGAACAATCGCTAGCGTATTCGAATAGGAGGATAACACATGGCTAAATTTTCAGGACCTAGTGTAATACCTGGGGCTCAGCCCGTCATCCCAACTGAGGGTAAAGTCAGCGATTTTGCAGAGATTCTGGCTACTCCGGTACCAGAACAAGCAGTAACCCCGGAGCCCACCACAGCTCCGGAAGTTGCTGCGCCTGTTATTCCTACTCAGCCTATTACAGAGGTTGCCACGGAAGCCCAGATGCCCGCTATTGATATGCCCGAGGCACCTGCTCCGGCACCCGATCTAGCTGCCGAACAACGTGAGCGGGAAAGAGTACCAGCCTATACAGAAAAACTAAAGAGAACTACGCTTGCACCAAGCGCTGTACAAAATACGCAGCCTTTGGAGAGTGCTCTTGTGCGGGCAGATAATACAACTGCCGTAATGTCTGAAGAAGTAGGTGGCTCTAAGATTACAGCTAAGAAATTAGAGACACTGCAAGCAGGGTTTCCTGAAGCAGCATTCTCTACAACAGATCCAGAAGGAAATGTTAAAGTGCCGGTCGCCCCAGCCTTACGTGGTTCAACAGTTAATGTAGGTGTTCAGTCTTTACTATATGATCCTCGCATGCTTGATGCTGGTAAATATGATGAAGAGACTGGGCGTATGTCAGTTGACCCAGACTTTGGTAGGGTTATGTCTCTTACAACTGAAGCGTGGATGCACCAGCAAATGGATGCCGCTACTGAAATGGCCGGTAAGATTGATGAAGAGACTGGCATACCTGGTGATTATGTACCAGGACAACAAGGTGGTCAACGATTTACTAAGGCTTCTGGTAATCAGGGTCTTGGCCGTGAAATTTTTATGGCATACAAACGTCAGCGTGCAGTAAATGAAGGTAGACCAACAGATGATTACTTACAAAACATTGACGAGATTTCACCTGAAACATTTACTTTCCTGGGTGATCTTGCAAAAGAGACTTATGCTCGTGCGAATCCTGATATGGTATATCGAGATACGCGTGAAGTGGATTCAGGTGGCCAAGTCTATTACCAAATGACACCAGAGGGTGCACTTGAACTAGATAGATTGAACGAAGACTTTAAAGGTTTAATGGCGCAGCCTGAAGTTAAACCACTTAAAGGTGTATCAGAAACAGCTCAGCCTGTGTTCGAAGGCCGCATGAGGGTTCGTCCGGTTACTACAAAGGTTGGTGATCTAAAAGACTGGTCGCTGGTTCAGGAATCAATGGCTAACTATCATAGTGTTCCATATGTAAATGATGCAGGTCGTGAGCGACTGGCGTTTATGTTTGGTATGTTAGGTCTAATCAATACCAACAACCCTGATAATCAAACCTATGCTGGAATGTATGGTGTTGGATTAGATAAGTTGAATGAACTTGAAGGTGAAAAGCAACGCATGATGGATACCGCTATGCGTATACCATTCCCCGATGCTAGGGCTGCTGCTATAAAAGAAGCAGAAGCATACAACCCTCAAAAGATTTTGCAAGCAAACCGTGAAAAGTTTTTGAATGTGGCGGGAGCTGCTGCAGAATATTCAAATGAAGTTAATCATCTTACGTTTTCAATGCAGTCTTTGACTGGGCGTACTCATGTACAACAAACACTTTATAATCCCGCGGCACATAAGTTCCTAAGGTTTATTGTAGGAGGTGGAAATGTTTATAAGTGGAAGCCAAATACTGGTGGTGAAGTTGAAGCAGCTTGGAAAGAAATTGTTTCAGGTTTGTTACTGTCCGCTGAAAAAGATGGTAAAGTATTTAAGGGTACGGAGCTGTCAACTCAGGAACGCCTGGCTACATTTGACCGGACAATAGGCAATGATCAGTGGAATCAGTTTGTAGCTTGGGGTAATCAACTTAAGCAGGCACGCGATAGCTTTGATATTAATGGCGCAAAGCAGGCGATTGAAGCTATTCGTAAAGCGCAATCACCTGATGCGGTGCGAGGTATCAAACAGGATATTGTAAAGCGCTTTAGTAATGATCCACTAGATGCAAACCTGAAAGCCGAGCTAGCTAAGCACGGTGACGAAGGTCCAATGTTTGCAAACCTGTTTATTGAAGTGGCTAACTATGATGCTGCTCGTAAAGATGGTGCACAGTTCTCAACAACAATCACTGCTGAGATGGATGGTAAAACACATGGACCTGCTACTAATGCTGCTATTCTTGGTGTATCTTCTATGGCCAAGCGTACAGGACTTATCGTAACTCAAGACTTTTCTAATACAGATTGGCTTGATTCACGAAAAGCTATGGGCGAAAACATGCAGGCTACTGTTGGTACTTATGCTGGTACCCTTTATCCGGCTAACCAGATTTCTTATTTTACAAACATCCTTAACCTTGCAATTAAAGATAGGGCTAACTTCCTTAAGAAGTCACCTATGACTATGGGTTATGGTCAGGAAATACCATCACTTAAACAACATGTGGAAACTACAGTTTACTCTGGACCAGAAGCAGCGGCTATTAAGAAAGAAGCAGTAGCTGGTGAGATTAATCTTGAGGATACTGTAAACTTTCTTCATACAATGCTGGTTGATTCGATCTTTGAAATCATGGACCCAAAGGTTGTGGCTATGGGTAGACTGCTTAAAGCAAACGCAGTTATGTCAATGGCCAGTAACGAGGTGCTTTACTTCGATAATGCTATGGGTTTCCGTAGTTATGCTGCTGGTAAACAAATGGTACCTGAGCTTACAACCTCCAGCTCTTTTGAATTTAAGGATCAAGAAGGTGGTCGTAAGAAAGTTGCTGTTCAATTCTATAAAGAACAAGCAGAAGGTTCCGCTGAACGAGCGGAGTTAGGACCAGGTGGCTGGACGTTAGGCAGAATCATTCCCGTTTCAGTGCAGTCTTATGACGGTAATATGATTGCTAGGACAGGATCAGGTCAATCGTGGGAACGAATTAGTCAAGCCGCTAAGGGTAAACCATTTGTCCTACCTATCTTTGATGCGTTTGTTACCGACCTTGGTAGCTTTGCTGCTGTACGTCGTGAAGCAAACAAGAATTGGTTCGAAGGTATTCGTGATCACAGCTATGTAGAGGAAGTTGCTGGTACATGGTTTGATGATACCATGAAGAAGATTGCAGCCCCTCTTCCAGACCCTAATGAGAAAGTAAACTTGGATGAAGATGGACCGTACCGAGGACTTGCATATCTACTGTCCCGCACTAAGCAAGGCGATCTTGTCTTAAGTAAGTTTCTAGCTAAGACACTTCAACATAAAGCAAAGACGCCGGGAACTTCTATTGATCAGTACACAGCCCAGCTTCAAGTAGCGGGTGAACAAGCTGCTATTCAATTTGAAAACGACTTAGCTGATATGGGAATCGATGTAGATAATACAGTATTTACTAAGCGTCAGATCCAAAGAATTCTTATGACACTTAAGAATACTATGAACCTTAGTCAAAGAAACAAACAAGCGGTTGCAGTAACTGCTAGAGATAAACGAGAAGTATTATCGCAAGTTGATAAGAGCCTTACACAGATGGATCTTTAACAGCATGTAGTTCCTAAGGTTACAGAAAAAAAATAAACCCCCTGAGCGTACCATTACGGTATACTCAGGGGGATTTTTTATTTTATAAAGTAAGCTTGAATCATTTGCAGTCGATCATCAGCTTGCGCCATCTTATCTAGTTCTTCTTGGACAGCTTCTACAATATCGCTGTGTTCACCGATGCCTACACTATTGTTCATATAAACCATAATGTTTGTCTTAGCTCTTTCAAGTTCACCTTCTGCGTGCATACGCACGGCTTTAATCAATTGATCTTTCATTTAGATTCCTTATTACTTTTAAACTTACGTCCTACAAAGAAGACGGTTACATTAATTAAAGTGTTTATAGTTATCGCTATTATTAACCACCATTGCCACCAATTTGGTAAGTCACCTTCAATCATCTACCTCTTCCACCTCAATTAGAAAGTGAGAATTACCGGTAATTAAAGTAGCAATCCATAAGCAACACCATGCTGCTATCATAAAAGGTGCTGCTATAAAGTTAGTCAGCGTCGATTTTACGGAGGGCTTCTCTTCGCCAGTCGGCTGCATATTGTTCACCATCTTCTCCTTTGTTAGCGTAGTATTCTTTTACGCGGTTATATTCTTGTTCAATAATATATTCATCTAATTGTCTATCAGACATAGAGTCAGCTAAGGATACATCGATCCCTAGCTCCTCTAGTGCTGTCTTGTTATCTGGTTCTAGCCCCAGTCGAACCGGGAGGATACCCGATTTTTTACGCGAAGAAGTAGTCACTGTCTTGCACCTCTCTTATCTCCAAGCTTCCGAGGCTTGGTTGTGTATAGTTAAAGTTATCTGGATTAGTAATAAGCATGTGCTCAATTACATCAAAGTAATTGGGATAGTTATACATGCTTACAAACTTATCCTTAATGATTTGAAGTAGGTCGTCAACATCACACGCATGTACACTGAATGAATCATGAACAGCACCGAAGTCACTGCCCCATTCTTTAATTACTGCAGCCATGTGTGCAGCATCCATTGAGTGTACAAAGTTTGGTGAGATGCCTGACATAAAGGAACGTATCTTTGGTTTGTCTGTAGCTTCTTTACCTACATGCTGGATACGAATGGTATCTGTTTCTTCTTCAGTACCATCTTCCTTACGAATCACCGGTTTAACCTTTCGCTCAGTACAACTGATAGTTGCTTTCTCTTTAAACTCGTTATCTATAAATGCTTCGTAGATAACTGGAAAGCCGGAAGGCGTAGTCCATCTAATAGATTTCTGCTGAGTTTCTTTAGCATAGTCCGAAGCAATTTCAGCTTCAGCTATCTTTTGTAGAAACTTCATAGTCTGTAGTGGACCTGCGCATACCTCATCAATTGACTTAACAAGATGCTTAGCAAGCAGTCGACAATCTTCTTCAGTAATATTATACCTATCTAAGTACCCCTCAACGTGACAATCAAGATACATGTTCTCAGCTATCTTAGATGCGCCTGCACTATATGCTCGGGTCATTGATCCACGCTTAGCGATACCCTTACGTATATGTTTCATGGGCATCTGGCGCTCGTCGAACCACTCCGGTAATCTTGTAATAAGATTCTTAGCACACTGTACATAGAAGTCTTTCTGGATCTCTTGAGGAACTACTCCTACAAGTTCACCAGCTTCTTTGTCTTTAGACATAGCACACAGATGTTGCCACCCGTTGTTGCTACCATCTACTGGGATTGGTAAGTAAGTATAATATTCGCCCTCGCTATTAATGGCATTGTAAATTTCTAGTACACAAGCGAGAAGTGTAATAGGTTTTTCAGCTGCTAGTTCAATACGCTCTTCAGCTGCAATTGACATTAGCATATCGATATTGTTATCAGTCCATGCTTCACGATCTATCAGTGTCATCTTGTCAACTGATATATCATCTAGTCCTTCATCTTTAAGATACGATAAGTAGTCTGCTGTAATCCAATCAGGTAACTCATCACGATGATAAGTTTGATTGTAGCAGCTAGCGATATGTATCTTTAATCTGCGAAGGCCTTCTTCAGTCATGAGTTTACCGTTAGCAAATAACATTTGTCCTCGGGCAATATCATTACTTTGAAAGTTTAAAAATGGTGTCGTGTAGTAAAGGCGACCACGATAGTCAGCCTCAGTATACTGATAGAAAGTATTGTCTTCGATAAGTGCGGACCGTGCCATTGTTAGGTCGAACTCTATGATCTTAGACTTATACTTTTTGGGAAGGTGTTTATGTTGATCGATAATCTTTTCACGATTACGCAAAAGAATATCACGAATTTGTGTATTGATTTTCCACGGAGTTTGCTGTAGAATATTCATGCTTTTAATAAAGTCGCGGTAAAGATACTGGTTAAACTCACCACTCCTTTGTTCAGTCCAACCTTTTATTATCGGTCGGTCAGTAGGTTGCATGAGTTGTGAAATATCTTCAGGCTTATTAAAGGTTGTACCAGCTAACAAATCTTTAGAACCTTCAGGTACTATTAGATTCCATAGTTCTGGTACAACGATATAGTGTGTGCGACTTCTCTTTAATCCTCGGTCCAGGCTTTCCATCGGTACAAAAGAATCATCTTTATTTTTGCCGATATTAATCTGGTGTGTTTGGTAAAACGCTTCCAGCAACAAGTCACCCATCATTACACGTAGCTTAAACCATTCCCACGGTGGTTGGTCATCATGATAATATTTAATATCATCGAGAATATATTCGCCAATGGTCGTACTTAAATGAGTAAGATTGGCTTCACCTTGGTATGATTTATTTCCACGTATACTGTTACGAGTAAAGTGTTGCTGGATAGTATCCATAGTAAACACGAGGTAAGCCTCGAGGTCTGCGTCAGATGTTAGTTTTAGCAGACTACAAGCAATGTGAGCTTTAGCTTTTCTTATCTTCTCCGTTAGGTATTGGAGTTGTGCTTGCATACGTTGTCCTATCTACTTTAATTTTCTGAATTAGTAGTAGTGTTCCTGCTTCATCTTTATATGCATCAGAAAATACTACCCGACTAATACCACTTTGCAGTATTAGCTTTGCACATTCAACACAAGGGGCAAGGGTACAATAAAGTGTTGCACCCTCTGAACACCCCGTGCTCTTGGCTAGTTTGCATATGGCGTTAGCTTCGGCATGAATTACCTCAGCCTTAGTACCACCATTGGTTGTCTTACAATCGTTGTCCATACCTGAAGGCATACCATTGTAACCCATGCTAAGTATGTTACCGTCTTTGACAATCACCGCACCTACTTTAGTATCGACATCGTGACTCATGTGAGAGACACGATGCGCAATATCAATGAAGAGACTGTCCAGTCTGTTTTGATCTGGCATTATATACTCGTAAACATTTCGTCCAGTGTATAAGTTAATCTCCCAGTTTCGGGACTGTAAGAAGCAGCTCCAGCTGATCCGGTTTTTCCCGTGAATCTTGACTTGAGTACTCTGAACTTGATTGTGTTTCGTTCGGCATCGTCGTCTGATACCAGGTTTCGTGCAAAGGCAATGATGTCGAACGAGATCTGCTTGATCGAGCCACTGCCTTTGATGTCATCGATTGACGCAAGGTTACCCTCCTCAAAGGATCTACCACCTCCTGGGGCTTTACGCAAATGCGATATGAGTCCCAGCCAGATGTTATGTTTCTTTACTATCTTAAGTAAGTCACTCATGAGTTTGTCCACAGCTTCGTTGCCACCCAACCCTTCAGCACCTTCAGATACTGCAATGGTAATGTGGTCAAGGATAAGATACTTGCAACCCATGAGTGCCATGTATTCGATCTTATCTAATAGCGAAGTATCGGAACAAGATCCTTGATGGTCAAGTAGTACAAGCCTTTCATCCTTGAAAACTTTTTCAAACCCAGCGCGTAGCTCTGCGTCTGATTGATTCTTAAGGTCCATACTAGATCGCTCGAGTGCCATACCAATAAACTTTTCTGCAGTATCACCAACACTTTCTTCGAGAGATACAAGTCCAACCTTATCGTTTGTTTTAGCAAGAAGGTCAAGAGCGATTTCTTTAATGACAGTAGACTTACCGCTGCCAGTGCCAGAAGTAAATAAAGTAATTTCGCCATGTCTAATACCATTTAGTTTATCGTTGAGACCCTCTAAGCAGTGAGGGTATGGAATACTTTCGACTGCTTGGCGTTCCTTAAACTGATCCCAGATCGGTTCACCGACCACGATACCTGCTGGAGACCACGTCTGCGCATCCCAATAAGCCTGTAGAATTTTAGCGGATCCGTTAGTAACCAGTTCTTCGCATGGGTCTTTCGCCATGAGCCGAGCCACTTTAGCTCGACCTGCGCCGATAATCTTTGCGGCCCGTTCCACAGCGGCTTGACCGGCTTCATCGGAATCGAAGAATAATACGACAGACTCAAACCTCCGGATGAACTCAAGCTGCTCCAGTAATACCTTTGTACCGGTAGCAGAGGGAATTGATACGACCGGAAAGATTCGGTTGTATTTATCATAGAAGGCCTGCGCCACTGCGCACGCATCGAGTTCGCCCTCAGTAATGACCAAGGACTTACCACCCGAGCTAGCCGCCTGGCCGAATAGTTCAGTCTTTGAGAAGTCGCCATGAATACGAAAATCCTTTGGTAGTTTACGTTCTTTGTAGGCTACAACCTTACCGTCACGTGTGTACGGATAGAAGTGAGAACCTCCAGAACCGTCTGGGTTTACTGCCATCTTAATACCGAAGTGGTCGACAACAGCTTTGCTAATACCCCGACTAGTAATCGGAAAGCTATTGAGCTCTGCGATTTCATCTAAACTATTAGATGAGGTTGTTGTAGTTATAGCATTGAAATCATTCATTTCTTTACTAACTTTCTTAGTTGAATAGTTGCAGGAAAAACAGTGTGCACCATCATCATAGATTGTAAACGCATCTGATGAATCACACTTGGGGCATTCTGTTTGTACATATCTTGTCATTTCCAAAGCCTTTCTTCTTTAGCTTTACGAGTTTGTTTCCGCTTCAAAGAGTTGTTCTGCTTGTTCTGAATGCGTCTCGCCTTCTTTGATTTTAATAGGGTCAACTCTTCCCACTCTGACAAAGAGAAACTCTCTTCCTTTTCGGGTAATTGTTTTGTGTAGTTCTGCATGATATACCTTGTTATCATTAAACTCTTCAAAGATACCTTGGTAAGTATCGAAGAGTGGTTTAATTACGTTGTCAAGATCGGCCGCTCGATTTGAGAAGCCGGCTACTATATAGAACTCTACTTGATCATCACCGAAGGGCCATTCGACCCCTCGGATTTCATCACGTAGTTCGTTTTGATAGTCAATGTACTGCCTCTGCTTTATCGCTTTGTTTCGATAAGTCATGTTGTTCGCCGACAGAGGTTTGACTCGAAAGGTGTGCTCTAATACCGTCATATTCTTCCCATGATGTTAGCATCCGCAATAGCTTATGGCTAACGTCTAATTGTTTTAAGGACCCAGTATGACCACGCCATGCTGCACGAACTCTGTTCCATTGGCGTTTAGTTGGTACACCTTTAAGTATTTTCTCAGCTTTCTTTGGTCCAATACCTTTTAGTCCTGGAATATTATCAGAGTTATCGCCGGTTAAACACTGCAGCATTAAGTTATAATGTGCAGTATCATCATCAACGAATTGCCAGGTATCTTTACCATAGTTGTAATGATTGCCTGGTATTTGCAGTAAGTCTTTATCGATACCACAGATTACATATTGTTCACCGTGATCCCGAGATTCATGAGCCCAGATTGAAACTAAATCATCAGCTTCCATACCATCAGCAGGACGAGCGCCCTTGTCAACAGCATACTTAAATAAGAAGTTTAGTTTATCTCGGATCTCTTGGTCTAGATTAGGACGAGTTGCTTTATACTCAGGGTAAACCTCTTTACGAAAGTTATCTTTACCCTTGACGGCATAATGCACATTAAAATGTTCGTCCTCATCAAATGGGTTGCACAGTTTATCTTGTACAGTTAGCTCCATCTTACGACAAAACTTATCGTAGTTGCTGCGCATGTCTGATTCACTTGTATTACCGTATGCAATCTTAAAGAAGATTGAGTCTGTATCTACAAGCATGTTAATATTTTTCATTATATTGTCCATACAGCTTCAACACCCCAAATACTATCGATTTGTTTTCGATACATCGGGTTGTCTGGTTCATCGTAAATAGGATTACTAAAGGCTAAGCAGTCTTTAATAATATGACCCTTAGAAGTATGATAACATTTCACCATATGAAACCACTCGTTAGGCTCGTAGCCTTCGGGTTTCGGATGAGCAGTAACCATATAACCAGGGTATTCAATGGATTCATCAGTGGACATCTGCATAGTTATCTCCAATTGATCCTTCACCTGCCATAATAGTAACACCAACTTGCTTAGGTCCTTCAGCAAATGATTCAGTTAGAATCTCTAGTACTCGCTCAGCATCTTTTTCAGATGCAGACCAAGCTACCTCGTCATGATAGTACAGTCGAGGTTGTGCGTCAAGTCCTTCACTTTTAATCTTTGCAATCTGATATGCAACTGCAGATTTAGTAGTGATAGCTTCGCAAGATTGAAGCAGGTAGTTAAGGGTTTGGTAGGGTTGTGGTGTATAAACACGGCGACCATCAAGACCGGGTATGTAACCTTCTGGTCCATGATTAGACGTTTGTTTCCAGATAGATTCGATCTTATCTTTTAGACCACGCAATCCTGGAATTGCATCGCCATACTTTTCGATAGAATCATTACCAGCTTTAACAATCTTCTTACCTGTAAGGACTTGGCCTAGCTTAGTAGGTCCAGCACCAAACAAGAAAGCATAGATCCACGTTTTAGCTGTACGTCTATCAGTACCAATAATGTCTGCATTGTATTGATGAATATCACCAGACAGAATTTGAGTTGTCAGGTTTTTATCATTAACATAATGTGCAAGACTACGAAACTGGTTACCGCTTGAGTCAGCACCCACGATCTTACGACCTGGTTCTGCTACAAGACATTGACGTAGCTCTTTACCCCACGGTGCATTAACCGCAGGTAAGTTAGCAATAACTTCATGACGACAACGGAATGTCGGAGTACCCACAATCCATAGTCTACCATGTAGTCTACCACCTTTGAGTTCACGGAACCAACCTTCGAGCACACCTTTACGTGAGCGAAGTGTGGTCCATTCGTCAATGAGTATTCCGTGTTCACCAACTTTTTCTAGTGA